>Ga0208188_1000002_pt1 | contig 230891 bp, 222 predicted proteins | sample June2015DPH_8_50_FD_184698 | JGI IMG/M metagenome (GOLD analysis project Ga0208188, IMG submission 184698) | Peatland microbial communities from SPRUCE experiment site at the Marcell Experimental Forest, Minnesota, USA - June2015DPH_8_40... | ecosystem: Environmental > Terrestrial > Soil >...
CCGTTTTTCATTGGGCGGGACCGCGGACTGACCGCCATGTGCTCCCCGCCGCCGCACGCACAAATTCCGTATTTAGGTCCCGCTTTTGATCCTAGCGTGCAAGCACTCAAGGCAATTGCCAGGGAGAAAATCATAGACCAAGTGACGGGCGAGCTGTGCAGGGAAATTGATACGATCGCTCCGAATTTCGTGGAATTTACGACTGTCCCAAATTTCATAGATGTTCGCTTCTTCATTTGGAAGAAGTTCAGGGAGCACTTGGTGTTCACGTACGTTATCGACTTGGAAAAATCCCTCGACGAGATCTGGGCCTCATTCTCTAGGCGCTGCAGGCAAGGAATCAAGCAGTTGAGCGCACATTCACCTGAGCTACAACAAACTAATGACGTAAGCCCAATGCTTGACATCTGGCGAGAGAGATTCTCCGAACGCCGGATAGAAGTGCCGCTACTCAGCGATAGTTATCTCAAGGAGCTTGTGGCTGCGTTCCCCCAGGACGTGACCGTTTACAACCTCAGCATCGACGGAAGACTCGCTGCTGCAACCGCGTGCTGTGTTATGCAAAAGGAGCGGTATTGCTATTGGATCGGTAACGTTAGTGCCCGCAAGGACCTGAGTGTGAACGACTATCTTATGTGGGAAGTCATTCAGCAGGCAAAATCAGAGGGCTTTAAGAAGCTGGATTTAGGCGGAGCTACCAAGCGTCTTTCTAGATTCAAATCGAAGTTTGATCCAGTACTAGAACCGTATTGCATTGTCGAGAGAAGGGACATGCTGCGCAAGATCGGCGATTTTGCGAACAAAACGCTAAACGAGGCTAAGATGCTAGCTTTGCATTCATTACGGCGTGCTCATCTATGAGGGTCATCTAAATAATAAGTTACGTTACTTTTGCGATACTGTTCCGAAAAAGACGCTCGGATGCCAAACGGCGAAATGCGTGCGGTGGCGTAAGAATGGTTGTTGAGTTGCTTGAAGATAAAAAGCGTTGGGACCAGTTTGTCGAAACTAGCCCGCAGGGATCCCTATTTCACAAGTGGGACTTCCTAAAGACTGTTGAGCGACATTCGAGGTACCGGTTCTTGCCCTATTGCGTATACTCAGGAGAAGAGCTGAGATGCATATTCCCGTTTTTCATTGGGCGGGACCGCGGACTGACCGCCATGTGCTCCCCGCCGCCGCACGCACAAATTCCGTATTTAGGTCCCGCTTTTGATCCTAGCGTGCAAGCACTCAAGGCAATTGCCAGGGAGAAAATCATAGACCAAGTGACGGGCGAGCTGTGCAGGGAAATTGATACGATCGCTCCGAATTTCGTGGAATTTACGACTGTCCCAAATTTCATAGATGTTCGCTTCTTCATTTGGAAGAAGTTCAGGGAGCACTTGGTGTTCACGTACGTTATCGACTTGGAAAAATCCCTCGACGAGATCTGGGCCTCATTCTCTAGGCGCTGCAGGCAAGGAATCAAGCAGTTGAGCGCACATTCACCTGAGCTACAACAAACTAATGACGTAAGCCCAATGCTTGACATCTGGCGAGAGAGATTCTCCGAACGCCGGATAGAAGTGCCGCTACTCAGCGATAGTTATCTCAAGGAGCTTGTGGCTGCGTTCCCCCAGGACGTGACCGTTTACAACCTCAGCATCGACGGAAGACTCGCTGCTGCAACCGCGTGCTGTGTTATGCAAAAGGAGCGGTATTGCTATTGGATCGGTAACGTTAGTGCCCGCAAGGACCTGAGTGTGAACGACTATCTTATGTGGGAAGTCATTCAGCAGGCAAAATCAGAGGGCTTTAAGAAGCTGGATTTAGGCGGAGCTACCAAGCGTCTTTCTAGATTCAAATCGAAGTTTGATCCAGTACTAGAACCGTATTGCATTGTCGAGAGAAGGGACATGCTGCGCAAGATCGGCGATTTTGCGAACAAAACGCTAAACGAGGCTAAGATGCTAGCTTTGCATTCATTACGGCGTGCTCATCTATGAGGGTCAGCTCACCAGCATGAACAATCAACACAGTCTTGACCTTCGTGCTCGGTTGCGGGATATATTTAGTGTCCCAACACGTCCCGTGTGAACTGGAAAAAACGCCGCGGATACTGAAGGTTCGACCTCCGGAAGGGGCTGTATGCAAATGCCCGCAAGAAGGACGTCAGTGCTTCTCTATTTTGGCCGAACTCGTAATAAAGATGGCCTAACCTCTCAAACGCCGTTGCTTTCTCTTCTGCCGACATTCGATGGGGCCACTGCCTCAGTGCATACTCTAGAACCAAGATATAATCCTGATGACCAACCTGCTTTGCCGGTTTGCTGTTGGGGGTAATGCCCCAGGTGCTGTTCGCATGTGTTCGATACTGGGCAAGTGGCTCTTCTATATAACAAAACTCATACTTCGCTGCTAATTCCAGGCAGAATAGCCAGTCGTTCATGTATTTCAAACGCTCATCGTATCGAATGCCGCCCAGATTTGCCCTTTTATAGAGCATTGTCGTGCAGCTAAGCGGACGAGACAAGATTTCGTGGAACATGTCTCCACTTGTCTTTGCTAAAACGCCGCCTAATTCACTCGCCACCAAGCCCATCGGTTGTCCACTCTCATCGATAACCTGCGTCTCCGTCCAAACGATGCGGTCCTCATTTGACTCAAGAACGGCAAGTTGCTTGCTGAGCTTATCCTTCATCCAAACGTCGTCCGATGCGATTTCCCCCTGAAACTTTCCTCGGGCGATTTCAAAGCCGTCATTCATCGTCTTTGCGATTCCGCAGTTTGTCTCGTGAAGTATTACGCGCACTCTAGCGTCTTCATCTGTATATTTTTGAATTATATGCCTTGATGCATCTGTCGAAGCATCATCAACAATTATCACTTCAAGGTCGTCGACGTCTTGGCCTAGGACGCTCTCAATAGTTTCTGAGATAAACTTCTCGTGATTGTATGAGGTTATCACTACGCTAACTAATGGCATCTTTAGTTGCCCCCCCTATGTACGTAACTTCTTCATCGGTCAATAAGGGATAGAGCGGTAGAGAGAGAATTTCGTTACACACCACCTCAGTGACTGACAAGTCTTTCGCATTCTCAAACTCTGTGTAGGCTTTTTGCTTATGAACTGGTATTGGGTAGTGTATCCCTGTTTGGATACCTCTCTTTTTCAAGAGCCGTTGACACTTGTCACGCTCATCCAATCGTATTACAAACAAATGATAGGCGTGCTTCGCATAAGTCCCCTCAAAAGGCAGCACGACATCCGTGTGCTCCAGCAATTCCTTGTATAATTCAGCTAATCGTCTTCTCTTTTCGTTCCATTCATCAAGTCGCGACAGCTTGACTCGCAGTATTGCTGCTTGTAATTCGTCCAAACGGCTATTGATCCCTACACTGTCGTGATGGTATTTCTTGGATTGGCCGTAGTTTCTCAGCAGCTTAACTCGCTCTGCGAGGCTGCCGTCATTTGTCGTAACGATGCCACCGTCGCCGTAAGCACCGAGATTTTTTACGGGATAGAAGCTAAAACACCCAGCATCCCCAATGCTACCTACCTTTTTCCCATTGTACTCTGCACCGTGCGCTTGACAAGCATCCTCGACTACCGAAAGATCGTATCGGTTCGCGATCTCGAGGATTTGATCCATGTTCGCAGGGTGCCCGTAAAGATGGACCGGCAATATCGCTTTCGTTCTTTCCGTTATTTTTTCCTCTATTTTGGCACTGCTTATGCAGTAAGTATCAGGTTCTATGTCGACAAAAACCGGTTTTGCGCCGCACCTGACGATGCCATCAACTGTCGAGACAAACGTATGAGAAACGGTGATCACTTCGCTATTTGTGTCGATTCCCAATGCCTTGAGAGCAAGAAATAACGCGTCGGAACCTGAATTTACGCTTATTGCGTATTTTGCACCGATGTATTTCGAAAAAGCAGCCTCAAATTTGCTCACTTCTTCCCCAAGAATGAAAAGGCCACTGTCAAGAACTGCACTGATTGCGTGATCTATTTCAGATTTTATTTCTACATATTCTCGCTGCAAGTCGACAAAATGGATCCTGTTTTTAGTCATGTTATCAGCAGAGTGCAAATATAGGCAATAGTGTTGCGCTTAATTTTTTAGCCGTAAACAAATACAGCAAGCCTTGTTTTTCGATCAGCCCTCCCGAATGAGATCTATTTCATAAAAATCATACGTTACCGTGCGCGCCCCGAACAGTTCTTTGTGGTAAGCCAAACTAGCATTTAAATAGCGACCGTCTTGCTCCGTAGAGATTCCAAAATCAAAATACGTCTTGTTATTATCATACTTGTTTATCAGATAATCGTAGATTAATTGGGCTGCCCCTACTCTTCTCCCTTCTTCTGTATAACCGATGTATTGCGTGTGAATCACATTTTGACTTTCGTACGTTACCACCCCGGCCAGCATCTCGCCGTTTTCATAAACTGCAAAAAGCTTAATATTTTCAGGAAATCTGCGAGCAAGCAAGTTCAGTTCTTCTTCCGTGTGTGTGGGGTTAACGTTGTACTTGCTTTGCAAGAGTTCTTTCAATATTAACAGGAACGCTGTGAAATCGTGGCTCTGTGTAACAACTAAGCCTTTCCTTCTCGCGGATTTTAAGTTCCATTGCGCTCCCTTGCTGAAACGCAGCTTATTTTCCAAGAGTATGGCAGCTGACGCATCACGTCTTATGAGTCGTGCATTAAATCGAAAAAGGGCATAAAGATCTTCTTCTGCCGGAAAGTTGTGGTAAATATGAGGGATGGCTTTGTAGATCAACTTAGTAATGCCTTGTGCCCTCAAGTGCGCTGTTAGCTGCTCGAATAGCCGGAGCATCACCGAGAGCTTCATATTCTGATCCGATACGATACCTCCGAACGTCAGTCCGCCGTGACTGTAGAGTACGTCATCCGATATGTTTGCGGGCATAACAGCGATCAAGGCGTTTTCGTCAAAAAGCAGCAGGGATGAATCGATGAACCGATCTGAGTGATATTCCATATAGTCTCGATAAAAAAGAAAGCTCCCGTTTTTGGACCGTTTTACGAAATCGTCCCATCGAGATTTGTAGCTTGACTCATACTTGATTATTTTAATCATGCTAGCGACTCTGATAGCATTTCAACTAAGTGTGTTTGAAATGCGACGTGGTATCCAATATCTCTTTCCGCTTCCCAAACTTAGTGTGAGCCGTTGCAGCAATGCAAATCTTCATTAAGCGATTCCTCCTCCCGCCTTCAACTCGAGGCGATGAAATCGCCGTAAGCCCAGTTTATGCTCAGCCGAGTCGCGGCCTGATGAAGTCTAACGCCGTTGTGAAATGGTCACTGTCTTATCTAACATAATGGCGTCATCGAGGCCCTCTTGCTGCGTTCGCACGTGCGTCCTAAAAACGCCGTGGTCTCGAATGTAATCCGCTTCATCGAAATACTCTGACACCAAGACCAAACAAACAGATCCTGAAGAAAAATTATCGAGTTCACGCCATACCATCGGCGGGATGTATAAGCCGTAGTAGGATCGATTCAAGTGGTACCGTTCCTGGCTCGATCCCCCGTCCAAGATAACATCGAAACTTCCGTTCGCCGCGATGATGAACTGTTGCAGCTGCTTATGCGCGTGTCCGCCTCGCGACTCTCCGCCTGGAACGTCGTAGAGGTAGTAGACTCGTTTGATCTCAAACGGTATGTGGTGGTTCTCTTCAATGAACGTCAAATTGCCTCTCGCGTCTTCAACTTTCGGAAGTTGAATTATGCGACCTATTTCTTCTGTCATGGTTCACATCTCAGCTTTTGTCAGTCTCGCGGTTTTAAGCAAACCGAGAATCAACCGTTTGTCATCGTCATTTATTCCGAATTTATATATAACTACAGCGTAAAACAGCGGGGTCGATGATTGTTATCAGCGTCAATGGGGCATTTTCGAAAAGCAATAGTAACTATCTATTCGCGTGCGCGCTGATCTGACTTATATTCAAATCTGTGTACATGCTTTAGCTTGAGCACAGCCAAAGCAAAAATGGCAATTAAGAGTTGGATAGGTCGCTTATACCAATAGTCTGCTTTCACCTCATCCAAAACGCCAAGTCCAATTTTATACCTGCACTGGTAGTAAAGGTACCTCTCTTTAACCGTGCGCAAAAAACCCCTTTTTAACCTACCCTTTTTTCCCACTATACGTGCAACATCTGGGAAATAATGACTTTTGCCCATCGACACGATACGATTCGTGAAATCTATGTCCTCGCCCCACTGTAAATCTCTCCAGCCACCGGTGGCGACGACCAAATGCCGAGGAATTATGTGAATTGTTCCAAACGATAGCATGTACCCTTCATGTTTTTCGTGATACAATCGCAAAACATCTTTCAAAACAGGCTTTATCACGTCGTCCGTATCAATACCAGATATAATGTAATCTCCGTTGGAATTTTCAAATGCTATCTGTCTCCCTCTTCCTCTATTTGAATGTTCAATAATCAATTTGATTTTTCCATTTCTAGCATAGTCCTCAAGAATCTCACGCGAGCCATCTGTACTGAAGTTATCAGATACAACAACCTCAAAGTCTACGTCTATTTGAGAAAGAACGCTCTCTAGGCATTGGCGGAGTGTATGTCTAGCGTTATAATTTGTAACGCAGATGCTGTATTTCACCATGGCTTGTCAACCATCTTTTTTCAAAGTATTGTACATAGCTACGCACAACAACCCCGTCGAGATTAGACCTCTACGTTTTTAACCGTTTGTCCTCGCAGTTCGAATCTTCAGTACAAAGTCTCTAGAAGCCAAAATCCAAATTTCACCAAAAGACGGGATAAAGCATTCGTAGATCTGAAAAAGAGAGCCAAAGCCAGCCCAAAGGCTTCCGTGACCACTGTTGTAAACGATGCACCAAAGTAGAGGTACTTTGGGATCAGAAAAAGCGAAGATCTACTGGCTTCTCTCGTCGCCAGGGATTTGCCCGGCCCCCTCTAACTTGTAGGAGAACATCTTTTCGGTGCTAGCCCTAATGCCGCTAAGGTAGGCACGCTATAATCTGTCATAAAAAATTCAAGGTTTGGTCGACTTTTTTGCTGCGAGAAAAGCTGTGGAGCTCGGCTCGTAATGCATCATTAGACAAAGGGAGCCGCCTGGCTCTCGCTACCTTGAGAGCCCGACCTCGCAGAAAGGGAAAGGGCACACAACGCGCGATACGCCGTATTAAAACGAGTGCTTGTGCGCAAGCCACTGAGTAAGCCGTAGCTCTACCGTAACATAGGCGTAGACGAGTTGTATACGGTGACATTGTCATTGCCATAGATTACGTTGAACTAACAGAGACTGTCATATCGGTCAACGAACTCTTTCAAGCTGTCTTAACGAAATAAAAACAGCACGAAACATACATGCTTCTGCTGTATCTTTTAGTCTCGAGCAGACACACTCGCACCAAAGAGTCAACGTCGTCTCATCTTTACGTCGTCTTTACGTGAGAAGGAATTAGGTAGATCAACAAAGCTAGGACCGTGAGAACACATTATCGTCTGTCAAAGGCCGAGAACTGTTATGCGGGGCAGATAATATTCTCTCACGAATAATATACACTAGCACCCCCGTTAGAGTAGATCAGACTTGTGTTACCAGTGAAAGATGTGACCGTTATTTCGTACTCCTCATAATTCACGCCCACATAATTGAATACTAGGGCCTGATTATGCGCAATGTTATCCGTGCTGAGGAATATGTAAAAACCTGTTGCGTTCGGTGGAGGCAGCAGATTCTGCGCTTGTGTTGGTACGACCGATGTAAGTAATTCTCTGCCGAAGTAATCTCCGTATATGAGCGGTAAGCCTGTGAGGGTAGCGGTGAACGTGACGGGCTGGCCGACTGCAGGGGTTGTGTTGGATGCGGAGAGGGTTAGGGTTATGGCTTGAGCAACGGTAGTGATGTTCGTGGCTTGGCTGGTGCCTTGGGTGCTGCCGACGTTGACGTTGACGGCGCCGGTTGTTGAGGCACCGTAGGAGACGTCGCCGGGGAAGGTGGCGTAGTAGGAGTAGGTACCGGTGGAGTTGAAGGTCTGGTTGAAGGTGATCTGGCCGTTGGAGTTGGTGAGCTTTCTGACGTCGTTATAGAGGACGCCGTTGAGGTAGTGGTAGATGATGACGGGTGTGCCAGAAAGGGGGATGGTGCTGGTGCCGCTGTTATCGACCACCCACGTGGCTCCGACGATATCTTGGTGATTGAACTGACCTGGATCCGTATTGTCCAACGCAATATCCTGATAGCCCTTTGTAACGGCAAACATAAAGCCGGTCGAAAACAACATAAAAAGCACCAAGTATATCGCGAGCACCCTTGTCACACGTCTTGTCACACGTGAGGGGCTCATCAGCGCTGAGTTGCCAAACCCGAGCTTACTTGTAACTTTTCCCATTGTCACGCTAGCGGCTTCACCGATTTTGATGAAACCTATGACGAGGAACGGCGCTAAAAAGACCAACGTAATCTGGATTATCCGAGTCCAGTCAAGGGCGGCGCCGAGAAAAGGAACGGCTACAGAAGCGATCAGGAATCCTAACGCGATAGTCGCGAGAACCACGTATGAGAATTGGAGCTTGAAACGGTGCTTTTCCAGAAAAAGTGCCAAACATACGCCTGCTAGGATTAAGAACTCGTTGAGGTAGTTAATCCACGCGTTTATCCGATGCAGTATGCCTGGTAAAGGACCCTTTGCGACAACGTTTGCGGCTTCGCTGTAAGTGGGGTTGAATAAATCCGTTATTGATCCTGCGATGTGGCTTCCGAGTGAGAAGATCGTTTGGGTGACCGCCCCTTGCGCAGTATAGAAGTACCACGCAGTCGACGCGATGAAAAATACAGCTATCGAGACAATCGTTACGAAGCTTCTAGGAGATGGTTTAGGTGATGGTGCGGCGATCTGTTTGTCCTTGTGGATTCCGATATTAGTTCGTAAGTATGGCAGCCTCAGTTTCGATCCATCGTCGCCTGCTATGGTTAATACGAGCCACATCACAAAAAGGAAAAGTATAGCTATGTACGTCGTCCCGTAATGGGATACCACCAGTGATATACCGAATACTATAAATAGGGCTGATCGGATCCTTTGGTTCATTTCTGTGCTCACGAGCACCAAAATCAACAAAACAAGGAAAAGCTCGGCTACTTCCTGTCTCGCCAATGTAGTCAGTCCGTAAAAGGTCGCGAACGACACGAAAAAGAAACACGACAGGAATGCTACTTTGTCATTCAGCTGTCTGCGGCATATTTGATATAAGCCAACAGGGATCAGTGCACATAGCACAGGGTACGCAAGCTTGAGGACCCATACGAGGTTGAGGCTTGAGATGAGGGAGTAAATAGGCGCAAGTGCGACAACGCTGAGCATTCCATCATACTGAAAGAGCAAATTTGGATTCCAGACACCTGTGTTCAATACGGAGTTAGCTAAGTAATACTCAGTCTGAATATCATATCCAGTCAGCCACGTCGATATTAGCGTCTGTTGAAAAAGAAGGGATAACGCAATCACAAAAACGGCCAAGGGATACAGTTTCGAGGGAATGAACTTATCAAACGCGATTAAAAGGACAACGACACCAAGCATCAACCACAAAGCCAACTGTCCTGCGTCTACGTTGTAGGTATTGACCAGGTACGTGCTAAAAACTGCTAGGAACGGTATTATGCACAAAAACAATGTTGGAGCCGACGGGACCGACATTTTGGTGTTGAAAAGCGGTTTTGTATTTGTCCACCGGTTACCGGAACCGGGGGCGTAACGGTAATGTGTTCTGTTTCTGTAGTAGGCAACGGCACACAACAGCAATACCACAAAGCTTACCGAGCTCGTGACGGCAAGAAAAGAAAACGGTTTGATTATGTGCAGCGTGGTGAAGAGAATGTTGGCCACAAGCCCGATCGCTAGCACGACTGTGACGCTCAGCCCGACTGCATACAAGGCAGTTTCAACAATACCCAGGTTGCGCAGTCTGAGAATGGATAGTACAAGAATCCCAGGAACGAACGTAAGATAAATAAAGCTTATAAGCGGCTGAACAATCGGCATCGAAACCCCTAACGCACTCAGCGCCATCACTGCCCATAGTGCGATCTGAAGCGAAAGCACCGTGGCTAGCAGCTTTGTTATACTTACGTCGTTTAGTTTGATGTGGGTCTCGAGCTTCATTGGATCACGGAAATACGCCGGGCAGAACGATAAAATAGGATAAACGCAAGATGAGGGGGCTTCGTTGGCAAATGTTGACCAAGACCACTTATATTAACGTTAGTACGCTTCCGATGATCAGTGATGAGCAATAAGTTTTTGGAAGCAAGCATGCGGCTGGGCACGATGCTTGTTGTGAAATTGGGGTTTGGTCCAGTCAAATCAGCTTATACTAATCGCTTGCATTACGTGTCTGCCGTCTATGACATATGCAGTTTGCGTGTATCCATCGGTTAAAAGGACCGTCTGGTCTATGTCATCTCCAGTAGAATGAGCTAAGGGTAAATGAATGTTATCGGTCCCACATCGGTGGCTGTTCTTCTGTGACCTCCGTGGTATCCCACTGCCGCGCGCTTTCATTTGTAATGGGTTTGTGGGTAATTGCCTGCTAGAATCAGATGGTGTTGAACAAGTCTCAAAATAGCACTACAATGCACGTTGCGACCGGCGAGGGGAGCAGCGCGAAAAGCGTTTATACTGACTACCACGTGTAGTACGTGTTATGTCATTTATGGCGACGCTGCCCTCTAGCGGTTCAAGCATGAGTAGTCTCACGCCTACTACCTCAATCGCGCTGACTGGAATCCTCCTCGGCACCGCCATTGCGATCGGCGTCCTTATCTTCGTGCTTGCTCTACATGATATAACGTCGCGGAGCGACTCCCGCAACGCAAATACAACGGCAGCGCTGCGGGCCATCTGGATGCCCCTCGTCGTGACGTTTTTCGCCTGGTTCTTGTTCGAGGCAGCGCGCTACTTGCCGTGACTGTCCCCCAACACCGAGCGGCGTCAACTCACAGCCCCTCTGGTCACCGCGCAAGGAAGCCGAGCAGGCCAAAGAGGACGATGTTGTTAACGGCTAGGATCGTCACGACCAACGCCAGACTTCTCGTTTTGTAGAAGGCGACGCCCAGGACGACGCTAGCTGCGGTCGCAAAGAAGAGCTCGTAGACGTTGGCGTAGCCCGCGTGCATGGCGCCGAAGATTACGCTCGTGATGAGGATGCCGGCGATCGCACCGCTTCGCGCAATGAGCTGCGGTTGCAGAAGGACGAGAAAGAGCAGCGCTTCAACGAGCGCCACAAAGAAGATCATCACGATGCTCAACTGGACGAGCTCTATTGCCGAAGCATTCGGGATAAGTGCCCCATTCGCAAGAATGGCGTGTTCAATAAACGCGAACCCTGTGCCGACAACAGCGCCGAGTGGGACTAACAGCACGGAGCGGCGCACGTCGGCGATGCCCAGGTCATGCCGGCTCATTTTCTCGTGGACGATGACCGAGATGAGGGGCACGTACATCACCCCGTAGATGAGGGCGAGCCAGTAGATGGTCACGGTCGGCACGATCGCAAATGAGAGGTTGACGACACGAAACACCGAAACCAGAGCGAGCGCTAGGACGAGCTGTACTCGCTCCCCCCGTAGTGTCACCACGATAACGGCAACCACGGCGATGTTGAGCGCTTGCACGCCGACGCAGAGCACACTGTGGCCTGCAAAGAGCAAGCCCTCGCCGATGAGGATAAGGAATATGGCGAGGAGCTCATACCACGCCAAGTTGAAAACTGTCCGTCTCCCAGTTGCAGAAGCTAGCGTGGCTCGTGTGCCGTATGCCACCCGCACTTCGGTGCTCTGCGCGCGGCTATGGGTGCTACGGCCCCGGGCGTAAACGGTGTACGCGCGCGTGGTCGCGACGCTGTCCGTCACTGTAAACTGATAGTGCCCCGAGGCATCGGTGGTGGCGGCGGCTATGCGCACCTTGTTCGTCGGGTCATCCGTGTTGTAAAGCACGACGGGCACAGCCACCATATCTGCGCCGCCGCCGCTCGTGAGGTGTCCAGCGATCGTAACGTCGTGCCCGACGAACTGCAGTGGGGGGGTGGCGGTGGCGGTGATGGTCGTGGGAGTTTCTAGCCCCACCGCTCCGCGCCTCTGCACTTCGTCTTTGCCGGGGACACTAAACGTAGCTTCGGTTCTGTCAGCGCCTACAAGGTCCCGGTTCCCGAGAGCAAGAACGGATTCGTCTAAGAGCGAGATGCCGCGTTGTTGTTGCTCTTCTTCGTCGCCCGGCAACTCGTAAGCCTCCTCACAGTTTAAAAACCGTATTGCCGGCTCTTTATACGCAGAAAGTCGTATAGATTCTACTTCGACGATAGAATATAACACTACCGTCACTAGGGTCGCAGCACGCGGAGTCAGAGATTTGCGGAACCTGCCGCGTTATCCTGTCGGTACGGCCTTCGCAACCATGCACTCAGGTTCTTCAGTGCTCGCTTAAACCACTGCGTCGTTTGTGCGCGATGTGCGCGAGTGGTTGTATGCTGCAGCGGTCTCACGTCGTGTTCGTGTGTTCAGCTAAAACGCCGGCGGAGGCGCCGGCAGCGCACTACGAACAGTTTCACGTTGATCGTGCGAGCCAACCGAGCGGTTTACTGTTATAAGCCAGAAGCGCGTCGAGGTTAGCGTACACTCGTCTCCAGAGACCTGTAGGAGTGAGCGATGAAGGCCATCATACTTGCCGCAAACGATAACACGGGGCTACGCCCTCTGAACCTCCGAAAACCGAGCGCGTTGATCAAGATTAACGGGATTCCGCTGCTCGAACACCAAATACGGGGGTACAGTCGGGCAGGCGTCGAAACGGCTTCCATATCGGTCGTCTCCGGTTATCAGCACGGCCAGATCAAACGCTACTTGATGCGCGAGCACCCCGGCATACGCCTCGTAAGGAATCCCAACTATCGTTTGGCGGGCGCCTTGTATCCGCTGGACCTCGCTCTGCGAAGCGCAGAGCCCCACAGCGCCGAGGAGGGGCTATTCATGAGCAGTGGAGCGTGCGTGTACGATGATGAGGCAATCGAGCGCGTGTCTCGCGTCTCTGGGAGCGCCATCGCGGGTGATAGCAGCCGTTACGGAGTTGCAGCGACGAAGGTCATCGCCGAGGACGGAGACGTCGTGTTCATTGGTACCGGTATTCCAAAACATGCGGCCACCGCGGTCGCAACCGGCCTGTGCAAGCTTGACGCTCACGCTCGTGGCGTGCTGAGCGACATCGCTGCAGCGTGCACTGCTAACAAAAGAGACGCGCCGATGGTCGTAGCACTTGGCGATTTGATTCGTCGCGCACGGATGACGCTCGTCGACATCGCGGGAACGAAGTGGGCCGCCGTGCGTACTATGGAGGACGTGCAGACGGCCGACAAGCGATTCAGTCGTTTTTCATTGTCCGGCAAGCGATGTTTCGTCCTCGACCTGGACGGGACCGTGTACGTGGGGAACCGGCCGATCCCCGGCACCGTTGAGTTCGTCAGCCGCAATATATACGATCGTGCGTTCTATTTCGTCACGAATAACACCTCGAAGCTTCCCGAGGATTATCGCGCGCGGCTCAACGCGCTTGGCATACCCACTGACGCGGAGCACGTCGTCACGCCGCTTGCGCCTCTTATCGCGTACCTGCGCGAGCGCGCGCTGACGCACGTGTATCTGCTCGCGAACGCCAGAGTCACTGCGTACCTGCGCAAGGCGCTGTCCGGACTCAAGCTGACCGCAGATCCGGAGGCGTGTGAGGCGCTCATTGTGACCTACGACACGGAGCTCACGTACGACAAGCTGCGAGACGCTGCGCTACTGCTGCAACAGAACCCTCGTTTGACGTTTCTCGCGACGCACGGTGATCTCGTGTGCCCCACCGAGCATGGGTTCGTCCCTGACAGCGGCTGTATCTTGTCGGTGCTCGAACAGGCAACCGGCCGCACGCCGGATACGGTTTTTGGTAAGCCGAACACGCTGTTGTTGGAGCGCGTGACTGCTCGATACCGCCCAGGCGAGATGGCGGTCGTCGGCGACCGACTGTACACCGATAGGACAATGGCGCGCAACGTGGGATGTGATTTCATCTGTGTATTAAGCGGCGAGACCACGCGCGAACGGATCGACGAACTGAGCGAGGACGAGTTCCCGTCGCTTATCGTGAAGGATCTTGGAGAGCTGCTGACGTGAACAATCGGACGGCCGACCCGTTCTTTGAAGCCCGCGCGTGTGAAAAAAAAGACGTGGATGAGAACTACGATCTCCTCGCTCAGCGCGCGCTTTGCGATACGCCGTTTTTAGATGCACTGCTGCCCAGGTTTCGATACCCAACGACGCACGCTGTCGAGAGAAGTGACAGAACTATAGGACGTCGGCGATTATTTTCTCTATTCGAAGGTTAACTCCAATTCTTTGCGCACGTTGTTCTAAATGCTAGCGTGCAACGCACCCCTCGTAACCCGAATCATAGCCACGACACCCCACGCAAAATGCACTCTCACAAAAAGTGGTTAGAGTTTTCAATGCCGCCGCTTGACCACGACCATGTCCCCGAGCGGACTTCTGCGACGCAGGGTGCGCCGGATAAAGCTTTACGTGTAGAACGTAGTGGTTATTAAGCGTTGCAAGCGACACGTCTCGTGGGGATAACAAGCCTGCGTCTGACGCCAAGCACTTCCGCATAGAAACAGAGGAGAGTGTCCGGAGTTCACCGCAGAATCGGCTATGGTTGTGCACGTTGCGCGTGCGTAGACACTAACCGAAGCAAGATGGCCACCAACACAAGCCCTTGTCGCAAGTAAAACCAAACGAACGATACGACGTCGGCGATCAAATGCAATTACGAACAAAATGGGCTGTGCTCGCCCTGGCGATCCTTCTGCTAAGCTCTGTGGGAACGACGGGGTTGGTGCTCGCGCAAAGTAACAGCAGCGCCCCTGTTGCGCAGACAAGCGCTTCGCTTCCGGCAACGCTGCAGAAAGAGCCGCTAAACCCCGCCTTTGTGCAATATCAGCAGAACAAGTCGGCCGGAAAAGTGGCGACGCAAACCGTTGACGGACTCGGTCTCGGATGGGTCCCGCCACCCTATGAACTTTCGAAAGCGCCCACCGCTACGAGCCTTGCGCAGGCGCAGGCATACCCCGCGACGTACGACCTTCGCACCCTGAACAAGGTGAGCCCGGTGGAGAATCAGGGCGATTGCGGAAGCTGCTGGACGTTTGCTACGTTCGGCTCGCTCGAGTCGTATCTCTTGCCTGGGTTGACTACGACATATTCAGAGAACAACCTCAAGAACTTTGCCGACTTCGACTACACGTGCTGTGCCGGCGGCGATTCAGCGATGTCAACCGCCTACCTCGCCCGGTGGGGCACCACCATGACGGATGCCACTGGCGCTACGATCCACGGAGGGCCGGTGACGAGCGCGTCTGACCCATACAGTGTTTCGTGCACCTCCAGTCCGACCACGTCTCAGATAGCGATGCACGTTCAGAACGTGTATTACCTGCCGCTGAAGCAATCAGCACTGGACAACAACGCCATAAAGTCCGCGCTGATGACGTATGGCGGCGTATATACTGCTTTTCAGTGGGAGGGGTCTTCATCTTCAACCACCTCCTATTGGAATCAAGCGACAGCGGCCTACTACGATGGTAGCACGACGGGAGCCAACCACGCGGTGACCATCGTGGGCTGGAATGATAACTTCTCAGCGAAGAACTTCTCCACAACCCCGCCCGGAAACGGTGCATGGATCTGCAAGAACAGCTGGGGCACGTCGTTTGGTCAGTCCGGGTACTTCTACGTGTCGTACTACGACCTCAACATGGGCTACCAGGAAAACACGGTCTTCACTGCTCAACCAACAACGAACTACACGACGAACTACCAGTATGACCCATTTGGAATGGAAGGGGGCGTTGGATCGGGGTCTTCTTCGACCGCCTACGGAGCGAACGTCTTTACAGCCAACTCTACCGGGACGCTTAATGCGGTAAGCTTCTGGGCACCCGTTGAGGACACCCAGTATACGGCACAGGTCTACGTTAACCCCTCAAACCCCAGCATCCCAACGAGCGGTACCCTTATGTCGACCATCTCGGGCACGGCCTCCAATGCAGGATTCTCCTATGCGGGGTACTACACCGAGAGCCTGAGCACGACTGTGCCACTGACGAAGGGTGAGAAGTTCGCTGTCGTGGTAAAGTTCACCACGCCAGGAGACAACGATCCGGTTCCCGTACAGTACAAAGAATCTGGCTGGGATGACAACGCGCCAAACGCTATAGCCGGCCAGAGCTTCTACAGTCTAGACGGGACCACCTGGAACGACTTAGCCACGGCCTATGGCGCAGGAAACGCCTATGTCGCCAACATTCACGCGTTTGAGTCGTCGTCCTCCATTACCCTTACTGCGAGTGCCTCACCGACGAAGGTTACCCTCAACCAGAACTTCACGATTAGCGGAACGCTCACCAACGGCACGCCGAGCAGCGGGATCGCAGGCGCCACCATCACCCTGCAGAACTCGACGGACGACGCCACGTGGAACAACGTGACGACCACGGTGACCGGCGCGACCGGCAACTACCAATTCAGTAACAACGAGTCGGCCCCCAATAACTACTACTACCGCACCGCGTTCGATGGCAACGCCACCTACGCCAGCGCCACGAGCAACATCGTCAACGTCAACGTCTACGTCCCCATCACCTCGTCACCCGCCGTGACCGCGCAGAATGCAAACAGCTTCAACCTCTTTGTAAACGGCACGAACGGCTCCCTGTGGTATAAGTACTGGACGGGCACGACCTGGGCAGCGCCGACGTCCCTCGGCGGGAATGTGACGTCATCACCCGCTGCCACGTCACGCGCCCCGGGGTACTTGGACGTCTTCGCGCGCGGCAGCAACGGCGCCCTTTGGTCGGAGAATACCACAAATAATGGGACCTCCTGGAACGGCTGGTACCAGATCGGTGGGCAGCTTGCCCCAGGCACCGGCCCTGCCGCCGACGCGCGGGGTACAAACAGCCTCGACGTCTTTGTACAGGGCACCAACCAGGTCCTCTACTATACGCACTGGAACGGGGCGACCTGGTCGGCGTGGGCCTCCCTCGGCGGGGCTCTGACGTCGTCACCCGCCGCGACCTCACCGACGAGCGGTGTGATCGACGTCTTTGTCCGCGGCACCGACGGCGCCATCTGGGAGAAGACTACCACGAATGGGGGCTCCTCCTGGTCCAACTGGGCCTCTCTCGGCGGCCAGATTGCCTCCGGCGCAGGACCAGCGGCTTCTTCATGGAACCCAAGTCGTCTTGACGTCTTTGTCGAGGGCACGAACGGCGCTATGTATCAAAAAACATGGACCGGCTCATCGTGGTCCGGCTGGCAATCCCTCGGCGGGGTTCTGACGTCGTCACCTGCAGCCACATCGCCGTCTCCTGGAACGATCGATGTCTTTGTGCTCGGGAGCGACAACGGCCTCTGGCAGAAGTCCTATAGCAACGGCGCGTGGGGATCCTGGCTGTCCGCCGATGGTATATAATGCCATCACCACGTGCCTAGAACGAACGTCTCGCAACGCACGCAAGTCACCACACCCTTCTAGGCGAACGTCACCCTTAGTACCACCAATGACACCCCCGATTGGAGGCGCCACCGCTCCTCCAGAATTCAACCGACAACTACATGGAACGACGTCACGACGAACGTAATCGATGCGAACGGTACGTACTAATTCACTTAGAACGAGGCACCTCTACTACCGTATCCCCTACGAGGCGACGCCACCTACACCAACGTTACGAGCAACGTCGCTAGCGTCAGCGTCGCCGCCGCCCGGACCAAATCACACTGCGTCCAGTTCCACCCTCGCCGTCACCAATCCGTCACTTCACGCCCACCTTGAGTAGCGGTGGAACGCCCCGTCGGAAAAGAAGACCCTACCTACTAGTGTCTCAACCGCATTCGCCACAACGACGCCACCAACGCCACCGGCCGGTATTTGCTCGCCCATGGAAGGGCTTGACGCTGACCCCTTCCAGTTTGTCGCGAAGTATCGAGAAAGCGTCACCTCTGTCCCATAGATGGCAATAAAGTACGCGCCGGTGACGGTAAAGGCGAGTTAGCAAAGGTCGCGAAAAAGTGTTCTTTCGATTTTTTCTTTTCTGATTTCTTTTTGATTAACTTCGACGCTTCTGGCTTATGACTATACCACTCAGTTCGCTCGCACACTGAATAAGAGGAGGTTCGTAGTGCGTTGTGCAGCGTCTTTGTACAACAACGAACAAGAATAGAAAGTGAAGCGGAGCATTTAAATCTGTTTGCCGTTACAAAAAAAATGAACTCGCTTTGCGAATTGCAGAGCCTATGTAGCCGAAATACACTTAGCTATCTCTTCATTCGTGAGCAGCGCTCTCAGTGGAAATTAAACCGATCAGCATGACGACATTCCGACGCGATTGGGGAGATCCTCGTGATACGTCGCGACGGAGTACCCCACGGCCTTGACACAGGCAGAAACCGAAAAGGTGCGAGACTTGCAGCGCGCTGTTCTAAAAGTGGTTTATCGTTTCTTGGTGTAACGTGAGTGACTACGAGCTTTTGGTCAAACGAATCGGCCTGACAGGACTCGCCAGCCTTGTGGTCTCGCTCAGTCCTGTCCTCTTGTTGCCGATCCTGACGAAGATCCTGACAATTCAGGATTACGGGATCTGGTCGTTAATCGTCGTTACAGCCAGCTTTGTGCCAATGGTGGTGCTTTTAGGCCTACCGAATTCGATGGTACGATTTCTAGCTCCGGAAAAAAATAAAGACGAGATACGTGAAGGCTACTACTCTATCGCTCTCGTTGTTCTCGGTGCAGGCCTAGTTTCGAGTTTCATTCTGCTCTTGTTTGAACACTCGATCGCTGCAGATTTGCTCGGCAATAATCGTACAGTTGCCCTCTTATTGCCATTAATCACGTTTGTGGCCGCGTACAACAACGTGCCACAGACCTACTTCAGGACGTTTCAACAGGCGAAACGATATTCGATTGTCTCATTGCTCCAGGCCGCCCTGTACGTAATACTCATCGCAGCGTTCGTGGTGGTTGGTCTCGGACTCGCCGGGGCCGCTTTTGCATATCTCATCAGCTTGCTAGTCATAGCCCTGATCTCGACCTATTACGTCTCGAGAGATATCGGGGCGACTATGCCGAGTTTCTCTAAGTTAAAGGCCTATCTAAAATACGGCCTACCTTTTGTGCCCAGCAACGTGTCGAGTTGGGCGTTGGGGGTAAGCGACCGGTACATCATTACGTTCTTCTTAAGTGTCGCGTGGGTCGGGTACTACTCTCCAGGGTACCAGCTTGGCTGGATGATCAGTCTTTTAGCGACGCCCTTTACGATTCTCGTTCCGACGGCCCTCTACGAGTATTATGACGCACATCAAATAGCGGAGGTCAAGACGATTATCAGGTACTCTATAAAATACTTCCTCGCAGTTGCCGTGCCCGCAGCGTTCGTGTTTTCAGTTCTGTCGAAGCCCATACTGCTGGTACTAACGACCCCTGCAATAGCTGCGAACGGCTATCTGATCACGCCGTTCACCGCGTTGAGCTCGCTGCTGTTTGGCGTGTGGTCCATAATCATGATCGTACTCACCTTTGAAAAAAGGACGGCGATCATTGGCACGATGTGGATCCTAGGTGCGACATTAAACATCGGACTTAACTTGGTCCTCGTCCCCTATTTTGGGATCATAGCTGCGGCTCTGACGACGGTGCTGGGCTACGGCTTTGTTTTCGGGGTTACGGCGATTTATTCTGTTCAACACATGACGCTCGATGTGGATTTTGGCTTCGTTTTAAAAAGTATTTTTGCATCGATCGTGGTATCCTCGTTTGTTCTGGTATGGCACGCCTCAGGATTTTTGAGCGTCTCCGCCCTGATCGTGATCTGTGCCGCAGCGTACACGGCGATCCTGTTTGCCCTTAAAGGATTTACGGCAAGCGAGATACGATTCTTCAGCGTTTTTCTCGCGAGACAGCGATAACGCAGTGTGCACAAACGATAAGGTAGTTGAGCGAGAATTGAGGAACCTGAATGCATCGTTGAGGCATCCATGAAGCTCAAGTTTGGAGGACAGCTGATCGAACCCGACGTCCGGCGGCTCTACGACCTACGTGACGTCGCCTTCGATACGGCGTGGTTTGAGGCGGCGCCAGATCGTGACGCGTACTACATGTACCGCGACCTGGCTCTCTCGCTTACCGACGCGGAGGCCATCACGCGCCACCAGCTCCGCTACGACATCACAATCATCCCTCCGTTCAACATGGGGCTTGAGTGCGTCAAGACGTACGGGCACTACCACCCGCGCGTGAACCCGAAGCTCCGCTACGCGTATCCCGAGATATACGAGGTGCTTGACGGCGACGCGCACTACCTGTTGCAGCGCGCGCAGAATGACCAGAACGTTGATGAGGTCATTCTCGTCAAGGCAACGCGGGGCGATAAGGTGATCGTTCCGCCAAACTACGGGCACGTGACGATAAACCCGTCGGATCGCACGCTCAAGATGGCAAACTGGGTGTGCCGGTCGTTCGATTCGGTCTACGAGCCCTACGCGAAGCTCCGCGGTGCCGCATACTATGAGCTCATCAACGGTAGGCTATTGCACAACCGAACGTACCACAACGTGCCTGAGATCAGGGTCGACTACCCGGCAGAGGTGCCCGACCAGGGGCTGATAAAGCGAAAACCGATGTATGAGCTAATCGAAGAGCCCCACCTCCTCGAATTCTTGACGGCGCCCGAGAAGCACACCGGGCTCTTTCAGGAACTCTATAATCGATAGCCTTCGCGGCGATGGTGCACGAGCGGCCGACCAGAACGCACAAATGCACTGCTACGACGATGCCCAGTAAGTTTTACGCGATCGGCTCGCGTTGGGGGCTCTAACCCGAATTCGCCTCCTTTATCGCCCCCCTTGACGGAAAAATGAATCAAAAGGGTACAACGGCGGTGTGCTAGCGTAACTGTTGTCGTTTAGCTAGCTCTCTCCACAAACGAGAGATACTGGCCGGATGTAAAATAAGGGACAGAATATAGAGTAACGGGCTTCGATTATCAAACGCACGATGATCAAGTAACCGCACTAGACTTGAGTGCGTGGTGGGGCGAGTTTAGTCAGCCCCTCTTACTTTGGCAATGTACTCAACGAGCATCGCTAGCTCATTATTTCTTTTTTCCTTTTCAAGGCCTTAGAGCGGACTGAGTGCTGCCTTCCGCTATAAGTTTAGGCCCGAGGCTTTATTGTATCTTCTCACGTTCTAGACGTTAAGCTCTTCCGAGGCAATCATGCGCGCATACAAAAGCCTCTCATTTTCTGTAGTCATCATTCTCATTATAGTCTTATTCGCAGGCGCTGTTCCTGCAGCAGCACAGACCGATACGATGCAGCTCCGCTACAACGCTACGCACACCGGTGATTACAGCGCGGTGGCGGGGTCTGTCCAGCCAAACAACCAGTTGAAGTGGAACTACACGACCGTGACCGGGGCCTGGTTTTACTCTTCTCCCGCCGTCGCCAACGGGGTGGTCTACGTGGGGAGCGATGACTACAATGTCTACGCCATCGGCAACGAATCGATGAGCACACCGACCACCCTCACCGCCGCCGCTCCATCCACAGCATCCGTCAACCAGAACTTCACGATAAACGGAACGCTCGCCAACGCCACGTTGGGCACCCCACTCGCAGGCGCCACCATCACCCTCAAGAACTGCACCGACAACCACGTGGAACAAGCCTCAAAGGTCTAAACGTAAATATCTACGCGTTTTGTCTCGCACCCCAGTTCAATTATCTCGGCGAAGCACAAGCGCGCTTGGGACCTGAAGCTTTGCCGGGTGTGAAATGGGTGCCTCGTTCTTTTTTTGAGCTGGTGGTCGTGTACGTTAGCTGTTCCCAGTCTTATAAGCCTCCTGTGCGCGCTTTTTTGAGTCCCTGACGACAACTGACTGCCAGAGCGCCAAGATGCAAAACCGTTATGATTCACGGCAGCAGCGTTTCAAAGACTGGTTGCGCAGCAGCCGAAATAAGAAGGACGCACCAAGAAAGAGGAAGCACAAGCTAAGCGGCTGTAACGACGCTGGAAAAAAAGCGACCGAACGGAATCTCATCTTTTGAGCGTACTCATTTTTTTTACTATCTGAACACCGCAGCGCAACTTCTACTTTCAGCACAGACCGGAGCCTTTATAGTATCTTCTGACACGTTTTCAGGCGAAGCTCTTAAGGGAGCGTTATGCACAAACGAAATCGTCCCATTTTTTTAGGCACGCTTGTCATACACAACTTATTTGCAGACGGGGTAGTTTTTTTCGCCAGAGATATCTATGAACAAGTTGGTCCCTCATAGAAAAACGCGCGTCCGCATACACGCCCGGACTCAGCGTTTCAAAAGGTTCGCATTTCTTATGCTTTTAGGTGCGGTTTTGATCTCTCTCACCGCTGCGACGGCAAACGTTGCGGGAGCAGCGAACGCGACGCAGCCAGTAGTAGGCGCAACGACGCATCCGATACAATACTGGATTGGCTGCGCGCCATCAATGGTAACTACCACCAATTTGAGCTATTTTAAACAACAAGGATTCACCGCTGTCGTTGTGGTCGTCCCCGACAGTCAAACGTATCAGGCGCAGCTCAACACGATCAAATCGCTCAATATGCTGCCAATTATTGATATCGAAATGCCTATCTGGGACGGTGGACAGCTTCAGAGCACTCCGATAAGCAATTTTGCAAGCTATTTCAAGTCACTCGAAACTGCTGGCTGGCAATACGTCGCCTCTGAAGGCGGCAGGACCGGCGACCTCGCGTACATGAGCCAATACTTCAAGGGCTACGTGAACTTCAACTGTGACCAGTGCGGCCTGTGGCAAGAGGGGAATCCGGTGTATACAAACTCATTCACGGTCGCGAACAGCTGGGAGAGCTACTACACAGCGGAGTGGCCGTACATTCAAAATGGATCAACGCAGGCCGCTGCGCTTGGCATCCAGAACGGCATCCTCGCTGGCGCCTGGGCTAATAGCGGCGGCGACAACCAGATATATGCCAACTCACTTAGCGGCACCGCCACACCATCCTATCTTTCAATGCTGAACTGGTCGTATGCTGCTGGAATCGGCTTCACCAGCTTCCATGTCTGGTGTGGTGACACTCTTGATGGGCTAAGCCAGTACAAATCACTAGATTTCCCCCAGATAGTCGCAGCCATGCAGGTTTATTACCCCCCGACTACGGCAGCTTCACTTGGCACCGGAGCCACGACGCAGCCCGTCGCCTCAGCACCTGCAGTATGCGCGCAGAATAATGGCAGCCTCGACCTCTTTGCAGAAGGCACGAACAGTGCCCTCTACTTCAAGCAATGGGATAGCACGACAGGCTGGTCGGCGTCGACGTCCCTCGGCGGGGTTCTGGCGTCAGGCCCCGCTGCCGTGTCTCAAGGTGCAGGGGCGATCGACGTCTTTGTGCGCGGCACCGACAACGCCATCTGGGAGAAGACTACCACGAATGGAGGCTCCTCCTGGTCCAACTGGGCCTCTCTCGGCGGCCAGATTGCCTCCGGCACAGGACCAGCGGCCTCCTCATCGGGCAGTCGTCTCGACGTCTTTGTACAAGGTACGAACGGCGCCATGTATCAAAAAACGTGGACCGGCACGTCGTGGTCCAACTGGATCTCCCTCGGTGGGTCCCCGACCTCATCACCCGCCGCGACCTCACCGACGAGCGGTGCGATCGACGTCTTTGTGCGCGGCACCGACAACGGCCTTTGGGAGAATTCCTTTAGCAACGGCAGTTGGTCCGGCTGGACGTCCGTCGGCGGCATGTAGTAGCCACTACGTGCGCTGAGTAGTACACTCCCAGCGAATGAACCGCCTAGCACCCTAGCACCGAGAAACGCGCACCGCCAGCATTACGGATCGTGTCTATGATCGATAACTCGCTCGGCTTTAAGCACGACGAGCTATCGGTCCCCAGATGCTGTACGCTTACTTGTCACATTCATTGAGATCGTTGCGCCGTCATTGCCGGTTGGTCCCTCTTCAATTCGCGAACATACTCGTCAGGAGTACGGGGTCATCATAGCAGTCCGACAGGCACACTAGGTTCTTTCAGCTAGATCGATAGCACGGGCCGTAGGTGCCTAATGACAAGAGACGCACAAAGGACTGCTGCCACCGCGTAGATGCCATTTGACGGAGGAATTTCAACCGATGTAGCGAGCAATCTGAAACGAAATCGTTTCCTTTTTTCTGGTGGCCGCAAAATGGCTAAAAAAAGTGATTTTGCCTGATAAGGCACGTTTACAAGATGATACAATTTAGGCCCTATTTTTGTGCCTGAAGCGTTATCAACGATTTGTCAAGGGTATCGCCGTCCTTTCCGCTATGCACCCATAGGCGGGCAGCGACTAATACCGGCACTGGGCAGTGTCGCATTCGCGCAAGGCAAACTCTGAGCGCGTTTGATTATCAGAACGAGTTTGTAAAAGTGCGGTTTTATAAAGAGTTCGGGTCATTATTAAGCTGCTTCACGGCCGCCTGCGCCGACGAAGCAAGTCGTGTTACAACGCTCGTGGCAGCGCGAAGGGAAAGCTCACATTAGTTAATCCTCGGCGCTATCCACAAACACTGTGACAAGAATCTGTCGGACAATCATTATATGAATAGAATTACTGGTGGCCGTCTTAGATAAAGAAACCCCGTGGTGGTCACGACTCGCAAACAGTGCCAAAACACATTTCGACAACCTTTATAATGGATAGGCATATTCGTAAGTACCTTACTAAAGGCCCCGTAGCGGCCGCGTCTGTGGATGTTGATGTTCGGCCATGATAACGGCCCGCCAACGGAACACGGTGATATATATGAAACACAATCGTATTTTCTTGAGTGTCGCCATGGCGGCCATCATGCTCGTCTCGCTTTGTGCGGTCAGTGCGAGCACGCTGAGCGTGAGCGCGGCACAGGGCAGCAGTTCGACTCCCGCTGTGGTCGGTGCGCCCGTCGGCGCTGGAGCGCCTGGCGTGTGCTCAGTCAATGGCACCAACCTCGAACTCTTTATAAGAGTAGCTGCGGACAACTCCATAGTCTGGAAGGAGTCGCCTGATGGCACGAACTGGACGTCGAATGAGACGTCTCTCGGCGGGACTCTGACGGCACCACCCGCTGCGAACGCAACGTGGGCGAGTACAGGAGCTGGTGAGGCTTCCATCTACATCTTCGCGCGCGGCACCGACGGCAGCGTCTATGAGCGGGTCATCTCGCCGAATAGTACTACCACGCAGATCACTCAAACTAATAGCAGCACGTACACCATTTCCGGCTGGACCTCTCTCGGCGGGCAGGTCGCTAGCAATACAGGACCCTCCGTCTGCTCATGGGGCCCAGGTCGCCTCGACGTCTTTGTTCAAGGTACGAACGGCGCCATGTATCAAAAAGTGTGGAACGGCTCGTCGTGGACCAACTGGATCGATCTCGGCGGGAAGCTGACCTCAGCGCCCGGTGCCACTGCGATGGGACCGTCTCCTAACCAGATCGGCGTCTTTGTGGCCGGCACCGGCGGCACCATTTACTACAAGCACTGGAATGGTTCCGCATGGTCTGGCTGGGTAAACGTCGGCGGGCAAGTCCTCTCGGGCACCAGTCCGGCCGCGTACAACTGGGGATCACAGCAGATCGGTTGGTTGGTCACCGGCACTGACGGCAACCTCTATCGCAACTGGGTAGGTAGCTCCTCAGGCTATGAAGGCATCGCCGGCGCTCTGACATCGTCACCATCAGCCACAGCGAAGCAAGCGGGTGTCATCGACGTCTTTGCGCGCGGCAGCACCAGCACTTTCGCTGCACTCTACCAGACATCCTATAACTACAATGGCTCTGGTCAATGGAGCGTCTGGACGGCCCTCGGCGGTGTATAGCGTAGTTCGTTAAGGGGTTTTTACCCCTCTTCTTTTTTCTTTTTTAACTTTTCAGTACGTTTTCGCTGCACGTTATTGCCTTTAGCACGCTCGCAATTGTGCAAGTAACCCAGCCAAAATGAGTCTAGGCAACACTAATCAGGTTCTACGACCTGCTAACTCCATGCCTTCACACGGAGCCCGCACGTTTAAGCCGTCATGAAGATCTCGCGTATTTGTTTGTCATTGCGGGGGCTATTCGTGGTTCTACCGAAAACTCTCGGGAGGGACGTAAGCGCATGCGGAGATTATTCTGAACTTACCAATTTCTGTTTTGAAGAAGTTTGTATCTGGATCAATGAGGTAGAAATCTTGAAATTGCGATTTGCTATTTGCTATTTGGGGACTCTTAAAGCGTATAGCGAAGGCGAAAAGAGACGGTGCGCGAACATAAGGATAGCGAGTATTGTTGAGTGCCTTTACCACATTCGTCGCTGCGGCGAAATGTTCAACGTCGCATTGGGCGAGTGAAAAATGAGTGTGTATCACATCAAGGGCGTTTTGTCTCGGCTTGTTATTTATGCTGCTTTTTCCCTCAGCAAGACGCGGAGTTTCGGAGCAATTCCGGCTGGCGAGAATTGATCTCTTTGCTTCAGTATGTTCTCCTGTTGCGCGCGGTAACGATCTAGAGGTTTCTTTTCAAGGATCTCCATAACAGCACCCTTTGCGTCATTGTAACTCTGGCACAGGTACCCGATGTCCCCCATCTTGTTGAAGTAATATTCCGAGAGTGGGGTCTTTAGTGCGATAATTGGCTTGAGATGTGAAAATGCGTCCAGCATCGCAGCAGTTCCATTTAATTCGTAAGCACTCGCTACATGAAAAAAGAGGGCATAATCGATGCGTTTACTATATTTGTCAAACTCCTCTTGAGTGAGGGGCGCGTGCGGTGAGGGGATATTAATAGAAGCGTGCCGCATCTCTTTGAGCTGCTCATCTCTTATATCTCCAATAAGAACAAAAATTGGCCGATATTTTGTTCTTGCAGAGCTCACTTCATCGGCCAACTTGAAAAAAATGTCTGCTCCCTTGCGCAAACTCGCATGACCATAGAAACCAAAATGAATGGCATCATCTTTGAATGGCTCGGTGCCGGTAGAATCTGCAAAGATATAAGGAACGTCTATCGGCGAAATACAGTTGTGCAGACGTGGCAAGTAATTCTTAAGTCCTTGTTCCATAAGGGGCGGGGGTCCCGGGAGTAAGTAATGTATTTTCGCCGTGTTGCCGGCGAGAAGCCAGTGTCGATATGAAAGGAACTGAGATGTCAGACGCTTTGGTTCAGGAGTGCTGATTTTGTTCTGCAGATCGTGTAGCACAACAAGACAGGAGATCTGAGAAAATCGCCTCAGCATCATTTTGATAATGACCAGATCGTTCCTATGTGCTGCCGTACAAAATACTATTTGGCTCGCTCGATTTTTGTCGGCCAATCTGAATAAGCGCCTGTACAGAGTCAGCTCCTCGAGGAGCGCTGTAAAGGGCAAGCGCCGACCTCGTTGCTCTTCGCGCAGGGCCCTATCTGGAAGTTCGACTTCGACAAACCTGACTGTGGTCACGTGAGTATCTGCAATCCACTTGACGTGATTCAAATGTTCGCGTTCAGCACAAAATATCAGCTCCTCCTCAGGGAAAGCCTCAGCGACTGAACAAATCAGAGCCGCATTAAATTGGGCGTGCCCAAAACCGCGAAAATGCGGTTCGCATATAACTATCATGAGCTCTCTATATCTCTAATCGGTTGATCTTATCGATTTCGTTTTTTCGTTGACTGCGCTTCGTGATAATGGTGAGGTTCATTTCCGCATGCAAGCGCTATTCAAGCCCTTGAGCTTTTCAGATGCGCAGACATGCCTTGATTTGCCAATATATATTTAATGTTGCAGGGAAGCTGCATCTGTCAGGAAGCTTGACTGTCAGATATCTCAGTTCTCAAGCCTCCGTATCTGCCTGAGAATCTAGTCTTACACAATTGCCAAGATCAAACGTCTAACTCGCTTCAAAAAAGCGTCAGAAAAAGCGATCAGCCCGGATCTCTTCAGTTCCGATGCGTAAATGGATGACTATGACCTTGTTCCGTTTCCGAACGAGGTGGTTAGCATGCTCGTAGAGGTAGTCTCATTTTTGATCAAGCTCGTCGTACTGCTCATCGCTCAACAAACTACTGAACCAATGACAGTGGCGTCTGTAGTCGTAGAGCACGGCAAAAGTCCTCTATCAATACACAGTGCAACAAACTCGACACGACTCCACGAGTATTCTCTGTTGATCAATTCTAAGCTTTCTCGTTACTCCTTTACTACTTCACACCATATGTTTTCGTAGAAGGTTTTCGAAGAGAAGATCCTAGAAAGAATAAAGGCTGCGGTTCTCGGTATCCGATTGTTCCACAAATTTATGCCAACTGTCGCATTTATCTTGGTCATCTCTTTGTAGCTTCGGATCTTTCCTCCACTTAAGCGCACGATATTATTGACCTCTTCTTGTGAAAAACCACAATGTTGATGCGTTTTATCGAGTTGATGGTATTCAACAACTCCTCGTTCCCAGAGCGCCTCATTTCTCTTCGGAACACACAAAAGGACGTTCTCTTGGCAGCTCTCGATAGATTTGCTCAATAAAGCACATGGATCTTCCACGTGCTCTAATAACCAGTACAAAACCACGGTGTCGATTTTTGGGAAGGTAACTGTGGTTGCATCGTTTGTTATGAGTTCAACGCCAGGCGGGTACGTATAATCGTCGTACCGTTGTGCGTCAATGCCAGTGTATCGCCCTGTCCACCCGCTTTGAATCAAAAAGTTGTACAGTCGGCACGTGCCGCAGCCCACATCAAGGATGTCCCCTTTTTGGTATTCCAAAGCCAGCCGGTCGGCTTCGTATATAGAATGGCCTGCTTTCCACCCAAAATCAAATTCTTTCTTGACTATTTCTGAGCAGTCGTTCTTGATCATTTTTTACGCGCCGGTATTCGAATGGTTGGCTAGCCTAATATAAAAATCATTTAACTCCGCTGCCGTTTTAATGCTTCTGGGCCTCAACCTGCAAACGCGTTGCCACCGTGAATTCGATATTTAGCCAGCGGCTCTGCTATGTAGTAAAACTCGTACTGCCAGTCCCGGCCACAACTTGAAATCGTTTATGATGAGTAGAGCGTTTGGGCGTTAAGCACTTCATTGCAAATGGTAGGATGACCCCGCATTGTTCCTTGATTCTTACACCTTAAAGGTGAAGTCATAACAAGGCCGTTTGCGTTGCAGCAACGACGAATGGTATACAGCTGAACAATTCAGTGTCGGTTTTTGCGGATCGTTGAACAATCGCTTTGTTTTCATTTTCTTCCTCTATGCGCAGCCGTCTCATTCGGCGATACCTTTGTGCTGTTGATATCTCGGGGGTGCTGTGCGACAGTTGCTCCATTTGAAGAACTCAGCAAAAAAGCCGTTACGCGCACACAATCCTCTTTTCGGGCATCGCTTTGACATTAATGAACCTGAAGGGCTAATCGAAAGACACGGCATTTGCTGAGGACGCATTCTAAAAAGTACATAATGCAGCACACGTTTTTAATCTACTTCAAATAAGCCATGCCAATCAGAGCCCGTCTAGATCTCGTAAATGGGTTTAGTCTCTTAGGCCTTCCGTATGTAGGTGAGCTGTGTTTCGTGCTTCTGGCATTAAAAACACTAATGAGTCTCAGATGAGTGGATTGCGATCTGTCTGTTGTCAGGAGTCCTGACTTCACTAAATTAGACTTTAAAAAAAGTGTGGCGGAGCCAGTCAGCACTAAATACACCCTTATCTCACTACAACTTTCATTAAATTCGCTGATATTTGAGTAATACGGCTGTCGATCATTTATCTTGATCTTTCGATGGGCCAGTGTGTTGTGCAAATATCAAGCTGATTCACGGTCGTAGAGCGGGTTGAGACGTTATCGGTGCGAATAGCCCATCGATAAATCCGCGAACGAAGGATCGGATATGACCGAACTGACGCGCTTTTAGAAGCCCTGGGATGCTGTAAGCGGGGTACAACAGCAAAAACGAGATAAATTGCGGGACTCGCGCGTGCTTTCTTGCATTAATCACCCAGTTTCTGTGAAAGTAGTATTCCGCACATTGTTTTACTTTTGAAGTGGAAACGTTACTTTTGTGCCAAATCTTAGTGTTAAGGTCGCATACGATTCTATACCCGGCTCTGCTGATTCGCACGCACCAATCAAGATCCTCACCATAGCAAAAATAGGTTGGATCAAGCGTTCCCACTTCTTCGATTACTTTTCGTTTGATCAGAAAGCACGAGCCTGACACAAAATCAGCGGGTAAAAGCTTGTCCACAGCGAAATGTTCGATCTCATCGTCGCTTTTTCCAGCGTTACCGATTGCCCTTCCTTTCCAAAAATCAATATGCGCGCCTGCAGACTGAATGGCATTTGGTGCGTCGTAAGAACATATTTTCGGGCCGATCACTCCAATACTGGCATCATTATCTGCAGCGCGTACGAGTTCCGTAAGAAACTGTTTATCGACGACCGTATCATTGTTCAGGAGCAGCACATAATCAGCAGATGCTTTAAATGCGTAGCGGATCCCTATGTTGTTCCCTTCAGGATAACCGAAGTTCTGTTCGTTCTGGATAATGACAAAAGATGCGTTGGACGCTTCATTGCGACTCTTTTCAGCCAGTTTTTTAGATAGAGTCGCTACCGGTATATCTTCGGCTTCACGTCTCGTATAAGTTGTGACGTGTAGAGGTTCGATTCGACTATTGTCTAGGCGAGAAGCCGATTCGACTGCTACTTCGCCTCTTGCGTATGCTCTGATCCTCGCCAGTGAATCATCCTGTGAATCATTATCAACGATAATGAGGTCATAGTTTGGGTACGAAATAGTATGGAGTGATTCCAAACATTCTATCGTATCTTCCCAGCCGTTCCAATTAAGAATTATGATGAAGACCCTGGGCCACTTGACACCATCCATTCTATCCACGCTCAATTGTTGCACGCTATTAAAAGCTTTCCCGGAGCTGCTCTGTCTCGGTTTTCGAGAAGCCTTTGTCGTAATCAGGAAATATCACCCGATCGGAAGATCCTTGGTTGCATGGCTGTCCTTAATCTGTCTCGATACGTCGTTTGAAGCGTCGTTCAGATCGCTCAACGTCGCCAAAATTTCGTGCTCAAATGTCCTCAGTAGCCTCCGCGAGAAAGCTCGGATGTTTGTAACCTTCGTGATTACGCTTACTAATGGCATTGTCGATCAGCGTCAACGTAAGCCGTGCCGCGTCAAAGCTTCCCTGAATAGGTTCGCTGGTGAGCAACGGGCCACTTGCCACTAAGAATCGTTGCCATACTCTATTGAAATGCCATTCGCAGGTACCCTAAATTTCTTTTTTCAAGCGGATTGTATATAAAGGCCCGCGAGAAAAAACGTAGCCCTTTTTTCCTTTCGCCTGCAACGTAGTAAAGCTGACCTATGTGACCATAAATAACTGCCCTCGTCTCTCGTGTTATCTCGTCGTCGTATAGCCGCATCGCTTCTTCAACTATTGAAATATACTCCTTATTGGATATTCGTCGCCGTTTTAGTGCTTCTGGGCTTGAACCTGCAAACGTGTTGCCACCGTGAAGTCTATATCTAGCCAGCGGTTCTGCTATGTAGTAAAACTGGTATTGCCGTGCCAGTTCCAGGAGGAACTTGAAATCGGTCAAGACGAGTATTCCCTCATCGTATCTCACGTGCCCTAGATTCTGCTTTTTGTAGATTACTGTCGAGTGAAAGATGTAATTTGAACACAAGAGCTCTTGCCAAAGATCCCCACTCTTCTTTGTTGATGCGTTGTTTCCGAGCCGTTCACTGAAGCTTTTTCCGAGGGGTAGACCTGCCGAGCCAATGATCTCCCCTTCCGACCATACGATTAAATCCTCGTCGCGTTCAAGAACCGCAAGTTGCTTCGTAAGCTTATCAGCTACCCATACGTCATCAGAGTCTATTTGGGCGATAAACTTCCCTTTTGCCGCTTCCATGCCATCGTTACAGGCCCTCGAAATGCCCAAATTACGCTCGTGAAATATTACACGAATTCGGCGATCCTGCTTTGCATAGTGTTCGATAATCTGCCTTGTCGCGTCGTTCGAGGCGCCATCCACAATGATGAGTTCGAGGTCTTCGAAATCTTGCCCTAAAACACTCTCGATGGCCTCGCCGATGAACCGCTCGGAATTCCATGTTTGCATGCAAACGCTAACTAGCGGCACAATCACCCACCACGATAGTCCACCTGTCACGCTTAGATTGACAATCTGTCATCATATTGCTAGCCCTTGGCTTTTATAATGTCGCAGATGCGACACTTTCTTGGCTCGGCGGTATATGTTGATTTCGGTGAACAAGCTCACAGCGACGTGCCCGTTTCCATCGTCCAGGACAACATCGAAACTTTCGTTCGGCGCGACGATAAACTGTGACAGCTAGTTGCACAGAGACGTCGAGAGCGTTTGGGCGTTAAGCACTTTATTGCAAATGGTATGATGGCCCTGCATTGTGCCTTGAAACTCTTACGTCTTAAAGGTGAAGTTGTCTACGCCGTTTAGCTTTGCAGCGACGACGAATGCTATATTAATGGAAAGTTAGTGTCGGTTTTTGCGGATTGTTGATCAATCGCTTTCTTTTCATTTTCTTCCTCTCATGCGCGGCTGTCTCATTCGGCGATATTTTGTGCCGTTGATGTCTCGGGGGTGCTATGCCACAGTTGCCCTATTTGAAGAATTCAGCATAAAGCGACGCGTTACGCGAGCACAAATCTTTTGCCATCGCTAGACACTAATGAACCCCGGGGGGTTAATAGAGAGAGACACGGCATTTGTTGAGCGCGCATTTTAAAAGTACATAATGCAGCAAACGTTTTCTAATCTACTTCAAAACCGCGTTAATCAGAGCCCTTGTAAATGTTGTATATGAGTCTAGTCTCTTGTATCGTGAAACCCCGCAGCGCAAGCAAAATAGTCAAATAGATTGCAGCGGCAAGCGCGATCGATAAGACTATGCTTAAGAGCCCAGAGGGATTCCATAAGAGCAGAAATACGGCGATAATACTCGAGCCGCAGACACTCTTCACGATGAATCCACCGTTCACGTCAAACTTAAAGTACCGAAATGAATAGATTGTAGTCAACACGAAAGCGAGCAGGAACGCGAGGAACGTTGTCAGTGCAGCACCTATGAGGCCCAAATAGGGGATAAGTACTAAGTTTAACCCGAAATTCAACGCAGCGCAGAGTATCCATATCGTGCCCATGATGGCGGTCTTCTTTTTTAATGCGATTATCTGAACAAGCACCGCGTACACTCCAAAGAGCGCAGTTCCTGCGGCAACAAACGGAGTGACTAAGTAGCCGTTTGTTGCGATCTGCTGTGTGGTTAGCAGAAGCAAAATCGGCTTTGATAAGACCGATATGGCAAACACGCAGGGGAGAGCAATTCCGATATAGTACTTTAGTGAGTACGTCATGATCGTGCGTACATCGGCTATGCTGTTCTCGTCGTAGTGTCGTGATAGAACCGCTGGAAGCAGCATCGCCAACGGTGCTGAGATCACGCTGATGGTAGTCCCTGCGGTGTATCCCGGCGAATAATAGCCCACCGCTGCGGCACCTAAAAAAAACGCAATGAGATAACGATCGCTTGAATTTACGATCCAACTCGAAATACTGCCGGGGACTAGTGGTAGGCCAAAATTGAGGTACTCTCTCACGTGCGTAAACTTGGGGATAACAAACCCAATCTCCGCGACGATGAGATACATTGTAATGGAGAACACCACAAGCTGCTCGATTAAGAGCGCTATCACGGCGCCCTCCAATCCGTAACCTGAGAGGACAAAATAGGCCACAAGGGCTGTTTCCAAATACGCGTTAAAAAGGTTTAAGTAAGTGTACCTTTTGATCTGCTGGAATGTTACAAAATATTGCAAAACATAAACAGTCAGGCACGCAATCAAGATGTTCGGTATAAGCAGCAGGGCTGTGGTGAGATTGTTTTGAAACAAGCTTGCCGCTATTTGTGGCACAAACAAAAGAAACAGCCCAGAAAGAGTCAAGCTCACAACCAAAACGATGAATCCCATGGAGTAGAACAACTCTCGGATGTCACGTTTGTCCTTCGCTGCGGCGCCAAACCGAACCAGTGAACTTTGGAGCCCTAAAGCCGCAAGCGGGGGCAATAGGCCGAGTGTAACTAGAATCAAAGCAAAGGCGCCATAATCAGCTATAACCAGATTCCTTGTCAGGATAGGAAGCAGGATGATGTTGCTGAGATAAACTAGAGGAGATATCACTGCGCTCAATCCTATTCGCCGAACAGTGAGTGTATATCTTCCCATTTACGTGGCTCTTTTGCGATAAAGTGACTGACTATTGCTCGGCCGTTTTTTGATCTGTCGATGCCTTGTAACGCTTGCGCTAGGTCACAAAAACGGCAGAGTGACCTTTGATCCGCCTTAGGATATCAATCTTCCTTAATCGTCTTTTTTTTCACGATTTTGTTGACTCTCGCGGGTAGCTCTTTGAGAAAGGAATTCAGCTCGCGCGACGTTTATGGCTTCGTCACGAAATTCGTCTGCATATTTGATTCTTCATTCTCATAACAATCAATTTAACAAATAATCATTGGTTCAGTACCAAGGTTGGCGTAGAAAATACCAGCTTAACTTGATTCTTTTGAGCTAACCCCCCCTATTTGGAAAAAGTTTTGTATTTGAGTGAATAAGGTAGAACCCTCGTAGTTACGATTAATTATTACGCTGACATTGTCCTCAAAAAAGCGTTTAGCATCAGCGATCTCAAAGACCTAACGTTCGCCGTTGAAGCTAGTATTTGTGTATAACAGCTGTGTATTGGTTGCTTTTCAGAACTTGGCCCAGCGATGAACTTACTACTTATTTCGCCGATGCCGACGCAGTTTTGGGACTAGAAGGAGTGGATTATGGGGGTGCTCAGGAAATATCTAAAGAATTGGCGTTCAATTACAGCTTTGCTGGGGGACTTGTCAGTATCGCGATTGATCCGTGACTATGTTCAAGGATTATGATATGGTTGGGCGGTTTGTCTGAAGCGGCAAAAGTTGTCTACGTTTTTTGTCTGCGGTGACGAGGGGTGCAAGCGCGCAGAATAATAGCAGCCTTGACCTCTTCGCAAAAGGAACGGACGGCGCCCTTTACTATAAGCAATGGAATAGCACGACGGGCTGGTCGGCATCGACGTCCCTCGGCGGGGTTCTGACGTCAGGCCCCGCTGCCGTGTCTAAAGGTGCAGGGGCGATCACCGTCTTTGTGCGCGGCAGCGACGGCGCCCTCTGGTCGAGGAGACTACGAATGGAGGCACCCCATGGAGCGCCTGGACCTCTCTCGGCGGGCAGATTCCTGCCCCACAGGACCAGCGGCTTCCTCATGGAATGCAAGTCGTCTCGACGTCTTTGTCGAAGGCACGAACGGCGCCCTGTATCAAAAAATAGACTGGCTCGTGGGACTGGCATCCCTCGGTGGGTCCCTGACCTCGAAGATGACCGAAATGCTTTTGTTGATCGCATCGATCGATACGGGGAGAAAGGATGATTCAGAAAGAACTGGTCTTGACAAGCAGCGACGTGGAGTTATTGAGTCGTGCGCTTGCCGAAGTCAAAACAACAGTCTATGAGGATTCCGAGGCACGATTAGAGACACCCAGGCACTCGAAGCGCTCGTTTCGTGTTTCAGAAATGTAGAGAAAGAAGAACAGGAGTACGAAAGACAGCAAGCGTATGATACCCCACTAAGTAAACGCCTTGTCCTAGGCACGCTTCTCAATGGGCAAGGCGGCGCGGGTCGTTTCAGTGGATCGCAGCAGGGATGAGCGCTGGAGGGATCCTTGGCAAGTGCGGCTGCAGTTCTAGGTCATTTCCTCGCTCATTCGCCGACTTTGTGAGTGGCCGCTCGACGATCGCCCAGCCACTTTTTTGATAATCAGTCTCTCCCGTCGTCGTGTCTCGCTTTTTTGATAACTACCATCGAACTCGTTACAATTATGTGCTCGAATTTTGATCTCCTCGTTGATTTTCCATAGAGTCTTCCCATTGTAACAAAGTCCGCCGCCTGCTCATCTACAAGCTGTTTAATAAATCCAACCATTCCATAACAATGGCCGCGCATTGGAAATTTCAGACCAAATTTCCCCGTCCTATATATCCAAAACCTCCCAAATCGGCTCCGTTTAAACTTTCGCTGAGCGTATGATTCGAGATTGAGCCGCTTACCATCAAACCAATCGCCCCAGTAACCGGTGTACCAATCCTCAATAACATAAAGTCCGTTTGGCTTAAGGTGGTTGTCAAACAAGTGCCAAAACGTAGTTTTTGTTAGCTCACCAAAATGCGAAGCATCATCGATAATGATGTCAAATCCTTCGGGTGCAATACTATCAGCAACCTGCGAGAGGAATCGAAGATCCGCTTGGTTCCCCTCAAAAATGTGAATGCGTTCGCCTGGATCAAAGCCATGTGGAAGTTTAATATCAATGCCGGCGATAGTTCCGAATGGAAAATAATCCCGCCATAGCAGGAGCGAACCCCCTTTTAAAACCCCGAGTTCGAGAAGAGCAATTTTCTTTTGGACGTAAGGTTCAAATATTGGGTCGTATTTTTTGAGATAATCACAGTCTATCTTGTCTGAATCGTATTGATCTAAAGACAATTCTAAGCTTCGCAAGTTGTTTCTTCCTTTTATTTGGCGGTGTTATTGAAGTACGTAATGCATGAGACTTAAGCGTTCTTTTTTTATTGGTCCTCTATCCGCATTGCTATATATTGTTAAACAAGTTTCACACAATGCTAGCTAATGAGCCGCCTTGTGCTATTTTTTTTTCGAAGCGTTGCCATCAATCGAAAACGAGAGGAGGCATAAACGCGAAGCATTCGTGCCGAAAAGATATTTAATTCGGGCTAACAAGGTAGGCGTACGCTAAACGATGCGCATAACCGATTACACGGGGGCCGGCCGGGGGCGCCGACTACTCGCCGCCGCCGATGCGAGTTGCACCCGCGACTATCTAATGCTGCGCATGCTGTGGTGGACAGGCGTGCGGATAAATGAGCGGCTTAACATCGGGCCGTCAGACATCGAACCCACAACAACATGGTCAACGTCACCAAAGGGAACCCGACAAGCAGCGCCGGATCCCGCTTGACTCCGAGACGATCCGGATGCTCCGACGCCTGCGCCGAGGCCAACACAACACCCTAACTGCGGTGATGAGACATTAGATGGGTCAATCGACTCACCTTTTTTGAGTGTCTGAAGGCCGGTGCTGCACCGCGAAGTAAGCCCATTATATGGCCTACCATACATTTCATTATTCGGTTGCCAGCGTTTGAAGGCCCTCTTTACGACTGACGTACAACTTAGTTACAGCGGCCAAGTACAAACCGCAACCTTTATCCGCTCTTCTTCTGCGTGTAAAACGCGGAATCCTCTACGAGGCACTTTGCCACTCAAGATTGTTTTCCTTTGTTGGCGGAAAAGATGAAACGTAAACGTCTTGCGATGAGCAGCATCGCCTTAGCAACTCTGATGCTCGTCTCTCTTTTTGCTATGGTAGGTAGTCCGGCGAGCGTGAGTGGCCAAGCGAGCGGAACGACTGCCCGCATTGCTCCGAACCTGGTCGGCAGAACGATGACAGGCACCGGCCCCGCCGCGAGCACCTCGTTTACCACTGGGCAAACCGAAATCTTTGCAGTCGACGCTAATGGTGCCCTCTGGGACACGCGCATAACGTCAAGCGGTAACGGCACGTGGAACTCCCTCGGCGGAATGTGTACCTCGTCACCCGCCGTCGTCTCCTGGAACTCCAGCTACTTCCGTATTGACGTCTTTGTGCGCGGCAGTGACGGCGCCATCTGGTGGAGGGACTACCAGAACGGCTGGTCTGGCTGGAACTCCCTCGGCGGGCAGGCTGCTTCTGGAACGGGACCTGCGGTCGCGTCATGGAGCGCAGGTCGTCTCGACGTTTTCGTAGAGGGCACGAACGGCGCCCTGTGGCATAAATCGTTCAACGGTGCGACGTGGTCCGGCTGGCAATCCCTCGGCGGGAAGCTGACCTCGTCACCCGCTGCGACGTCACCGACTAGCGGCGTGATCGACGTCTTTGTCCGCGGCAGCGACGGCGCCGTCTGGTACAAGGCGTGGAATAGCGCTGTGTGGTCTAGCTGGCACTCTCTCGGCGGGCAAGTCGCTCACAACACGGGACCCGCCGTGAGCCAAGCCCTCTGGCTCTTTGTACAAGGCACAGACTCTCAGCTCTGGCGAACGGGTATGGGGGCCGCCTCCGCCAAATCGCCCGGTTGGGGCACCCTCAGCGGAGCGCCCCCCGAGGCGCTGTCCACCTCGTCACCTGGCGCCGTCGTCCTCACCTCCGGCGAAACCCTGGTGTGTGTCAGCAGCACGAGCGGGAACGTCTGGTATTCCACGGATAGTCTTGCCAACTGGCAAGACTGGGGGTCTACGGGTACCCCGCCCGTGATAAACACCACCTACCTTCCCGGGCTGACGCAGGGCATCGCAACCGACGGCACGTACAACTACGGCATAAGCGACACCGCGCTGTACAAGTACGACGCGAACTGGATCCTTATTATGACGAACGGTCAGGCCGCTGCTCAGTGCGGCGGCAACCATATGGGGGCTGGCGAGATCTATAATGGGACTCTCTATATACTTTGTACTGAAAATTCCCCAGCACCGGAGCTTGCATACGTAGGGCTGTTTAATACGAGCCGCTTGAGCTTTATAAAGAGGGTTGATTTGACCAAAGTAGCAGGAAATCCACCGACTGCCGATCAGATGAATATTGGTGCCGCTGGAGTCAACCCCGATGCTGGCCTACTTTTAGGCCTTCAATTTGGCCCTTATGGTAGTACCACACCTAGCCCCGCTGAAGTATTTACATTTAATTTAACCTCGTTCGCATACGAAGGGCACATTCAGGCATCAAACTTCTCAACAATTTACAATCAGGGTATCAGTTACTACGACGGCCACTATTATTATTCATATGGCAACCTACCGGTCGGTGGAGTCACATCAGTAAACGGCGGCGTCGCGATAATGAATACTGATGGAAGCAATGCGACACAAATAATCCCAGCGTCGAGGATGATGGCTGGCGGGGGCACCGACGAGATAGAGGGCTTATACGTTACTAACGGCGGTATCAACGTGCTCCGTGGCGGCTACGTCTACACGTTCCCGTTCCAGGCTCAATTGGGGTGAGTAAGGAAGAAGTGCGATTAAGATCTAGAGTGACGGAGCGCAACCGCATCGTGGCTATATCAAAAAATGAACTGAGCCGCCCCGCCGCCAAGTCTCTCGTGATTTCGCTAAGCGCAGCAAGCCTGTTCTCAGACAAACTGCACCTGCTTCGGCTTTCGTTATCTCCGCGCGCGTATGACACTCAAGGATAGCCCGTTCTCGAATGTTAGTGCATTTCGGTTCACCTAGACGACAAGGGCGTATGGTTTGATCCTTTCATAAATTGATCGGGTTTTCGGAATGTGATTCCGGCACCATATTCCTAGCACCGCCTACAATCATGTGCGTGTTTGCGAACGCTGGAGCTTCAAAAAACCTTTAACCGCTGCTCGGTCAAAATGCTCGTCGCGTAGTGTCCAGGGAATTCATCGTATAACGAATAATTATGGTGTTTTTTAGGGTGCGACGAAAGCCCTTAAGTGAACTGTCATTGAAACGATTTTTTGATGATATTATATACCCGTTCTGAGTTCTTGCAATCTCGAAATTCATTAAAACGTTGGCAAATTTCCTTCCGTTGTATTCTATAGTCGTCACTTTGAAGATTACGTTCCACAAACTCTAAGACTCGCTTCCAGTCTGTGGCTTTAGGGCCTGGCGTTACCTCATCATAATCATAGAATAACTCTTGACCGTCCAAACCAACAAACTCGTGAAGATCAAATGGAGCAAATATGATGGGCCGATCCAACAACAAAAAATCAAAATAGACGCTGGAATAATCCGTAATGAGGATATTGACACGTTTCAAAAGGGGGTAGATATCAGGCAATGCCGTATCGGAGGGGGTGAAAATTCTGCTTTTGCGGTCGCCGTGTTCTGGATGTAGCGCTAGTTCGGCTCCTCGCTCATGTACTTTCATTATCAGAATTGCATCTATTCGAGTGAGCAATGCTTCTACTTCATCAATGTCGAATCCGTAATCAAAAAGCAGATCCTGCTTTCGACCAATATCTTGCCGCCGCCACGTTGGCAAGTAACAAATCACAAACGTAAAATCAACTATGCCTTTTATATTCTCAAGATACGGGCAGTTATCATCGGACCACCATGCGTCGAGCAATACGTCATTTCGCGGATACCCGGTAACAACTACATTCTTATTAGATCGGAAAGCTGGAAGCTCGTCGAAGGCGGATAACATCGTTGTTCGTGACTCCTGGGACGTCGCGATGGTAAGATCATAGTGTTCAGCCTCAAAGCCAAATATGCTAGCCATTAGACTCCTAAGGAACAGCCAGAAATGAAGCATGAGTTTATGATTTCTAAAGCGGTATTTGCTGGTTACAAGCAGTCTCTTCAGTGGCGTGCCGTGCCAAAGTTGCACTACTTTCGCTCCTCTGATAAGGCTTCTATTGACGTCCCACAACGAAGTCGAAACGATTACGCATCCGGCGTGTAATGAGTGCAAAATACCTTTTAGACTGCTTACGTGATACGCAGAATATCCGTTCTTCTTCAGCTTTTCGATGACATCCATATTGCGCGATAACCAAACGCAGGTAATATCGGGATGGTTCTTGGTTACATAAAGAAACAGGTATTTGGAATTGTCTGCAAATTTCTGACCGAGTGGGGACCCAAAAATCCATATATCCGGATCTTTGCGGAAAAATCCTGAGGCAAAATACTGAATGTTGAAAGTTATGTTAGCAAGAGTGTGCTTGAGTTTCAAGTAACATCTATTCATATTCCACAAAAGCTCCATTGTCGACCGGGGGTCTAATCGGCATCAAACGCCTCTTTTGACGTTCTGCACTGGACGTTACACTGTCCTTTCTGACAAACATCATCCGTTGGATAAACAGGCCACGTTCTATAGCGAATTGATGCTATCTGACGGCCGCTTTGTTCATAAAGCCTCTTCACATAGTCTTCTGCGTACGCTGTAGCGCTCCTAATGCTAGCCGCTTTGTCATCGGCAGCGCGCAGCAACAATCGCGTGACAATCGTTCCTTTTTCGTTGCTTGTTCGGTCATCTTTTGAAACGGAGGCCTTTTCAGCAAGAAATAGTGGATCAGAATGGTTAACTTCATTTTTTTGCTTATTAGAGCTGTAGAAATCACAAGTTGCCTTTTTTCGTGTTGCCTTATAACGGTTATGATCCTTGTTCTCCTCACCAAGCTTCTGCTCATATCCATTCTTGTTGTAAACGCTACGTCGGTGGTTTGAATCGAAACATTGGCGAAAGGAGCGAATTCGTCGCGAATTGCTGCTAGGAAGATAAACATCTGGGGCCTGGTTGATCATGCCGATGCGGTTAGGCACTGATGCGAGCAAGCCTAGTCATGCAAAAATTGCACGAGCGCAATAGCCAAATTCACGCGTCTGCAGAGCTATAATCCGTGAGGATTTTGCTTCACTAATCGTCTGACAAGAACGGCTATCAAGACGGGGAATTGTTTTGATGAGTTAAATAGAACGCTTTCGAGAGACAGACTCAACAATTATTTGCCCGGATCTGGCTGGCTTGGTGCAAGGCGTAACTCATTCAAGAATGCGCCGACAGAATTCTTCAACGCACCCGTAAGGCCACTCGTTTCTGAGGTTCGATACGAGGCACTTCACGTAGGCATTCAGCGTTTTTTTCACGCATATTTCGTTTTCCACGGGGAATTTGATGAACAGCACACAGAGCGAGTACACAAACGTGATCGCAAATTGCCATCTTGATAAGCTTTCGGTGACAAAATAGAGCCATGAAAAGGTCAGCAAGTATCTATTCTTCGAGCAACAGTGCTTACCGCGACTGGGATAGATCACGTAACCTAAATGTTCTGGACGAAGCTTGTTGATAGCCGCACCAAGCCTTGATTCATCTCTAGGTCTAAGTGGGGACTCTTGCAACGCTGTTTTGCGCCGAAGGTCAGGGTGTCGGACTTCGGCCGCGTCGACAGCTACAATGGCAATTTTCGCTGGCAGCGCGCGACGTGCGTAATCATAATCTTCCAAACCGACAAAGAAGTGGCACGCATCATAATACCCGATCAGGTCCATGACTTTCTTTGAAATGAGAACCCCATGTGTGCCAAAAGCGTCTATCTGGCACATGTCCGCACTCAAACGAACGGGACGCAGATGTCCAAAAAAGTTTTTCTTCAACCTTTCACGCGTAAAAACTACCCAAGGCCGGTCTATATCGACCTTTTTGGGACAAAGAATGTCGCCGTCGTCAGCGTGCTTCAGCAACTCGGCTAGACAGAGATCGGACGCAACCCCATCCTGATCCACGGGCCAAAGCCAATCGAAACCATTCTCGTGGGCAACCCTCATACCGTACTGGAAGCCGCCGGCAGAGCCCACATTGCTTTTGGTTTGGTGATAATAGGTAAATGGGTATTGTCTAGAGTGCGTGTCGAATATTCTCTTGTTTTCTGGTGAGTATGTATGATCTGAGTTATCGATGACGATGAGTCCACTTAAAGACGGCCCTTGATTCGTGAGTGACGAGAGCAGACGCGCAAGTTCTTTTGGATCGTTGTAGGCGACTGTTGCTGCGCAAACCTGCACTGTCATTTTCGCATCGTCGATTTATGATTGACTGCGATTTATAATTGTTCGTTCTCGCCGATGACCTTTGTTGACGCAGCCCCGTGATGGCTGCCATCTTCGACCTAGAGGCTCGTGCATTGTTCGGTCATAAAGACGCGTTTAGATGTCGCGCAATGGGTCTAATCGGCATTTATGGACTCTTTTGACGTTCTGCAGCGCGCGTTACAAGGCGCCTTTTGACAAACAGCGTCAGCTATTTTTTCTGCCATTAATCTCGCCGTCGTTAGCTTGCCCCCAATAATATGGAACATGTTGCTCGGATCCTCGATCACCCTAAAATCACGCGACTTCAAGCGTCCGTCTGCGTCGTGCCGACCTAACTCGACCGTGCCGTGGTCGCGGTCTGCGAGTGCCCTCACACCAGTAAACATGCGCAGCGTAGGGCGGCGCTTTACATTTGGAAGGATGCGAGCGATTTCATTTTTTAAATACGTGTCAGCCCAAGGTTCAGGATGTGCGTCTTCCGGTCGCTGGATTGTTGTCGAAGTCGTGCCCAGCCAGCCATACCCATTGTGTACAATGTACGCATCTGCATCCGACGGCTCGCGCAAATGCTGGATACCGCGTGAGCAGAGCGCCTTTTGAACGATTATAGTTCCTTGGCTATAAGTTAAGGGAAGGGTCGCACCAACGTTATGCGCCACGGTATTTACCCACGGGCCGGTTGCGTTAATTACGTAGTTGGTCTTCAATTTGCCTAAGCTGGTGGATATTACGAATTCCTGTTCAATTTCGTGTATCGACCGAAGCTCCTGGTTCTCGAACAGACTGCCCCCATTTTGCTTTGCAGAATAACAGTTCAGCCAACAAAATCGCTGCGCATTTATGTTTTTATCGGCCGTTTCCACAGCGACGTTTAGATCTCTGTTTAATTCAGGGATCTCCTTAAATACTTCATCAATATCAATTTCTTTCGCTCGAATGTGCAGCTTTTTGGCTGCCTGCAACGCAGATAGTGCATATTCGCTCGTCACCCCGACGAAGTAATTCAGCACATCCCCGACTACTTCTGAAGCGATATCAGAAATGATTACGTTCTCTTTAGCGCATTCTACCGCAACAACGGGATCTTTCAAAACGTAGCGCATCCCGCCGAGTAAGTTTTGATGGGAAGACGAAGTCGTGCCACTGGCTATAGTTCGTTTTTCGATAAGAGCTACTGAGAAGCCCCTCATCGATAAATCTCGAAAAGTGGCGGTACCAGTCGCTCCGCCACCAAATATAACTACTTCATACCTCATGCGTTCCGTGCTCGAGCTGTGTGATTCTTTGGCGGACGGCTCGTGCTTGAACTAGATCGTCATACGTGTCTATTTCACAGCGGAGCATCCCATCGGTATAAAGGACGTGCATTGCGGAAGGAAATTTAAGCAGAAGTCTATTCAACGGTTCAGAATACCATTCACGTCTCGCCATCGGCTCTTTTAGCGCTTGTTTGAATTCGGTTAAGAGCTCATTACTCATCTTAATCATACTCGTATACACGGTGTTGCCTGGAACTGACTTGCCGATGCTCGCGGCGGAACCATTTTTCACTACGATCTTGCAATCTTCCGGCTCTATTTTTTTTCCATTTTCACCGATGCAGGCGTTATCGTGCGGTGACTGGACTAATCTTCTCAGTAACTCAAATTCAAACAATATATCGCCATCCAAGATGAGGACAGCGTCCTTAGCGGGGTCGACGTGTTCCAAGGCGAGTGACAAGCTATATGCATTGTCGGTTTCATAAAACAATTTGTTATCGACGATAGTGACTGGCAGAGTATAGTCCGACCTCCTTATGTGCTGCTCTATTAAACCACGCTTATAACCCGCAACAATCAGTGCGCATTCGATCCCCAGTTTTGCCAAACGGCGCAACTGGTAATCGAGGATGGTTTCATCATCAAGGCATAACAAGCATTTGGGCACGTCTTCTGTTAGCGGTCGAAGTCTGGTTGACCTACCGGCTGCGAGAATTATCGCTTTCGTCCTCTGCTCACCATTATCTCTCATTGGTCACCGGCTGATTTTTTAAGCTCGTTAACAACTTGAGGTATTCAGCGTCTTGCATTCACAGGAGAAGATTATTGCCACGTAAATAGCTAAAACAAAGTGACTACTATAATTACGTTTCTTGAGTCTAATGCTCTCTATGACTTAAGTTACAAAAAGACCGGCTAATAAAACTTGTGCTATACTCTTCTTCGTAATACTCCCGTCAAGCGCCTATTCTGTGCGTGAAAAAAATTATAAATGATATGCCTAGGCCATTCGGCTCCCTTACTCGCGTAGGGACCGCGGAGCCGATATAATTTAATCGCGCTATCAAAACGAGCTGACGTCACGCTATAACTTGGGGGGACAAAAGTGAACATGATCTCCAATCCTGAGATCTTTCATCAAATATCAATTTAAGGTACATAGAAAGTCAGCGAATAAAAACGCTTTTTTATCGTCAATAACTAAACTGGCTGATCTAGTTTCATACTGCGTTTATTCGCTGCCGCCGTAGTATCTATCAAAAAGAGCATTATAAACTTCGATATTTTTCTTCGCGACGTTGTGCCAATCGTAGTAGTTTTTCGCGCGTTCTCTGTTTGCACTGAACGGTGTACCGTCTTCAAGAACCTTGACTACTGCGTTCGCAATTGCATTTGAATCCCTCGGCGGGATCAACACGCCTGCTTCAAACTGCTCGACTAGACTCGGTATCCCTTCGACGTTGGTTCCGATAAACGGTGTTTCGCACGCCATAGCTTCGATCCCCACAACTCCTAGTGCTTCAATTAGAGACGGCAGAACAAACACATCAGCTGCGTTATAGTAAAGTGGCAATTCCTCATCGGGAACCCTCGGTTCAGCGTCTCCTGCTGGAATGAAATGAATCTTGTCCTGAATGTGTAGCTTCTGGGCTAAGAGTTGAAGGTGCTTTTTATAGTATCCTTCTCCTACTAAAAGCAGTTCGGTATTGGGCAGTCTCTCGCGGATGGGTGGCATGGACCGAATCAAATAGTCCAACCCTTTCCTCTCGACCATCCCAGCGACGCACAATACGTACTTTTTGCTGGAATCCAAACCTAAGTCGTCTCTGGCTGTGTTCTTGTCGGTTCTCGTGTAAATAGAGAAATCGATTCCCATTGGCGAGAGGTGAACTTTTTCTGCTCCAACCAAGCGTGAAAAGTATCTTTCGGCTGCCGTATTGAGAACGAGGAAACAGTCGACGCGTTTTTTTAAGGCTCTTTCGAAAAAGAAGACTTTTAACAAGTACGACGCCAAATAGTTGTATCTCACCCTTTCTGGAGTTTCCAAAAAGAGCTGCAAGAGCGATCTATCTTCGTAGCACTGGACCAATATCGGAGTTTTTTTAATGCAAAGAGAGGCAAAAACAGTTGTCCACGTGAATGCCGAGTGTAAGTGTACAAGCGAATGCTGTTTTTTCACTTCGATGCGCAGTTCCCTCAATAATGGCCAGGAAACCTCCCCGAGGTTGATTCGATCGGATCCCATGCGTTGTGCGGGGAAGAATCGATAAAGTATGTTGTGGTCCTTAGTTACAAATTCTTTGTCTAACCGCCTTTCGATGCTCCAACACTCTAGATCGTATCTGTCCGTGCTCTTTGCGATCTGTTGAGCGAGTCGCACGTGCCACCCCCCACCATAAGGAAGCTCGTTGATTTCTTCTTTTACTCGGAAGTCGGGTAAAAAAGAAGAAAAAGAATGCGTATTGGCTAATATGACTTTTTCTTTCACGTCGCGCACTCCTCTCGATTCACGAAGTGTCCTTACTCTTTCTGACTATAGAATGGAATCGTATGCTTTTATGGTCTTTTGAACGGTTGTTTCCCACCTGAATTTGCGCGCCTGTGCGTGACCTAGAGATCTTAAACGTTCGCGCAAGCTTTCGTTATGCACAATATCGAGAACATTTCGTGAGATATCCTCGTAGTTCAAAGGATTGTCTTTGTAAAGCGCCGCTTCCCCTGTAACTTCCGTCAGCGAACTGTTGTTAGAGAGAACGACCGGACAGTCGCGCGCCTTAGCTTCAAGAGGCGGGAGTCCAAACCATTCATACAACGACGGAAAGATCGAAGCAGTTGCGGCGCTGTAAATAGGTGGCAAGTCATCATACGATACGTATCCAGGCAGAATTATCCGTCTCTGCGCTTCCTTTTTGACATGATGCAAACGGTTGCATATAAAGCAGTTCCACATACGGCAGATGGTAAACTGTACGTAACCGCTGCGATTAACGCCCGCGCGCCGACGAGGCAAGTACGGCTTTAGACGCGTCATAATCGACAACCGATCTCATTTGGCGAGTCTTACGATGGAAGAGACGCTTAACGTGCAATAAAAAACCAATAATCCTTTCAGATTGACGCGTTGACAGGCAAACAACAAACTTTATGTCGTCCGCACACGGTACACACAGAGAGAATCAAACGCACAGCAGGAGCCACAACATTGTTCATCGCCGAGCAGAGCCCAATGGATATGACGGGACTCGACGCTATGTTTCGCGGCGGAGCCTCCTCGACGGTCATGGTTGGCATTCCGTGCTACAACGAAGAGGTGGCGATTGGTAGCCTCGTGTTGCGCGCCTCTCAGTATGTGGATCAGGTCGTCGTCGTCGATGACGGTTCCACGGACAAGACAGCCGAGGTCGCGCGCTTAGCTGGAGCTCATGTGCTCGTTCACGACGCTAACATAGGTAAGGGCGCCGCCTTGCGCGATCTCTTCGAGTACGCGACGCAATCTGGCTTTGGCATCATTGTCATTATCGATGGCGACGGTCAGCACAACCCCGATGACATTCCGAAGCTGCTCGACCCGCTTCTGCGCGACGAGGCCGACGTGGTCAACGGAAGTCGCTATCTGGACGGTAAGGCGGGAAGCACCCCGCGCTACCGCCGGTTCGGACAGGTCGTTCTCGACGGGGTGATCCATTTCGGGCTCAACGGCGGCGTCACTATCACTGACACGCAGAGCGGTTTTCGCGCGTTCTCGACAAAGACCGCACCGTTTTTCAAGTTCCACTCTGACAAGCTGACGATCGACAGTGAGATGCTTATGGACGCGGCGAACGCCCAGCTACGGATAAAGGAAGTCAATATCGGCGTCCGCTACGACGTGGGGCGCTCTTCTAAGCATCCGGTAAGTCACGGGCTGCAGGTGCTCACGGGGGTGCTGCGAAGCATCGAGTTCAAAAGGCCGCTGCTCGCGTTCACCGCACCTGGTTTGATCCTCGTCGCCGTTGCGGCCGGAATCGCCGCGTTCGTCATTCGAGACTTTCTCAGAGTCGGGTACGTCGTCCTCGGTCCGACGCTGCTGATGCTGCTTCTCATGTTGGTGGGGACGTTTTTGGTGTTTACGGGCATCATCCTCCACTCTGTGTCTGCGCTCATTGATTCACGGGCCGACAATCGTGGCGAATCGCGGTAAGCGTTCGGCGGCGCGTGCACGCTCGTTCTTGCATAGGTAGGCTTTTGACGGTAGATACGACCCACATGTCGCGCGCCGGCACTGGCTCGTAACGTGAACAAGCCGATCAACGATTTTGAGCGATTGAGTAATCAGACCGGTGCGGGCTGCGATCCGTGTAAAGCACCGTCACACAAGAAACGACAAAGCTTTACGGGCAGGAGAACGCGAACGCATGCCCCCGTCAAACCGTGAAGTCAAGAATCGCGTTCCTCGGCTCCCCGGGGGATACCGGCCACTACAGTGGATTTGAATCGTTCGCGGAACGCGTGGCTCCGGCACTCGCCGCCGAAGGTCGTGAGGTGTGGGTGAGCCGCGAGGGCACTGCTCCGCCACGGCCCTCCGAGTACAAAAGGGTCAAATTGTTTTATTTTTCGCTCAAGCCGGTCAGGCGGGTGTTCTATAAGCCCATACGGTATCTATTCCCCGTCGGGCGACCTTAACGTGCGATTGCGTGATCATGCTGGGCTACGGCGCACGGTTCTTCTTCATTCCGAAGCTCTTCCGAAAATAAATCGCCCGCGAACGTGGGCAGCAGGGGAGTGGACGCCGAAGACGTATAACTCGCTTGAACAGACCCCCCGCGTAAGCGAACTGTTTGCGCTCCGCTATGTTGATGTGGCTATCGCCGATGCGCGTGCAATCCAAGCGTATCTGAAGGCGTCGCTGGGTACAGAAGCGACCTTCATTCCATACGGCGTCGGTGTGCCTGTCTTGCACCGTGGAATCCGTCCCTGCTAAGGGCTCGGTACGGTGCGAGCGAGCGTGCTCGTTGGAGAGAGGCGGTTACTACCTAACAATCCTCGCCTCTAGCGAGAAAACAGCATCGACACGATGGTCGAGGGCTTTTTAACATCGAGCACAGACGAGAAGCTCATCATCGCTGGCAACTTCTTGGATTCGCGCTATCAGAGCGAAATTCACGCGCTCAATACGCACTATCGTGGATGTGATCGTCTCACGTTTACCGGAGCACTCTACGGAACAGATGCTTTGAGCTGCTTCGCCAACATTGCTTTGCGTACCTCTACGGCCAATCATCAGGAGGTACCAATCCGTCGCTGTTGGAAGCCATGATCGCACACGCAGGCATCATCCTTGCTTACGAAATCTCAACCATCGCGAAGTATGCGACGGCTTCGCGTTGTTCTTCAACGACGCATACGCTTTCGGCGGTGCGATACGAGCTCTGTGCTCAAGCATGCGAGGCCTGCTCAGCTTCATAAAGTAAATATAGCATATAAGTTAACGAATGAACCACGCAGCGCGACAACAAACGGCGCTTCAGTTCGTCTCGCACTTTCTTAGTTTTTTAAACAGCGCACATCCATGAACGTCAGAAATCCACTCGAAGCAAACGACTGGGATATTGCCTCTTTCTTAAAACTTATCGCGTCTCTTCAACTATCCGTTTGGCTCCTTCTCGCCTTAGCTGCTTCCGGGCTGTACGTGCCGATTGTGCAGGAACTGTTCGTCCTTATTTACTTGCTCTTTGTGCCCGGCGTCATTCTGCTGCGCATCTTCAAGCTGCACAATCTAAACCCCATTGAAGGTTTGCTATACACGGTTGGATTAAGCGTGATGACCGTGATGTTTACGGGCCTCTTTATGAACACGGTGTATTCGCTCTTTATGCCGAGGCCAATCTCACTGTTGCCGTTCATCGTGACGATGAGTGCAGTCGTAGCGGTCCTCTGCCTTCTGTGTTACCGCCGCGATCGCGCGTTCTCTCGTCCAACGGTTATCGATACACACGCGCTATCGTCACCAGTCGCCCTTGGCCTGTGTCTCCTGCCGTTTATGAGCATTTTCGCGACCTATTGGTACAACATAAGCGGGACAAGTGTTGGCATCATAGTCACGCTCTTCGCCGTCGCCGGCCTCATCTTGGTCTGCGGCCTTACGACTTGGGTGCCTCGTCGGTACTACGGGCTCGTCGTTCTCGTGGCGGCGATTGCGCTTCTGCTCTACAACTCGCTCATCACAAACTACATTTGGGGGCTTGACATCCAAAGTGAATACACTGCAGCACAGCTTGTCATAAGCAACGGCTTCTGGGGTGCTCCGCCGCTTCTGACGCAGGCGTCTATGGACGTCAATTCCGTGTTGAGCGTGACAATGTTCGCACCGCTCGTCTCCATCGCGACCGGTATGAGCCTCACATGGGTCTTCAAGCTCATTTTTCCCCTGCTCTTCGCTTTGGTGCCGCTCGGCCTCTACCGACTGTGGCAGAAACAAACAAGCCATCGCATCGCCCTTTTTGGTGTCTTTTATTTTATGGTGACCTTCTCCTTCTACACCGAGATGCTCAGTATGGCGCGACAGGAACTCGCCGAGCTGTTCCTCGTATTGTTGCTCTTGCTGATCGTCGATAGGAAGATGGATCGGACGCCGCGAGTCGCGCTCTTCGGGCTTTTTGGCCTCTCGCTAATCGTTTCACACTACGCGTTAACCTACGTCTTTCTCTTTTGCCTCGTGCTCGCGTTGTTCGTCGTCGCGTTCACGAAGCACTACGATCTCAGCGCCTTGACGGAGCGACTTAGGAAGCGCGGAAAGGAGCGAATAACCCGTCCATTTCGCAGATCGCGTCCGTTGGCCAGAAACGTCAGCTTAAATGCACTGCTCGCCGTTGGTTTGGTCGCTATCGCGCTCCTCTGGTACCGCTTCGCGAACAACCCTGAGCCATTCAACAATCTCATCACCATACTGAACCTCTCGCTGACCACTATCGGAAGAACGCCCATAATCCAGCCGATCGTGGCGCCACCGAGCGTTGCTCCAAGTGGTGTGAGCAACGTATCGGGTGCAACTTCGCTCTTGCCACCAACTGCATCCGGAGCGCAGTCCGGGCTCCAGCAGCTCCTCGTGAATCAGCCACCGATGCACGAGCTGACGCAGTACCTCATCTTGATCGCGGTCATCATCTCTGTCCTCGGCATTGCGTTTGCGTACAAAGAGCGACGACAGCTCAGGCTCACAAGCGAATACGTCGCGCTAGCGGGCGCTAGCGTAGTGCTCCTCCTTCTCTGTGCTTTCGTGCCGTACTTTGCCGCAAATCTTATGCTTTCGCGCTTCTTCCAGATATCGCAGATCTTTCTTGGCTGTTTTTTAGTCATCGGCTTCGCCGGCATAGTCCGCGTCTTGGACGTGCGGCGCCGTGAGGCCTCGACGAGAGGCCGTGGACCGCTCCGCTTTAAGGCATTTGCCGTGTTTACGGTCATTTTGTTCGCATTCAATTGTGGTCTCGTTTACAAAGCGACAGGTGAACTCACCGATAGTCCCACGGTCATGGCGCTCGACAGCGCGCTCGATTATATTAAGTTTAACGATCAAGAAATGGTCGCTGGGCAATGGCTGGGCGGCGTGAAGTCGGGCGCACCTATCTATGCCGACGCCTTCAGGGGATTCCCGGTCAGCCAGGCTGGAGGTAACGTCTCGGGCCTCCCCACCGGAGGCGGTTATTGGTGGATGCTGCCTTCTGGATCCTACCTGTATCTCGGGACGTACAACGTGAATAGCGGCAAGGTCGTATTGGGTCAAAACTCTGTAACAATGGCCACATGGGAAACGAACGCCGCGAACTTCACGGGAGGGGGTAGCCTTGTTTATTCTAACGGCGGCGCGCAGATCTTCGTGGTCAAGTGAGGCAACTGGCTTAGCTTAATGCCTACGCGCCGGTAAGGGCACCCGAGGCGAATATCCGTTCGCTCGGACGCTCCGAGGACGAAAGCAAGCGCCCATGAGCTGCATTGTCCGTTCCAAGTGGTGGAAGTCAATTCTGTCAAGTGGTAATGGCGCTCGCGCGACAGCTATCATCGTTTTTCTTTGCCGGCGGCCTTGAATCTCACTAAGCGCGATCGACGATGCGCAGCGCGGAAATTGGACGTTCGCCGCTTCACGGAGTTCTGTGGCCTCCCTAGCGATTAGTTTCGCTCGATAGAACACGGTCGGCGACGACAACCGTTGCTTTCGTGCGGTTTTTGAGCCGCGAAAGGTCTCACTCGCCCGTCGAAGGTGACCTCTGCAGGCAAAACCACCGACAGGTGGCCGCTGCCTATATGGAGGCGCGAGGATGGTACCACTTAGCACTTGATGGGACTCATTTGTGGCGGCCGCCGCCAAATGCTGAGCACAAATAGCGAAAGGGTTAATGATCGGCACGTCAATCTGCGTAAAACTAGTGGCTCGGCTTGACCGGTGCGAGTTTCGATGAGCAACGCAGTTGAATAGAAATAACCCCAATAGGCTGCAGGGGAGGCAATGTGAACCGTAAGGCGATTCTGGCACTTCTGCTTGTTTCCGTGATTCTGTGCTCCACCGGCGTCGTCAGCGCCCAGCCGGCTCCAACGGAAAAGTACATCGCCTTTCGCGATGACGACGTTCAGCCATTCGCGAGCGTCGACACGCTGAAAGCCGTCAATCAGGTGCATATCGACGAGAACGTCCCAGTAACGCTCGGGATCATTCCCCACCCCTATCCGGGAGGAACTGGCAACGAATTGCTTATGGATAATCAGTTCCTCGTATATATGCGGTCGATTGCCGCAAACCCGTTGTTTGAGTTCGCGCAGCACGGCCATACGCACATCAACGATCAACTATTGCCCCAAGCGAGCGAGTTCGCTGGGAGACCGTACGCACAGCAGCTCGAACTTATGCAAAATGGGCAGGCCGACATCAAAGAGGCGTTTGGGGTAACGCCCAACACGTTTATCCCGCCCTTTGACAAGGGCGACAACAACACTCTGAAAGCCGCCGCAGCCCTCGGATTTACGGATTACAGCAGTAGCTTTGGGGACTTCCACACGCAGCAGAGCTACGAGAACGGAGTGACGATCGAAGCGCTGTCGGTTTGGATCGGCGCTACGAGCGTCTCTCCAAGTAAATTAAGCATCGCCGCGTTCAGTGCGAGCATCCAGGCTGCAAAAAATGCGACTGAGCAGTACATAAACAATCCGCAGAGCGGCGACATGTTCATCGTGGCGTACCACGTGTGGGCTTTTGATTCGCCCAACGGGACTGTTGACGCTCGAAAAATAGAGCTCTTCAGGAACTATATTGATTGGCTCAAGACCCTTCCGGGCGTGCAGTTCGAGCGCCTCGATCGCTCGCAATGGGGGGGGAGCAACGCTTTGGTGGCGCTTTCATCGGCGGTGGGGCTGAGCGTGTTATCAATCCGGCAGAGCCGCCTGCTCGTCTTTGTTTTGGTCGGATCCGTTGCCATCGTCTTGTTTAGCACCTACGCCATTGCGTTGCATCGACGGTTGCGACGCAGCGGACGGCGCGACTAGCACTGGGTGTCCGGGACGCGGGCCGTCTCTGTCTTCGACGCCGAGAGCCACTCTCTAGAGTGCGCGAATCTGGAGCTTAGGTATAGAAGGCAAAAAGTGGTACCTGAGCGATCTTTATGTGGCAAAATAGCACTTTTATGGCTCCAGCGCAGACACTGCGGACCAACAGACGTGGCGTGCGGGCATTAATGACATCGACACGACTTGGGGGGGAATCCAGGGTATAAGGCGTAGCAAGTGCAGACACGTCGAGTGATACGGCCTGCCTCGCGACGGTCATCGTGGGCATGCCGTGTATAACAAGGAGGTGGCCATCGGCAGCCTTGTTTTGCGTGCATTCCGATACGCTGACAAACGCGTGGTGCTTGACGCTGAGTCTACCGACAAAACTGCGGAGGTTGCGCCGCCGATTGGGGCAGACGGACTTATGTACGACGTCAGCCGGGCGAATGAGCTGCTCTGCTGGATCTTTTCAAATACGCGATGCAGTGCGACGTCGACATTGTGGATATCCTCGACGGAGATAGCCAGCACAACCCTGATGATATTCCAAAGGTTGTAAAACCGCTGTTGCTTGACGAGGCCGACTCGTCAACGGAAGCCGCTAGCGAGATGGTGAAGGCATGAAATGGAGCGCGTTAATTTAGTGCGGATGCACAGCGAAAGGCGTTCTAGATGTATATAATATTAAACTCTCCACCGACCATCTATCGCCGCAGAAGAAAAAAACTGCAAAAAGATGGTATGAACCGAGAAGTAGCTATTGTAGTACTCAACTGGAATAACTCGCAGGATACGATAGAGTGCCTGGAATCACTCACTGTCATGGACTACCAAAACTACGTCACGATTGTGGTAGATAACGGTTCGAGCGACGAATCGATCGAAAACTTCCGGGAGTTTGCTAAGGGCAATCTTAAGATAGAATCTAAGTTCTTCCCCGAGTGCGAAGCCAGACGGCCTATTAAGATCATCGAATACGATCGAGACCAAATTGATCGAAAAGACAAAATAGAAAAAGCAGCCATCAACGGCGACAAATATGAAAACGAACAGCTCATACTAATAAGAAATGAATGCAATTATGGCTTTGCCGAGGGCAACAACATAGGAATTCAGTTTGCTCTGGATGTCGTAAAACCAAATTATGTGCTACTTCTAAACAGCGATACCGTTGTCGATCGAGATTTTTTGTCAGAACTCGTGAGAGTTAGCGTGAGTGTCTCCAGAATAGGAGTAGTGGGTCCCAAGGTATATTATTACCACAATCCTTTTCAAATAAACGCGGCAGGTGCCCGGATGCACTATTGGTCGGGTTTTGCAGTAAATATTGGCATCGGCCAAATGGATGATAACCAATTTAACGAGATTCAAGAGGTTGATTGCGTGCACGGCAGCGCAATGTTGATCAAGGCCTCGGCTTTGGAGGATCTCGGGTTATTGGATCCGGATTTTTTTGTGCTCCTTGAAGAAACAGAATGGTGCTTGCGCGCAAAAAAAGCCGGGTACAAGATATTTTTTGTGCCAACGGCTCGGGTCTATCACAAAGAAGGCTTCTCGGCCACGCGACGGTGTAAGTTTTATTACTACAGTAATAGAAATCGCATTTTGTTGCTGAAGAAACATCAGAAGTCGTTGAGAAAGGCAGTCTACGGCGTATCTATAACGCTTAGAACTTTGGCAGCAAGCATCATATTAAGCGTCAAAGCAGAGCCAACGCTCGCTATGTGTACCTTGAACGGTTTTTTCAATGGCTTGCGCATCAAGAAATAGTCACGTTTGTGCCACCCAGTGGTAAGCAGCGATAGTTGCCTGTACTGTTTTTTCCCAAGTGAATTCCTTGGCGCGTTCAAGTCCTCGCCTCACTAAGTCGTTTGGAGACGTGTCTTCTTTAATAGCCTCTAGAATCCTCGCTGAGATTTCTTCAGGATCTAAAGGGTCGTCGATTAGTATGCCGCACTTACCTATCACTTCTATTAACGAACTATTCTTGGAGACGACCGAAATTGTTCCGCAAGCCATCGCTTCTAAAAGAGGCAGGCCGAATCCCTCGTAAAGTGACGGAAAGACAAAAACTGTTGCTGCACTGTAAATATTGGGTAGGTCATCGCGCGCCACATATCCGAGTAAGATTATCCTTTCCTGCATCTCCTTTTTGAGGTCAGGCGAAAGGTCTGATAAGTTGATGTACGCACGAAGTCTGTTCTTGTTAATCGGTCCAACCAGCACTAAGTCGTGTGGCATTTTAAGGAAAATGTTAGCGTAAGCTCTCACCAGAGTTTTAAGGTTTTTTCTCGGGCTGTCGTTGCCGACATAGAGCAAAAACTTGTGTCGCAAGCGATATTTATTCAAAACTTCCGCGTAATCTTCACGGGGATAAAAAAAAGACGTATCGACGCCGAAAGGGGTGACTGCAATCTTTTCCTTTTTAGCTCCAAATCTCGCAATTAAATCTCCCCTCGTGGAATAGCTCGGCACTATAATCAGATCTGTGTTTTTCATAATCTTTGGGAGCACAGTCGTGAAATCAAATCGCACTACTCGATCAGGCACAGGTCGCTCAAATAGCTGCGGCAGTATAACCGGAGAAATATCATGCACGGACAGCACTTTTTTTATAGCTAGGTCCTTGTGGGGAAAAAGAAAAGGTCCGAGGCTGTCTACGTTATGTAAAATAGAGATCGAATCATCTTTTATCAGATGCCCCAACAATAAGCTGCCTAAAAAAAGCCTTATGTTCGGTCGGTTTAATGCAAAATGCTGCAAAATTTTTACATCGATGTCTTTCTGCTGCAATCCGCGGATGAGGCATCTGCTCAGTGTCCATTCGCCAGTTCTGGTCGTTGGAGGTATAATAGCAACTTTCATTCACTCGCCTAATCCGCTAACAATATCGTGCTTCCGCCGTCATTTAAAAACTACGCCGGCTTGTGGTATTCCCGTCTCGTAAGTTTGCTTGCTATGCGTTTTTGGATAGCTCCAACCGGCTTGCGGAGATGAAATACACGCTCCCCGAATAGCGTCCACAAAGCGAAAAGAAATATCTTTGGGCTCCCCCAATCCTTTCTAAACGCTTTCAGCATATAGGTTCGACAACGGTTAAAATCGCCTGCATCATCAGAAAGCAGTGCAATATTCCTAAAATGTCTCGCCAAGCCGCTTCTACCGATAACTCGCAACATCTCGTCTTGGTTCTTTTCAACGATGTATTGATAAGCGAACGCTTTTGTTAACATATTTGTAGTTACTGAATCGGGTTCGTCTTTGTAGTAGTTTACACACTTTTTATTCACAGTCGTGAACCTGAAAAGTCTGGAAAGGCTTATGCACGTATCCCAATCTGCAAATGCTAGAATGCGTTCGTCTAAAAGACCTATTCGTAGTAGTCCCTGTCGCGGGACCAGCATACTGCCGTAAGACGGTCCATCGCTTGCAAGCATCTCTGGATACACATACCCCTCGTATTCCCTTTCGAAGCGCCTTGTTTCAAATCCGTCCAGCTGTTCCACAAACCAGGATAAAACTACGTAGTCAGCACCTCTCTTGAGGATAGCGTCGAGCTGCAGCTCAATTTTTTGGGAAATCCACGTATCATCGGAATCCAGAAATGCGATATAGTCTCCGCGGCCGTTTTTAATTCCAGTATTGCGTGCGGCTTGATGCCCTTTGTTCGTTTCGTGGCGCAAATACCGCACTTGAGGATACCGGAAGAAGGGCTTCACAGCGTCGAAGGTTTCGTCAGTTGATGCATCATCAACGATTAATACCTCTAGATCTTTGCACGTTTGATTTAGCGCGCTTTCTATGCTCCGGTGAACTAGGTGCGCCCGATTATATGTCGGTATGATCACACTTACCTTTACCAAGTCAATCACTTGTCAATATTCGGGTGGCTTAATACATCGCAGAATACTTTCGTCGCGAATCGGTTCCTTCGATACGCTAATTCACTTCATATTTGAATCCTGTTTTTATGTAAATGTCTTAATAGCTAACAAAAAGGCCCACGCGTTCCAAAGCTAACAGCAATCTAAGTACCTTATTTAAAGAAAGTACGAAGCGCATGATTTAGGAGGTGCGCACGAACTGCTTAGATGGACAATTTTGTATCGCAATATCCCGTGTCAGTCAAGAATAGGCAATACTCGAACTTGTTAGAGAAGAAGAGCGTCTTAGGTGCCTAGGCAGTACGCAGTACTCTGCAATCGATGCGTAGCTATCTTGATATCCAAAGTACTTCTCGCTAAAACAATTCGTTAATTTGTGATAATTAGGTAACGAAAGCTTTTTAGACTTCTCAAACTGGACAACCCGCATTAGTTGGCCAAACGCCGATGAAACTTTTCGATGCTATGGCGATGGCAAGTCGGTTGTAGGTGCTATAGGGGACATAGGAGAAAGCTTAGACGACTGCGACTGGATTGCGGAACCTGGTAACTCACAGCAACTGGCTCTCGCGGTTGAAAAATGTTTTTATGCATCCGTATAAAGCCAGCAAAAAAAGCAGACAAAGCTCGGAAGAAATTTCCAAGGAACCACAGCATGGATATAGCAGCAAAAAAAAAACTGATTCGAGTTGTCTAAGAACCTATAAAATTGTTCTGGAAGATCACGGTTTCTTTGACGTCAATTTAAAGCCCCTGGAGCGCTACGGAGACAAAAGCGCCAGACGAAAACCTATAAGCGTGTGGGGATTAGAATCATCCCGGCCACAAGGTGGCGCGCCCAGCTAGCTTATTATGAAACCCAGCATTGCGCTTATCGGCTCTCGCGGAATTCCCGCAAAATACGGTGGATTTGAGACATTTGTAGAGCACGTGGCTCTGGCCCTGGCCGATGACGGGTATGCCGTTTCGGTCAGCTGTGAGGGCACTAATCCGCCTCGTCCCGCACGCTATAAAGGAGTCGAGCTTTTCTATTTTCCTATCAAGCCCTTCAGACGGATTTTTTACGAAACGCTATATGACGTGTTCTCTTTGATAAGAGCTAGCGTCGCCTGCGACTGTATAATCATGCTCGGCTATGGGGCGGGGTTCTTCTTTTTCATTCCGAAGGTGTTAGGGAAAAGGATAATCGTCAACGTAGACGGAAGGGAGTGGACACGAGAGAAATACAACGTGGTTGAAAAGACGGCATTGTATGCCAGCGAACGATTTGCGCTTCTGTATGCCGATGCTGTGGTCGCCGATGCCCGAGCCATTAGGGCATATATATCATCTTCACGCGGTCGTGACGCGGTCTTCATCCCATATGGTGTCGAGGAGCCAAGTAGCGTTCCCTGGGATCCTATGCAGCTCGGCGAGCGGCACGATGGTGGCAGCGGATTTAACACAGTCGGGAGCGGTGAATACTATCTCATCGTCGCTCGTCTCGAGCGAGACAACCATATCGATATGATGATCGAGGGCTTTCTATCAGCCCGCACCGACAAGAAGCTCGTCGTCGTCGGCAACTTCCTCGATCAACGGTATCAAAAGGAAGTCGAGGCGCTGATTACGCGCCATAGAGGTGGGCAGCAGGTCCTGTTTACAGGGGGAATCTACGAAAAAAGTGCCCTCAACATGCTGCGCCAACATTGCTTTACGTACCTCCATGGGCACTCGGCAGGGGGCACTAATCCATCCTTGTTGGAGGCGATGATAGCGCGGAATCTGATTTGTGCGCACGACAACCAGTATAATCGCGAAGTATGTAATCGCTTTGCTTTGTTTTTCAACAACGCGGATGACCTTTGCGCCTGCATACAATTGCTTGAAGCCCATCCGGAAGAATATGACGAATTGCGAAACGGTGCGTACAAGCGGGCGAAAGCCGCATACTCTTGGGATAGCGTTCTTCGCGAGTACGAGGCACTGATTAGCGCGACGCTGAAATGAAAATGAATCTTCTTTTGGTGAACTACATGGAAACGACGGCGCCTGGCGGCATCAACACAGCAGTGCGGCAGGTAGGACGAACGCTCGCGCTCAGAGGACACGAGGTAACCGTCCTTCAACCCAATCCAGGCGACAGGCCGCGCGAAGAGGTCTGCGACGGAATCACTATACAGCGGGTCGACGCACCCCTTAGCGAGCTTCTGTATGGTTTTGACGTCTTTCTGTGGGCCGATCTGAAAGCACGCTATAGCGTCCTCAGTCCAGACGTCGTTCACGTGCAGGGCTACCATTCGTTGTTTTCTTCTGAGGCGGTCTATCTAGTTAGGCGGCTTGACCCCCGGGTACCACTTATCTTCTCCTTCCACTTAGACGTGTATCGAGAGCGTTTCCTCGCGAGGCGGCTTTGGAACGTGTATAAAAAAACGGTCGGCAGCAAGATGGTCGGTGCCCTAAGTCGAGTAGTTGCAGATTCGCAGTTTGAAGCCGAAACCATCTCGCGCGAGTTTCGCGTTCCGCGTGACCAGATATCAGTTATACCGCTCGGGGTGAGCGTCGTTGACACACGCAGAACGCTTAAAGACGATCGTGGGCCACGTCTCCTCTACGTTGGCCATCTAGTAAGGAGAAAGAACGTTCAATCGATTGTCGAAAGTCTGCACGTGCTCGTTCACCAAAAAAATGTTCGGGATGCTTCGTTAACAATAGTGGGCGCGGGTCCTGAGCGCGAGAGTATCAGCCGCGTCATACGCGAGCGGGGGCTTGAAGCGCACGTGACAATGAAGCCGTTTTTAGAGAGAGCAGACCTCGTGCGCGAGATAAAAAATGCCGACGTTTTCGTGCTCTTGTCAAACTCCGAGGCTTACGGCATAGCGGTTGCGGAGGCCCTCGCTTTAGGGACGCCGTGCGTCGTGACTAACGCGACCGCACTCAGTGAATTCACACGAGAGCCCGGTTGTTTTGGCGTCGATTATCCTCCCGACCCAGAGACAGTGGCGCAGCTCATTATCGACGTCTATGAACGCCGGGTTCAGGTTGGGCCATTCAGCGACAAGATTCGGACGTGGGACGCGGTTGGTCGTGCGTACGAACGTCTCTATTGCCGCTGCGTGAAGCGTCCCACGTAGGCAGTTGGCGCGGTTAATAATACTTAAATCGCGTCGCCGTCTTGTCGAGCGGTTCGCTGGCTAGGTCGTACCAAAGAGCAGAAGAAGCGTTCGGCGCGTGCGTTTCCGAAGACAGATCGCAACGCGTTGTGAGTCGACGAGCTTTTGTGTTGTGGGCGGTGCTACGTCTATCGCCCACGTGATTCGGGTGAAACGCGGAAGGAAATATTTATCAGCACGCAGGACGGATTGCGAGCATCGTGAATCGCACCACCGCTCTCACCGTAGTCCTCGCCATCGTCTTAGCTCTTGCAATTCTCGGAACCGTGGTAATCGTTGTATTTCCGAGCCCAGGGGCCCCATTCACGGAGCTATACCTGTTAGGCTCCGGCGGGAACGCGAGCGGCTACCCGACCAATCTCACCGTTGGCCAGACAGCCAACGTGACCGTTGGCGTCGTCAGTCACGAGAACACGAACGCCAACTACACCCTGGTGGTCACACTCGACAACGCGCCTGTCGCCTCGCGATCATTCAGCCTGGCAAATAACGAGCAGTGGGAAAACTCCATCTCGTTTGCGCCGACACACAGCGGCACGGGGCAGAAGCTGGAGTTCGATTTATACAAGGGCAGCGACCTGAGTGTGTACCGCTCGGTGTATCTCTACCTCGTCGTCACGTGATGCAAGAAGTCCTTTTTTCGCATGCGCCTTCTAGGCAGGCGCCGATGCTCGATCCGTTCTGAGCAGCCCTTTGATCCCGCTCCCTAGAGGCGTAAGACAAGCACGAGCAGGGGGTTGCGGGATGCGATCAGCGCGAGTGCAGCGCGAGAGCCTCGCCGACACGGCGGCAAGCCGCTACAAACGCTGCAGCAAATTCTTATAGATGCACCGCGATCATTGATGATGCTTATTACAAAGGAGTGGTGTGAAAATGCCAACGGCACTCATAACTGGTATCACGGGACAAGACGGGTCATATATGGCAGAGTATCTCTTGGAAAAGGACTACGAGGTCTACGGGCTGGTAAGGAGGCTGAGCACCCCCAACGAATCACGCATCAGGGCGTCGATAGATCGGCTCGTATTGCTCGAGGGGGACGTCACTGACCAGTCATCGCTCAACGTCGCCATGCAGACGGCGAAGCCTGACGAGGTGTACAACCTCGCTGCGCAATCCTTCGTCGCCACGTCCTGGAATCAACCTGTATTGACGGGTGACGTGACGGGGCTTGGCGTGGTGCGCATGCTGGAAGCCGTGCGGCACTTCAGCCCTGATGTGCGTTTCTACCAAGCCTCAAGCAGTGAGATGTTCGGCACTTCCCCGCAGCCATTGAAAAGTGAGGCTACGCCATTTCACCCGCGAAGCCCCTATGCCGTTGCAAAAGTGTATGGGCATTACGCTACGATGAATTATCGTGAGAGCTATGGGTTGTACTGCTGCAACGGCATCTGTTTCAACCACGAGTCCCCGCGGCGCGGCATTGAGTTCGTAACGAAAAAGATCTCAGATGGGGTCGCGCGCATCGCCTGCGGCCGGGCAAACGAGATTCGCTTGGGCAACCTCGACGTGCGACGCGATTGGGGCTTTGCCGGCGATTACGTGAAGGCGATGTGGCTCATGCTGCAGCAGGATGAGCCTGATGATTACGTGATCGCCACCGGCGAGAACCATTCGGTGAGGGACTTCGCTGCGCTTGCCTTCGATCGCGTCGGCCTGGACTGGGAGAAGTACGTCAAAATGGACGAGCGATTTATGCGGCCCGCAGAAGTACCTGATTTGAAGGGAGACGCGTCAAAAGCCCGTGCCGGGTTGGGCTGGGCACCCGAGACCTCGTTTGAGGCGCTCGTGCATATGATGGTGGATGCCGATGTGGCACGATACAGTCAAGCCTGAGGGATTAACGCTTACTCGTCTCTTTACTGCGCACGCCGTCGCCGTTGAACACGTCAAAGCCCAACGCGGGTCACCGACGGCCGAGCATCCAAGATGAGGGTGACGTTGATTCGGGGGCGGGGGATAGAGCCGGGCATCAACAAGATAGCGCGGGCTCTCGCAACGCACGGCTATTCGGTCAAGCTGTTGATTTGGGATCGCGATGGCGTTGCCGAATCGTATAATACGGGGCTGTATCACACGCACAAGTGTAGGATCAGGGCCCCATATGATCGACCCTCGGCGCTGCTGTATCTGCCGTTCTGGTGGGCATATGAGCTCGTATTCCTTCTGCGAGACGACAGCGATGTCATACACGCAAGCGACTTTGACACGCTGTTCCCGGCCATACTCGCCAAACTCATCGGGAAGCGAAAGCTCTGCTATTTCATCTACGACTTCTATGCAGATAATCTGCCCGATGGGGGATTGTGGGGGCTGACAAAGCGCATTAGGCGGTTCGTCGCGCACCTTGAGCGCACGGGAATCGGCTTCGCTGACGTGCTGTTTTTGGTGGATGAGTCGCGCCTTGAAGAGGTCGACGGAGCACACATTAACGAGCTCTATTACGTGAACAACTCTCCGGTTGACTGCGTAGCACAGCCCCGCGCGAGTGCAGGAACCGCATCGAGGGCGTCGGCCGACGAGATGGTCATATTCTACGCAGGGGCGACGCATGGCTCTCGCGGGCTCAACTACATGTTCGACGCGGTGAGCAGCGTCGAAGGCGTGCGGCTCAAAGTGGCGGGGCCGATCACTGACAACGAACGGGTTCTTGACGAGCTGAACCGCGTCGGGAGCAAGGCGCAGTATCTCGGGTTCTTGCCCTCGTACGACGACGTCATCAGGGAGACGCTGAAGGCGGATCTCTTGTTCCGGTTTGAGGATCCTCGGATCCCCAAGACGAAGTATGCGAGCCCCGCTAAACTGTTTGAAGCGATGATGTGCGGAAAGCCGATCATCGTAAGCGATGAGAGTGCAATGGCGAACATCGTTCGAAATGAGCGGTGCGGGGTGGTGGTGCCGTACGGCGACGTGCCCGCGCTCATTGACGCGCTGAAAACGTGCAGGGAGGACCCGCGGCTCCGCGCCGAGCTAGGCAACAACGGGCGTAAGGCGTACGAAGAACGTTACAGCTGGGCGATTATGGAGGAACGCGTGCTTAGCGGCTACCGCTCTCTTGGCAAGCTCGCGCGCGCAGTTTGAGGATTACCGTGAATGTCTTAGACATCACTATTCACGTAGGTCTGTCGCAGCCGAAGAATGGATCACAGGAGAGGTACGCCAATCTGGTAAAACAGCTCACCGCTAGAGACAACAGCGTCATCGTGCTCGAAGCCGCGGAGTTCGTCGATCCTCAAGACGCGACGCTTGCCACGATTTATTCGTACAGCGACCTCAAGTTCGTCGGTCGGACGCTGCGCGTTTTCCGCGACCTCGCACCGGGCTTTGCGCGCAGCGTCATAAGAATACTGCGTGAGAACGCTGTCGACCTCATACAGATATCGCATCCGAGCGGCGCTTTTGTTGTGAAGCTCGCCACTCTGCTGACGGCCAGCGGTGCTCCGCTTGTCTACGCCCCCCACAACGTTGAATCAGAGCTTGTGCGCGAGACTTTTTCGAACGACCCCCGGTATACCAGGATCGAACGGTTCGTCCTTCCGCGGTACATCTTCCTGCTTGAGCTTCTCGTCTGCCGGTTTGTCGCACAACACGTTATCGCGGTAAGCGAGCGCGATAGGGATATCATCATCAGGCGGTTCCGACTTGCTCCTGCAAAGATAACGGTCGTGCCGTCCGGCTGTAGCTTGGAACGGTTGCCGACCCACGAGGAGAAAGCTCGCGCGCGGCGTGAGCAGGGTATCAGCGAGCACGCGCGCGTCATCGTGTTTCACGGCTTCTATGCGTACCCACCCAACCGCGAAGCGTTTGACCTCATCGAGCGGTACCTCGCACCTCGACTACGAACGGTCAACTCAAACGTTTTATTTTTGGTTGGCGGCACCGGCGCGCCGACCTTTGAGCGAGAGAATGTGCGTTCAGTTGGCTTCATAGAGGACTTGCCGCGCTTTCTCGCGGCAGGAGAAATAGCAACCGTGCCTATAGGTGCCGGAAGCGGAACGCGGCTGAAAATATTTCAATACATGAATAAAGCGCTTCCCATCGTAACCACTGAAAAGGGTATCGAGGGCGTATCGGCGCACAACGGGGAACACGCGCTCATCGTGCCAAGGGTAGATGAACGATTCATTGATCAAGTGGCGTACCTTCTTGGAAATGAACGCGAACGAGCACGGTTGGGTGCCAACGCACGAAACCTCCTCGAAGAGAAGTACACGTGGGACACCATCGGCGCGCAACTGCTCGCCGTATACAAGCGCGTGCTGGAGGGCCGCCATGGTTCTTAATCCTCTCTTGATGAACGATTGGCCGCGCAAAAAGACGCTTACAGCAGTTCTCACGCTGCAGTTTTTTGTCTGGGCCCTCATCGGGCTCGACGCGGCAGGGGTGCAGATACCGCTTTTACAGGGCCTCTTTGCCTCCGTGTACCTCTTGTTCATTCCCGGTATCCTCATCCTTCGGGCTCTCCGCCTCCACCAGCTCGGCGCCGTGCGCACGCCGCTCTTCGCGGTTGGCCTCAGCCTTGCGGCCGTCATGGGTGCAGGACTTCTCATGACAACGTTGTATCCGCTGTTCGGGTTCGAGCGGCCGCTCGCGCTTGTCCCTGTTGTGGTGACAGAAGGTGCGATTATCACCTTCCTTGCGGTACTGAGTTATTGGCGCGACCAGGGTTCAGCTGAGGACGGCGTCGTCGATCGACGTGAGGTGCTGACGCCGCCCGTGTTGGCGCTGTGTGTGCTCCCTTTCTTGAGCATATTTGCAACGTACGCGATGAATGCGTATGGCAACAACGTGCTCTTGCTCGCGCTAATCATCATCATCGCGATAACGGCGCTTTGGGTAAGCACGTCCGCATCCGTTCCAAAGAAGGTCTATCCTCTCGCGGTATTCGTCATCGCGCTCGCTCTCCTCTATAGCGGATCGCTTATCTCGTCTTACGTTTGGGGATTTGACATCCAAACGGAGCTCTCTACCGCGAACGCCGTGCTTGCGAACGCGCAGTGGAATGTGCATGCATCTGGCGCAATCAACGGCGTGCTGAGCATTACGCTGCTCGCTCCACTTATCTCGATCGTGTCAGGCGTGAGTGTGACGTGGATTTTCAAGACGATCTATCCCCTCTTGTTTGCCCTCGTTCCAGTAGGCCTGTTCGTCGTGTTTCAAAAACAAACGAGCGACCGGATTGCCCTCTTGGCCTCGTTCTTTGTCACGTTCCTGTTCACTTTTTTGAGCGAAATGCCGGCACTTGCGAGACAGGAAATCGCCGAGCTGTTTCTGGTTCTGCTCTTAATCTTGCTGGTGGACAAAGGCGTCGGGCGCTCGGCCGGGACAGCACGCCTTTACGCGCTCTGTGCAGTGTTCGCAGCATCTCTTGTTGTGTCGCACTACGGGCTTGCGCTCATCTTCATCGTGTATCTAGTCGTCGCCTGGCTTGCGCTCTTCCTCATCGACAACCCAGCTATGCGCCGCCTGCAAAGGCGCGCCTTTTCCGGGCAGCCCGCAAAGCCGTCGTCGCGTCCGAAACGGATGCTGACGCTGCCCTTTGTCCTGTTCTTTGCTGCTTTCACTGCCGCGTGGTACGCGACACTTGGGTCCGCGGCACTAAGCTCTGAAATCGCACCTAAGTTCACCGCCATTGGCAACATGTTTCTCCCTAACGTTCTTATCGTAATCGCGATCGGCGCTGCGGCGTATGCCTGCGCCTTCGTAATCGTCTACGTGCTCGCCCGACGAGTTCAGCGGAGGACATCAACGTTGCCGCGACTCTTTGGGGCGCCGGTCGCCATCCTCTCCGCATCTTTCGCGCTCGCGCGCTATTACGGGATTTCGGTTAACGAATTGCTCCAGCTCGGGACGCTCTCACCTCTCCACGAGGGGGCGGAGTTCCTCTATCTGCTCGGCCTAGTTTTCATCTTTGTGGGCCTCGCTGCGCTCGTACTCCGCCGTTGTCGTTTCACATTTGATCCAGAGTTCGCTGCGCTCGCACTCGCGACCCTTGCGATATTGATGACAGCAGCCGCTATCCCGAGTTTGGCGGCCACTATCGGTACGACGAGGGTCTATCAGATCTCAACGCTTCTGCTGGCCCCCTTCTGCGTTACCGGAGCGCTGCTGTTCGCGGGGGGGCCGGAACGCCTGCGTGCGAAACGGCGTGAAAGGACAGGCGTGAGCCTCGCTTACAAGCTGGTCGCAGCGCTCTTTGTTGTGACGCTGTTGTTTAGCACTGGGCTTATCTACGAGGTCACGCAGCAGGATCCGACCTCATTTTTCTTAAATAACGCCATTGACGCACCCCTTTTCAATGCGCGTGAGGTGACTGCGGCTCAGTGGCTCTACACGGTCAAAGGTAGCGAGACGGGCACAGCGGCGCCCGTGTATGCCGACTTTTATCGCAGCCTTCTCTTGACGAGTCTTGATTTTAATAATTCGCTCAAAGGTATCTCCGGTTACGCGCCGGACACCCCACTCTCGGGGTACGTCTTTCTGGGGACGTTCAATTTGCTCACAGGCACGAGCGCGCAACAGTCTGCCGCACAATCATTCCTCAACGGCACAGTAGTATACCACACGAGTTTGGCCGGCATCGCTGACACTCGTGATCGTGTTTTTGACGACGGAGGCGCCGTCGTATATTACCGCTAGGCTTCGTTCTTGCGGTCGCTCTGGATATTCAGGCGATCAAAGAAGTGGTTATGGTAATCGGTGCGCTAGCTACATTGTGATTCATCACTTTTAAGTTGACAAAGGAATAGATAACCCCAATTTGGCTGTATTTTAGGCTTTTTGCAAGAGTAGTGATTCCAGGTTTTGCCGGAACACTTACTGTCGAACGGTGGCAGCATACGAACTTATGTTCTTAACTCCGTGTTCCGCCATCGCAGTTTTACCAGCGCTCAGGGATTGGATCGTATAAGAAAGGTGCCAAAACGCGACACGTCCGTGTGCCATCCGGGATGTGCAATTGTATTATGGCTAGGATCATTGTTTCAAGTTATCGTCTCGAAAGAGCGAGCGACAACAAAAAGCGTGCTCTTTGTGGGTTTGCACCCTACACATTGTGCGCCCAAATAGGGTCTATCATTGAAAAAAGGCTTTTTTGGAGGAAGTATCTAGTCGGTAGCTTAACTCAGGCCTTCGTTTTATAAATTTTGCTGGTACGCCGCCTACGACTGTCCAGGGCTCGACATCTTTCGTGACAACAGCTCCGGAAGCCACAACTGCACCACTGCCGATCTTCACTTCAGGGAGAATCGTCACGCGTGCGCCAATGTAAACCATGTTTCCTATAAGCACAGGCCCTGCGACGACTCCAAACGTAGGGCTATTGATGTCGTGCTCCATTGTATAGATGAGAACTTGAGAACCTATGTTTACATTATCTCCGACGTGGATACCGGCCCTCCCATCCAAGAAGGCATCATTTCCTACAATCGAGTGATGGCCTATATGAACTCCAGATGGCGCGAAAAAGCGACATCTCCAATAGATAACGGAATCTTTGGGGATATCTACGCCGAATACGGAACGGTAGAGAAGGAGTCGTATACTATGCATGGGTATGTACCCTGTTAGCGTTGCAAAAAAAAGTAGAAGGTGGTAAAATCTCCAGTGCGTCTCAACTACCAGTTTGGTCCAAAATGATGTCGGATGTTTGTACGTCAATTGCCTAATTTTTCGGCGCAGACTTTTTTCCGGCTGATGCCTGGTCACTTTCTTGTCGCTCCTCACTAAATACAGCCGTCTCCTCCAGCTTCTCATCGGCGATTACCCAAGCAAATGCGTCGATGGCGCGAGATCCGCGACGAGAGACTTAAACATTCCGATAAGTCTAGACTGACATCTGGGCGTGATTCGCGAATAGTTGTTGTATCGAAGGGCCGAGGGCTTTTTTTGAACCGTATTGTTGCCGCTAAAAACCTTGAAGCAATGCGACGAGAACTCCTCTAATGACGCCTCATCAACCCCAACCTAAGTTGCGAATGCAAATAAGAGAAATTTGCGTGAAAACCCGTCGCACCGGTTGACATAGCTTCGTACTCTCCTCTAATCATCATAAGTGTAGAATCAGTCCATCAAAAACACCCTTGCACTGTGATCTGAAAGCTTTATAGTCCCTTTTGCGAAGCAGGATGACAGCGCTGCGTTGCCAAAACGTAAAGAAGAAAAAAGATAGCAGAAATGAAACCCATTGCTTCTGGGTTGCGTGGGTTTTCCAGAACCAAAACTGGTTCCTCGTGTAGTAATACTCGTAAAATCCACTCATTCGTCTTGCAGTGTACGATTGCATGTGCCATACTCTTGCGGTCGAAACGCACACCACCCTATAACCTGCTTTTTTTAAGCGGAAACATAAATCGGTGTCCTCCCAATAAGCAAAGTACCTCTTGTTAAACAGTCCGACACTTTCAAGGACTTTTGGGTCTGCAAAAAAGAAGCTAACATAATCTACGTCTGCGATTTTAGTCAAGACATCACTCTCACCGACGTGTGAACGGACTACAGTTCCTGTGTTCCACTCTATGTTGCCGGCCCCATAGTCGATCGTCGTCGTATCTTTCATCGAGTAAAGGATCGGTCCTGCGGCTCCGATCGTCTTATCTTGTTCCAGAGTATTTGCTAGCTCCACCAGCACATCGCGATCTAGAACAGTGTCATTGTTTATTGTGAAAACATAATCGGCTCCGCTTTGTAGCGCAGCTCGAATACCAATATTCTGTCCTTCAGGAACTCCCTCATTACTTTTGTTTTGAATCAAATGAACACCTGGAAATGTGTTCGCGACAAATGCCTGGGAGCCATCAGAAGAGTTATTGTCCACCACAATGACAATATAATTTGGATAATCCAGCCTCTGAATAGAATTGAGGCACTCGTCCAGCACCTCTTTTCCATTCATGTTGAGAACAACAATGGCAATTTTTGGATTATACATCTTTGCAGAAACTTATCGCTGCATTATTACTGAACCCGTCTCACGCACAGGTGCATATGACCGGCACGCTGCTTTTAGTTTGCTGCGCGTGGAAGCAGCTTAGGTGAAAGCAGTATGACTGAACAACGAGGCAAAGTAACGACTTCTATGGAGCTATGCGTATTTCAGACATTGCTGGCGTATACTGCGAGAGTCGGAGTCAGGATGAAAGAAGACGTCTACGAACTCGCCTGTCTTTACGTTATAGGGGTGAAAAGAGGTCACTCGGCGCATGAAAGATGAGATCATCGAAGAGAGCGCGCGAGTGCGTATTGACTTAGTAGGCTCTCAGTTAATGCAGGCAACTCCTGTTTACTCGGGCCGTGCAGCATTCTTATGAGGCAGAGACGAGGGTAAAAAGAGTAATGGGTAAAACACGCAGGCACCTGTCAGGCGATCGAGCACGTCTTTCACAGGCCTAACTTCAATATGCCTTGCGGACGAGCTGGTCGGAAACTAAATGAGCAGATACACCAAGTGTTTTTAGAAGGCAAGTCTCTCGACAACCTATAGTAGGCGGCACATAATAATGATCTCTGTAACTTGCGCGTATAATAATGAGCAAACGTTCCAGACTTTCTTGCTTAAAGGCCCCTCAGAACAAGAAAACCAATTGTGAAGTCGAAATAGACAACACAAAGAGCCGATTTAAGTAGGCCGCCGAAGCGCGTGTCGGGACAACTGGCGCATCCGGGCTGAGACTGGGGTATCTTTTCGTTGCGCAAAGGCGACAAGCAGAGCAGCTTCAGGTCATGTATCTATTTATACGGAGCGCCCCCAAAAGAAAATGGGAGACTGTGCGGCCCTGCACGTCGCACGAAGCACAAGGATGCCCTTTCAAAACGACTTCGATGACGCGAACCAGCCTGCTAATCGTGCGACCGGCGCTGCTATACTGGCGACCAGCGCACGCGGCAGCATGGTGGCGATCCCCGCGTACAATGAAGAGCTCACCATAGGCAGCGTTGTCGCCCGCGCACGGCGCCACGTCGACCGAGTCGTCGTCGTCGACGACGGCTCTGATGATAGTACCGCAGACGTGGCTGAGCTGGTCGGCGCCGAGGTCTTCCGGCACGCCACGAACGAGGGGTACGGCAGTGCCATACACGATTGTTTTGAGATAGCGCGAGACTGCGACGTCGACGTGCTCGTGACGCTCGACGGGGACGGACAACACAATCCCGATGACATCCCGCAGCTTCTCGACGAGATGCGAGAAAGCGGCGCTGATTTAGTGATTGGCTCACGCTTTGCGCGCGGCGTGAAAAACCGGACGATTCCTCGCTACCGGAAATTTGGGATGAAGGTACTCGATCACGCGACAATGCTGAGCTCAGGGCTGAAGTTGAGTGATTCACAAAGCGGGTTTCGCGCATATTCGCGAAAGGCGCTTCACGCGATCGACGTGAACCAGAATGGTATGGGTGTGAGCTCTGAGATCATCATCAGGGCGGCCGATAGCAAGCTCAAAATCAGAGAAGCGGGAATTGTGGCCCGTTATGACGGTATTCGCGATTCGAGCAAGAGCCCCATGCGCCATGGACTCGACGTCATCAACTCGATCGTTCGCTTGGTCGCGCAAAAACACCCAATAGTCTTCTTCGGCGTTCCCGGGCTTTTCTTCTTGGCTGCAGGGGCACTCCTGTTTCTTCGCGCGCTTGACGTGTTCAATCGCACCAACAACCTGATCACCATCTATATGCTGGGGTGGCTCTTCTGTGTCGGCGTGGGTCTTTTTGGGGTGCTTGCAGGACTCTTGCTGTGGTCCGTTCAAGATATCAACGCGCGCGCCACAAGGTGAGTGCCCGCTGAACGCGCTGGCTGGGGAAAAGCTTCATATGCGGCTGCGCTCAAGCCCTAGTCGTGACTTTTGGTGGCAGACCGTAGTTGATCTCCCTTGTAGCGTGTTGCAAGAATGGCCGGCGAGTATCTCGTTAGTATCATTATCGTGACGTACAACAGCGCTAACTACGTCGAAGCGTGCATCAATTCTATCTGCGCGCGGCGCAGTCGAGCAGGTTGCGCGCTCGAGATCGTCGTCGTAGACAACCATTCAAGTGATGACACCGTTCGAATCCTTAAAGAACGATTCCCGTCGGTGCAATTGCTCGAAAACGATGAAAACTACGGGTGGGGCCGTGCGAACAATCAGGGCGTAGCTCGTGCCAAGGGTGATTTTGTCGTTATCATGAATCCCGATACGCTCGCCGAGGAGGGCTGGTTAGAAGCGCTTATACAGCCTCTTATCGAGCGCCGAAGGTTATTAACCACCCCTAAGATTTTGATCTATGACGGTTCCACAATCGGTAACTGCGGAAACATCTTGCATTTCACCGGTCTCGCATTTACGCGAGGGTACGGGGCAAAAAAAGACGCGTGCGCCGTGTCGGAGTCAGTGAGCTACGTTTCAGGGTGCTGCTTCGCCGTGCGTAAAGACGAGTTTCTGCAACTCGGCGGTTTTGATGAGGCCCTCTTTCTCTATCACGATGATCTTGATTTTACCTGCAAAGCGTATCTGGCGGGATTTGAATCGCTCTACGTCCCTGCGTCAATCATTCGACACGATTACCAACTCGATGTCGCTCCGGAGAAGTTGTTTCTGCTGGAGAAGGGACGCTACGTTTTTCTCAGAAAATACCTGTCGGCCGGCGATGCGCTAAGATTCATGCCTTCGCTCGTCGTGTCTGAGGTGCTCAGTTTCGGCTTTGCCGCCAAGCTAGGCTTTCGAGGGGTTGTGTGCAAGCTTCGCGCTGTACGGGAGGGCCTTTTCGCCGACGTACCTAGGCTTCGCGGCGACAAAGAGAACCTATTCAAACATTTCAGTCGAATCATACCCAACGATCAGCTGACGACCAACCGCATTGAACGAGCTGGCGTACGGCTTGCAAATAAGATTTTTCTGCTCAATTATGGGCCACAGCTTTAGGCGGAATCAAAAGACGTAGCGGCATCACAGGAGACGCAGATGAGACTGGAGTTGGCGCGCGGGCTTGGGGGTAATTCTGGTGGCCCTCAGCGGTGCCCACCTCGTTCACTATCTCCTCTTCCGTGACGCGTATCAAGTGGCGATCTATGGGCTTAGCGATCCTGCGTTTCTACCCATCGAAGTGTCGCTCGTTGTGGTACTCATTGAGAAGGTAATAAGCAATCAAGAGAAGCAGAGCAAGCTCAACAAATTGAACATGGTAATCGGGGCATACTTCAGTGAGGTGGGCACCGCGCTCTTGAAGGCCTTCTTCACCGTGGACCAGCACATCGACCGCATTCGCAGCGAACTGTTCGTCAAGGGCACGTGGACGGGCTGCGATTTTCTCAAGCCAGCGCGCGCCTGAAGCAGTACGATTACTCCATCGCGTTCGATAGGCACAATCCAGCGGTGATTCGGTTCTTGGAGAATCTTCGCGATTTCCTTGTATAAAAACGGGAATTTCTGTTCGGTCTTTTGGAAAATTCCAATCTGCTCGAGTACGAATCTTTTTTCTGAACAGCTGTGGGCAGTTTTTCACTCAGCAGAATGGCTCGCGTAAAGAGCCGACCTACCATACCTATCTGATGCCGACTACAGACACTGGCCACCGATTCAAAAAGAGCATACAGCGCGCTTATCGTCGAGTGGTTCAAGTACATGGGGCACTTGCGGAATCGTTATCCTTATCTTTTCTTCTTGGCGCTGCGAACAAACCCGTTGACACAACGGCCTCGGCGGTCGTCACCGACTAGGTTGATGCGGTGCAGCAGCGCATAGCTCTGGCCCGGGAGCGATACGCGCAGCGTCTGACAAGTGCTTATCCACTACTTGCTACTCCACATCGATCGTGTCGAGCTCCGCTGCAAGCGTGGGCAAAAAGGTTCCCACGTCCGTAACGATCCCGATAGCCTGCGCCGTCCCGCGGTCGATGAGCTTCGTCACTGTCGCCGGATTAATGTCGACGCAAATTGTCTTGACGTACGAGGGCAGCATGTTCCCGACGGCGATGGAGTGCAGCATGGTGGCCATCATCAGCACGAGGTCAGCATTTTTGAGAAGCTCTCGCATGGCATCCTGAGCCGCCATCGTGTCCGTAATGACTTCGGGCAACGGGCCATCATCGCGGATGGACCCAGCAAGCACGAACGGCACGTTATTGACTACGCATTCGTACATGACGCCACTTTTGATGAGCCCCTGGCGCACCGCCGCTGCAATCGACCCGGAGCGGATCACCTCACTTATGGCATAGAGGTGGTGCTTGTGCCCTTCACTGACTAGTTCGGCTGTCTTGATGTCGAGGCCGAGCGATGTTCCGTACAGATCACGCTCGATGTCGTGGACCGCGAGCGCATTGCCCGCGAGAAGTGCATCGACGTACCCACGGCGTATGATGTTCGACAGCGCCACGGCAGCGCCGGTGTGTGATACTGCGGGGCCGGCAACGACGGCGATCTTCTTGCCTTGCACCTTGGCTTGTACCATTTCCACGGCGATTTGGCGGATGAGCGTCGCTGAAGGGCGCTCAGAGGACACGGCCCCTCCCATAAACTCAAAAAGGGAGCGAGTCCGCGGTCGCTCAGGGGGAACAACGCGGACACCGCGCTGGCCGAGCACGATCTGGTCCCCTTTCACTACTTGGTGGAGCGGCGTGCACCGCGCCCGGTCGTCGCGAACGACGATCGTGCAGTCCATCTCAATATCATCTACGGGAATCCAAGCGCCGCGGTGGTGAATAGAAGTGGGGTGATTCGTCGTCGAATAGAACCCTTTTGGGACGGCTTTGTCTTTGTCGGCGGTTCCTAAACGAACGTCTTCGATCTCGGGAACATGGGCACCGAGGCGGTGAAGATCGCTCAGGATCGCGTCAAGATGTGCCTCGTCGCGTCCCTTGACTGCGAGCCTGACGTAGCTCGGGTCGCTCTTGTGCTCACCGATCTTGAAGGTGATGATTTCGAACTCACCGTCAAGATCCATGATTTTGTCGAGCACCCGCGTCAGCGTGAGTGAGTCAATAATGTGTCCCTGCAACTCCACTTCGCGAATCGTTCTCATGTGTGTTTCCCAGCGTGCCCGCCGATGCGGCGGCCGCTTCGCTTACCTCCTCACTATCATCGTTCCGATGCCTTCGTCCGTGAACAGCTCGAGCAGGAGTGCGTGATGGACGTTGCCGTTGATGATGTGCGCGTTTTGCACCCCCGCTTCGAGGGCCTTGATACACGCGTGCACTTTGGGGATCATTCCGCCGCTGATGCTCCCGGTCTCAATCGCGCGTTGCGCTTCTGCGAACGTCAGGCGCGAGATGGCCGTTTCGGGATCGCTCTGATCGCCTTGAATGCCGCTGACGTCAGTCAGCGCGATGAGCTTTCGGGCCATGAGCGCTGCTGCAATATCTCCGGCGACGGTGTCTGCGTTGAGATTGAGACTGTGGCACGCGCTGTCGACCGCAATGGGGGCGACCACGGGGATGTATCCTTTCCCGGCCATGATCATTAGAATCTCTGGGTTGATGACTTCTGTTTCGCCGACCCACCCGAGGTCGACCTCCTGCTCGATACCTTCATAGACCACCCGCTGAGGGCCCTTTTTCCGCGCGGCGATCATGCGTCCGTCTTTCCCAGACAAGCCGACGCCTTTGCCGCCGTGCTTGCCGATGAGCGCGACGAGGCGCGTGTTGATGTTCCCCATAAGAACCATGCGGGCGATCTCTAGAGTCTCTTCGTCGGTGACGCGTAAGCCAGCGGCGAATTCGGGTTTTTTACCCATCCGCTCCATCTTCTCGCTGATTTCGGGTCCACCGCCGTGGACGAGCACCGGCTGCATGCCGACATACCGCAAGAGCACGATATCTTCGATGATGCCTTCCATGAGACGCCTGTCGATCATCGCGTGGCCGCCAATCTTGATGACGACGAACGATCCGTAAAACTCACGAATGTAGGGCAACGCTTCGATGAGAATTTGCTCCCGCTTCATTTACCTCTAGTTCCGACTGAGAATAGAAATATCTTCCTGCGCGCGCATCCTCAGGCGTTCCATCGGTCGTCGCGAACGCTAGGGCAAAGTCTGGCCCGTAAGGCTATATGCCTCGAAGACTGTGTGACACGTGGCGAACGTTAGATTTTCGCACGCGAGTGGTGGATCATATGGGGTTCAAGGCGGCGTGTATTCAGATGGGTGCGCTCGGCACGCGATCGGAAAACGTTGATCGCGCGGTCGCCTTAATCGACGAAACGGATGCCGACCTCATCGTTCTCCCAGAGCTGTTCACCCACTGCAGAGATTTCAAAGCCGGAGAGCACATTCCGGGGCCGACAACCGAAGTCTTTACGCGGCTTGCTCGCGAAAAGGGAAGCTACATTCTGATGGGGAGCATGCTTGAGGTGGACGAGCCTGGACGGATGTTCAACACAAGCGTGCTCATCGATAGACGCGGCACGATCTGCGCACGGTATCGCAAGATTCATCTGTTCTCCTATCGTTCGAAGGAGAAACGGTCATTGATCGCAGGTACGGACATTGTCGTTGCGCCGATCGAGCTTGGTGTCATCGGGCTTTCGATCTGTTATGACCTTCGCTTTCCTGAGCTCTATCGGGCTCTGGTCAAGAAGGGGGCTGAAATTATCGTCTGTCCTGCGGCATGGCCTTCGCAGCGCCTTGACCATTGGATAACGCTAAACAAGGCCCGAGCTATCGAAAACCAGTGTTACTTCATCGGCTGCAATCAAGTAGGCACCCCGGTGCCAACGACGACTTTTGTCGGCGGCAGCATGATTACCGACCCGTGGGGGGAGACGCTTGTCGCCGCGGGTAACTCTGAAGCAATCATCACCGCGGTAATCGACGTTGCCGTGGTCAACCAGATCAGAAAAGAGTATACTTTTCTCAACGACGTAGTCCCGCTCTGACGGCGGCGGCGTTGGCGCACCGCGCGCAGGGCAGACGTCCGTTCCATCTGCAGGTCGGCCGGACCATTTTATGACGGTTCCGCTGCGCCAGCAAAGCTTAAGAATCCGTGTGCTATAGTAAAAGTCTGGCTCCGGTAGTGTAGTCCGGCCAATCATGAGGGACTCTCACTCCCTCGACTTGGGTTCAAATCCCAACCGGAGCATCTTTTTTGACTCAGCGGCGGTCGCCAGTTCCTATCTGTCAAGCGCTAGGCGCGTAACGCGCTCCGCTTCGTTATTCTGGGAAAAAAGGGCTGCGGCAGGACGGCGTTATCAGGACGTTGCTTCGTCGGTCCACTCACTCACGGAGCAACATTTCGCGTGCGATCTGCATTCCATTGATCGCGGCTGGAAAGCCTGCATAGACTGCCATCATTAGGATAGTTTCGATAAGCTCCTCCCGCGTGCACCCGACATTGAGAGCTGCTTGAATGTGGTCGCGAAGTTGATCCTCTCGATTGCCGAGGGCGGTGAGAGCGGCGACGATGCATAGTTCACGCTGCTTCGTATGCAGTCCCGGACGGGTGTAGATATCCCCGTACGCAAACTCAATAACGTAGCGTGCAAGGTCGGGCGCAACATCGTCCATACTCCGAATGAGGTTTGTGATGCCCTCCTCGTTGGCCTTACGCAGCGCTTCGATTCCGCGCTTATATCGTTGGTTTTCCATGTTATCTTCACACCTATGCGCCACGTTGATATAAGCGCTGTTACCGGTCACGGCATCTAAATGCAATCTGTGTGGCCGGGCGGCGCCGTCACTATCTTTTATAAACGCGTAGAAGTGTTGTAACCGATCAAAGTGACCGGGTGCTTATCGCTGCCTTTCATCACTAACTACGCTTGCTTGAACTGTCTCTCGTCAGCGCCACCTCATCGGTGCTCCTTATCCCCACAGAGCCGACAATCGCGCTGCAGAAGAGAGAGAACTTGAGTCCGCTAGTCATCCTGTTCGTGCTGGTTCCTGCGTCGGTTCTTGGCGTATCGGTGGGCTGCTTTTGGGGAAATACGGGACACGGGGGATTATCCCATTCTATAACCCCGAACGCGAAAAGAGACTGCGGCCGTGGTTTGACAAATATGAGGCTGCACTGCGTATAAACTCACGCGGATTTCCCTTGTCGGCGATTTGGTGCGCATTGTTGCTGGAACCTAACAGCATCCGCTTAGAGGATTGACAAAAAAGAATTAGTGACGTCGTGCGAGAACGTGAGGTCACTCTTCGATAATGGAGATGGCCTCAGTCGGGCAGCTGTCAGCAGCCTCTTGACACTCACACTCGCTGCAGGCAGCCGCGTCGACGACGTGCGACAATCCATCATCCTGAAGCTCAAAGACGTCAGGGCATATGTCTTCGCACGCCCCACAGCCGACGCAAAGCTCGACATCTATTTTGGGTACTAACATGGTCAGCTAACCATGCTGCTTACTCTTCACGTTTATAATTATCGGTCTTCTGGCTCAGGTAGCGCGTTTGAACCCCTCAGACGGCAACGATTGCTAAATTGTCCCTCTGGCTCGCGCGGAACGCTCGTGCATAACACATAAGACTTAAGAGCGCGCTCATGCACTCGTGTTTGATACGCATGCCCACATGGACACTCGTCCGTATGAGGACTTTGAATTAATGGGCGTCGCCGGCGTCACTGACGTACTTACGCTCGCGCACGACCCGATGCGAATGTCAACCGCGGACGTGTTGCTCGACCACTTTCACAAGCTTGCGCACGAAGAAGTACGCCGAGGCGCGGAAAATGGCGTCAGCGTGCACGTTGGTCTCGGGGTCCACCCGCGCTCTATAAACGCTCAGGTCGACGAAACGCTACGAGCGCTCCCCGAATATCTCTCGCACCCAGATGTGGTCGCTATCGGGGAGATCGGTCTTGAACGATGCACTGACGTCGAGGAACGGGTTTTTCGCGCGCAGCTGGAGATCGATTACTACCCGAAAGTTATCCATACGCCGCGGCGCGGGAAGAGAGATGCGCTGGAGCGAATCGTCGCGATCGTTGACGACGTTGGGGCCAAGGATGTGGTTATCGATCACATCGATCCGTCTACGGTCGATATTGCACTTGAAGCGGGAACGTACGTCGGCATTACCGTCCAACCAGGTAAAGCATCGGTGCAAGATGCGGTGGATTTGATCAAAGAGTATCCTGAAGCGAAGTTTGTCGTAAACAGCGACATAAGTGCGCAGCGATCGGATTGCTTGTCGGTCGCACGGGTCTTGCACGCACTCAGCGTCGAGGGGTACGCCGATCGAGGGCAAAAGGCGTGCGTACAAAACGGCCTCGACCTATTTCTGCGATAACCGTTTGCCTCGTGAAGCCACTCCTTTGTGATCTGTTTTTTCCTTGCGTATGCTTTATTACCTTCTGTGCGCTACTTAATTTGATGATACTATGACCGACGAAAAGAAAGAAGAGAAAGAAATCACGCCGAAGGACTACTGGATGAGTGACCCTTTCGCCGAGATGCGCCGCATGCTCGACACGTTCCGCGCCAACATGGAAGACACCCTCGAGCGCGTATTCCCCTCGCAGGCGCCGACGCCCGCTTTGAAACAGCCACGCGTTGACGTAGTAGACCTTGGCGACGCCCTCCAGGTGGTCGCAGACATGCCCGGAGTGCAGAAGGAGGATATCGAGATCAACCTTACCCCTGAACGGATCGAGATCAGTGCTGAATCGAGCACCGAAACGGAACGCAAGGATGAGGATTACACCTACCGCGAGCGCGGCTACGCATCGTACCGCCGGATGCTCGACCTCCCCGCCGACGTTCTTCCAGATAAGGCAGAAGCAACGTTCAAGAACGGCGTGCTCGAGGTGAAAATCCCGAAGAAGGAGCCTACTGAGGTGGAAAAGAAAACGCGAGTGAACGTTAAGTAGGAGCGCTATGGAAGAACGACGCAAGTATCCATTCGAGGCAACGGTTACGCCCGAGGTTCTCGACCGGGGGCGCCACTGGATCACCGTCAAGCTGAGGAACGTATCAAGGGAGCCCCTCGTCGACGTAAGCGCGACACTGTATACCTACAACTCGTACGATCTCGACGTTTTTCCAAGTGGCTCATTTCATTTCGTGAAAGAGTTGGCCCCTCAAGACACAGAAGTGCTCAACTTTCAGGTTTTTGCAAACCACACCGGACGAGTCTATCTGCACGTCACGGCGTACCGCGACGGTGCTCTCGTGAGCTGGTACTCGCCCGATCAGGAGGTTCGACTCGTGGAAGATCCCGCGGAGATCCAGACCTTCTTCGTGAACCGGCCCTACTGGGCCTATGAAGAAACCATCGAGACGGAAACGGTCGTGCACGCCCACCGCGACGTGTCGGATCTACGGCTTGAGATCGCCGCAACTCCCCCCTCGAAAGCCCACACGCTTATGGATGTGATTGACATCGACTTTATCACAAAAGGCGGTACGCAGCGATTCGTAAGCGAGCTGTACGCGAGTGAAGAAGGCACGTACCTCCTCACAGCGCGCCTTTTCCACGAACAGAAGCTTATTAGCAGCAAGCAAGCATCATGCTACGTTGCGCCCTTTGAGGAGTGAATCTGCGTCTCGTTGGATACCCAACGACAGCCACTCCGTCACGGATTCATCCGTCACGCAACTGCAGCGAGGCACAATGAATAGAAATGTGCGGGCCGTTAGAGGCTATCTTTCGAACTACATCCGAAACGAATTCGACAATCCGTTCTACGCCTCATTCAAGATCACCCACCGGTGCAACCTGCGGTGTGGCTTCTGTAACGTCTGGGCAGATAAGATCCCTGACCTTGGTACGAATGACGTGTTCACCGTCATCGACAATCTTTCTCAAGCAAGCACCTTTACCATCAGCTTTGAAGGGGGAGAGCCGTTATTGCGCAAGGATATCGGTGAAATTCTCCGCTACACGCACGACTGCTCGAACTATATTCTGTTTACCACCAACGGACTTCTCATCGATCGACGACCATTCGCAGAGTACGCGAGGTACTTCGATTTTCTGCAGTTATCCATTGACGAGGGCCACAACAACGTACACATGTTTGATCGGCTCGGCTTTTTCTCTGATCTCGGTATCAAGACGACGGTGCAAACAGTCGTAACGAAGCACGATCTCGATAAGATCGAGGAAAAGGTGGAAAAAGTGCACGCACACGGCCACAAGATCCTTATTATGCCTGCGTTCAACTTTGATGGCACCGAAGACCTCACGCCGGATCTCATGGCGCTTCGCGAGATCGTTACGCGCCTGAAGCGCGAGTACGGGAACACGCTCACAACGAGTCGCTCGTACATCGAGAGTTTTGACCAGCCGTACACGTGCCGAACACTTAGTATCATGATCGAGCCGAACGGCGACATTATTTACCCCTGCATGCCGATCGGCACGAAGTTGGGCAACCTCCTCGAAAACGACCTTCAGAGCCTTATGACCTCAGAACGGGCACAAGCTGACCGTGAGCAGATGCTGCGGTGCGACAGGCACTGTCTCATTTATTGTCACGCTGAAACATCCCACCTCATGTCACTGCGCAAGCTTGTCCCCTACGCGCGGGACATCGTGACATTCCGTACGTTTGGCTAGGTGAGTCGTATTACAGTCTCGCAGACTTCATTTGATGCACCGTCGCTCGCGCATTGTCACGTGCCTACCTCATAGCGAGAAAACCAATGCTCGCGATCGTAGTGCGCAATGAGCTGCAGGAAAGGGCCGGGAAATCTCATCAAACGACGCTGAAGCTTGAAAAGCCACGAGGGTTATAACGTGATAAAAGATGCCATGTTGTGGGAACCGATCGAAGGCGGGGCCGTGCACTGTTTTGCGTGCGCACACGAGTGCAAGATTAAAGAGTGGGACCGGGGGATCTGTCACGTGCGGCAGAATCTCGACGGTAAGCTCAAAACCCTTATCTATGCGGAGGTGAGCTCAATGAGCGTCGATCCGATCGAAAAAAAGCCGCTGTATCATTTTTACCCCGGATCAAAGGTGTTTTCGCTCGGTTCTGTGAGCTGTAACTTCAGGTGTGAGCACTGCCAAAACTACGACATATCCTTCGCGGAAGTTGGAGAGCTGGGCACGACGGAAATCCCCCCTGAGCGTTCGGTGCAGCTCGCTCTCGAGCGCAACTGCCGCGGGATTGCGTGGACGTACAATGAGCCGACGATCTGGTTTGAGTATACGTACGACTCTGCGATCCTCGCTAAAGAAGCTGGTTTGTACACAGTGTACGTCACCAATGGGTATATGACGTCGCAAGCTCTCGAAAAGATTGGGCCCTATCTCGATGCGGCAAACGTCGATGTGAAAGGCTTCAGCAAGAGGTTCTACAACGGCGTGTGCAAGGCGCGCCTCGATCCCGTGCTCAAAACGTGTGAGGGCATGCACGAGCACGGTATCCACCTCGAACTGACGTATCTCGTTATTCCCGGACTGAACGATGATGAAGAACAGCTCACCGCTTTTAGCGAGTGGGCGGCGGGTGTTGACCGCGATCTGCCGGTTCACTTCTCGCGCTTCCATCCTGATTGGCGTATGCTTGACCGTCCCGCAACGCCCATAGAAACGCTCGAAAGGGCGCAGAGCGCCGCGGCACGGGCCGGACTGCGCTATGTCTACCTAGGTAACATTTCGAGCCAGCACGAGAATACGTTCTGCCCTGAATGCGGAGCCGTCATTGTCGAACGAACGGGCTATATGATCAAAAAACAAGATAAACAGTGTCCGGGATGCGGGCGCGAAGCGCCCATTGTCGATCAGTAAGACTTTCGGGTGATGTTGAGGCACACCTTCACGATCTTTTTCAGTCGGTCAATGCTCAGCTCTTTGCGAGCCATGCCGATGTCGCTCATCAGGTCTTTTCTGCTCATGCGCTTGTAATGCTCGTTTCTTTCTATTTAAGTACTTCGAAATGAGTCTTGTGCGTAAAGATTCGCGTACGGGGCTTACCCATAAAGGTTAATACCCTGTCGCGTCCTATCGGTTGTGATGCCATGATCTGTAAACGCTTATCTGAGGTGACTGACGCCGAATTCGACCGTTTTCTCGACCGCGGTGCGGCGGTGCGCGAGGTTATGGGCCACGTCCAGAACATCATTAACGAGGTGAAAGAACACGGCGACACCGCCGTCATGCAATACACCTTAGAATATGATAAAGCGGACATCGTCGGGCTTCGAGTAACGGAAGGGGAGCTCCTCTCAGCGTACGAAAATGCTTCGCAGGACGTCATTGACGCGTTGTATCATCTTTCCGACAACATCACGTCGTTCCACATGCGACAGGTGCAAAGTGACTTGTGGCTTCATGAGGTCGCTCCTGGAGTTATCTTCGGGCAGAAGACTACGCCACTCGATCGCATCGGCGCCTACGTGCCCGGAGGATTCGCGCTGTACCCCTCGACGGCGCTCATGAATATTGTGCCGGCCAAGGTAGCCGGCGTGCGCGAGGTGGTCGTATGTATTCCGCCCATGCCTGACGGCACAGTGCCGGTGGCAACGCTCCTCGCTGCCGATATCGCAGGTGCGAACGCAATCTATAAGATTGGGGGGGCGCAGGCGATCGCTGCGATGGCGTATGGGACACAGAGCGTTGCAAAGGTGGACAAGATCGTCGGACCAGGAAACGTGTACGTAACGGCCGCAAAGCTACTCGTGCAGAGTGAGGTGGAAATCGACTTCCCAGCAGGCCCAAGTGAGATTGCGGTGCTCGCCGATGGAGGAAATCCTGAGTATATCGCCGCTGATATCGTTGCCCAACTCGAGCACGGCCCTAAATCATCTGGTTTCGTGCTGACCCCCTCTGCGGAACTCGCACGCGAGGTAAAAAGGGAGCTCATTGCGCAACGAGAAGCAGCTGCCCGGAAGGACCTCATTGATCTGAGCAACACCGCCGTTCTCGTGGGCGACAGCGTGGACGCCTGCGTTTCGTTCATCAACGACCTCGCTCCCGAGCACCTCGAACTCATGGTGCGCGATCCGATTGGCGTCTTGGGAAAGATCCGCAATGCCGGAACGATCTGCGTGGGCGACTATACCCCCGCAGCTGTCGGTGATTACGCCACCGGGACAAGCTCCACGTTGCCGACCGGCGGGTTCGCCAAGTACGTCAGTGGGCTCAACGTCGACCACTTTACTAAGAAGACGAGCGTTCAAGTGCTATCGAAGGACGGGCTGGACAGCCTTGCGGACCTCGTCAGTTCGTTGGCGCAGATCGAGGGGTTGCCTGCACACGCAGCGTCAGTGCTGCGGAGACTTCAATGAAGCTGACGCGCTCGAGCGCAATCGTCCCAGAAACTGACGTGACCGTTGCGGGGTGGGTGCACGAGCTTCGCGACCTCGGTGGCATTAGCTTCCTTCTGCTCCGTGATCGCGATGGTATTATGCAAATCACCATGCCCAAGAAGAAGGTCCCGCCTGAACTTGTCGAGCATGTGCGAAGTCTAAGCCGGGAGTCCGTCGTTCGCGTCGCGGGACTCGTCAAGGAGGAACTGAAAGCGCCGCAAGGCTTTGAGATTATTCCCTACGAGGTTGAGCTACTTAGCGCTGCGGAATCGCCGCTTCCGCTTGATGTTACCGGCAAGGTGCGGGCCGATCTCGATACAAGGCTGGATGCGCGGTTCATGGACGTGCGTCTTCCAGCCACGCGCGCTATCTTCCTTATTCGTGCGACGGTGCTCCAGGAGGTACGGGCGTTTCTATCAGCCCACGATTTTATTGAAATTCAGACTCCCAAAATGGTGGCCACAGCGACTGAGGGCGGAACGCAGCTCTTCCCCATATCGTACTTTGATCGCGAAGCGTTCCTGAACCAGAGCCCGCAGCTCTACAAGCAGATTATGATGGCGGCCGGTTTGGAACGGGTTTTTGAGGTTGGCCCCATATTTCGCGCCGAGGAGCACGACACGCGCAAACACCTCAATGAAGTTACCTCGATCGACATAGAGGCCTCATTCCTGGACGATCGCGAGGTCATGGAGCTACTAGAAGAGCTCATTCGGCACGTCTATGTCGCTGTTGCTGAGCGTTGCAGCGCTTCGCTCCAAGCGCTAGGCGTGGCGCTATTGATTCCTAATATACCCTTCAAACGAATCGCTTACGCGGAGGCGATTGAAACCGCGGATATACCATGGGGAGATGATCTTGACACCGCTGCAGAAAAAGCGGTCGGCGAGGAGGTGGGGGAACACTACTTCATCATTGATTGGCCGGTTGAGCTGAAGCCTTTCTACGTGCAGCCACACAACAATCTCTGCTACGCCTTCGACCTCATGCACCCGAGGATGGAACTCGCGTCAGGTGCGCGACGGATTCATGATTACGCCCTCCTCGTCGAACAGCTTGCCAGCAAATCGCTCGCGCCGGAAAACTTCGGGTTCTATCTCGACGCATTTCGTTTCGGCATGCCGCCTCACGCCGGGTGGGGTCTTGGGGCCGAGCGCCTTCTCGTAACCATGCTCGGTCTCGCCAACATTCGGGAAAGCGTTCTTTTCCCTCGTGATCGGCGGCGGATTACGCCATAAAACCGAATTACGCCGCTTGGGTCCGAGTTCATACCATAAAGTATAAGGTGCGAACCCCGCACTACACTACGAGGTAGGGTATGCGTTATCAAGACGATCCAGATGAGGTGCCGCGTCGCTTACGGGTCAAACAAGGCGTTCCGCGCTCGACGCTCGACCAGCGCGTCACGAATCTCGAGCATAAAGTTGCTGAATTGTCAAGCGTCCTAAACGGTATCACTCAACAGCTCGTCGACGTCAGTTCTTCAGTCCACGATATGGCACTGCTTCCGCGCGCGAACGAGAGTACTGAGCTTCCAAGCGAAACAGAGCCGGATGAGCTTTCGCCTTCGAAACTGCAGGGAAAAAAGAAGACCACCTATATCATCGCAGATGTGGACTGCACTCCAGAGCCCCAGCGTCGCCTAGGCAACGACATAATCATCGCTGATCGCGAAGTGTGAGCGGGCACGCGGCCCGACGAAACGATGTTTATTAACGAACTTGAGATTCACAACTTCAAGTCATTTGGGAAAAGGGTGAGGATCCCCCTTTTTGACGATTTTACGGCTGTTTCCGGACCTAACGGTTCTGGAAAGTCGAACATCGTCGATAGTGTACTCTTTTGTCTAGGACTCTCGAGTTCGCGGACTATGCGCGCTGAGAAACTCACCGACCTGATTTTTAACGGGAACGGTGCCGACGAGGCAATGGTCAAGGTGAGGTTTGACAACGCCGACGCTGAACTACCCGCCGACGCGGAAGTGACGGTTGCGCGAAAGGTGCGTCGCACCGCAAGCGGGTACTACAGCTATTATTACCTCAACGGCAAGCCGTGCACGCTCGCAGACATTCACGAGCTTCTTTCGAAAGCGTGCGTCACCCCAGAGGGCTACAATGTGGTGCTCCAAGGCGACATAACGCGCATCATCGAGGTAAGCCCGCTCGAGCGCCGTAAGATCATCGATGAGATCGCGGGTATTGCTGAGTTTGACCGAAGGCGGGATCGGGCGCTCGATGAGCTCGAAGTAGTCCGGGAACGCGTTGAACGTGTCGAAATCATACTCAACGAGGTAGCGCTCCGGCTCGAGCAGCTTAAAGTTGAAAGGGAGCACGCCCTCACGTATCAAGACCTCAAAGCAAAGAAACGGGACTACGAAAAAATGGTGTTTGCGTCAAAGCTCCACAAGCTCGCGCGAGAGATCAAGGCGACCGAAGAAGACTTGGCGCGCAAGCAGCGGAGCAAGGACAAGACGGTTCACGAGCTCAGCGCAACGCGAGACGCGATCTACGATCTTGACGGTCAGCTGAGCTCACTCAACAGTGCCGTGTCTGAAAAAGGTGAAAATCAGCAATTCGAACTGACAAAACATATTGAGAGTATCAAGGGCGGTCTTGGGCAACATCAAAGTAGGATCGATTTTGTGACCAAGGAGGCAGAGCGCCTCGAATCACAGAAGCGCAAGGTGTTCATCGAAGTGAACGCCCTCAAGCAGAAGCACGAGGCACTGCAGGGCGATCTGGGAGCTGAAGCGGTGCGACGGGCAAGCCTTTCAAGCGAGCTCGCAGAGCAGGAGCAGGAGCTCAACGCGCTCAAAGAACAGCTTGCTACGCTCGATGAAAATGTGACTCAAGCGCGCGACGAACTCTTTGAAAAGCGCGAAGCGCATGGCGAGGAAAAAGACAAGCGGGGGGACGTCGTACGCGCCCGTGACAGGGTGCTCGATGTCTTACGTCGCGCCTCAACGGACGTGCACGCGCTCGAGGGGAAGATTGACGCCGTGCGTTCAGACGTGGCTTCTATAGGGCGTGATCTGGAGAAGATTCATAAGGATCGCGCCGCACTGGCGCAAAAACTGGAGAACGCGCGCGAGAACATCAAAGACCTTGAGGTGCAACGCGAGGACCTAAAGCTCGCCGCGGAAACGGTCGAAAGGCGGCTAAATCAAGCGCATCAGGAGTTCGTCCGCGCGGAAGCGCGCCTTAAAGAGAGTTTCGGCAAAGCGGTGGAAGCGATAATGGCGGCCCAGTTGCCTGGGGTGCGTGGGGTCGTGGCCGAGCTTGGCAAGGTTGATCCGAGGTATACCTCGGCTCTCGAAATTGCGGCGGGCCCGCGCTTGCGAAACATCGTCGTCGACACGGATGCAGACGCGGCGCACGCTATCGCCTATTTGAAAGAGCAGAACGCGGGCCGCGCGACGTTTCTGCCCCTGAACAAGATGAAGTCCGTGCACCGCGAAGTGCTCCCTGCGCGCGCCGGCATCGTCGATTACGCTATTAATCTCGTTGATTATGACCCGGAGTACGCAGCGGCATTTTCATACGTGTTTGGCAAGACCGTTGTCGTCACTGAGCTCGAGCCGGCTCGGGGTCTCATTGGCCAGTACCGCATGGTGACGCTCGAGGGTGAGCTGCTCGAAATGAGCGGTGCCATGACGGGAGGCATCGACCGCCGGGCGCTGAGGTTTATCGCCGGCGAGGAGCAAGAGCTGCATAAGCTTAGTCGCCAGATACGCGAGTACGAAAATGAACGTGAACGCCTGCAGCAAGGGCTTAACGACGTGGATGACCTTCTGCTACAAGCACGGCACGAGCTTGTCACAGCTGAGGGCGAGCGGGAGCGGCTGGCGCGGGAGACCGAGGTTTTCGAGGCGCGAAAGGAGCAGGCTAACGCAGAAGCGGACGCGGAAATCGTCCACCTTGCTGCGATGCGGGCAGAGAAAGAGCAGGCGGGCGTGAAGATTAATGAGCTTGAGGAACAAGAGGCGCTACACAGCTCAGCCGTTGCCGCCCTTGAGCAGGACATAGCGGAACTTGAAAAGCGACTCAAGGGCACCGACGCGTCAAAGCTCACTGAAAACCTCGCTCAGATCGCGGACGAGGTCCGACGGCTACAGGCCCGCATCAGCAAATGCGACGCAACCATCGCTGATTTTCGCCTTCAGGAAGACTATAACGAGAAGAAGCTTGCTGACGCTAAGGAGCATTTGGAAACGACCGATGAGGGGATCAAGGAGCTCCGGGCCAGTATCCGTGAGCATTCCGAGGCTGCTACGCATCTGGAACAGGAGCTCGCCGACGTTTGTGGCCGCGAGCGCGAACTTACGCGCGAGCTTTCAGAACTGCGTGAAGGACGCGATGCGCTGCTAGCGCAGATCAGCCTGAAGGAGACGGAGAAAGGGGATCTTCAGCGCAAGATTGATCGCAGCGAGCAGGCGATCGAAACCCTTGACTATCAGCGGCTGGAGCTTGAAGCCCGTCGAGACGAACTCAAAGCAGAGGCGGGCGAGATCGACGACGTGCCGCCTGATGAGCCGCATGAGGCTATCGTAGCAGCGCTGAGAACCCTCGAAGCGCAGCTCGAGTCGATGAATGACATCAACATGCGAGCAATCGAGGATTATGACAACGTCGCCCGACGACAACAGGATCTCGCCGCACGCAAGGACACGCTTTTCAATGAACGCGCTGAGATACTCGAACGCATCGACCGCTACGGCCAGATGAAAAAGGAGGCGCTGCTCACGGCGTTTGAAAGCATCAATGCAAACTTCAAGGATATTTACGTCGAACTCTCCGGGGCCACGGGCGAGCTTGCTCTGGAGAACTACGAGGATCCCTTCGACGGCGGCCTCTTCATCCACTCGTGGCAACAGGGCAAACACGTGCAGCGAATCGAGGGGATGTCGGGCGGAGAGAAGAGCCTTGCAGCGCTAGCGATGATCTTCGCCATTCAACGGTACATGCCGGCGCCGTTTTACATGTTCGACGAAATCGACATGTTCTTGGACGGTGCAAACGCCGAACGCGTCGCACACATGATTAAGAAACTCTCCTCGGACGCTCAGTTTATAGTTGTCTCGCTGCGAAAACCCATGATCGAAGCGGCCAGTCGCACGATAGGCGTCTCAATGCAGGAGGGCAACATCTCGAGCGTCACTGGGGTGAAGCTTAATTGACCAGCGATGGACGCGACGCCACCGCCAACGGCGAAGCGCCTGAAGATTTTGATGAACGATCAATCGACATTTTGGTGTCGCTCGCAAAAAACGGCGAGATCGATCCGTGGGATATCGACATCGTCGACGTCACCGACAAGTTCTTGGCCCAAGTCGCGGAGCTCGAAAAACTCGACTTGCGCGTGTCAAGCCGAACGCTTCTTTTTGCATCGATTCTGCTGAGGATGAAGGCGGACGCGCTCGAGGAATCGGAACCGCAAGACCTGGACGAAGAAGAATTGCTCGATGAAGACCTTCGCGCGTGCTTCCCCGCGCTCAAGCCTAAGGTACGGCGGCACGCGAAGCGTCGTGTCACTCTATCAGAGCTCATCCACGAGCTTAAAAAAGCGACAAAGCGAAAGGAAAAGTCAGACGTCCGCCGGCTCATACAGCTGCAACCACAGGAGTTTGACGCTTTCGCAGTGGCGCACACTGAAGACATCGAGCGGCAGGTCAAACGCGTGCAACGCGAGCTTAAGCGACGCTTCGGGAAGCAGGATCGGGTGCTCTTTAGCGAGCTTGTCATCGATAATACTGCTGAGCATATTGTACAAACCTACATACCATTGCTCTTCATGGCAACTAGGCGACAGATACAGCTTGAGCAGAAGGAACTATTCGGTGACATCTGGATCCAATGTAAAAACCTTTAACGCCCTTGCAGCGTTCATGAACAGTAATGAACGATAGAGACCTCATCGAGGCAGCGCTCTTCGTTGCAGGCAGGCCATTAACCCTTCTCGAACTAGAGTCTATCGTAAGCCGTGATGCTGATGTCGAAGAAATCGTCGAATCGCTCATCGAAGAATATCGGGAGAATGGCGCGCTTGAGATCGTTCAGACCGACGAAGACATCGTGATGCAGGTGAAGGACGAATATGCCGACGCAGTCCGCACGATCGCTCAGCGTGATCTCGAAACGCCCGTGCTGCGTACGCTTGCCGTTATTGCGTTTCATCAACCGGTCACACAATCAAAGGTAGCCGAAATGCGAGGCAACAAAGCGTACGGGCATGTGCATGACCTCGAGGCGCGCAAGCTCGTTGAATCGGAGCGTTACGGCAGAACAAGAATGCTCCGCACTACGAAAGCTTTCGCGGACTATTTTGGTTTCGAAACGGAAAGCCTCGAAGAGATTAAGCAAAAAATCGGGCTGCTTCTGCGGTAGCCGTCCATGCGCGCCGCCGCCTCTCAGCCGCAGTTTTGGATATCGGGCAAAGAAGTTTCTTGTCGAGTACGAGCCGCCCGATTCGCGATCTTTGCTGCAAAAGCGCCGGCCACGAAGCCTGCATCCACGTTCACGACCGCCAATACCGAGCACGACTGCAGCATTGCTAGCAGGGCAGCTTTTCCTCGACCGCCTAAGCCGTACCCCGTGGAGACTGGAACGCCTATCACAGGGATATCAGTCAAGCCTGCTACAATGGTGGGGAGGGCCCCTTCTCTGCCAGCAAGGACGATGAGCACGTCTGTGTCTAACAGTTTGGAAAGCTCTGGATACAGTCTGTGAATGCCCGCTACGCCTACATCGTACGATACGATTGTCTTGCAGCTTAGTTCTTCAGCGAGAAGGCGGGCCTCCTCTGCAACAGAGATATCTGCAGTACCGGCGCATACAACGCCGACAAGTCCGTAGGGGGGTTCAACGTGCGGTTTTTCTCCAATAGCTGCGATGCGTGCTCGATCGTGCCATTCGACGTCAAAGTCTTTGAGTGCCCGCAACTGGTGCTCTGAAACCCGGGTGAGTACGACCCGCCCTTCCACCTTGAGCTGCGCCTTGACAATAGCCACGAGATCTTGCGCATTTTTGCCTTCTGCTAGGACAACTTCTGGAATTCCTACCCGATGCAGCCGCGCGGTATCTAGCTTCGCAATTTCAGCAACCTTTTCATATCCGTCGATAGTGATCTCGCGTCGAATGAGTCGTGCGGCTTCTTGTTTCGAAACCTCTCCGTCGATGAGCCTATTGAGTATTGTCTCCAAGCTAGGCATGCGCAGTCATGTTCTTAGCAAGTGTAATAAATACACTACATTGAGGAACACAACGGGCCAACACCATCGGCGCGCGAACGGACAGTTGGCAACCAGGGTGGGCCGGAGCCGTTAAATACGGTCCGTTCGCTTCTATCGTGTAGCGAGCCATAAGAAAGCTTGGAGGAGAAGAGAAGACGCGTGAAAGCTTCTGAAGACAATCGAGACGTGAAACGGCGGCTTGCACGGCCACGCGGCACCCGCGATTTTTTGCCCGGTGCGATGGCAAAACGTCGCTTTGCCGAGCTTCGGTTCAGAAACGTGGCCGAACGCTGGGGGTACGGCGAGATCGCAACGCCGGCGTTTGAGCCGCTCGACCTCTTTACGATCAAGTCGGGAGAAGCGATAAAAGACGAGATTTACAGCTTCACAGACCGTGGGGGGCGCGCACTAGCGTTGCGGCCTGAGCTCACCGCGCCCGTCATGCGCGTGTACGCGAACGAGCTGCAATCCGCGCCTAAGCCGCTCAAGTTCTACTATTTCGGTGACTGCTTTCGGTATGAGCGACCTCAGTCCGGGCGGTACCGGCAGTTCTGGCAGTTTGGCGTCGAACTCATTGGAAGTGAAAGGCCAGAAGCGGATGCAGAGGTGATCGCGCTCGCGCAGCATATGCTGCGAAGCCTAGGGCTTGAGGCAAAGATCCACGTTGGCTCTCTGGACGTCCTTAGGGCCGTGTTTTGCGAGCTTGATGATGAAACCTGTGCCCTCGCGATGCGCTTGATCGACAAGGGCGATTTCGATCGATTGCAGGAGCTCCCACACGGCGACACCGCCATAAGCATCATCGAAGCGCCAGACCCATTAAGCGAAGCGCAAAGCGTCGCGTCGATCGATCACCTCTTGCAGGTTCTTGAGCTGCTTGATACGCTCGCCATAGCGTATGATGTTGATTTCGGCATCGCGAGAGGGCTCGAGTACTACACCGGGATCGTCTTTGAAGCTTATGCCCACGACCTCGGCGCTCAGAACCAAGTTCTCGGAGGGGGCGCATATCGGCTGGCACACCTCTTCGGCGGCGATGACGTGCCGGCAACAGGCTTTGGAATTGGATTTGACCGGATCATGCGGGCCGTCACTGTTCACGGCGAAGAGCCGCCGCGGATTATAGTCGTCCCCACTAAGGACGCGCGCATCTACGCGCTCGGCATCGCCGATGAGTTGCGGGCACACGTCTCCACGGATGTTGACGTTATGGGGCGAACGGTTCGTGCGCAGTTGACGTATGCCAACAGCGCAAGTTTCGACTTCGCCGTCATTATCGGAAAGAGCGAAATGCAGACCTCAAAACTGACGCTGCGCAATTTGAGAACCGGTGAACAAGAATCACTATGCGTTCAAGAGATTATCGATCGCGTCCTAAGCTATACATAGGGCAAAACGGACTACAGGAGACTGTTTATGAATGTCGTGCAGAGCGTTCTATGGAAACTGGTAAACCCAATAGCGATTGTCACAGCCCGCTGTGCGGGGAATGCGAGCGGCTTCGTCGCAAGCTGGATTACCCAGGTGTCGTTCGTGCCGCCGCTGATCATGGTAGCAGTGAATCCGTTGCACTACACCTACGAGCTCATCGTCAATAGCAATGCATTTGCAGTCAATATTCTCAGAACTGATCAAGCGGAATTGGTTGAGGTCTTCGGCAAGAGCTCAGGTAGGAAAGTTGAAAAGTTCGCGTCTACGGAGTACGATCTGGGGAACACAGGCTCGCCTATCCTCAAAGACTGCTTGGCGTTTGTCGACTGTAACGTGATGTGGACGAGAGAGGCCGGTGACCACGTTCTTGTTGTCGGCAGCGTCGCTGGTGCCGCCATCAACTCTGATGGCGAAACCCTTCAAGAAGCGCGGTCAATGTACGCGCAACGCACATCAAGCTATTCGTCATCGAGGGATCAATAATGGTGGAGCTTAATTTCAAAAATGGCCTCATTCCGGTCGCTACGCAGGACGATGAGACGGGCGAAGTGCTGATGATCGCCTTTATGGATAAGGACGCATTCGAGATGACCCGAAAAACAGGCTGCGTCCATTATTGGAGCCGAACAAACCGGCGCGTTTGGAAAAAGGGGGAGACATCGGGTCACGTTCAACGGGTAAAAGAGATCTTGGTTGACTGTGATGCGGACGCCCTTGTGATCAAGGTAGATCAAGTTACAGCGGCGTGCCACACTGGCTTCCGGTCGTGCTTCTTCAGGACTATCGACGGGAGGACAATAGGCGAAAAGGTGTTCGATCCCGAAGAGGTATATAAAAAACGCAACTAAGCACCACCTATCGTCGCGTCAACGTGAGTCGCTGGGCGGGGCATTGAACTCGAAGATGCCCCTCACAAGCCGTAACTGATGCGAGGGAGGGGGGCCGCCTCAGTTCGTGAAATATAATCTGCCAAAGCATCTGAATGCTCTTGTCAGGGTTTCGTCCCGCACGAGATTGCGGCTCTTCGGCTGCGCCAGACGCCGGCGAAAATGTTTAGGTAGATGCGTTGCACACTTTTTACTGAGATTATGACGCGTAAATGCATCGAAAGAAGCTGCCTGTATCACGCTGAGTGCGAGAGTTACTTTGAGGATCAAAACTTGACCGACTACACGAAAACGAAATCCGTGACTGGCGAGGAGCTCTGCGTATTTCATTGGGGCATTGGGTTTATGCGCGTAATGAAGAAATGTCCCGGCCGGGAACCGAAAGCGCAAAATCGACCTTGAGCTGCAGTTTAGTTGGGGATCCCTGCGATTATTTGCGTGCGCTTGCGGCTTCTTGCGCGAGTTTTTTGTCCTCTACACTCGCACTGTTGTTACCGTTTGTCCATTGGATACCCGTCGTTTAGCCGGTAAGTGGCAGCCGGTCTCGCCCTAGAGGGCACGCTGTTCCAGACGCTTCGCAGCTGGTTTGAGCTTCTGAATAACTTTGTGCCGCCAGTCGTACTATTTGACGTAAAGGCGCTGTTCTTAGTCGGGTTTCGTTGTCGGACGTGTCTCAGCCAAAATTGCAAGTCGTCGTCGCGATTACAAACAATCTTTCGTCTTGCTTCGAGACCCACGAGTATATCTGCGATGATATGAGCTAGGTTTGACGTCATTATGGATCCTCTCTCCTCCTCCTCCTTACGCTCACGTAGCCTGACACGGCGACGGTCGTGAGGCGCTATAATGGGAAGCACTAGATTGCACGGGAGGCACGCGTGAATGCCAAAGCTAAGAAGTATTCGAGAAGATGCTTCAGGTTTAAGAGGCGCGGGTTCGTATGCTATTATTATGTCGAACAAGTCGTATTCGATGAACGTTTCTGACATGAGTGAGGACGAAGTCGACAACGCGGTATCAGATGCGCTGCACGGAATCGTGAAAGCGATGAATCTTTGGCAAGAAAAAAAGTCGTTTCACAAGAATGTCACTGACGCGCTGTTTGACATTTTGAAACAGAAAGACCTCACCATTTTTGATGTCCTTATCAAACGAGATGAGAAAGTCTGCGAGATTCTGGATGAACCTACGAAAGATATCCCTGAAGGAAAAATGCTTGAAGGCTCGATAGATACGGAAACGGTGAAAGTGTATAACCTGCGCTCAAAGGATCCGAACGGCAATTTTGAGCTGCTGTATGACAATGAGTTTAGAAAGGACATCCAGATGACGTTGTATACTGAACGAAAAAGAATCAAGATGTGATTTGGCCAAGAACTCACCAATCCCTGCGACGCATAGCACGTGCAAGGGGGGTTAGGTTGTTTCGGTTTGGGGGTTTACATTCATGTCTCTGTCTGAATACGATCGTAAGCGATACCACCGACAAATAATCATTCCTGGGTTTGGCGAAAGTGGGCAGCAACGGCTGAAAAACTCGACCGCCCTCATAGCCGGCTTAGGCGGGCTCGGCTCACCTCTGGCGTTGTATCTTGCTGCCGCGGGCGTTGGACATCTGCAGCTGATTGATATGGACTCTGTCGAGCTTAGCAATTTGAACCGGCAGGTACTGCATTGGGACGAAGATCTGGGAAAACAAAAAGTCGAATCAGCATCGCAGAAAGTGGAAAGGATCAATCCAACGACTAGCGTTGAAGCATTCGATCTGACGATTGAGGACGAGAATGTCCTTGAGCTCACCAAACGCTGTGACATCATTCTCGACGCTATGGACAACTTCGCGGTGCGGTACATGCTAAATTCGGCGGCTATTGCTCACCACGTCCCCCTGATCCACGGCGCGGTATACGGCTACGAAGGGCGACTTACTACCGTGTTGCCGGGCAAGACCGCTTGCCTAGAGTGTATCTATCCGCACGCTCCGCCTCGCGCAGTGTTTCCGGTGTTAGCTACAACGCCAGGCGTGATAGCATTGCTGCAAGCAACAGAGGCCATTAAGTGCTTAGCTGGCGTAGGCGTCCCATTGGTTGACGAACTCCTCATCTACGATGGCGAAATGATGGCATTCGACAAGGTCAAGGTGGCCAGGAACCCGCACTGTAAGTCGTGCGCCTGCTCCTGGTCGGAGTAGGCTAACTGTGAAAAAAGCGCATTTCGTTGTAGCGGCGCTTCACCCGAAATCCTTGTCAATAATTTCCGACAAAAAGGCAGCGACTGGGGGATTATATCAGCAGAACGGTAGTAATCAACGTCTGAGGTGGTTTCCAAGCGGTGGTGCGGCCGCATCACTTGTGGGGTGGACGATTTTTTTGGATGCTGTCGATGTCGAAGTCAAAGCGGAGCGTTTCAGGCTCGGAGGTTGTTACTGTCTGCCTTGTCAGACTAAAAATACGCCATAACACCAGGGCCAACGCCAATGCGGCCATCCCTATGATGCCGATGAACTTCGTGTTGCCAGCATAGACTGCGAAGGAACTGGCAACAATAGCTATCATTACGAGGACAAGTAGTACCAGATTGGTTTTCAAAAGGCGACTCAGGGCCATGGCTTCGGGACAGTGGTGATGTCAGCGCGATGGACAATATCATGTTGAAACACTATATAAAGCTGATTTGTCGATCTTAAGACCATTCGTGCTGCGCACTGAGGTTTGCGCAGTCGCTTCTACGCTAGCAAAACGGCTATGATTCCTGAGAGAAAGACGCCGTCGAAAGTGCCGGCGCCACCAATCGAGGCAATGGGGGCCCCAACCTGCTTGATGGCTCCTAAATTCGTTAAGTCGGCTCCGATCAGAGTGCCCAGCACGCCACACACATAAGCTAAAGCAAAGGCGTTGTTGACCCCCGAAAATAGTGTCAAGACGGCGATAGTATAAACGGCGGCAACGAGAGGGGAAACAAGCGCTGGAGAGACTATTCCCACTCCCTTTACTGGTTTTGATATGAGATGGGAAATAACGGCTACAAGAGTCACCCCGACGATCGCAAAGGCTAAAACGTCCGGGAATCGCCATAGGAGGTAAAGCGAGACCACAGACGGAATTAGGGCGCCGCCGACATTGATAGCAACGACCGTTTTTCGGGAGCCTTCGGCCGCTGCTGGCACCCGATAGGTCATGCCGAAAACGGTGACATAGGCGTCAGTAATGATCGGCTCAGACGCTTCAAGAGTGAATAGAGGTATGTTAATAACGCTCCCGATGAGCACAGCTAAAAGCAAAAGCAAGATGGCTTGAGCAGAAAACCCGACTCGACTAAAAGCCGCTCCGATTAGCCCAAGGAAGATGAAAACAGAGAGCAGGAGAACTACGAATATGACAAATGCCGTAATGACTGGCGAAAATGGGCTGTAGACGTACGTCCGACGATCTGCCAAAATTGCCCCCAATACGCGCCTGTTTTTCAGCAGCCGCTTCCGCGGGAAATCTAGCTGAGTCAATATAGCCGCATCGATATAAGGTTTTCAGGCAATTAGCGAAACAAGGCACGATCCGTCCTGCGACGTGAGCGTAGCGACGAGATCTTGCGAATAGGCAGGCGGCTGCTTAGGTATTACTGCAGTGTGGCGCGACAAAGCGGCTGGCAGTGGCCATTGGCCGGGCGCTGTTGCGGCTTTCGTAGGTCGCGCGTAGCGCAAAGCATTGCTTTGACTAGCGCTGATGGTTCTGAACGACAGGCGCCGTTTTGTGTCGAGAAGCAGCAGTTCACAAAAGGTTTTAGTTCTTCACAGCGACGCCGACTGGCCAACTTTGCGAAGGCCGACACAATTTGGCTCCTACTTTAGGGAGCTGTCGCAGCAACTCAAAGGAATAACGCGGGCCTGAGTGTGGCGTTTAATGTCTTAAGTCGAACTCTTTTGATGCTCGGACGTAGTGATCAAACAGCTCGCGGCCCCACTTAATGCCGTCGTTGCTATAACTTAGCAACTCGTCTGAGTAGTCATAAGACCCGTCCAATCTGAAGAGTCCAACCATAAAGAAATAGTCAGTAACAGTAAAAACCGTTTTTGGGTTTTGTTCAATCACAAACAGTTTAAGATTTGCTTTAAGCTGATCCTTGAGCGGGCTGCAGTCTGCGAGCTCTAGCATATTTTCAAGCACTTCGCGAGTAACGACAAGCTCGATCTGTATGCCTTTTGCGGCGAGTTCGGCATAAACATCAAGCAAGTCTGGCGCGAACACGGGGGCAACGCCTCGTATCACTTTGGCGTCTTCGAGCAGGGTGACAAAGGTCGAAAAGGCATTGAAAACGTCAGTGGGCACGCTTGTCAAGACTTGTGATTCTTGCAAACATCCTATGTTCTTGAGAGAATCTTCAGGGATACCGCTTAAATCGTGTTCTAGCCAAAACTTGCCAAACTGAGTAATCACGTTGACCGTTTGCACAAAGCTCTCCACATGCAAAGCGACAATCTTGCCCGAGCTTGTAAGCAAGTAGTTCCGCTTACCATCTTGGAAGGTGAGGCGTTCTTTCTCCAGCTCTCTAAGCGCGTGTATTGCTGCGGTTGAGCTTGCCCCCGTTGCTTCGCGCAGGCCGGCGAGGGATGTCGTGCCGTTGTTAAGTGCAAGAAGGAGCTTCTTCCTCAGGTCCGAGCATATCAATAATCTGAGCAGCTCGCCATCGTTGACTTGTGGCTTGACGATCGTTTCGCTGAGCTCTTCTCCCCTTTGTGTTGTGATATACATGATTGTCGAAGCGTGTCAATGATGGAGAACAATATAAAGTTTGCTATCCATCGTCACTTTGTGTCTTCATATTTAATTAAATTGGAACTTTAAGTTATTGATAAAAAATATCAATATTTTTATAAAATAGCAAAACTCTGGGTGTGAAGACCACCAAACTCCGATCAAGTCTATCTCAGTTGACGCGTCTTTACGGCTGTCAGGCACGACCTCGCTGAGCGGCGCCTTCTCCCCAGCCTTGAGCGGAAGCACAGGCCAGCGACGTTGCGCGAATTCGTACGCCGCATCAAGGGCTTGAGAGATGGACTCACCACATTTTCTTGGACATTGCTATATTTCCGTGGTTGGACAGGTGCGATCCTAACGTTGTCTTCCCGCTTTGTATGAGTCATTAAAGTCAATTTCGTGACTCGGTTTGAGCAACGTGCATGAGCGAGATATAATAAAGATTAACTGTGTCAAGTTAAGCAGGTCTAAAAATGGACCATACAGCGCTCGATGAACGACCAGAGGAACTAGACATCAGCATCCCTCAAGGCACGCTCAGCGGCGGGCAGCGGAAAGCTGCATTCCGAGCCCTTCAGTTTACTTAAAAAAATACGGGTAGGGCGTCCTTCGTCTGAAAATCACAACAAGATCAGGAAGAACGGAGTAAAGGGCGGTTCATGGATTGGCCGACGAGGCGGCACAAATCGTCGTGGCAGTTCGGGCCGGCAGCCGACCTGAGTCCACTTCGGGATATCAAGTTTCTGCGCGCGCACGAAAAGGGAAGCAAAACGTGCCGAATACTACGGTCTAGCAGGTGGAGCATGAGGGCAAGAAGACCCATAACTTGCTAGAGACTGTCTGCAAGGCAGGCTGTCGTTTCTTAAGGATAGCAATGTATGCGCAAGGGACTTATGGAGTAGAAGGTTACAATGCGGTTCGTGCATGGACGCAACGTTTCAGCGACATAGTCTGCTTGCTCTCGTCGTGTTCTGGATATTGACCATAGAGAAGGCGCGTCGTAGGGTTCCCCTCAACAGAGCTAGTTTTCCCTTTGTTTGGTCGCTGTTTTTTCTTTAATGCAGGATAGAGCTCAGTGGTCTCAAATCAAAACGCTTATTGCTTCGTGATCCGTTTGCGTTCAAGATTATGCCCTCACCCGAACAACCAGGCTCTCCAGTGAACGATAAAAACACAAGAAAAGGTGAGAGGCCGTTCAGTAAGTTGAGATGGCCATTAATAGGGCTTTACGCTTTTATTATCGTGTTTTTGCAAATATCCAAGAATCCCGTTGGGAGCGAGATTGAAGCCTCAATATATGCTTTTGTGGTATTCGTTATCGCAGGTCTCCACGGCAGAGAACGTTATGGCCTCAAGAATATGGCGATTTTCTTTCTCGTGACGTGGGCAGTAAGCCTCTTTTTTGAAGCTTTGAGCATAAACACTGGACTACCTTTCGGACTACATTATCACTATACTGTACAGTCGCTCTCACTTTTTGGGGTGCCTTCCGTCATTATCTTCGCCTACTTTGGCACCGGATATTTCTCTTGGATGTTGTCCCACGTATTCACAGGACAATATAGCAAGAAACTCGAGGGAAAATGGATTTTTGTCGTCCCATTTATCGCCGCGTTTATGCTGGTAATGTGGGATCTAGGCTTGGATCCCATTTTATCAACCGTACTATCGCTGTGGGTGTGGGAAAGCCCAGGCCCCTATTTTGGGGTCCCCGTCTTGAACTTTGTAGGATGGTTTGTGATCGGCTTTATCTTTTACCAACTATTCGCGCTCTACCTGTCTAAATATGACCGGATTAAACCTCAAAAAGTGAAAACGCTTGCCAGTAAGCCTTATTGGCTTGAAGCAGCTATAGTGTATGGCCTTATCGGCTTCAGTATTATAGTTACCCCTATTGCCATTTATAACGATATCACGGTGTCTATGGCGTTGGTGACCGTTTTCACGATGATATTTGTAGCCATCATTTCGCTTATTGCGATTATAAACAATAATGAGCTAAGATAATGGAGCCACTACTTCTCCGTTTATATCGCATCAACGGCCTGAGCACAGTATATGATGTGCACGCGATATTGGGGAGACGCTCAACTCGCCTGAATGGTGAATGCTGAGGCTCTGCGAGCGACGAGCACCTGCTAGCTACAAAGTGCAAGTGAGCATGGTGTCGCGACTCAAAGAATGTGGGGCCACCCCAAAGCGAATGGTGTCGCATAGAGGGCCAGGATTATCCACTCACCCGTTATATATGAATAATAGAGCCTGCTGGTCTTAGCCCTCGCCCTCGTAAAGCGTAGGATGCTCCAATACCCATAAAGCACGCTGAGAATCAAAACGAAAATGTATGGGTAGAAAATGCCTCGAAACAGCGAGAATGCCACCCACGGCACAAGCGTGGAGTTCAGGAGTAGTAGCAGATTTCGTGTCTTGTTCATGCCCAGGGATACGGGGATGGTGCGCACGCCGGCCTTCTGGTCACCTTCGATGTCTCGAACGTCAAGAAGCATGGTCGCAATCAAAATCTTGACTAAGATAAAGTAGGTAACCGTTAGTACGATAAACGCGCTGTTGGCGTAGACCGCAAATGCTAGTGCCATTGCAGTTAAAGTCATCGTCCCTGCGACCGTGATGCTCTTAAGAAGCACGACGTTCTTTAGTCTAAATCTGCGCGCTCCCCAGCCGTAAAAAAACGCTACAAAGAACGCAAAGAGGATGACGATGATTGCAGACGGATAGCTGAAGAAAGCGAGAACCACCGCGATGTTGACTGATTCGAGGCTCGCAAAAAGCAGGTAGTCTCGGTTTTTCTTTATGGATCGACCTCCGTCGGGCAGATTGACTGAGTCTTCTTCGAGGTCTGTCACTCTGTTCAGACTATACACAGAAAACGACAATAAGAAAGCAGCGAGTAACAGCAAGGCGCTGCTCAAGCTCAAGAGGCCTTGAAGCAGAAGAGACATGTAGAGTATCGCAACCGCACATGCGCTAACGAACATTAAAGGGTAGATCGGGCTGAAGGTAACAAAGGAATATACTCTCTCTCGCCGCGTGCGTGGCTCTGGTAAACGAAATGGGGCGAGGAATTCCCTGTCTGACGCAGTGCCGCTAAAGGATGATGGGTTCTGCCTTTTCGACATAATATGCGAACAATTCTTGTCCCCACTCTAGTGCGTCAGGGCTGTAACTCAGAAGGCCGCTAGACCAGTCGAATTGTCCATCCGGCTTGAAGAAACCGATAAAAAAGAAATAGTCGGTAACCGTGGCGGCAAAGTTCGGCTGCTTTTCAATTTTGAAGATCTTGAGATTCTTTTCGAGGGCGTTTCCTAGGTCTTTTCTATCCGCCGTTTTTAGCATTGCGTCCAAGACGTCGGGCGTGAAAATAAGTTCGATGGGGTCTATATCTTTGTCTACCAGTTTGATAAATAGGGTCGTCATATCTCCGATGAAAATCGGGGAGATGCCGCGTATCTCCTTCGAATTTTCTAGCAGAATAAAGAACGCATTAAAAACGCTGAAGAGATCCGTAGCCGTACTTGATATGATGGCAGAATCGGCGAGATATCCTATTTTATCGAGCAAGTGTTTCGGAATATCACTCAAATCGTGGTCGAGCCAAAATTCCCTGTGTTGTGATAACGCAGTGATGGTTGCGTTGATTTCTTTGAACTTTCGCGTGACTATCTCGCCAATGTTAGTGAGTAAGTAGTTGCGCTTCTCGTCTTGACGTGTAACATGCTCCTTTGTTAGCTCTCGCAAGGCGTGAACACAGGCGGGCGAGCTAGCTCCAACGTGCTCGCTCAATTCAGAAAGCGTCATCTTCTTGCCATTGCGGAGTGTTTGGGCGAGATTGTTTCGCAAATCAGAACACGATAAGAGACGTAGGATCTGCTCAACTTCTGTGTTCTCTATTTTGGATTCAGTCTCGTTCATGTTCCGCTCCTTTTGGTTTCATTTCCTCTGTGCGAAAATCTGTGCATCTACTTACAATTTGTAATATGTATAAAACCAATGCATCTTGTTATATGTTTACAATTTATACTTAATCGTTGTTATTTTATTTTATGTATAGTGTCGCATTTTCGTTCTTCTTCGCAGAATACAAATTTCTGGCTAAAAGCACGAGTTGGAACCAGACTTAACTTTTAACTATTTTCTTATAGTTTTATATATATTAAAACTATTGATAAGTTTAAGCAATGCTTAAATACTTTGACAATAATTAAGTCTTAAAGCACTCGGACGGGGAGAAGTCTTCACGATACACGCGACAACTCTGCAGAAAAGCCCATACTAGTGAGCAGAAAACAGGGAAGAAGCCTGCATCAAGAAGCTCAGTCGTCCTCGCTACGGGTGCGCCTTCAAGATGGGTGTGATTGACAGTGAAAGAAGTGTCATTGAAGTCGCGGCTATGGGGAGAAACCACGTACGCGTCTACAGCAATGCGCTGTGTAGCCAAAAGACAGGATGATAAGAACATGAGCGAAATTGCACATGAAGTAGAACAGATGGCACATGCGATCGCGCAAAACCTTCATGCGATCGAACATCAAAAAGAAGAAAAAATCGTATTTAAGAAGGATATAGCGCCTGAATGGATCACAGAAGTCATATACGCGGTTCACACCGCAGAAGGCTTCGAGTTCATGCCGCACGATACGACGTGCGAGTTTATAGATGAGGCAGCACGCATGATCGCAGATTCGAGCGCAGATACGTTCGACGAGCTACTCAATGAGGAATGCAACATAGAATCGGATGTTTATACCTCCGATCTTCTAAAATGGGCGCAGAATAACCCGAATAGACTTTGCGAGAAATTAGAGAGTTGCGCTACGACGATCGTGCAAAGTCTCTCGATGGCGCAAGAAGAGCATAAACGCGAAATATTTGATATTTTGCTTAATAAACTTAGAGAGCGTGCCGAAAAGGCAGCAGAAGAGCGTTTCGAAGGTAGCACGCACGAGCTCCTCGAAAAGCCCACAGCCGGCACGGTCAAAGATGAGCTGATGATCCTACGACCAACGGAAAGACCGTATCTGGACGAAGGACAGTCGTATGGGTATGACACAATGTCGTTAGTGAAGAGTAAGCGGGAACTGACGGACGCGGTTGAACAGCTGGTAGAGCGCGTGGCGCGGCTGGAACGAATAATTGAAGAAATTGAAGTGTACGAAAATGAAGCCCGGCTCAACGCCTTACTGTAAGCATTCAACGCGGCTGTCCGTCACGCTCGTCGCAGAGCGCACAGCCGATGGGCCGATACACCTTATTCAAGGCTTCCAATGCTTCGACTGCGGGCAGGACATAGCCGAAAAAGGAGAAGAAAAATGAGGTTTGGAACTGATCCATATGGTTTTAATCTCACTCGTAACCGGTGCTCTTTGCTTGATAACCGGCATCGGTCTTACGATCATTGGTGCATCACTGATCGGCACGTGCTTAATCACACTAGGATTTTCGAGCCCGTTACTTGCATATTTAGTAGCGAACTATGAGGGTTAACTCTCGGCGAAGTTCGGCTAGCGTTCAAGCAGCCGCGGAGGAAGATTGAGGTTTAGATGGCATCAGTAAACCGCTCTAGGGTGATTGGGGTCACCTATCAGGACACTAAGGGCAAAGACGGCGTTCTGCTGAATGCCCCCGACATCAAAGTGAAACTTCTGGATAGTGGGGAGCTCACCGGCATCATATTCAAAGATAAGAAAAACGGTGAAGAGACCTGTTTGAGCGGATTAAACATCACGGGGGTAATCTATCAAGATGAAGACTCATCTCGTGAGAACATTTTGACTGCGCGCAAGGTATTGGGCATTATCTACCAAGAGGGGAGTTCGGTCGATCGGACGATCTTAAGCCGATCTAAACTGCTGGGCATTACGTACCAAGAGGCCGGTAGCACCGAAGTGAAGCTGCTAGGTGGACCCCAGCTCAACGCAAGAATCCTTAACGGCTCGAGAATAACGGGCGTGGTTTACCGAGAAGACAAAGGAGTCACTGCAACGTCCTTACGCGAAGCGGCGTTGACAGGACTGCTATATAGAGAGCGAGCCTCTAGCGAGGAAGGCATCTTGACTAGTCTGAGGATTATCGGCATCATCTATCGAGATATCGCGCCCCCGAGTCGCGCGGCACGCCGCACAACTGAGGTGAAAGAGCCGTCAGGAAATGGCTTTCGCAAAGCGGAGCGCATATTGTTGTACCTGTTGCCGATCATTGGCGTTCTTGGTCTAGTCGTGCCGATCGCATTGAAACAATTCAATATCACTCTGCTCAGCTCATACATCGCGATTGCGTTAATTGTCGTGCCTGTGGTGTACCTAGTCTACCTTAGGTATCATCACAGCACTGCGAGGTCGACTACTGATAGTTCGTGAAGGTGTTACCATGAAGGTTTTAAGCGGCGTGAAAATTACAGGCATCATCTATCAGGAAGAAGGGACTGATGAAAAAAAGCTCCAGAGCGGGCTGAACATTGACGTCAAACTCCTGACCAATTCGAAAGTGGTTGGCGTCCTGTACCACGACGACAGCGCCGATGAGAGCATTCTGAGCGACTTACAGCTCGACGGCCTCACCTATTGGACGACGACCGAGGATGACGAACGAATCCTCGAGGCATCGAAAATCGTGGCCATACTCTACGGAGACCCCGTCTCTCTCGGCAAAAAATCGCTTTGTGACCAGCGGATCAACGGCCTGATTTATCAAGACGAGACTTCCGGCGAAACAACGCTCCTGGCAGACTTCAATCACACGGCGCATATCCTGCCGTGGCAACAGGTAACCGGCATGCTTTGTCGGGAAGAAGGTTCTCTTAAGAAAAAAATCTTCGAAAGCGCAACCCTTAGCGGCTTCTTATATCAAGACGAGGGCCGTGAAGACGTAAATCTTGTAAGTGGGGTGAGAATATGCGGTGTTCTTTGCGAGCAGGCTTGATGATGAAGACTCTTGGAGGGATGTGCAGCGATAGTGACGGCGCAAGCACTGACCCGCTCAAAGGCGCCGTGCCCTGTTGCAGACGCGAAATGACGTACACGCAGGAGGTAGCATCGTGAAAATTGCCGTTTTTGTCAATACGCCAGCTCAGGTGCATTTCTACAAGAACATCGTGGCCGCGCTTGAGGGTGACGGCAATCAGGTCTTCGTACTCGCTCGTGATTACGGAGAGACCATAGACCTGCTAAACGAGCTCGACATTCCTTTTTTCCTTTTCTCGAGTCAGCCCGACTTGAAGTGTGGACATAACACGTCACTTCCGCACGATGTGGTCAATGCCTTTCGATATCTCAAGGGGAAGAAGATTGACTTGACCACGGGCTGGGGTACCTATTCGACCTTCACTGCGCGTTTGCTCAAGGTTCCCGATATCACGTTTAATGACGGCGAGTGCACGATCGACGCCGCGCGTTACGCGATGTTCAAACTCACGTATCAGTTTACTGATGTTTTTGTAACGCCGTCATCATTCAAACAGGAGCTAGGCTCAAAACACCTCAAAGTAGAGAGTTACAAGGAGCTCGCGTACCTGCACCCCAACTATTACACGCCTGATCCATCCGTTTTTGATCTCTTGGGCATCTCAAGGAGTCACGACTACAGTGTCCTGCGGTTTAACGCGTTTGACTGCTCGCACGACCTCGGCGCGAGACTGACTGACGCCGAAAAGATCGCTCTCGTGAGAGAGCTCAGCGCCTACGGAGAGGTATTCATTTCGTCAGAAACCGACGTTCCAAAGCAAATTAGAGAACACGTTCTCAACGTGCCGAATAGGCGAATACACGACGTGCTATACTATGCGTCGTTGTTCATCACCGATACGCACACTATGGCGACCGAAGCCGCACTTCTGGGCACGCCGACAATCCGGAGCAATGCCTTTGTATGTGACTGTGACACGGGCGTCTTCATCGAGCTTGAGCGCGAGTTTCAGCTGCTCTTAAACCTAAAGACCGCAGCCGAAGTCGCGGCTAAGGCGGAGCGGCTCATTCAGGATCCCCATACAAAGGAAAACTGGCAAAAGAAACGCGGTAGATTGCTAGAAAGAAAGCTCGACATGGTGGCGCTGATGGTGTCGCTCATTGAAGGTTATCCTCCTAGTGTCGCCCGTTTGAACGCCGCCTCTGCTTATCGGGGGATCCCTTTGCTTGAATAACGTGTGTAATAGGTTGTGATACGATGCTCTTGGAAGTACTAAACGGCATACCGTCTGATGTCAAAGCAGAACTCCTGATAATCGGTCTATTCCTCCTTTGCATCGGGGCAGCCGTGTATATGTGGCGGGCAGGCAGTGAATGACAGAGCGATCTCAGCTCTCTCTCCGGTGTGTGGCGGGGTACCCGTTGTTTGTCTGAGCAGACGTCACCACTCGCGGTGACTAGCGAGACTCCTCATTCTTTCGTTTCGTCTCCAGTTGTTCCGACATTCAACGAAGCGCCGGTGACCGCCAAGAAATAGCTAACCTAGTCTAACTGGATCACCCGACTTATCTCTATGAACATTGGGGTGGATTCGGCCTCAACTGACGGCGCGACTGACGCCGTAACGACATATTAAATGCAAGCGGGCGAAGAAACCCGCCCGTTCGATTCGTGATTGAGGGGGCGCGTGGGGACAAGGCGGGCCCTGTTAACCTCGCTAAGAAGTGCGCTTGGTGCTGCAGCTCAGCTCGTGATGGTGCGTGAGTGTTTGTATCTCATGTAAACGAGGACGATAATAGAAACAACCACCATCAGGACAAAAAGAGTAGTCAAGACTGCCGATGGGAGCGCGAGGAAATTCAAGGGTGAGAAATCGGTTTGCTTACTCACTGCCGGAACCAGGAGACCCAAAATGCCAACAATGAGCAGCATGTAGAGAATGACCGTCTCAATCATCGAGATAGCGTCCTGCGAGCTGTTTGCAAGTCTTGCAAGAACGGCGTCTTTCTCTTGGTAGATGAGTCCCAAAATGGCCACATCGCCTACGAGTGTTTCGCTGCTGGAGTTCTGCTGCTGAAATAGCAGGCCAGTGATGTTCGATCCCGTCAGGTGCTTGATACTCTCTCCCTCTGGTGCTTCATAGATGATGCCCGCAATGGACGCTCCGTTAAGAATCTTCATGTCGACTCGTGCTCCGGTCGTGAGCTGCTCCTCACCAGTGCTCTTGTCGCGACAGATGATTCCAACAATCTGAGACCCGTTCAGGAGCCCTTGTAGAGGCGAGCGCGGAGTCACTCGTGCGGCATCGGCGTTTGCTGATTCGCGCGCTGCGTCACGCTGAGCTTGCTCCCTGTTCTGAAATATCACGCCTTTTATTTTCGCACTTCTGAGGATTCGGTCATCGACACTGGTCTCGTGTCGGTACACGATCCCCGTAACCCGCGATCCGCTGACGAGCTTGTCTTCTATTGAGTTCTCTTCGCAGTAAGTGAAACCGCTGATCGGTACTCCGTCGAACAACTTGACGCCAATCGCAAGCCCGCCTAAAAGCTGTGTATCCGTCGAACCCTTGTGTTGGTAGAGGACTCCGGTGATTACAGACGAATCTTCTGGAAGTTTCATTGGCTCAGGGCCTCATCACGATAAAGAAAACCTACAAGCTGTCCGGCTGCCGTCGAAAGATCGCTCACGTCGTTCAAAAGCTTGACATCAGCTCCACCTTGCTGCTGATAAAGGAGGCCCTTGACCGCTTGTCCGCTGACTAGACGCAGAGCGCCCATCTGGCTTTCTTGGTGAAGCACGCCGGTTAATAGTGCCCCGGCTGCCGTCGAAAGATCGCTCACGTCGTTCAAAAGTTTGACATCAGCTCCACCTTGCTGCTGATAAAGGAGGCCCTTGACCGCTTGTCCGCTGACGAGTTTCAGCGCCGTATGCGCTACGCGCAAGAGCTTGAGCCCGGGCACGCTCGTCTCCCCATACAGCACGCCGACGATCTTTGACCCCGCCAAGAGTTGCACGTCGGCTGCCGTTTGATCTCGGTAGAGCACGCCGGTAGCCGTCGCGTCGCGCAGGATATTCACGTCGAATTTTGAAGCGCTTACGAGCTTGACTTCGTCTAATTCTTTTTCAAGATAGGTGATACCCGTAATCTGTGATCCGCCTAGTAACTCCAGTTCAGCGTTTTCGCGCTCCTGATAAAGTACGCCTACGACCTTCGTCGAACTTCGCCATCTCATGCCATTAGACCATTTTGCGTCGCTGCTGCAATCAAAGCTCTCTTATTATTTATTCCTAGCTAAAAAGTGCGCTTTTTGCGAAATCCATCCCTCAGCCTCTACCGTACCAAAAATTAGCACGCTCAGAAGTCCCCAGCTAAGCGCCATCGTGTGGCCCACCCGACGCTTCCTAACGACACCATAAAAACAATGTCGAACGTGATGAACATAGTAAAGCCAACGGCATTGATGAAGACAATGCGTTGTTCACTTCGCCCGTTGAAAGCAGTTTCAAAGCATAAGCTGAGGTCTAGAACTTGGATTCATCGCAGCGCGTTAAATTTGCTGGAGATTTGTGCCGGACTTTCGGACAGAATCTAACACAAAGTATCCATGCGCGTCTGCGTGTCTCGGAGCTGGGTCGGCGGTTCAGTTAGCTGGCTCTGCTGGTCAGTTTTGGGCGTCAAGAGCTTAGGCGCTCATCACTATCCGAGAAGCGAGTTGTTTACCTATCTCATAGTAGTGGACTAGCTCGTTTTCTGAAGGCACGTAATACACTTCTAAGTCCTGGAGCACTTCAAATCCGCACGCAGCGATGGCGTCAGCAAGCTTCTTGGAAGCGCCGCCTCGCCACCCCATAGAGCCGAAGGTAATTGCGAGCTTTTTCTCTCCCGTTTTGTCAAACCTGAGCCCTTTAAGATAGTAGACTAGGTCCCCAATGCTCGGGAAGGGTTCGTTGTGCATCGTCGGAACGCCAAATAGGACGAGTTTACTATCTAGGATATCCGTTACAATCCCGCTTCTCTCGTCAGCGTGCAGGAAATACATCGCGACGTCGACGCCGCCGGCGATTAGCCCCTCGGCGAGGGCATGGGCCACCTTTTGTGTGGAGTAATGCATCGTGTCGTAAACGATCGTGGCCTTGCTCTTTGACGTTCCAGTTGCCCAGGCCGCATAAGCTTCGATAATCTTGTTTGGGTCGGTCCAGATTTGCCCGTGAGCAGGGGCTATCATCCGTATTTTTTCGAGTAACCCGAGAGTAGCGACTTCGTCGAGTTTTTTGAGCACAAGCTGGGACAGCGGCGTAATAAGGTTGGCATAAAACTTTTGTGCGGCTTGCATAAGCACGTATTCTGGGACGTCGGAGTCGTATCGTCGCGCCAAGCAGAGGTGCTGGCCAAAAGCGTCGTTTGAAAATAGTATGCCGTCCTCGTTCAGAAAGGTGAACATGCTGTCCGGCCAATGCAGCAGCGGCGCCTCGAGGAAGGTACACGTTTTGGCGCCGAGCGCAATCTCACTGCCGGTCTTGACGGTCGTGAACTGGATCTGGTCGAGTGCCGGATAAAGCCTTTTCAGTCCCTTCGCGGCAGTTTCGGTGCAGTAAATGGGCGCAGTCGGAAACTTGTGGTGGATCTCAGTCAACGCCCCGCTGTGATCGAGCTCGATATGGTTCTGAATGACCACGTCGAGTGAGACTGGTCGCCCCTCCTTTTCGCACGCATCTCGAATCCGTGCCCACATCTGCGCTGATGTGCCTGGGTACGTGTTGTCTATAAGGGCCGTGCGATCCTCACCGAAGACGAGATACGCGTTGTACGTCGTGCCGTGCAGCGTATAGCCGTGATATGCTCGTATGTCCCAGTCCAATACGCCTACCCAGTAGACGTTATCCGCAATTTGAACAGCATCAGCTTTCATGTTGTTACCTGCCACAATCAATATGAAATGCTCCGTTATTAGTGCTTCGCTGCGCATTTGCGAATCAATGCGAGGAAGTCGGGCGCAAAAGCATGTTTTTTTATATTGCGAGCCAATACTGTTGACAGCATACCTGTGATGTCTGAGATATTTAAAGCGCGATAGCGCGAATAAAGTCCTTTTATCGATTTGAGGTGCTGGGCATGGGGACCACCATAATCGTCGGCGGCTTCTTTGGAGACGAAGGAAAAGGCAAGATCGTCGCGCACGTCGCGTTTGCTGACAAGCCCGCGATTATTGCCCGCGGCGGAATTGGCCCCAATGCAGGCCACACAATCGAGGTAGGTGGACGAAAGTTCGGTGTGCGCATGATACCCTCCGGCTTCATTTATCCGGACGCGCGACTGCTCATCGGCGCAGGCGTACTTGTTGATCCACGCGTGCTCCTTAGCGAAGCGGGAGCGCTCAAGGTGATAGATCGAGTTGGTGTGGATTATCGCTGCGCGATAATCGAAACAAAACACATCGAAACAGATAAGCAGGATCCGTACCTTTCGCAAACGATCGGGTCAACCGGAACTGGCTGTGGCCCGGCTGCAGCTGATCGAGCAAAAAGGACAACAACACAAGCACGAGAGGTAGCTGAACTCTCGCCTTTTTTGACGGATACAGCGGCTGAAGTAAACGAGGCGCTTGAGGCGGCGAAAAATGTGATTTTAGAGGGTTCGCAGGGATTTGGAATCTCTCTTTTCTACGGGACGTTCCCGTATGTAACATCAAAAGATACGACAGCCTCTCAAATTGCAGCCGATGTCGGCGTCGGACCGACGCGTATAACCGAGACAATCGTGGTCTTCAAGACATTTCCGACACGCGTCGGAGCGGGGCCCTTTGAAACACAAATGAGCGAAGACGAGGCAAAAAAGTTAGACATTGAGGAATTTGGTACCGTTACCGGCCGGCAACGGCGCATCGGCTGGTGGGATCCCACCATGGCAAAATACTCTGCTATGATAAACGGCGCCACGCAGGTGGCGATAACCGGGCTGGACAAGCTTGATCCATCCGTTAAGGGAGCGAACCAGTACGATGAGTTGTCCACAAAAGTAAAGACGTTCCTCCGCGAAGCTGAAACGGCAGTAGGCGTTCCGTTTACACTGCTTTCGACTGGACCAGAGCTAAAAGAGATAGTTGATTTAAGAGAGGAGAAACTCGAACACGCATGATTATACGCCGCCTTAGTAAGCGACTGACATGAAACGGGAGTTACTGAAAATATTGTGTTGTCCTGTCTGCAAAGGCACGCTCGTCCTCGAGGTCGAGAGCGAAGAGGCGGGAGAGATTATTAAAGGCACGCTCTATTGCAAGGCTTGCGGTGTGTACTATCCTATAGATGAGCGAATCCCTAACTTACTTCCGCCTGAAATGAGGTAAATTATGCAGAGCGTGTTTATAAACCGGAAGGGACTGCAATCTATCGAAATCGAGGAACCACTAATTCGGCTTCCGCTTAGGCCAGGCGGCAAGGCGACTCTCGATATCGATGTGGTCAATTACGAAGCTCCGACCCATATTTACCTCTCATCGCGTGGAGCGATCAAAGACAAAGTAACATTTAACCGCAATAACCCGTACGTCGATGGCGAAGAACTGCTTACCATCACCGTCGCAAATCCCCCCGGTCAGCAGGAGCTTTATGAGGGTCAGGTCAGCATATCAACTGGGTACGGTTCACGGGAGGAGAGCTTCATTCTGCAAATCGGACAACTCGAAAACGAGCCCCCACCTGACGCTATTGAGGTCGATGAGGCCCTCTCGCGCATGGATTATCGGAGCAAGGCGCGTCCCACTAGAGTTTTGCAACCTTCAATGCAGCTTCAGTTGCCGCATCTTCATGTAGACGCAACGAGAATCAGAAGAATGAGAAATCTTCCCTACATTCTCCTTGCTATTGGTGTGATCATTGCGCTGATATTGTTAGCCGCAGGCGGCATCAGCTACGGCGTGGCGATCCTTGGCTTTATCGTCGTGGTTGTTTTGGCGTACTACACGTGGAGATTATTAGACTGAAAGGCGCAAACGGAGGCCACGTTACGCTGCGCCTCCAATGCGCGTGCAGTTATTGTGTTATTTGCTGTTGTCGGGAAAGGCATTCTGAAATCAGGCCGCGCCTTAGTCTGGAGTATAAATAGCTTTTCGGCAGCGTATTAGAACGATAACATCGTCATTGGCATTGTGGAGAGGTAGAAGGATGCGATACGTCGTCGTCACTGGTGGGGTCATGAGTGGCCTCGGTAAGGGCATCACAGCTGCCTCAGCTGGCAGACTTCTGATCAACCGCGGACACAACGTAACGGCGATCAAGATTGACCCATACATAAATATCGACGCCGGAACTATGAATCCTTTCCAACACGGAGAGGTATTCGTCCTCAAGGACGGAGCTGAAGTTGACCTCGATCTGGGAAACTACGAACGGTTCCTCGACGTTGAGCTCACAGGTGATCACAATATCACCACAGGTAAGATCTATAAGTCGGTCATCGAAAAAGAGCGGCGAGGGGACTATTTGGGAAAGACCGTTCAGATTATTCCTCACATAACTGATGAAATAAAGAACAGCATCAGGACCGTGGCCGACCAGGCCAGGGCTGATGTATGCGTCGTGGAGGTGGGCGGTACCGTCGGGGACATCGAGAGCATGCCATTCTTGGAAGCCGTGCGACAAATGCACGGCGAAGAAGATTACTTAGTCCTGCTCCACGTAACGCTCGTGCCGGAAGACATGACCGGCGATCACAAAACGAAGCCGACCCAGCACTCGGTAAAGAGCCTCAGAGAGCTCGGACTCAGTCCTGACGTGATAGTTGGCCGGGGTAAAACAGCACTGGGCAAAGACGCTCGCGCTAAGATCTCGCTCTTCTGCGACGTGCCACTAAACGCCGTCATCAGTGCGTATGACGTGCCTGACATCTACCAGGTGCCTTCGATGCTTGAGCTTGAGGGCTTAGGCGACTACCTCGTGGAGAAACTCTCGCTCGAAAGGAGAGCTGTTAGCCCCTGGGATGTGATGAAAAACCCACCTACTTCGCGATCAATTGCCATCGTCGGCAAATATATGTTTGAAGATGCGTACTTCAGCATCAAAGAGGCTATCAAGCACGCTGCAAGCGCTCTCGGAGGAGGCATCGACGTCAAGCTCGTTGATGCAGAAGACCCACACGCGCTGGAGACCCTGGCGGCAGTGCATGGTATTCTGGTCGCACACGGGTTTGGCCCGCGGGGAAGTGAGGGGAAGATAGAAGCTATTCGTTTCGCGCGTGAAAATGACGTCCCTTTCTTAGGAATCTGTTTTGGCTTCCAATTGGCCATCGTCGAGTTTTGCCGTAACGTTTTGGGGCTCGACGCAACGAGCGCTGAGCTGGATCCCACCGGCGTCCACGTCATCGATGTACTGCCCGAACAACTTGACGTCGATCACATGGGGGGCACCATGCGACTGGGCAACTACGAAATCGTTCTCTCGCCTGGGACGCGCGCGCATGCGATGTACAAAAGTGCGCTCGTGAACGAGCGGCACAGACATCGGTTCGAAGTGAATCCAGAGTACATCGAGCGCATTGAGCAAAAGGGCATGGTGTTTTCAGGGAAAGCTCGAGACGGCGTCCGAATGGAGATTGCAGAGATTCCGACGAAGAGATTCTTCTTGGGGACGCAGTTCCACCCGGAGTTTAAGTCACGGCCGGGCAGGCCGTCACCGCCGTTTCTTGAATTTGTGCGATCAGTACTCCGCATGAACACGAGCACATGATCACACATGACAGCGCGGCTGAACGTTGAACAGAAGAAACGATTGGGCTTATGATAAATAGTCAGGAATTTATTGAGGGTGCAATCGCAGAGATCAAGAGAGAGGTGGGAAATCATCGAGCGATCGTCGCCCTCTCTGGCGGCGTCGATAGTTCAGTTTGCGCAGCGCTTGCGTACCAGGCGCTGGGTGCCAACCTGTATCCTGTGTACGTGGACACAGGACTGATGCGCAAGGGTGAAACTGAAAACATCAAGAGGACTTTTCGTCACATGCCGTTGACGATAATCGATGCAAAGGCACGATTTATTAATGCGCTCGGCGGAGTTGCGGATCCTGAAGAGAAGCGAAAAATAACAGGCGAGACGTTTATTCGCATATTCGAGGAAGTGGCTAGGCGGAATCAAGTAGAGTACTTGGTACAAGGCACGATCTATCCAGACATTATCGAATCCGAGGGGCAGATCAAGTCGCACCACAACGTCGGCGGCCTCCCTTCGGAGATTGCGTTCAACGGGGTCGTTGAGCCCCTCAAGTACCTGTACAAGGATGAAGTGCGCGAAATCGCGCGGGCCCTTAAGTTGCCACCTGAGCTCAGTGAGCGAATGCCGTTTCCAGGACCCGGGCTCGCGGTGCGCATTATTGGCGAGGTGACCGAGGAAAAGCTCCACGTTATCCGCGAGGCGAACGCAATTGTCGAGCAAGAGGTATTGAGGTACAAACCGTGGCAGACTTTCGCGGCGCTTTTAGAGAAAGGAACCGGTGTGAAGGGCGACGTGCGTTTGCACGGCTGGATAATCGCAGTGCGTGCTGTGCAATCACGAGACGGCATGACTGCCGACGTGCTTGAAATGTCCTATGACGCACTTCGCAGAATTGCTTCGCGCATTACGAGCGAAATCCCGGACGTCGCGCGTGTGGTTTACGACATTACGCCGAAGCCGCCTGCCACCATTGAATTTGAATAGATGCGCACGTCGTTGTGGAAGAATTGTCTCTCGAAAGTGCACGAGGCGTGCACGTACGTTGGGACTGTTGTAGGACGTGGTAAGAAATGCCCGTACCCGAAAAAGAGAAGGTAGTAGTCCAAGAATCGCAGTACTATATGCCGGTGTTCACGCGTCAACCGCTAGTCATTGAACGTGGCAGAAGCGCGATCGTTACAGATACCGACGGGAATGACTATATAGACTGCGTCGCAGGAATCGCCGTTAATAGCATCGGACACTGCCATCCGCGCTTGGTCAGCGCCATCAAGGCGCAAGCAGAGAAGCTCATCCACACCTCAAATTTATATTACACCGAACTCCAAGCGCGCTTAGCCGAGCGCATGGCAAAGCTGACGGGCATGGAGCGCCTCTACCTAACGAACTCCGGAGCTGAATCCAACGAAGCCGCGATGAAGCTCGTGAGGAAGGTAACTGGTAAGAAAGGCTTCGTTTCGACTAAAAACGCATTCCACGGGCGAACTATGGGCTCACTCAGCGTAACGTGGAAAGAGGCAATCCGAAAACCGTTTGAGCCCCTTATTGATGGCGTCACCTTTGTCGATTATGGAGACGTGAACGCAATCGCCGGAGCGGTCACGGCGGATACCGCTGCTGTCATCGTGGAACCGATTCAAGGAGAAGGAGGGGTTATCGTGCCTCCAGACGAATACCTCGCAGGCGTCCGCGAGCTCTGCACAGAGCGGGGCATACTGATGATCGCGGACGAGGTGCAAACCGGCTTCGGGAGGACAGGAAAATGGTTCGCGTGCGAGCACGCCGGCGTCGTTCCGGACGTGATGACCTTGGCTAAGGGTATGGGCGGCGGCTTTCCCGTAGGCGCTATGATGTCGCGCGAGCTATATAAGTTCGCTCCAGGCGATCACGGGGGGACGCAGAGTGGTAATCCACTTGCGTGCGCTGCGGCTCTCGCTACGATCGACGTGATCGAAAGCGAATCTCTCGTCGAGCAGTCACGATATAAAGGTGAGTTGCTCAAAAAACTGCTAGGTGAGCTCGAACCGACCTATACTATTGATATACGAGGTAAAGGACTTATGGTCGCCTATGAGTCGTCGCTTCCGGTACCTCCTATCGTCGACTATGCCCGAGCGAACGGCGTACTGCTGAATAACACCTCAGAAAACGTGTTAAGGTTCGTCCCCCCCCTGGTGATCACAAAAGAGCAAATTACAACGGCTATTGCAGTGGTTGAACGTGCCATCAACGTATATTCCAGGTAGGTCTGCCGAAGACGTAGCGCAAGCTTATGGCATCAGTCCTGATCAGGTGATCAAACTCGGATCAAACGAAAACGCCCTGGGGCCGAGCCCGCGAGCAGTTGAGGCGATCAAACAACACATCAACGAAATAAGCGTCTATCCCCCTCCTGGGTACGTCGAGCTCAAAGACGCCATCGCGCGCTACACCGGAGTTTCAGCGGAGCGCGTCATTGTCGGTAACGGATCAGATGATCTCCTCAACACCTTGGTGCGCTACATCATGGTGCCCGGTGATCAGGCGATTATTCCTCTCCCCACTTACTCGTACTACGAAATAATCGTGGAGGCGGGACACGGCGCGTGCGTCTACGTCCAGCGTTCGGATGATTTTTCAATCGACGTCGAGGGTGTAATCGAGGCACTCACCGACAGAACCAAGCTAATCTTCATCTGTGCTCCTAACAATCCGACAGGAAACGCAATCAAGAAAGAAGAGTTGAGGCGCTTGCTACGATCGACAGAAGCGCTAGTCGTGCTGGACGAAGCCTACGCTGAATTTGCATCGCAAAGCCACATTGAGCTCGTACATCACTTTGATAACCTGATGGTCTCTAGAACGTTTTCAAAAGCTTTTGGATTGGCCGGGCTGCGCCTCGGCTATGCGGTGGTTACAGAGGGGTTAGCACGTTCGTACGAGAGACGTATGCTTCCATTTCCCGTGAATCAATTGGCTGTCAAGGGGGCTATTGCAGCACTTTCAGATTACGATTTTCTGGAAAAGACCGTGTCGATGGTCTCGCGTGGACGGAATTACTTACGCGACAAGCTCCCCTTCAAGACGTACCCTACGGAAGCAAACTTTGTCTTCGTTGACACCGCGCCACACACTTCGCGCGAAGTATCGGAATACCTGCTAAGTAAAGGCATAATCGTTCGAAGCTGCGAGACGTTTCGTGGATGCTCCAATACCCACATTCGAATTACCGTCGGCCAGCCGTGGCAAAATGCAATGCTTCTCGGTGCCGTGAACGAATTTGTGTCCACGACCTGATTTCTTTGTTGACCTATGAAAATTGCACTTACAGGAACTCCCGGCACCGGCAAAACCACAATTGGCAAGATTCTCCGCGACCGCTATGGCCTCAAGGTGGTGGACTTAAACGAAGTGATTCGCGTTCACAAGTACTACGTAGAGTGGGACGAAAACCGTGACTGTCTAATAGTTGATCTCGAGGCACTGAGGGCGCACCCGTTTTCAGAAGATCTCGTGCTTGAGGGGCACCTCTCCCATAACCTCTTGGTCGACCGTGTTATCGTCCTCCGAACTAATCCGGTCGTACTTCGGAGGCGCCTCCAGAAGAAGGCTTTTTCAGACAAAAAGGTACAGGAAAACGTAGAAGCGGAAATCCTAGATGTCATCCTGGTTGAGGCCGTCGCGCGGCACGGTAACAATGTGTACGAAGTAGATTCGACAGGTACGCTGAGTGAATCAGCGCTAGTCGTCTGGGAAATCATACAAGGACACTGGCTCGAGCGATTCGTCGCTGGCCAATGTGACTGGACTGCCTATTTAAATGACGCTTGACACATACCGCGGAAGAATGGGGCGGATTTTAAATCCGATCGCGCTAGCGCTTTACAAGCACGGCGTAAGTGCAAACCAGCTGAGCGCTCTATCCCTCGTTTCTGCAGTCGTCGCCGGCGTCGCGTTCTACGCGCAACTGCTTTCATTGGCGATATTGGCACTAGCATGCAACGCACTCTTTGACGCATTAGATGGGTGCCTAGCGCGAAGTTCTAGCAGTGAATCGTTGCAAGGTGACCTAATCGACCACGTCATTGACCGCTATGCTGATATTTTCATATTCGGCGGTATTACGCTCGGTGGGTATGTCGCTTGGCAGATTGGGCTGCTCGCGATCGTAGGCGTTCTCATGACGAGTTACCTTGGAACCCAAGCCCAAGCACTTGGCGTCGGCCGGAATTATCGGGGATTGCTCGGGAGAGCAGACCGACTCGTCCTCATTTTCTTTGTCGCTTTGCTCAGCCTCATATTCCCGGAAAACGTCATCTGGTTCCCGTTGCTCGGCTGGATGATGGTTTTTGTGGCCTTGGCGAGCAATTTCACAGCGCTGCAACGGTTCTATCTTGTTTATCACCAAGTTTAGAGGAAAAATGCGGAGCAAGCGCTATGTGTTGTATAATTAGAAAATGTCCAATCGCGCACTCACACGCGTCATTGCTATGCCCGATACGCTATAGCACACGCTAAAGAATAACGATTCAGAGACGGAGAATACTGCTCGCTTATGCGAACATTGACCCCAGCTGCTGCGTCTCGGCGTTAGGCATGCCCACCACTTTACGCACGGCATCGTCAAAATCGGCACCTGTCACTGACTCGCGCTCCGCGCGAATGGCGAACATACCGGCTTCCATCGCAATTGCTTTTATGTCGGCGCCACTTGCGCCCTCAGTGAGCTTCGCAATCTTCTTGGCGTCAATCTCGTGAGCCAGGTTCATACCGGACGTGTGGATCTTGACAATTTCAACGCGGGCTTCGTACGTTGGGAGTGGTATATCGATGAGGCGATCAAAGCGCCCAGGCCGAAGCAACGCAGGGTCGAGTATGTCGCTCCTATTTGTCGCACCGATGATCTTCACGTCGCCGCGATTTTCAAATCCGTCCATCTCGGCGAGGAGCTGCATGAGGGTCCGTTGGACTTCACGATCTCCCGAAGTTGCGCTGTCTAAGCGCTTCGCTCCTATCGCATCGAGTTCGTCGATGAAAATAATGCTGGGCGCCTTATCCCGGGCCATTTCAAATAGCTCTCGAACGAGTCGAGCGCCTTCGCCGATGTACTTTTGAACGAGCTCACTGCCTACGATTCGAATGAAAACCGATTCGGTTTCTTTTGCTACTGCCTTCGCAAGAAGGGTTTTTCCTGTTCCCGGAGGGCCGTAGAGAAGCACCCCTTTAGGCGGTTCTATGCCTACCCGCTTAAATAGCTCAGGCTTCAATAGTGGGAGCTCTACCGTTTCGCGCAGCTCTTGAATCTGACCGTCAAGACCTCCGATGTCATCGTAGCTCACGGTTGGGGTCTCGATGATTTCCATTCCGTACACCGTGGGGTCCTTCGAAGGCGGCAAAGCGCCGACGATAGCCAGAGATTGTTGGTTCAGCGCCACTCGCGCGCCGGCGATGAGTTCCTGTTCGATGAACTGCGAGGCGTTGACCACGAACTTTGGACCCGTTGAGCTCTTGATCACAACTCGATTGTCGTCAAGCACGTCAAGGACGGTCCCCACGAGTAACGGTGGTCCCTTGAGTCGTTCAAGCTCACTTCTGAGTTTTCGGACTTCGCGCTCGTAACGCACCTTCTGATTCTCAGCGGATCTCTTCTCGTTTTCGACCTTGCGATTGGCATCGCGGAGCTTGAGATTGCGCTCTTCCAATTGACGAACGCGATCCAAGAGGTATTCAGAAAAATCATTCCCCTTCTTTTCGCTTTCGTCAAATGAGTCTTCCACTGTCCTCTCCTCCACATGGTATTTAACAATGCATGCTATATATCCTTTTTTCGAGGAAAGCTATGCACTGCGAATTATGCGGGAAAGAAATCCTAGAAAAGCCCAAACGCGTTATGATCGAGGGAGCACAGCTCGAAACGTGCGCCGCTTGCGGAAGTCTTGGCACAGAAATCCGCCGCCCACAAACGTTGCGCGGACCCACGAACAAAGTCGCCGCACACTCCCGCACCCGGTACCGGGATATTTATCGCCAAATGGAGGGTGAACTTGATCCCGATTTCGATCACATCGTGAAGTACGCCCGTCAAAAAAGTGGACTAACCCAGGAGCAACTGGCGGCCAAAATAATGGAAAAGGCGCTCATCATAAAGAAAATTGAGCGAAAGGAATTAACTCCTGACGATAAGCTCCGAAAGAGACTCGAAAAGGCGCTGAATGTAAGTCTCCTCATAGACATCGGCAAGGAAAAAGCGCAGAAAGGCAAGCCGTCCGAGAATTTGACCTTCGGAGACGTGGCCATCGTCAAACGGCGGCACTAAAGGCGCTTCCTTTTTTTGCAGACAGCTATTTGCCGAGGGACTTACGGTGGCTATTATTAAGGTGACTAGAAGTGTGCAGCGTGCTGCTCACGCTATCAAGGCCGGTAAGGTAGTAGCCTACCCGACCGAGACTGTCTACGGAGTTGGCGCGCTCGCCCTGCAAGAATCAACCGTGCGGAAAGTGATCGCGCTCAAACGGATGGCTTCAAAGCCTATCTCGCTTGCAGTTTCTCGCTTCGACATGATAGAGGCTGTTGCGCATATCGACGATGTCTCCCTCCTCCAGATGTTATTGCCAGGGCCAGTAACGGTGCTGTTGCGAAAGAAGGACGTCGTTCCTGACGTTCTCACGGCCGGTAGGAACCTCGTTGGCATTCGGTTTCCGTCGCACACTGTTGCTCGCGCACTGATTGACTATGTAGGAGCCCCCATCACCTCTACTAGCGCTAACGTGACCGGCGCGCCCCCAGCAATGTGCGCAGAAGATGTAAAGATCGGCGTCGATTGCGTGCTTCAGGGGGGCAAGGCAACATTCGGTCCTTCGACTGTCGTGGATCTCGTCAATCATGTGGTGGTACGCCGAGGTGCGGGCTTCGACACCGTGTATGCAAGAGCTGCGACCCCACCCTGGGCCGGGGAGTAAACCTGAAAGAGCGTCAAAAGTTCTTCCTTTTTTCCAACAGCATTCAACGCGCGCTTTATTTTTTGGCCCTCTCTGGAGAGCGATACTTCGCGAAGAAGGCGAAAAATGCGAGGTCCCGTCCATAGACACGTCAATGCCAGGAATGGGCCGCACGTGGCTTGTTTCGGCAGCAGACTTGACTCGCGACTTGCATAAGCACTCTTACACTGTCGCTATTTCACAGGGTCTGGTCTTGCATAGGCAGGACAACTAAGTACCAAGATCTGGGAAACTTAATAATGGTGCAATGACAACACGATCGCCAGATGATATTGCAGGAACCAGTTAGAATAAGAGATTTTGTTATAGCCAAAAATAACTGGATTTACGCGGTTGTTTCATATGACAATGAGCCCTATATCTGGGGCTTCTTGCGCTACATTCCGGACAAAAATGGCGAAAGAGTCAGCCGGGACGGTACGCGGTTTCGCAAAGTGGGCTTCGAAGAAGCGCAGCAGCTGATGCATAAGTCTCGTCACTATCGAGACGGGCTCTGTGCCATTCCCTCCGAGGACATTGCGCAGCTGGAGCGCCCTCGGCAGTGCGTGGAACGCTGCGACGATGCCAACGTTTCGTCTATCGTGGATTTTTTTGAGAGCAATGGCATTAGTCGGCGTTATATGGGCGTCACAGGTTCTCGACTTGTTGGGCTTGCAACTGATTCGTCTGACATTGATTTTGTTCTTTACGGGAGGCCGAACTTTGAACGCGGGCGAGACGCTCTGCGCGACGCGGTACAATCCGGAGTGTTGCCCGAGATTGATACTGGTATGTGGCGGCGGATATTCCAAAAGCGCACTCCGGAACTGACATTCGAAGAGTTCGTCCTGCACGAGAAAAGAAAATGGAACCGCGGGTCAATAGGAGCGACGTACTTTGATCTGCTATTCGTGCGGGACTTCGATGAGATAGTCATTGAGCCTCGAGGAACAGACGATGGATTTGCTACTGTCCGCGCAACGGTAACCAACGCTACCTATGCGTTTGACAGCCCTGCCATTTACGAAATAGAGCACGAGACCGTCAAAAAGGTCCTCTCATATACCCACACCTACGTGGGCCAAGCAAATAAAGGTGAAGTGATCGAAGCGCGAGGAATCTGCAATGAAGCCGGAATTACACGCCTGATCGTCGGCACGTCCCGGGCGGCCCCGGGAGAATGGATCAAAAGCTGTACATTGCTATCGCACAACGGGACACAACCAGGTTGAGATTTGTCTCAGGGTCGACTAGGCGAAAATACGACGCTTTGTGTCGTATTCCAGTCCATCCAAATCGTGCGTCGTAATCGTATGGCGCTGAGCAATGGTGAGAAAAGCGTACCCACGTCCAATTCGGTGAGATGATTAGTATGGCCCCTCCGTATGTGACAAGCTGTGCACGCGTGAATCCGATGTGCGAAAGAGCTGACTCAGGCCGGTCGCGGTTGCGGTGATGTAAGTGAAAGTGCGGATTGAATACGACAAAGGTACGCTGCTGATTCGCGGCGATGCGCGGGTCCCGAACTCCCACTGGGACGCGCGCTCTGGCGCGTATAGGGCACTGGCGTTGCACTATGCCGATATCACCGATTATCTCGAGAGCAGTCACATCGAATATGTAGATGAAGCGCTTGAGTTGCTCCCGGTCCCGCGCCTGGAGTTCCGCGCCTCGTTGCGGGACTACCAAACAGACGCATTGGACTCGTGGATCCAAGCGGGAAAGCGAGGCACGGTAGTCTTGCCGACCGGTGCTGGAAAAACCATTGTTGCCGTCGGAGCAATTGGCACGCTGCAAACGCCTTCGCTAGTCATTGTACCCACGCTCGACCTAGTAGAGCAGTGGCGCCGCGTGCTCGCGGCTGAATTTTCGATAGAGATAGGGACGTACGGGGGCGGCGAAAACGTGCTCAAACCGCTCACGGTATCGACGTACGACTCGGCATATTTGCGTGCTGCGGAGCTCGGCAATAGATTTGGGCTCGTTATATTCGACGAGGTCCACCACCTGCCCGCGCCAGGCTATCGCCACATCGCTGAAATGTTTGTGTCGAAAGCGCGGCTAGGACTTACAGCAACGTATGAACGCGAAGACGGACTGCACAGCGAGCTCCAACGTCTTATTGGCGGCAAAGTCTATGAGCTGACCGTGCAAGATCTTGCCGAGGAACACCTTTCTGGCTACGAAGTCGCGCATCTCTTTGTCGACTTGATGCCCGATGAGGCTGAGGAGTACACGCGGATGCATGGCGCATTCATTGATTACATCGAGCGCCGCAATATTCTGATGCGTACACAGTATGATTTCTCGCGGTTTATCATGAGGAGCGGGTGGGATCCAGAAGCGCGAAAGGCACTTTTGGCTCGAAATCGGGCGTTGGACATCGCCTTAAACTCACGGGCGAAGATGGAAGCGCTTAAAGAGCTCCTTCTTGACCATCCTAGTGATCAGACGATCATCTTCACACAACACAATAAGCTCGTCGATCGCATCGCGCGTACGTTCTTGATTCCTGCAATCACGCACACGACGTCTAAGGGCGAGCGTAGGGAGATCCTTGGGAACTTTCACGATGGCGTGTACCGTATGATAGTCACGTCCAAAGTGCTTGACGAAGGCGTGGACGTTCCCGACGCCGCGCAAGCAATCATACTCAGCGGAACCGGTAGCTCTCGAGAATTCATTCAGCGCCTCGGGCGCGTGCTGCGAAAGCGAGAGGGAAAGCGCGCGAGACTCACTGAAATCGTGACACGTGATACGACCGAAACAAAAATAAGTCACCGTCGGAAGCGAAAATGGAGGGATGCAGAGCGTGCTACCTAGCAATCTCCTCATCGCCCGTTCTCGCTCTGGAAAGATAAAACCGGTGTACGCGCCGCTTGAAGAGCGTTACGTGGAGTTGGCATCGCGTTTGATCGAGACTTATGAAGCACACGTTGGCAAGCGCCAGGGCGAGCTAGTCAAGCACTGTCGGCAGTTCGAGGGCGACGGATTTGATTATCGACTGGTGAGGGGGTTACTCGCGTTGCTCAACCGATCAGCAGTCTTCGAACCGCAAAGCCATATTGCTCCCCAAAAAGCGCGCCGTGAAGTCTTCACAGAGGCAAATCGTTATGCGCTTGTCGCGACGAACGAAATGAAAAAAGAGGTAATGGCACAGGCAGCATCACGACTAGGCATCTCACCATTGCAGCTCGAAGAGTCGCTCTGGAGCGATGCCGAGGACGAGTTGGTGCTTGAAAGCTTCGTGCCCCTCCGTCCGCGCGAGCTAATCCAGCAGTACAACCTAAGCTTGACGCAGACGTTGCTGTTCAAGGCGGTCTCTCTTGAGTTTACTGCTGGGGGCAACTACCAGCGTATTTTCAGGCGGCTAAAATATCTGGGCCTCATGTACACCGTAGAGCAGGTCGGCGGCATTTATCGAGTTTTCGTGGATGGCCCCGTCTCGCTCTTCAAGATGACCGAGCGGTACGGCACATCGCTTGCGAAGCTGCTCCCATCAATCTTGGAGGCTCGTGAATGGCGCTTAAAGGCACACATCCTTGCCGGGGAACGACAGGCGCCTAAGCTAGTCGAACTGGAACTTGACAGCGACAAGGTAAAAGAGTTCCTTAATGCGCCGGCTGCCGAGGAAACAAGAGAGCGCTTTGACAGCTCCGTTGAAGCGGCGTTTGCCCGATCGTTTAACGCGTTGAAGTTGGGCTGGATCCTGAAAAGAGAACCAGAACTATTAACCGCTGGACGGTACGTGTTTATCCCAGATTTCGGCTTTGAAAAGAACGGCGTGAAGGCGTACCTGGAAGTGGTCGGTTTTTGGACTGACGAGTACCTTCAGAAGAAGCTCGGGAAGCTGCGGGAGCTCGACGTTGAGAACTTACTCATTGCTGTTGATAGAAACCTCAGTTGTGCTAAGTTCAAGGAAGTGAAAGGCCTCGTCATCTTCTACGACAAGAAAGTGCCGCTGAAGCCGGTCGTCGACTACCTAAAGCAGTTAGAGGAAAAGATCGACGTGCAACAGGCTGAAACCATCGACGGCACACGGCTTGGACTCACAGGCGACGTAATCGACGTAACGCAACTGGCCGACGAACAGTCTGTATCGGTAGGGGCCGTCGTGCGTTGGCTGCAGGCCAATCCAGGGGCGCAATACCGTCTGATCGGCACGCTTCTCATAAGTGAACAGAAGCTTCGCGTAATCGCAGAGAGACTCGAAGCGCTTGAAGGTAGCGCACTACCTGCTGCGCTCGGAGCAATCGAAGAAGAAGGATTCTCATCTCCAGAGAAAGTGTTGGAAGCTCTCGGCTACGTTGTCAAATGGCGCGGCCTTGACCCAGACAGCGCCACAATTCGGAAGCAACCTGACGTGCCGCTGTAGGGGCACCACGGAACAAGAAGACGTTGGTGCTGTGAGGTAATGCTTACGCGCGGCACGCGGTATCGAGACATCGAGTCTTGGTTTTCAACTGCAGCTTTGGGAGCCCGCACTCGCACCGTCCAACGATCGTAGCGTTAGCAGGCAATAGAAATGCGGTCTTACATCCGTCGTAGTACTGTACACACCCCACAATGATGCCCTTCCTGCGCACGATGGTTAGAGGACCTTGGCAGCGAGGGCAGATGAAGTTGCTCGTTGCGAAGTGCTTGGAAATTACGTCATCCATACTCTCGCATCGACGGTCAATGCACACGTCAACGCCAAGAAGCTTGAGCCTGAACTTGGGCAACCCGCAGCTGCAAGTACTTTCTGTGAGTTCTGCTCCTGAAGGCAATTTGTAAACTGCTCCGCAATCGCACGTTATTGCGCTTCCAGCGCGGTTCAAAGAGCCGCCACATTGCTTGCAGCGCCCCACGGATCTCGAGCGCACGTCTAAAACCCCTTCGTCCGGTTTTGTGTTCTCCCTGCGCGAGCCGTGGTGGGGGGTCGTGAGGGGCGTTTCCAACGCTCCAGGAGGGATCGAAAAGCGTGGTACTTCCGTCTGATCTCTTGTCCCATTGTCGGTAGTTATCAGTCTTTTGCCCGCGTTACTGGTAGCTGCGCTTAGTTCGTTTGGGAGTCCGTCTATCATTATTACTTTCTCTCGGATCTGCGGAGCTTCGACGCAGTCGAGATGGTCGACTCGCACTTGATACGTGACTCGTTCGTTTTGAGAGCCATAGGTGCCGATGGGAATTGATTTGGTATACCCATTCGCCAGATAGAAACTATCGCGCAGCATCTTGAGCCCGTTGGCAAACACGGTTACCGACACGCGTGCGCCTCCGCGAGCGTTTGCTAGAGTTGCGTGACACATTAGGCCTTGTCCAAATGCTATGGAATCGGGCAACTGCATGTCAATCACGATTTCGGGCAGCTTGCTTATTGACTGTGCGATCCGCGAGCCGGCAACGAGTCTTGAAAGCATGGTACCGGTAATGTCAAACGGCGACCTGATCCCCTGCGCATAGAGCTGAGTCGCTTGTTTTATGCCCACTCCGTCCAGCTGAAGCAACGGGCACAGCTTCTCTGGCGCTCCGTATTCAAGTCTTAGAGCGAGAATTTTCGCACGCAAGACAGTTTCCGGTGCGTTGAAACGGAGGAGGAACGCTTCAAGCGCCGACAGGAGCCGAAGCGCGTTTTGTCGGATGAGCCACGCATCGCTGCGCAGCACTTCTGGGACCTCTCCGCGCTCGATGTATGCCTTCAATATCGCATATATCTTCGACTTTGGCCCTGTATAATGCGCTTGCGCGCCCTTTATCGCTGAGAGTTCGTTGCGCCTAACGACCACGCTGATGAACTCTTCAGCGGAAGCAACGGCGTTAAGCAGCTCCTCGTCTGAAGGCCCCTCTCTCAATTGTTTGAACCCGCGAGCCGTGTCGAGGCGAAGGTAATACTTAGAGGCAAGCGTGCCAAGATCGGTCGGAAGCAGATTATCCTGTGCCTCGACGGCGAAGCCTTTTTCGATGAGGGCGTTCACGTGATCGTCCAACAAAACACTTGATTCCGGGTGTTGCACGTAGTAGAACGTCCCGCTAAACCATTGTTGGGCATCCTCACGGCTCTTGATGGTGCCCATGCTGATTTCGGCGTTCAAATGCTCACTGAGCGTCGTGTGCAACTGCGAGCGTATGGGGGGTCCCGCCTGCAACATCTGCACGAATTCTTGCGCACGGTCGCGTGGAGCGATAATCCACCCGAATCCGCGTTCGTCATACTGGGGCCTTCCAGCCCTACCGAGCATCTGGAGCAGATCCAATGAGCTTGTTTCCTCATCGATGGCTTCGTTCGCGATGTCGCGAATAACGACAACACGTGCAGGCAGGTTCACGCCCCAGGCGAGAGTCGACGTAGAGACCAGTATCTTGATGTGTCCGGCTTTGAAAGCCTCCTCAATAAGGTCTCTGTCTTGCTTCACAAGACCCGCATGGTGAAAACCGATACCGTTGCGCACGGCGTCTCCGAGGGATTTGTTCTTGATTCGTGCTGCCACTTGTTCGGACTCTTGTGTTGCAAGTCTCGCCCTTTTTGTGGCGAAGATTTCGACGAGCTTTGACGCTGCCTGACTTGTGTCAGACCGCGTTGCTACGAAAATGAGCGCTTGACCGCCAGCGAGGTGGGGCTCGATCAGTGAGACGGCCTTATAAAGTCTAATATACTTGTCTAAAAACTTGTTCTTGCCAGGATTGTATCCAAAAACGTCGGCTTTGAGTGGAACTGGGCGGTAAGAATCGTCAAAGGCAAAGGTTCGCCCTTCCGTGGCTCCTATCCATTGAGCGACCTCGCGAACGTTGGGCATCGTCGCGCTGAGTGCAACGATCCGGACTTTGTTGTCCGTGATGCGCTTCATCCGGGTAATCAAAGCTTCAAGCACGCCGCCGCGCCCATCAGAATCGAGCAGATGCACCTCATCGATAATAATAACCGAGACGTCACCTACGAACTTGTGTGTAGTGCGGTACTTTCTGCTCGAAGAATCCCATTTCTCCGGCGTCGATATGATGATGTGTGCGCTGCGGGCTTTTGCTGGGTCCAGCTCGCGTTCGCCAGAAACGACGTAAACCTCAAATCCCATTGGCTCAAACAGTCTTTGCCACTCGCCTTCTTTCTCGTTTGTGAGTGCCCGCATCGGTGCGAGGTAGAGGATTTTGCCGCTTCGCGGCTTTGAGAGCTCGCGAACCATCGCAAGCTCAGCAAGGACGGTCTTTCCGGATGCGGTCGGCGCTGCAACGACAACATCTTCATCCGATGTGAGGAGACTTGGTAGTACGCGCGACTGCATTTCATTGAAAAATGTGAAGGGAAAGAGAGGCGCAAACTGACCGCTAATTGAATCTACAACTGAGTGCATCCTCTGAGCCTACCCGACACCAATAAGATTCTCAGCTGGCTGCTATTTTAAGCTATGCATTATGGGGAAAAAGTAATATCGCGTCATCAGTATTGGGAAATGACAGGAACGGTGTGAGACGATGGCGTTGGACATAAAGGGCGACAAAGTAGTGCTCTCTAGGGTATCCTTTGCGGAGGCGGACTACAGCTATTATGGTCGGCGGAAAGGCGACGGCCTCGAGCTGTCACTGGTCGAAGCTGCCTTCTTGATAGAACGGGATCGGCTTGAATTGGAGGTCTCGCTCAAAGAGTTTCTGAAAAGGGCTTCTGGCATTCAACCCTACTTTGACCTCAAATATGTGGTCTACAAGGACCTTCGCGAACGGGGTTACTACGTGCAACCAAGCGTGACGGACTTCCGGCTGTATCCGCGCGGAGGACGGCCCGGCGAGGGTGCGGCTTTTGCCTACGTCTACGTGCTTTCAGAACGTATTGCCGTTCCCTTTGCTGATCTCATGCAAAAGGTCAAACTCACTCAAAACGTCCGGAAAAAGATGCTTCTTGCGGTCGTTGACGGGGAAAGTGATCTGACCTTCTACGAAGCTAAAAACGCGCGTATGCAGGGCAAGATGGCGCCCTTAACAGTGGATCTCTCTGAAGCAGACGCAACCCTTCTTGACGACCGAGTCGTTATCTGGGATCAGCAACACGCCGTGCAGCTCTACAGAGCTGGCTTTTACGGAAAGCTCGTGGATGAGAAGTTGCTCCAGCTCTCGCTTCTTGAGTGCGCGTACCTCATGCGATTCGGCTTGCCAGTTGAGGATGGGGCGACGAATAAGCGCTTCACCGCACGGCAATTCACGCGCAGGGCGAAGGTCCTCGAACCAGAATTCGTGAGGAAGCTCGACGTATATACGGACCTTCGCGATCGCGGTTTGGTCGTGAAAACAGGTTTCAAATTTGGCAGCCATTTCAGGGCATATGAGCAAGTCAGCGACGTAAGTGCGATCCCGCACTCGAAGTACCTCGTGCACTCACTTCCGGAGGACTATGTCGTAATGCTTCCGGAAATGTCACGCGCCGTTCGTCTCGCACACGGCGTCCGCAAACGAATGATCTTTGCTTATAGTGGAAAGGGCGGTATCGAGTACCTTGACATTGGACGGGCAAAACCGTAACCCGGCTGCCGTTGGCACGCGCCATGTCGCGATACGCCTGACCTGGCAAACAAGTTGCAGCGCCCTGAGGCGCTACAATGCGGTGTCTTTATAATTGTTCGTGACTATCACTAGCCGAAATACGCACGGAACAGGGCCGATAACGATGCCAAGCGATGAATTTCTCGTCACACCGTGGGAAGTAGAAGGCAACGTCGACTATAACAAGCTGACAGCACTCTTTGGCACGCAGCCCATTGACGACGCGATCTTGGCGCGATTCAAGAGGCTTACCGGCTCAATCCCGCTTATGTTGCGAAGGCAGGTCTTCTTCTCGCATCGAGACCTTAACTGGATACTGGATCGGTACGAAGCCGGTGAAAAGTTCGTTCTCTACACCGGGCGCGGGCCTTCAGGGCACACGCATCTTGGTCATCTGATGCCGTGGATCTTCACGAAATACCTGCAAGACGCGTTTGACGCAGATCTATACTTTCAGATGACCGACGATGAAAAGTTCCTACAGAAGGACGAGCTAAGTGCTAGTGCTACGCGCGGTTTTTCGTATGACAATGCCCTTGATCTAATAGCGCTCGGCTTTGATCCGGAGAAGACTCGGATATTCCTCGACACGGAGTACGCACGAACCCTCTATCCGATTGCGCTAGAAGTGGCAAAGCGGGTGACATTTTCGGCAGCTCGTGCGGTCTTTGGATTCGACAGTAGCACCAACATCGGAATGGTCTTCTTCACGAGTATGCAATCGGCGCCAGCATTTCTTCCCGCGATATTATCAGGGCGAAACGTTCCGGTGTTGATCCCGTGTGCGATCGACCAAGATCCACATTTTCGGATAACTCGTGATGTGGCTCCAAAAATGGGGTACTACAAGCCCGCACTAATCCACAGCCGCTTTTTCCCGAGCCTCTTAGGACTGGACAAAATGTCTGCATCGATTCCTGAAACGAGCATCTTCACTACAGACAGTCCAGAGGAGGCGCGCACGAAAATTGCCAACGCCTTTACAGGAGGGCGAACGACGGCGCAAGAACAGAGGGATTTAGGCGGTGTCCCCGATATTTGTGCGGTGTATCAGTACTCGTTCTACCTCTTTGAGCAGGACGATAAGCGGGCCGTTGAGCTGCGAGAAGAGTGTTTGCGCGGCGCGCGCGCTTGTGGCGAGTGTAAGAATGAGCTTGCTGACAAGGTCGTGCAATTCCTGAAACATCACCAGGCTGCGCGCGAGCAAGCGCAAGACCGAATAGAGGATTTTATCATCCGCGACTGTCAAGAATGACTACATCAAGGAACCCCTCTTCGAAACACCGTGCGGTGAGGATCGGTTATTCTCAAAGGGTTCTGCATTTAGCGTCTGCTGACGTAAGTGCCTGGAGGTCGTGGCTGTGTCGGTCGTTTTGCGCCTCAGGCCGTAGCTTTTCATGCAGTCATCGAAAAAGATCTTACTAGTTTATGATGCCGCTTCGATGTGATGAGCGATCGGTGGCCAAGTTACGATGCTACAGAAATGGAGCCCCGCCCACTCTTCACAGGTCTTTTGCGATTTTGCGAAAAGCTTCTTTCGCACGGCTGATTCCCCTTGGGTGATCAACGATCGGCGCAGGATAGCCAGGAATCGTCTTATCCTTTAACTTGTCGAGAGAATGGACAAGGGCAGGGGCGATAGCCCGAAATTCCGGGATCCACGCTTTGATGTACGCACAATCAGGATCGTACCGTCTCTGCTGTAGCCAAGGATTGAAAATCCGAAAATATGGCTGCGCATCGCAGCTGGTCGACGCGCACCACTGCCAGTTTCCATTGTTGACCGCGGGATCGTAGTCCATGAGCTTCTGTGCAAAGTAGCTTCTCCCCAGCGTCAGTCGATGTTAGATCCTTCGTGAGGAATGATGCGACAATCATCCTGACTCGATTGTGCAAGAATCAAGTCGCGTTCAGCTCTCGCATCCCTGCGTTGAGTATAGGAAACCCTGTCCCCCCAGCGCACCACGCGCTGAATTTGGCCGGGTCGGTATCACATCCCATAGCGTTATACTGCGGATGAAACGAGCTGCCGAAGACGTGGGGGAAAAAAATACGCAATGTGCGAGTAGAAATCACGCCAAAACAGCTCAACAATGAGTTGATGCCCGAGACCGAGTTGGGTCGCGATGGCGCGTGTATTGAGCACGTGCCGAACTTGTGGTGTACCGAAAACCTCGTTGTCACGTTTTTAGCAGGGTAGTCTCGAGCGGTCGCATAATCAATGAACTGATGCAGGGTAGTAAGCACTTCGAGTGCTTGCGGGCGTCCGCCGCGTATATAGGTCCGTTGATTCGAAGGTTTCACAGTGTCGTCACTGATCTCGCGTTGTTCTGACGCGACGAGCACATTCGAGAGATTGCCCACCTCAGCAACATTCGGGGGCCGGACCGGAACCGAGCGCGCTTTCCCGAGAAAATGCGAGAAGATCGTATACGGTTTCCCCTGGTCTTTCAAGACGTCAGTTGGCTTGTGGAGTAGCGTGTCGGAACAGCAGCGAAACGCGACAGCTTTGTTTTGGCACGCTTTTGCGATCGCGCGTCTCGCGTTCGGCTGAACGGGGTCTAGTCTTTGTTTATGAAAACAGCTTCGATATACTCCTCCGCGACAACGCGATCCACGGCTGTCTCTGGGCGTCCACGAAAAATGGATAATCGGCCGCGTGCCGCCGTCACTTGGTGGGCGAGGTCCTCGAGTGATTCGATCATGAACTGGAACGCATTCGGACTGAAGTACGGATTTCGCGCTCCTGGTCTCGGGTCAAAGATAAACGACGGCACCACCGTTTTAGAGGCCTGAGACGCTTCAATCAGCCCAGTGTTGTCGCTTATGCGTAAGTCTCTCCTGAAAAAAAAAAAAATGGATGTTCCATAATCTGCCATTAGCCAGCCTCCACAAGGCCCCACATGTGTCGTGGTGGATGGCAACAAGCCGGTGAATCCAAGGCCGCGCTGAGGCTCAGCCAGAGAGACTCGCTGCGCGATAACGCCGTCATTTTGGCTTGCATATTGTTTGTGTCGACAGGTAACAATAAATAATAACCGTGTGTACGTGAGTAGCAATACGCGTATTTTACCCCTTATAACGTCAGAGATTCGTATGGTGCAGCTATCTAAGAATGACTGGACACTTTTTCGTGCCCTTAAGCGCGTAAAACGAGCGACCATTGAAGCCCTGTCGAAAGACGCTAGCTTGAAAACCGAGGCAGTCCTTCAATCAGCGTACCTTCTTCAAACAGAGGGGCTAGCGGAGGTAAAGGAAACCATCGAGACTGTCTACGAACTCACCGCGGAGGGCGTAACCTACGCTGACAAGGGGCTTCCAGAACGGCAGGTTCACGACTACTTGCTCATAAATGGGCCAACTCTGCTGACGGACCTCAAGAGCATCTTTCCAGCCGTGTCAATCGCTATTGGCTGGCTCAAGCGTCGCGAGTGGGCCATCATCGAGACCGCGAATGGCGACTCCGTACTCTCACCTCGGGCGGCAGACGAACTGCCTGAGGAGCGCATACTTCAGGACGTCAAGGTCGGGATCCAATTCACCTTGAATGATGTTTCGCTTGAGCGACAAGTGGCAGAACCGACTCTCAAAGAGCTCGAAAAGCGCAATGTCGTTCGCGCACAGCAGATTGTATCACGTGAGGTCGCTTTGACCCAAGTCGGCGACGCAACGCCATTGCGTGCATCACCTGCGGCCGCCTATGATATTGCTGATCTTACGTCTGAACTCATCAGAACCGGGGCTTGGCGAGGACGATTGAAGCCCTACGACGTAAGTGCCGCTACCCTCCCGCTTTATCCTGGAAAAGCACATCCGCTGCGACGCCTTATTGATGAAATGCGCGAAATCTTCATTTCGATGGGATTTACCGAGTTCAGGGGGCCGATCGTCGAAAGTGAATTCCACAATTTCGACGTTCTGTTCGTGCCGCAAGACCATCCCGCACGGGATGAACAAGACACGTTCTACCTCAGTCGTCCAGCGGCGCTTGAATTGCCAACGGACTTAGTAGAGCGCGTGGCAGCAGCACACAAGTTCGGTTGCGAGGGTTCTGTAGGGTGGGGGGGTGAGTTTGACCTCGAGCGATCGCGCAGAGCGGTCTTACGAACCCACACGACCGGGTCTGCATTTCGTTATCTGGTACGCCATCCGCAGCCCCCGACAATGATTTTCGGAATCGACCGCGTGTTCCGACGAGAAAGCATGGACTCAACGCATCTGCCGCAGTTTCACCAATGCGAGGGGACAATTCACGGTGAAGACCTTAGCCTGGCCGACCTCATCAGCGTGCTTAAAGCGGTCTTTGAGCGGCTCGGATTCGATCGCGTTCGATTTAGGCCCGGCTATTTTCCTTTCACCGAACCGAGCCTTGAGGGCGACGTCTTTGTGGACGGCAGCTGGCTTGAGCTGGTAGGGGCCGGCGTCTTTCGGCCTGAAGTGACTCAGCCATTAGGGCTCAAAAGCGTTTTGGGATTCAGCATTGGTATTGAGAGGATTGCTATGCTCAAAATGGGGCTGGCCGACATCAGAAAACTCTATATGAGTGACGTCGCTTGGCTGCGCGATACGCCAAGCGTGCTGCGTTGAGGTGTCCAAATGCCAGTTGTTACCCTTAATCGTGCGGAGCTTGAGGAGATGGTTGGCGCCGACGTTCACACGATCGTTGAGTTGCTTCCTCGCCTCGGGGCAGATGTTGAGTGCGTCGACGACGAGATACAGGTCGAGTTTTTCCCAAACAGGCCTGATTTGTTTAGTGTTGAAGGGGCGGCCCGAGCGATAAAAGGGATGATGGGACTAGAGAAGGGTCTTCCCGCGTATGCGACCTCACCATCGGGCATCGAAATCGGGGTCGACCCATCGGTAAACGCGGTGCGCCCACATGTGGTTTGCGCCGTTGTGAGAGGAATTACGATCGATGAAAGGACGATTAAGTCTTTGATCGATCTACAGGAAGACCTGCATTGGGGGGTCGGGCGGGACCGCAGAAAGGCTTCCATAGGGATTCACGATCTCTCTCGCGTCTGCCCGCCGTTCAGGTACATTCTTGGTGAAGTCGCGTTTATACCACTCGATTTTTCCGAACCGATGACCCCCACGGAGATTCTTCGTGTCCATCCGAAGGGAAAGGAATATGCACACATCGTTGGCGATCACCACCCCTTAATCTTAGACGCAAACGATCACGTTCTCTCATTCCCGCCAATTATTAACGGTGAGCTCACCCGCGTTACCGATAAGACGACCGATCTCTTCATTGACGTGACGGGTATCGAGCTGAAAGCCATTCAAGACTGCCTTCATATACTTGTCGCAGCGCTGCATGACCGAGGAGCGTCGATCGAAACGGTTGACGTCGTTTATGGAGGTGGCGATCGCGTGCTGCGGACTCCAAACATGGGCATCTCGACATTAGTCGTTAAAAATAGCGACGTAATGCGGCGTATTGGCACCGAGATCGCGGACGAGGCGATCACAACCTCACTTCAAAAAATGCGGATGGACGCTGAGGCGCACGCAGGCGAGATTACGGTGTCCGTTCCGTGCTACCGGACTGACATCATGCATCCAGTTGACATCATAGAAGACATTGCTATCGGTTTTGGTTACGAAAACCTTCCGCATTCGTTTCCGAAGCTTGGAACAATCGGCAGCAAGCTGGAAGAAGAGCAGCGTTCAACCGTCGTTAGGGGCGTGCTACAGGGGCTGGGATTCCTTGAGGTTATCACGCTTATGTTGGCGTCCGATCCCAACGAAGCGGTCATTATTGAGAATCCGCTCCTTGAGGAGCACATTAGCTTGCGAACGAGTTTGTTGCCTGGCTTGATAGACACGTTGGCCCTCAACCAGCACCGAGAGTACCCACAAATGGTGTTTGAGGTGGGTGACGTGGTCCGCCTTGTCGCCAAAGCGGCTGAAGAACGTCGCCTTTGTGCGGGCGTCATTGCATCTAGCTCAGCCAATTTCACGGAAATAAAAAAGGTTGTAAATGCGGTCCTGCGGGAGCTTGACCGTCCGTTTGAGGTCACAGAATCTGGCGACCCATCATTCATTGAGGGAAGGCGTGCGACGATTATCGTCAATGGACAGGCCGTAGGAACTTTTGGGGAGACCGACCCGGATATTTTGGTTCAGCACAAACTGATTTATCCTGTAGCGGCGTTCGAGTTCCGCCTCTAACGCTTACTAGATCGCCGAGCGTCCGGCGCCTTGCGAAACTAGCTCGGGCGAATTGGCACATGGCGCTCCACCATGTCCAGAGCGAGCGTCTCATACGCCATAAAAACGAAAAAGAAAGCTATATGAGCGCATTAGAAGCGAACGGACATGCGATATGTCGCGCGACTTAGGGTTCGCAGTGGAGCCGAGCCAAGCGCGTTTCTTGGCGACCGTGCTTGCAAAAAAAAGGGTGGTCAAAGAAAAAGCTAGTCACACGCAAGCTAGTTGCGTCGCTCTATTTTTGTTGCCTCGAGACGTTACATTGTTTGTGAACGCGCAGTAGCGTTGTGCTCAAAGCGCGAAAGCGGACCCGGAGGGATTTGAACCCTCGACCGCCGGCTTAGGAGGCCGGTGCCCTATCCTGACTAGGCAACGAGTCCTTATGTGGTGGTTCCGACAGTTACCTCATCGGCGTGTCTTAAGCCTATGGGGTAGGGCAGATTCGAACTGCCGTCCAAGCGTCCCAAACGCTCGAGGATGGACCAAGCTACCCTACTACCCCGGGGCAACTGGTATGGGTCTTCTGATAATAAAAAGTTGCCTAGAACATGGGCAGAGCTCGACCAACGAAGGGGCATGCTTTTGTTTGCATCGATACTGGCGCGGACGCAAGTCGTGGTGGCTTGCTCCATTGCGGACCTAGGCGGGCACACACAGCGTTTTCCACCTACTAGGTTACCTAGCCAATCTGGGTTATAAGTCCGTTCGCATAGGTTCGCACGCCTGGTAGCAGCGACCCTGCGAATTCACTGGACCTGGAGCTGCAAGAAATCGCTTCACCGGTGGCTCATCGAGACGGTCTTCCGGTAACGAAGTCGTACTTCTCATCAGCAGGCGGACTGGACGCCAAGCTGTTTAGATCGGCGATGGGTGTGCTCCCTATGTCGGCATTTGCTTTCCCGAATTTCACCACAAAGGCACTGCGCTGTGCGTTCGCGCCTAATAATCGTCCATCTGATTGAGTCAACGCGGCAAACGTGAGCCGCCGCGCAATAACTGCTGAAGCAACATGCCGGTCATAACGCGAGTTCCTGGCTAGGCATTCCGGTTGATAAACTGCGCTTCAGTGAGATCAGCTCTCTTCGGGTGATAATCCCGTGCTGCCGCAAATAGCCTTTGACGAGCGACACCGTGAAGGCGTACTCTCTCACAAAGGGGAGATGTACTCCCCGGACGCACTCAGCGGTGCGCTTGCGATATCGGCAATTCCCGTCCGAAGATCGGTAAGCCCCCCTTCTAGCCGACGTTGATCGCTAGTCGAACAGTACGACCTCTACCTGTTGACCTTCGTCGTACCCTTCAACGTTTTCCGGAATGATAACGAATCCGTCTGCTTTAGCCATAGAACTGAGTATGCCTGATCCAGGGAGTATACCTGATTTAGACGTCATAACAGGTTCGACGCGTCCGCGCCTGATAGCCACGCGCGCGTACGTTCGCGAGCCAGGCTTTCCCATGACCTTACTCGCCAGTGTGCCGGTCACCGTCCGCTCAAATGTATGGTCGAAGTGAGCGAGACGATAGACCGCTGGCTTGACAAATGCATATGAAGCGACAAGGCAGGCGACCGGAAACCCAGGCAGACACGCGACAGGGGTATTCTCCACGAGCCCCAGCGCTGTAGGCTTTGCGGGGCTGATTGCGATCCCGTGCACCAAAAGCTTGCCAAGCTTACGTACCGCCTCTGGCACGAGGTCCCGAATGCCAACTGAGGTCCCCCCCGTCGTAAGTATCAGGTCGGCATCGATGTCCCGCAACAATGCGGCTTCAATGAGCTCTCGCGCGTCGGTAACGATGCTTCGATAGCGGTAGTGAGCGCCCCACTGTTCTACTAGAAGCGCGGTTATAAGACCATTTGTTTCGACGACTTCCCCTTCTAAAGGCCCTTTTTCAACGAGCTCCTCTCCGGTCGGTATGATCGCGACATCTGGTCGCCGGTAGACGGTAACGTCGCGAACCTCGAGGGAGGCGAGCAGACCGATGTCCGCAGGTCGCAGTTGATGGCCGGGCTCAACAACGACATCACCGCGGCCAATGTCCTCTCCTTTGAGGCCGACATTTTCGAATGGATGTACGTGCGCTCTAACCTCAACGACGTCGCCGAGACGTTCTGTGTCCTCAACCATCACGACGCTGTCGGCTTGGTCGGGTATTTTGGATCCGGTGTGGACCCGCGAGGCCACTCCGCGCCTCACGGAGTTGCCAACTCCAAGAACGATTGGTGAATGTTCGCTCGCGCCCAACGTGTCGTCAGCGACGACGGCGTAGCCATCCATTGCGGCGCGTCGATAGTTGGGTTCGTCCCTTTGTGCGATGATCTGATGTGCTACCACTCTCCCTCGCGCCTCTCGTATGGGCGTCACCTCGGTTTCTTCGATCGGCACGATGGCGGTGAGGAACGTATCCAGCGCCGCTTCGAACGGAGTTCGTGTTTTTAATTTCATCGTTATGATTAAGTGTGCACATAGCCTATTATAGCTTACCAGCATGAGAATTAGGCCACGATTCAAACTGTGGTTCGTCGGTGAAGATGGGGAACTCGTGTTTGGCCTCGGTACGATGCGGCTCCTTGTCGAAATAGAGAGACTTGGATCTGTAAGCGCCGCGGCGCGCGAGTTGAGGATGTCGTATCGCTACGCTCTGGAACGCATAACCGTCGTTGAAAAACGGCTCGGTCGGTCTCTCGTTGAGAGGACGCGAGGCGGAAGAGAAGGGGGAGGGGCCAAGCTGACTGCGTTCGGTTATGAGCTTCTAGAGGATTATCGAGGCATGGAAGGCTCACTGAACCAACTTACCAAATGGTACATCGACCTCTCTGATTAATATCTACACTCGTTAGCCGCCTGAAACTGGCGGGAATATGGCAACTTCATCGCCATCCGACAGAAGCGTGGCGAGCGCTTCAATTTCGCGTATATTCTTGCCGTTTACGAGGATCGTGATGTATGAGCGAACCTCACCGTCGTCGTCACAGAGCATGGCCCGCAATGCCGGGTACTCTGCCTGAAGTGTTGTGAGTACCTCGCGTATTGTGCCTGCCTCTACAGTTAAGTGGGGGTTTCCCACGATTTCGCGCAAATTTGCGAACAGACGGACGTTCACAAGTCCCATGAGTAACTTACTCGCTTTAGTGCACTATAAATACTTTCTGTCGTTTTGGTAAGACCATACATATATATGACTAAGGTTATATAAAATGATACAAGCATTAGATCGTTGCCTACTGCTTAATATCGCGTTATTTCATTCAAGCAGAATGCGAAACACACTTTGCCTCGTCCCCGTGGGGAGTCCGCATTTTCATAAGCACCCAGGGGCTCAGCGAGTTCTCTGCGGCTATGAAGGGACCAGGTAGTATTATGAATACCACGAATCGTACTCAACCGCAGCGACGGAGTCCATAAAATCAACGGTATGTTATTCGGCTGCTTATGTTGATCGCTAGGTTTGTTCCGAGGAACTGTGTAGCGTGTAAGACGTGCGAGCTTGCGTGCGCCCTGCGCCATAGCCAGTCAGGCGACATTAACACTGCGATGTCGGAACACCCTTCCCCGATCTCGAGGCTTACCATCGGATACAAAGACGGCAAGCTACATCTCACACGATGTCTGCACTGTAAGCGGCCGAAGTGTATCGAAGTGTGTGAAGCGGGTGCGATCGTAAAAAGTGAAGCGGGCGTGGTGACGATTGACGACGAACGCTGCACCGGCTGTTTCGCGTGTATTGATGCGTGCCCGTTTGGGGCGGTATTGACGCGCGATCGCAAAGCGGTTAAGTGCGATCTATGCGATGGCGCAGCGGAGTTGTCGTGCGTTCTTGCGTGCAAGTGTGGTGCATTGGTATATGGACAAGAGACGTAACAAAGGAAATACAAAAACGGTAACTGTGGACCCTGCGGCGCTCGAGATGCTGCCACGCGCAGAGCGGGACAATATGCAAACGATGTGGGACAGGGCCGAATCCATGCACCCTCAGTGCGGGTTCGGCGAGTCCGGTCTATGCTGTCGGATCTGCTTGCAGGGACCTTGCCGGATCAATCCTTTCGGAAAAGAGCCACAAAGAGGCGTCTGTGGAGCGAAAGATTACACAATTGTGGCGCGTAATCTTATCCGGATGATGGCAGGGGGCTGTGCAGCCCACTCTGACCACGGACGGCACTTGGCGTCCGCGCTTAAAGGGGTCGGCGAGGGTCAGGCACCCGACTATCGCATAAAAGATGAGGCGAAACTGCGCGCACTTGCCGCAAAGCTCGGTCTGGAGAACGAGAAAAGCGTAAGTGAACTTGCGGTGGCGGTGGCGAATGCCGCTTTGGAGGACTTTTCACGGAACGATGACCAGGCGTGTAGCTGGCTCAAGATCATGCTCCCCCCAAAGAGGTTGGAACTCCTTGAGCGAAATGACGTAATCGCTACCAACATTGATAGAGGGATCACGGAAGTGATGCACAGAACGCACATGGGGTGCGACGCTGATCCGGTGCCGTTAATATTCGGGGGGATCAAGTGCTCACTCGGCGATGTCACGGGCGAAAACATAAGCTCAAACATCTCAGATGTCTTGTTTGGCGCGCCGCAGATGGTGGTTTCAGAGGCTAATCTTGGAGCGTTAAAGCGGGACTACGTGAACGTCTGTGTGCACGGGCACAATCCCATACTGAGCGAAGTCATCTGCGACGCTGCTGACGAGCTGCAAGGCGAGGCCATAGTCGCTGGTGCGAAAGGGATTAATATCGTCGGCATTTGTTGCACTGGTAACGAACTGTTGATGCGCAGAGGTATTCCGCTCGTCACGAATTTCGCGAGTCAAGAACTGGCGATAATGACGGGCGTCGTCGACGTGATGGTCATCGATTACCAATGTATCGCGCCATCGGTGGGATTTTGGACGCAGTGTTTCCACACGAAGTTGATATCAACGATGCCGATTACCCGCATCCCTGGCGATACACACATCGAATTCAACGAAGCGGCGGCGCGCGAAGGCGCCAATGAGATTGTGCGCGTCGCAATTGAAGCATACAATAACAGAGATCCAACCAAAATATTCATTCCTGACATTTCGAGCAAGGTCGTTGCAGGCTTTAGTCTTGAGTACATAAAATCGTTACTGAGCAGCTTTAACGAAAACGAACCGCTTAAGCATCTGGCCGAAAAGATTCGCAGCGGTGATGTCCAAGGCATCGCACTTATCGCGGGGTGTAACAATCCCACGAAAGCTGAACATGACCTCGGTCATTTGACTATCGCCAAGGAACTGGTCAAAAATAACATACTGACGCTTGTGACCGGTTGTGCGGCTCAATCTCTCGCGAAGCACGGCTTGTTGACGCCAGAAGCAGTCGACGAGTACGCCGGCGAATCCCTCAAGGCGTTCCTCAAAGACGTCGGGGAAAAGACCATAGGCCAGTCGTTACCGCTCGTCCTTCATATGGGGTCTTGCGTGGACAACTCGCGCGTGGAAAACTTCGTCAGCGAGCTCGCGCAGGTGATGGGTGTCGACATACAGGACCTCCCGATCGTCGCGAGCGCGCCCGAAGCCATGAGCGAAAAGGCGGTGGCGATCGGGACGTGGTGCGTGGCAACGGGATGGCCCACGCACGTCGGGGTTTACCCGTTCATCAAAGGGAGTCCACTTGCGGATGAAGTCGCTCAGGCGACGGCACACGACGTCTATGGTGGTCACTTTATATTTGAGCCAGATCCTACTGTCGCCGCGAAGACGCTGGTAAACACCGTCCAGTACCGCAGATGGAAGATGGACGCCCACAGTGAACTAGATGGTGGCGTCACGTACTGGAACGGATCCACGCCGTCGGTGGAGGCCCCCGCGCTCTCGAATGAGGACCTCTACAAAAAAGCGATTGACGGGGCCATCATCGCAACAGGGTATGCAGACCAGCTGCTGAACAAGGCGATACGTCAGCACGGTCGCGATAAGGAGATAGGGTACCCGAGCACTGGGTATTATCTTCCTTGTATCACCGCGTGGACAGGGGAACGAGTGACGAAACTCGCACAGCTGCCGCGGCTTCTCGGAGAGGTACGAGGGAAGATACGGGAGGAGTACACGTTTGACAACGCGGTGGCTTCGGGCGAAGCGACGATGATCGCTGCAGAAATCGTTGAAGCCCTCAAGTACATCGACAATCCTGACCCATACGCCGCCACTCCGTACACGGGGTTCGTCGCTGACGAGGTGCTGCGAAAGTTGGGGATCTCGTTCGTCGATGATACCATACCGGGAGTCCTCGTGTTGGTGGGGAAGGCGAGAGACCCAAAACTGCTTGCGAAGATCATCAGAGATTGTCAAAGCAAGGGCATGTTAGTGATTCCTACCTTTGATACCATACAGCAGATTAGCGAGGCGGGCATTGAGATTGGCGAACACAAAGGGCTTGACCGGCTGCTGTTTTGCGTAGGCGAATTCACGCAGGCTATTCACGCGTTGAGCTTTGCGATCCGCGCCGCGCTGACCTTCGGGAACGTCACGCCAGGCGATAGGGAAGGTCTCTCCGATTACTTGGCAAAAAGGCCGAAAGTCGTCGTCGTCCAGTTAGGCCCCATTGATGACATTAAGGCAGCGATTGAGTTCGCCGTGCTGTTCAATGGTTCACCGACGATCACTGATCAAGACGTGGAGGAAGTGCCGGGCAAATATGAGGTGGAAAAGGATTACAATCAGATCGTCGCACACGCGATAGAGATACGGAACATGAAGGTCACGTCCGGCGAAGTTTCGTTGCCGGTCGCCTATGGGCTAGCCTTTGAGGGTGAAACGGTGCGTAAGCCGCAGACCTACCTCGAGTGTGGAGGCCCGACAAAGACAAAGGTCTTCGAGCTTGTCAAGCTTCGCGATGCTGATGCTGTTAAGGACGGTCAGATCACGCTCATCGGCAAGGACGTTGACGAGATGGAAGAAGGGAGCGTGTCCGCGCTGGGGATTCTTGTTGAAGTGTACGGAAAGCACATGAAAAGCGAGTTTGAGCCCGTCGTCGAGCGGCGCATCCATCAGTTCATCAACTATGCGGAAGGCGCGTGGCATACGGGTCAGAGAAACTTGATCTGGGTGCGACTAAGCAAGAACAGTGTGGCCAATGGGCTCCGCCTCAAGCACTTCGGAGACATCCTTTACCACAAGATGAAAGAAGAACTCGGCGGTATTATCAGCCGGATACAAGTCACCATCATGACCGACGAGAAGGAGGTGGAGAAGCATCTGCCAGAGGCTATGGAAGCTTACGCAGAGCGGGATCGGCGGATTGCAGGGCTGACGGACGAGAGCGTTAACGCGTTCTACTCATGCACGTTATGTCAGAGCTTCGCCCCGAGCCACGTATGCATCATCTCTCCGGAACGTCTTGGGCTGTGTGGCGCACTGAACTGGCTAGATGCAGCGGCGGGGTACAGTATCGATCCAAACGGGCCAAACAAGCCTGTTGAGAAAGGCGCCGTGATTGATGAGCAGAAAGGCCAGTGGTTAAACGTAAACCAAGCGGTCCGCGAGCTCACCCACGGCCACATCGAGCGGATGAATCAGTACACCATGATGGAGGATCCGCAGACCTCGTGTGGATGCTTCGAGTGTATCGTGGCGATTAACAGTGATTTGCAGGGCGTGATCATCGTCAACCGCGAGTACACGGGAATGACCCCGATCGGCATGAAGTTCTCAACGCTCGCCGGGTCTGTCGGTGGGGGCAATCAAACGCCTGGATTCATTGGCGTCGGCAGGCAGTTCATTACGAGTAAGAAGTTTATCCGTGCGGATGGTGGGCTAGCGCGCGTTGTTTGGATGCCGAAAGACCTGAAAGCCGCGCTACGAGAAGATCTCGAAAAAAGGGCAAAGGAACTGGGCTTGCCAGATCTGGTGGACAAGATCGCCGACGAAACTATTACGACGGATGCGGATGAACTAGCGGAGTACTTGGCGAAGGTCGATCACCCGGCGCTGCGCATGTCGCCGATGGGCATGTTTTAAACGCGCCGTCGTGAGAAGCTGGGTGGTTACAGTGATGGTAACAATTCCAAAGGAAAGTTGGAGTGGAAAGATAAAGGAGATCGCATTCGGAGCTACTGATGAGGAAGGCGGAACGAGGGATAGAAAACTCCTTTTAGGCGGAGAGACGACTCTTCCGTTTTTGGCGTTCGAGGGGAAGGTTTCGCGACCGGCGATCGGAATGGAGGTAATCGATCATGTTGGCGATGACTACCCTCACATCATCATCGATGAAATCGGCGACGTCATCAAGGATCCCGTTGCGTGGGCGCGCACGTGTGTTGAAGTCTATGGCGCAGACTTCATCTGTCTGAAGCTGCTGAGCACAAATCCAGAGGAAGCAAACGTCAGCGCTGAAGATGCGGCCTCCCTCGTGTCGACCGTGCTCGCGCAGGTGAAAGCACCGCTCATAATACAGGGAAGTGGCGACTATGACAAAGACGCCCGCGTCATGGAACTCTGCGGCGACGCCGCCAAAGGAGAACGGTGTTTGCTCGCCCGCGCGGAACAGGACAGTTACAAATCGATCGCCGTTGCGGCGACCGCTAACGGCCACGATGTCGTCGCGTTCTCAAACATCGACGTGAATATCGCCAAGCAGCTCAATATCATGCTCACCGAGTTTGGCGTGCCAGCCGACCATATCGTCAGTGACCCGCTTATGGCGGGAATAGGTTTTGGGATGGAATACGCATATTCCGCGATGGAACGGATTAAACTCGCCGGTCTAGTGGGAGATAAGATGCTTCAATCTCCGATGATCGCTGACATAAGCGTAGCGTGGAGCGCGAAGGAAGCCTATCGCGTTGATGCTAAGCTGGGCGACGAGAGGGAACGGGCGATCTTTTGGGAGGTGGCGTCTGCGTTGGCGGCTTTAATGGCTGGTGCGAATGCGTTGATACTCCGACACCCGAAGTCTGTAACAATCACGAGAAAAGTTGTCGATGAATTGACAGGATAACGACCATGCCGATGACAGCGCTCGATATATTCAAACTCCTCGCCAAAAAAAATTGTGGCGAATGCGGGGTTCCTACGTGTCTGGCGTTTGCTATGATGTTGGCGAACAAGCAGACTGAGCTCACGAAATGTCCATATGTGTCGCCTGAAGTAGTGCAACAACTCGAGAGCTCCGCTTCGCCGCCTATGCGCACCGTGACCGTCGGCGACCTTGAAATCGGAGGCGAAACCGAGCTGTTCAGACACGAGAAGAAGTTTTTCAACGAGACGGCATATGCGGTGGTAATCGGAGACGACAGCGACAACGAAAGCATCGTGGAACGGGCCAAGAAGCTCGATGCGATGAAATACGAGCGGATTGGCATCATCTCAGGCGTAGACTTGATCGCGGTCGAATCGAAAGGGGATGCACAGCGGTTCTCTGAAGTGGTGACGCTCGTAAAGGAAAATAGCGGATTGCCGTTCGTTTTGATGAGCGATGACCCTCAGGTAGCCGAAGCGGGGCTTAAGGTCGTATCGAAGGCCAAGCCGTTGATTTACGCCGGTAATGCGAACAACTGCGCGGCACTTGCAAAACTTGCACGGCAGTACGCGTGCCCGCTCGCGCTCTACTCAGACGACGTCGATGAGCTTGTGTCGCTCTCTGAAATAGCAAAAAGCGAAGGCGCGGATGACATCGTGTTAGATCTAAATCTCGGTGCCAAGCCATTGCGCGATGCATTGGAATGGCTCACCATCTTGCGTCGACTCAGTGTCAAGAAGCTTTTCCGACCGCTGGGCTATCCGGTCATGCTAAACTTGCACAATGGGATGGACGTCGAAACGCAAGCGATAAGGGCCGCGATAGGAACGTTGAAATACGCGTCGCTGATTATCTTTGGCGACCTCGATGCCGCGCGGTTATACCCCCTTACGACGCTGAGGACGAACATCTTCACAGATCCCCAGGCGCTCATACAGGTCAATCCAGGTCTTTATGATATAGGAAAGCCCAACCGGAACTCGCCAGTCATCGTCACGTCAAATTTCTCTCTCACATATTTCACCGTCGCAAGCGATGTTGAAGCGAGCAAAGTCCCTGCGCGCCTTCTTGTGGTCGATACCGAAGGCCTGTCGGTGATGACCGCATTCGCCGCTGACAAGTTTACGCCCGAGACAATCGCACAGGCACTTAAGGAATACAAGGTCGCAGAAAAGGTGGATCACCGAAAGCTTATAATTCCCGGCATGATCGCCATGCTGAAGATGAAACTCGAGGAGCTCACGGGCTGGGAAGTCATCGTGGGTGTCAAAGATTCGTCTGCACTGCCAAAGTATTTGAAAGAGCTTGCAAGTGAATAGCCGCGGTCACGGCGTTATCGAGTGCTCAGCAATTGCGCTAACCGCTTTAAACGCTGCCGAATCACTAGGGAGCTCAAACAGAGATTTCCCTTCCAAAGCATACTCTCCAACTACGGCATCTTTTGGGATGGCGCCGATGAGGTCTAATCCCTGTTGCCGTATCTGGTCCTTGATGCCTTCCGGTAGGGGGTTCTCGACTTCGTTCAACACCAAATATGTTTTTCCTACGACAAGATTGAGGCTCTCAGAGAGCTTCTTGATCCGACTCGCGGTGACTATGCCTAGCACAGTCACGTCGCTCATGATGAACAGCACGTCAACATCTCTCGTCGTGCGTCGTGAGAGGTGTTCCATACCCGCTTCGTTGTCGATGACAACGTAATCGTAATTGACGGAGAGCCTATCAAGGACATCTCGCAACACGTTGTTGATGTAGCAGTAGCATCCGGGCCCTTCAGGTCGTCCCATCGCGATAAGGTCAAATGTGTCTCCTTCAACGAGAGCCAAGCGTATCTGATATTCAATAAGTTCGCTTTTGGCAACCCCCGCGGGAAACGACTCTTTGAGCAGATCTTCTCGCAAGTCGCCAATCGTTTGGTCGACGTGCATTCCGAGTCGCGCGTCCAAGTTTGAGTTCGGATCTGCATCGACGGCCAAAACGGTGACGCTGTCAGTGCTCAAGTGTTTTACAAGGAGCGAAGCAAAAGTCGTTTTGCCGGTTCCGCCTTTACCCGTTATCGCAATGGTTTGCACGCTGTTTCTCCGTAACGCCGTGTGCGGAAACCCTCACCGGCTATGCCTACGCTACTCTTCTACTTAAATACAGATCACTCTTGCGATTTATCTCCTCATTGCGGCACCGGCAAGCGGCCGTCTGGTGTAGTCAGTGACCGAGGCTGGGCACTCATCTCGCAAAGGGCTTATCAGGTGAAACGGATACGCCAACTACGTGTAGACTCGTGTGGCAATGTGGGGAAACTGATCAAGTTCCGTGTGCGGAATGAAAAGGGCTGAGGTAAACTCTTTGAAGAACATGCTGCTGACGCTCAGCTCTATGTGTGTCATATTTTCGACAATCTCTGCTGCTTTGTCTTGCAGGTCCCGCGAGAGCAATACCATTCGCGCTCCGCCAAGGGCCCCATTGCCAATGAACTTGAACGTATCGAGGGGTAGGTCAGGAAGCAAGCCAATCGTAATCGCTTTCTTGGTGTCAAGGTAGTTGCCGAAGCTCCCTGCGATGAAGACGTTGCTCAGGTCGCTAAATTTGTAGCCAAAGGTTTTTAGCAGCACACTACAGCTTGCGTAGACCGCGGCCTTTGTCCGCAGTATGTTTTGAATGTCAACGTCGGTTATGACTATGTTCTTGTCAATGGCTGTGTCCTCTTTGTACGCCACGACGAACTGGTTGCCGTTGCTTCCGACCTCGGTTCTGACGTTGTTCTTGTCTAGCTGAATTTTCCCCGTTCGGTCAATAATGCCATTGCTGAAGAGCTCTGCGATGAGTTCAATAAGACCCGACCCGCAAATGCCCTTTGGCCTTTCGTTGCCGATGGTCGAGTACTCTACCAGACCGTCGTTGATCCACACGCGCTCAATTGCGCCGTTCATCGCCCGGACACCGAACTCGACTTCCCCACCTTCAAAGGCCGGACCCGCCGAACACGAGCACGACACGAGGAACGTGTCGTTTCCCAACACTACCTCGCCGTTGGTGCCAACGTCGATTAGTAATGAGATGTCCGTATTATCGTTCATCCCAGACGCTATGATATCAGCTGTGACGTCGCCGCCGACGTAGCTGCTCCGGCACGGAAGCGCATAAACATAGGCGTTGGGGTTGACGCTCAGGTCGAGTTTCACCGCCTTCATCTGGGGGGCGACGGACATTACCGGTATGTAAGGCTCGTGGCGTATGTACTTAGGATCCAGCCCATAAAAAAGGTGTATCATAACGGTATTGCCTGAAAGAACCACCCGACAAATTCTTTCATAGCGCACCTTGTTTTCAATAACGAGCTCTCGTATGAGGTCATTGATACCATACCTGATGGTACTTGTCAGCTTGCTGATGCCATCTTCGTGCTCCTCGGTGTACATCACTCGGGAAAGGACGTCTTCACCGTACACGACTTGCTTGTTATAGTCAGACCGAGCGTCAATCACCCTGCCAGTTGTTAAGTCCACTAACTCGACGACGATCGTCGTAGTACCTATGTCCACTGCGATTCCGATCAAATCGTTATCTGAAGGAGCACCGATATCGATGATCTCTTTTCTGTCCCAGAGGTCCATCAGCGTGACGTTCACGTTCCATTGGTTCTCTCGAAGCACTCTGCTTAGTCTCTTCAATGTGGGCAGCCCGATCGTGACGTGCCCTATGTCGAGATTGCGCAGCGCGTGCGTGACTCTATCGAGGTCGCTCACGTAGTCGGCTAGTGACGGGGGAGTCAGAGAAAGCGGGACCTTCAGCACGGGGGGGTCAATCGCTGGCAGAGGCGTGGTCACGCTTTTCATGAGTATTTGGTGTGATTCCACCCTGCTCTCTTTGGGCACGGTCACTTTCAAATTGCCTGCGACTCGAGCCAAACACGCCAAAAAGTAGCCGCCTGCTTTTTCTTCAGTGGTTAGCAGGTCAGTTTCGTCGCTTTGGACGCTCCCCTCGATGAGGACCTTACACTTGCCGCATTTGCCTCGGCCTCCGCAGATGCTGTCGATGTAGATGTCGGAGCTCGTAGCTGTGTCAAGAACAGTCGTGCCTCGTTCAACCTTGACAGTTTTGTTGTCAGGTTTAAAAACAACCTTGAATTCCTTCTTCAAATTGCCCCAAAAGCCTCACATTGTGTTCAAAATTGACGTGTCTTTATATACTATATTTTTATATATAGGTTGCGAGGTGGGTAGCGTCGCACGCGCGAATGCGAAAGCGTTAAAGCGTTACGCACACCTAATCACTTGTCACTTTAGCAAGGGAGTTATCCATGATAGTCATTGGCGGTAACATCAACGGCTACTCAAAGTCAGTCGAAGCGATAATCGATCGACGAGATACGAAAGCTGCTCAGGAACTTGCAATTCGGCAAGTTGACGCCGGGGCGCAAATTATCGACCTCAATGCGGGGCTTGGCAGGAGTGATGCCGTTGAGCTGATGAGATGGCTAGTAACGACTGTGCAAGATGTGGTAGACGTAACGCTTTCCATTGACACTCCGAAAATCGACGTGATGAAATCGGGTATCGACGACGTCAAAGGAAAGTCGATGATCAATTCGATCCCCGCCGAGCAGGAGAAGATGGCCACGCTTTTTCCATTGGCCGCGGAGCACGATTCAGAAATCATATGCATGACGATGGACGAGAAGTTCATCCTTGGCGATGTCGACAAACGAGTGGAACAGGCGGCGACGCTTGTCGCAAATGCGTGCGAGTACGGCATCGATGTCGACAAGCTGTACGTCGACCCTGTTTGTTTGCCCGTGAGTACGGCGCAAGATCAAGCGCCGATCGTCGTCGAAGCGGTTCGAAAAATTGGCCTGCTCACGAGCCCCACGTCAGCGCTGAAGACGACGATCGGCCTAAACAACATCTCGCACGATACGAAGAATCCGCGATTAATAGAACGGACGTTTCTGGCAATGCTGATGGGCGCGGGGTTGTCATCAGCAATTATAAACACCGAGGATAAGGAACTACTGGACACGATAAAAACGTGCGATGTGCTGCTGAACAAAGACGTATATGCTGAAGACTACTTGAAAGCGTAGCACTTTCGCGTTCACGAGGATGGCCTGTCATTTTTTTGCTTCGATATGCGCGTCGGCAACCTTTGCTAAAGCTTAAATAGCATCCCTTTTTATTATATCGGATGGGTTTGGTCAAATGAAGCCAGAGATACTACTAGAGATCAAGGCCGCTGAAGCGGAAGCCCAGCGAATGATCGATGAAGCTCAGACCCAAAAAGAAAAGGCAATCGAGGATGCAAAAAAGAAATCGTTTGAGATAATTGATGCGTCAGAGAAAGAAGCAAAAAAGATAGCAGACGATTTGAACGCGACTGCCGATTTAGAGATAAACACAGCTACGCAAGCAATCCGTAAAACCGGCGAAGCAGATATTTTAAGAATCAAAGAGCGCGCTCAGAAAAAGCACGCTGAAGCCCTCTCTTATTTGGTTGAGGAGTTTAAGATTCACTATGTTTGAGCCGCAAGCGATGACTAAAGTTATCGTTGCCGGATCGAAAGACTATATGGGCCTCGCGATAGATGCCTTGCATAAGCATAACGTTATGCACATTACCGACTTCGTTAAGGAAGATGACGACTTCAGAATCGGTAAGCCGTACGCTAGCGCCTCCAAACTCTCAGAACGGGCCATATCCCTGCGCTCTATAGCGAGCTATCTCAGCATCACCGGCAAAGAGGACACTCCGAGCAGGTACGCGGAAGACGCTATTGCGGATGAGATCGATGAGAAAACCGAGCGCCTCAGTTTTGAAGTTACGCAAGTAACACGCAATATAAGCGATATAGATTCGCGCATCAAAGACATTAATGACAAAAAGCGGTTGCTTGACCCTCTGAAGAACTTTGACCTGCCACTTGACCTGTATGGCGGCTATCGCTCGTTAGCGGTATTTGTCGGGACAGCAAAATGGTCGCCGACGATCAGTGATATCACCAAAGATTATGAGCTCGAAATCGCGCCCTATATGCGGGGGTACGCCATCGCCATTTTTGTACCTAGGGAGTTTCAGGATGATGTTCTGAAACGCTTGCAGGAACAGGGCTATTCAGCTCTTTCCCTCCCTGAAATGCAGGGCACGCCGAAGGACATACTCGCAGATCTCGATGTACAGCTTATCGAACTTCAAACCGAAAAAGAAACGAGTCGGGAGGAGCTAAGCACGCTGCGGGAAAGGTACATCGATTACATTCTAGCTTCAGACGAGTACCTATCGATAGCGACGCAAAAAGCTGAAGCTCCGCTGCGATTCGCCACGACGAAGAATGCATTCATCATCGAGGGCTGGATCCCAACAAAGAATCTCGAACACGTTCAACGCGACGTCGATAGCGTGACCGATGGACACGTTATGGTGGCCATTGATGAATCAGAGGCAATCAACGCAGAAAAAGTTCCCATAGCGCTTGAAAACCCGATGCCTTCAGAACCTTTTGAGCTGCTCGTCAAAGCCTTTGCACTGCCGAAGTATAACGAGATCGACCCGACGATGTTCGTCGCTCTGATTTATCCTTTTCTCTTCGCCCTGATGCTTGGCGATATTGGCTACGGGGCCGTGATTATCGGAATAGGCCTTGTAGTCCAACGCAGACTGAAATCTAAAGGTATTCGCGATTTAGCTCGGATCTTGGTCTATGCAGGCGTACTGTCCATCGTTTTCGGATTTATCTATAATGAGTTCTTTGGCGTCGCGCTCTTTGGGACAGGAGGTTTAATTCCCTCCTTTTACGCTTATCCGACTATTCCCCGTTTTGAAAATATTGCTACGTTGCTGGTAGTTACGCTAGTTATCGGCATCTTGATGCTTACGCTGGGGTATGTTCTCGGATTTGTCAACGAATATCGACAGCACGGGCTGAAGCACGCGGTGCTCACGAAAGCGAGCTGGCTCCTCATGCTGTGGGGTGGCGTGCTTGTGGTTATTGAGATCTTGCCACCTCTCACGAAGGCGGCTGCGATCAGCATATCTCCCGCGTTGTTGGCCGGCTTTGGGCTCGTTGTGATAGGCTTAGTCTTCTTGCTAGGGGGCGAAGGCATAGTTGGCATAACCGAGCTTCCAACGCTTCTGTCAAACGTGCTTTCGTACTCTCGGTTACTCTCGATAGGCGTCTCATCTTTGGGCATCGCTCTTGCGGTGAATAGGTTATCCTACGCGCTTTTCATCGATAAGGGCGGGGTTTGGATTATCTTTGGAGTGCTTCTGCTAATCATTGGCCACGCGGTGAATACTGCGCTGGGCATTTTGGATTCAGGCTTGCAAAGCTTGAGATTGCATTACGTGGAGTTCTTCACGAAGTTCTATCGTGGAGGCGGCATGAAATATAAGCCGTTTGGGTTAATAAGAAAGTATACGGAGGAACAATAAAATGGTAGATCCAACAGCAGCAGGCTTGATCGCGATAGCAGCAGCTTTAGCCGTCGGCCTCACAGGAATAGGCGCCGCGTTAGGCGAGCAAATGATCGGTTCGGCAGCTGTAGGGGCTATGGCGGAAGATGAAGGCTTCTTCGGACGGGGTCTGGTCATGACCGTCATTCCCGAGTCTATTGTAATATTCGGGCTGGTTGTGGCGTTGATACTGCTTTTCGTGACTTTGCCCACTATTTGAGGACCTATGGGCTTGGAAGTTGTCGTAAAAGACGTGCTAGAACGAGGACACGAGGAAGCGAATCGCATCAAGCGTGAAGGAACAGACGAAGCCGATGCCATAATTGCGGCGGCCGAAAACAAGGCGCGTGAGATCCTCAAAGAAAGACGAGAGCAGGCAGTCCTGCAAATTGAGCGTCGAAAAAACAGAGAAATATCCAGCGCGAATCTTGAGGTTAAGCGAGCGATCCTCAATGTGAAGAAAGAACTGCTTGACAAAGCATATGACGAAGCGCTAGGGGTGCTAGCCGCGCTTTCTGAACCGGAACGAGAATCTATCATCAAGAAACTGCTCGAATCGCACACTGATTCAAAGCGTGTATTTTCAAATAGAAGCGACGAATCCATTGTGAGACAAATCACTAACCTAGAATATGGCGGCACGATACTCTGTTCAGGCGGCATAGTTTTGGAAAATGAAGATGGCACAGTGATACACGACCTGACCTTCGATACACTTCTCACAAGCGTGCGTGAGACGTCTTTGAAGCAGCTCTTAGAAATTTTGAACGTGTGAGCGCAATGTACGCGCAGCAAAAAAAGAGAAAGCACTCAGGATCTGTAGCCAAATCGAGATACGCGTATGGCAATGCGCGAGTGCACGCGATGAAGGTGAAGCTCTTCCCTAAGGAGACCTATGCAAAACTCCTTGTCATGGATCTTCCTGAAATAGCGCGCTTTATTGAAGAGTCAGAGTACAAAGCTGAAGTCGACGAACTCGCACGCACTTATTCAGGCATAGACTTGGTTGAGTTTGCCACTCATCTGAACTTGGCGAGGACTTTCAGGAAACTTATCGACATGACGATGGGTGAGCCTCACGATTTGATCGTTGAATATCTGAGACGCTGGGATATCTGGGACATCAAAACCATATTGCGAGGAAAAGCGTATGGAGCCTCGGATGATGAGATATTGAGGATACTCGTGCCCAGCGGCGAGCTTTCGATCGAATTTCTGCAGAATCTGGTAAGAAAGCCGAGTGTCGGGGAGGTCGTCGCGGCGCTGAAAGGCACAGTGTACTATAATGTCATCAAAGACATCGAGTATGCAGAGTCTTCGATGAGGGTCGAGGACGAACTCGACAAGTTTTATTACGCAAGGATGGTCGACGCATCGCGAATTATTGGCTTCTCACTGTACCTAAAAGTTGTTCGGATGGAGATCGACGTAGCTAACTTGAAAACTCTGTTTAGATTGAAAACCGCAGACATTTCAGGGTCACGCGTCCTCCAATATATTATACCTAACGGATTGTATCTGACTGACAAAGAGATAGAAAAGCTGGCGGACGCGCCTTTCAACGAGTTCATAGAGATGCTGAGCAAATACAGGTACTGGGGCGCTATTTCAGACATCATTACTGAGCGAATGGAATCACTAAGCAAGATCGAACTCAGGCTCGACAAATACTTGAACGAGCACGTGTGGAAGATCGCTACGTACAATCCGTTGACGGTGCTGCCCATGCTAGGATACATGTTGAGCAAAGACGCAGAAGTGGACAACATCCAAGCGATAGTGCGAGGCAAAGAGGCAGGACTCTCGCAAGAAATCATCAAATCCCATCTGGTACTGTAGAAGAATACATTTTAGGCCAAACATTTTGTAATGTGGTGAGTTACGTGGAGGTTGCAGTTGTCGGCAGCGCTGATTTTGTGACAGGCTTTCTATTAGCAGGCGTGCGGAAAACGTTCATCACCAACGATGCTGATTTAGAGCCGACACTTAAGAGGGCCTTAAAGGACGAGGACATTGGCATATTAATCATAAATAGCGACGATGTGGAAAAGGTGTCGATGCCTCTACGCATAGCCTTGGATGACTCGGTAGAACCTACCGTCATCTCAATTGGCGGCGCGGGAGAAGAACGCACGCATTTGCGAGAGAAGATAAAGCGATCTGTAGGTGTTGACTTGTGGAAGTAGAGCAAAAGGGCAGGATATATCGGGTTGCAGGGCCCGTCGTTACTGTTATCGGGATCGAAGCAAAGATGTATGACCTCGTAAAGGTCGGTGACGAAGGCCTCATGGGGGAGGTCATCGAGATCGACCGGGACAAGTTCATCATTCAAGTTTACGAGGATACGTCAGGCCTAAGGCCCGGTGAGCCTGTGGAGAACACGGGGTTGCCGCTTTCCGTTGAGCTGGGGCCCGGGCTCTTGAGTTCCATCTATGATGGCATTCAACGGCCGCTTCCAGTGTTGAATGCGCAACTAGGTGACTTCATCGAGAGGGGCGTTGCCGCATCGGGGCTCGATCATTCAAAGAAGTGGGACTTCGTGGCGGAGGTTAAGCCCGGCGAGGAGATCCACGCGGGTCAAGCTATCGGCTATGTACAAGAGACGCCGCACTTACAGCACAAGATCATGGTCCCTCCTGAGAAAGGCGGAACGATAAAGACGATAGCGTCAGGAGAGCACACGGTAGAAGACGTTATTTGCACTCTTAACGACGGAACAGAACTCAAGCTCATGCAGGAATGGCCGGTTCGCGTGTCGAGACCATCGGTTGAGAAGTTAATGCCTGACACCCCCCTCGTTACGGGGCAACGGATTCTGGATGCACTCTTCCCTGTGGCGAAAGGCGGAACTGCAGCTATTCCTGGACCTTTTGGTTCTGGAAAGACGGTCGCGCAGCAACAGCTCGCGAAATGGTCGGACACACAGATTGTGGTGTACATCGGCTGCGGAGAGCGCGGCAATGAAATGGCTGACGTGCTCACGGAATTTCCGGAGCTTCTAGACCCCCAAACAAACGCGCCGCTCATGGACCGAACCGTACTCGTAGCAAATACCTCAAATATGCCGGTAGCAGCCCGCGAGGCGTCAGTCTACACCGGCGTGACCATCGCTGAGTATTTCCGCGATATGGGGTATGACGTTTCCCTTATGGCAGACTCCACGTCACGATGGGCTGAGGCTATGCGTGAGATCTCTTCGCGTCTGGAGGAAATGCCCGGCGAGGAGGGCTATCCTGCCTATCTCGCCGCACGGCTCTCTGAGTTCTATGAGCGTTCGGGACGTGTGAAGACACTTGGCGGTAACGAAGGTTCTATCACCGTTATCGGGGCAGTGAGCCCTCCCGGAGGCGATTTCTCGGAGCCCGTGACCCAAAATACACTCAGGATTGTCAAAGTGTTTTGGGCTCTTGACAGCAAGCTCTCACAACGGCGCCATTTCCCCTCTATTAACTGGCTCGATTCATACAGCCTTTACACGCAAAACCTCTCGGAATGGTTTATCGATCACGTCGCAGGGGATTGGGAAGAACTCAGAATGCAGGCTATGGCGATACTCCAGAAAGAAAGTGAACTTCAGGAAGTCGTGCAACTGGTGGGATCTGATGCGCTCCCTGACGATGAGCAATTAACGCTGGAAGTTGCGAGGATGATTCGTGAGTACTTCTTGCAGCAAAACGCGTACCACGAGGTAGATACTTACTGCCCACTTCAAAAGCAACACGATATCCTCGCAGCCATCATGGTTTATGATGACCTCGCGAGAAAAGCTCTTAATATGGGCAGACTCGTCGATGAGATCATCAACGTCCCAGCAAAGTCAGAGCTGGCGCAAATCAAGTTTGAAGCAGAATACGCGACCAAGCTTGAAGAGATTGAAACAGCCCTGCGAGCGGAACTAGCATAGGGTGAAAAAAATGAAAGAGTATCGAACAATAACATCCATTGCGGGGCCCCTCGTTTTCGTTGAGAAAACAGAGCCTGTTGGGTATATGGAGCTTGTCAACGTCATCCTCGCAGACGGAACTGTAAAAAGAGGACAGGTTCTTGATACGTCCGAAAAGTTGGTAGCACTTCAAGTATTCGAAACGACGGCGGGCATTGACCGACACTCGAAAATACGGTTCACCGGCGAAGTCATCAAGATGCCCGTCTCGACCGAAATACTCGGCCGAATACTCTCAGGATCAGGTGAACCGCTTGATGGCGGTCCAGAAATCGTGCCGGAAAAGCGACTCGACATAACGGGCGCGGCGATTAACCCCTATGCACGAGATAACCCATCTGAATTCATCCAAACCGGCATTTCCACGATAGACGGAATGAATACCCTCGTTCGAGGGCAGAAATTGCCCATTTTCTCGGGATCGGGTCTCCCCCATAACGACTTGGCGCTGCAAATTGCGCGGCAGGCGAAAGTATTGGGTGCAGAAGAAGCCTTTGCCGTCATTTTCGTCGCCATGGGCATCACCGCAGAAGAAGCGCGACATTTTATGAATGACTTTGAGAGAACTGGGGCGCTTGAGCGGGCCGTCGTGTTTTTGAACCTTGCGGATGATCCTGCAATTGAGCGGCTCATTACCCCACGACTTGCGCTCACAACGGCTGAGTACCTCGCCTATGAACACGATATGCACGTCCTGGTTATACTCACCGACATGACGAATTATTGCGAGGCGCTGCGGCAGATTGGCGCTGCCCGAGAAGAGGTGCCCGGGCGGCGCGGCTACCCCGGATACATGTATACTGACCTTGCGTCGATCTATGAACGCGCCGGGCGAATCCGCGGTAAAACAGGTTCGATTACGCAAATCCCGATTCTCACCATGCCTGGCGACGATATCACCCACCCAATTCCTGACCTTACGGGGTATATTACGGAAGGGCAGTTCGTGATATCGCGTGAGCTGCATAGGAGGGGTATATATCCGCCGGTGAACGTCCTCCCCTCGCTCTCACGCCTTATGAATTCGGGCATAGGCGTTGGAAAGACGCGTGAAGACCATAAGGCGGTATCGGACCAGCTTTATGCGGGGTACGCTGAGGGCAAAGACCTGCGCGGGCTTGTGGCGATCGTCGGGAAGGAGTCACTCTCCGATCGTGACAAAACGTTGCTCACGTTTGCAGATATCTTCGAGGACAAATTCGTACGACAGGGTTACGAGGAAGATCGCGGTATAGAAGAAACGCTCCAACTCGGCTGGGACTTGCTTGCAACGTTGCCGGAAGCGCAACTGACCAGAATTGACAGGAAGCTCATTGAGAAATATCATCCGGCACACGTCGTGAATAAGACTGAGGAGCCCGTGCCCGCAGTCTCTTCCTAGCGTGGCTTTAGACAAGGGGTAGGCGGCGCACACACGTAGCGCCAGAATCCCCGTTCGACTAAGGAGAGCGCATGGCTTTAAGGGAAGTAAAACCAACACGATCGGAACTGCTCGAAATTAAGAAGAAAATACGGTTGTCGGAGTCGGGCTACAACCTGCTGAAGATGAAGCGGGACGGGCTCTTGCTGGAATTCTTTGACGTCCTTGAAAAGGTGAAAGATGCGAGCATAGACCTAGCGAACGCGTACAAAATTGCAAAGGAGAAGATTGATGTCGCGGAAATGGTCGAAGGCGTAATAGAAGTGTATTCCGCCGCGTTTGCTTTGAAGCACAAGCCAGAGGTCACTTTAACGAGTAGGAGCTTAATGGGGGTCACCGTCCCTGAAGTATCTTTCGCTACCATCAGCAAGAGTATAGATGAACGCGGTTATGGCATAATAGGGACATCATCGGCGATTGACGAGGCCGCAGCCGCATACGAGGAGCTGTTAGACAAGATCATACGTGCGGCAGAAGTCGAAACCGCAGTCAAGCGACTGCTTATGGAAATTGAAAGGATTAAGCGTCGCGTAAATGCTCTTGAGTTTCGGGTTATCCCGGACTTAAAAGAAGCCGAGGCGTTCATCATGTTCAGGCTTGAAGAGATGGAACGTGAAAATATTTTCAGGCTCAAAAAAATCAAGAAAAAAGCGGCGAGTTCTGAATCTGCGTGACATTGAGCTATTTAAGGTCCGAAGGAAAGAACCACCTTATGCCGCCCCATACGAAGGCGCCGTAAGTTTGCTCAACTGCTTTTTTTGCTATCCCCTCTCTCACTATCCAGCGCGCCAGAGCTTTTATGTAAGGAATTAGCATAATGACTCGTGGTGAAGATCATGAAGCGACTCAAGGTCAGGGACGTTATCAAGCACGGAGTGCAGACGATCGATCCGAGTGCATCACTCCTTGATGCGGCAAGGCGCATGATGGAAGACGCAACAGACGCTTTCATTGTGGCGCCGCTTGAAAAAGATGAGCCATTCGGCATCATTACCGAGAGAGATATCGTCGATTTGTTCGCCGACGAGGTCGATATTGGCAAAGTGACGGTAGGAGAAATGGCCAGCAAGCCACTCTTCATCGTATCTCCGGGAATGCCCATACTGTATGCTGCTAAGATGTTTCGAAATGGTGCGGTAAATCATCTGGCCGTCTTCAACGGACAAGAAATCCTTGGGATTATCTCGTGTAATGACGTCTTAAGAAGCCTTCCCAATTTGATGGAGCAAATCTACAGCGAGTTTGACTAGCCGGCAGGGGGGTGGCCGTTAGCCGAAGGTGCCCGCGCCTCGAGTGCGGTCCCTCTGAGTGGAAGGTTCGGCGAGGTGAGAAGTGCTTTAGGATTGATTTTGGACTTTGATCTAATCTTGGTTTGACTCGCCTTTTTTCCAAAACTATTAAGTAGGTATCGTGTAATCATATTACGAAATAGCTTGATTTATAAGCATCTTTGGAGTCTATTTGTTGTGTTGAGGCGATTATAATGGCGGAACAACCCCCTAAGAAACCTGTATTTGATGACTATGGTATCGATCCTGCGATCTCTGAGATTCAGAATTTCAAGGCTGAAATCGTACACGAATTGAGGAAAGCTGAGGTGCCATTCCCGATAACGAGTCGCGAACAGCTGATGACCGTGTTTCCCAAGGGCCTGAGCATGCAGTGCTCGATGAAAGGTCAAAAAATAGAGCTTCACCAGTACATTTCTAAAATGAAGGCCGACGAGTTTCCGATCAGGACTGCCGGCGACGTTGCTGACAAGTTGGCGTCGTTTTGTACGATGTAACTCAACGTCGTATCGATTTTTGCCGCAACGGACTGTACCCCGTTCAAAGAAGCCCACGGTTGTGAGCTTTTTTTGGACACTTACTTTTTTTTAAATATTCTTATATAATTGGGTGTGCATAAAAGACATATAAGGCCATACGTGGAAGCGCTGGTGGGCCTATGCATGCGACAATAATACCGGAAGAATGGCAGTTCGAAAAAGAAGTCGTTTGTTTTAACTGCCAGACAAAAGCAACGCAAGTTGTGCGGATTAAGGACAGACAAGGCAGCGTTATATGCTCGGCGTGTGGCGCACAGCGTCACTATGTCATACGAAGCGTGATTTATGGGACGGACACGCCGCCGATGGCCCCTGTGGGGATGAAATATGATGCGTGGGACTTCGCGAAGACCAGCGAATGTCTGAACTGTAAAGAACACGCACGGCACAGCGTCCATCTCGACGAGTACAAGATGAACGTGATCTGTGACGAGTGCGGTTTTTCGCGAGTGTTGAAGCTCGATTATCTTGTCTTCCCGCATGTACTCTCGCACGAATAAGCCCCCTGAAGATGAGCACGCGGTTGTACGTCTTTCACGCAGGGCAGTGTGATCCGAAGAAGTGCACCGCCAAAAAACTTGCCAAATTTCATCTCGTAACTCTTTTCTCGACGCCGCGACCCTTGTGGGGCTCTCATACGGTGCTCCTTGATCCATCCGCACCCGCTCCGTTATGCCGCGCGGATGTTGTGACGACGCTCGTTGCGGTTGATTGCTCTTGGAAACAACGTGAGCGCGTGTTCGAGTCGTTCCGGGCGCGGACGAGGCGACGACTTCCCTATCTTTTGGCAGCGAATCCTGTGAACTATGGGCGGCCGTTCGAGCTCACAACCGTAGAAGCGCTGGCGGCTGCGCTCTACGTCCTTGGGGAATCACGACGCGCAAGAGAACTCTTGAACAAGTTCAAATGGGGTTCGACATTTTTGAACTTGAACGCGGCACCCCTCGATGAATACGCCGGCGCGAACACCGTCAGCGACGTGCTCGCACTTGAGCGCGCCTATATAGAAGGCTAAATGACTTCTTATCCGCGTTCTTGCGGTTAACGCAAACAGAAAGATTAAATGCTGTTAGGCGTATGGTTCTACCGACGTGAGAGGTACATCTGATGGCACGTTTTCCAGAAGCTGAAAAAAGGTTGCTTAATATCAAAATCTGCATGCGGTGTAACGCCCGCAACCCGCCACGGGCGACTCGATGCAGGAAATGTGGTTATAAAAACCTGAGGGTCAAGTCGAAGGAACGAAGGGGCTAGTCGATTGAGCATCGAGCAGCATCTCGAAGAGGCGATCAGCAGAGAAGGAACGATACACCTAACGCTTATCGATCCCGACTCACAGCCGCCAGAGGAAGCCGCACGAATTGCACGGGGCGCCACGGCTGGAGGCACCACTGCGGTTCTTGTGGGAGGTTCTGTAGGCGTCGGCGGACGTGGCATAGAGTGCACCGTATCGGAAATCAAAGGTAGCACGGGTGTCCCTGCTATCATCTTCCCTTCAGACGTAGGGAGTGTGTGTACGACGGCCGACGCGATGTTTTTCTTGTGCCTTATGAACTCTAGGAGCACGGCGTATCTCAGTACGAACCAAGCACTCGGCGCCGTGTTTGTCAAGAGCTACGGAATAGAGCCCATTCCAGTAGCGTACATCATCGTCGAACCGGGGGGAACTGTTGGCTGGATAGGTGATGCGCGTTTGATTCCGCGCAACAAACCCGAGATCGCCGCCGCATACGCGCTCGCAGGAAAATATCTTGGGATGCGATGGGTCTACCTTGAGGCAGGTTCTGGTGTCCCCGATACAGTCCCCCCCGAAATGGTGAAGGCGGTAAAAGCATCCATAGACGATACAAGGCTCATCGTAGGCGGCGGGATACGCACCGACAAACAGGCCGAGTTGCTAGCGAAGGCGGGAGCGGATGTCATCGTAACGGGCACGGCAATCGAAGAGGACGTTGACATCGAAAACAAGATCGCAAGCTTTGTTCGCGTAATACAGCACTAATCGCCTGCTTTCTGCGCGCTTTTGTTTTTCTCTACCCAGCTGCTGTAGTTGCATTGCGGGCAGCCGAGATCCCAAAATCGCTTGCCGCTTTGTACCTTGATAAGCCGCATGTCGTGTTCTTTGCACTTGCGGGCAGTTATGCGCAGCCTTCCTGATTTCGGCAGGGGGAGTCCAAACGTGCACTTCGGATACCCGCTGCACCCTACAAACCGTCCGCCGCGTTTTGAGCGACGCACGATGAGATCTGAGCTGCACTGAGGGCATGTCCCGACGGTCGCGTCTCCGCGTAGCCCTTCTTGCAGCGATTTGCTAATCTCTTCGAGTTGCTCATCGAGCGTGCTCAAGACCTTATCGAGAATATCCGTTGAGCTGACCACCACAAACTCCTTTGACAGCGTTCCCGTTTTGATTTTGTCCATCTCCTCTTCGAGGAGTCGGGTCATCTCAGGTTTCGTAATTGTGGGGGCGTAGCGCTCGAGCGATTGTGTGACGCTGCACGCGATACCGGTGGGACGAAGGGGATTCACGTCGACATAGCCCCGCTGAGCGAGCTTCTTGATGATCTCGTGGCGCGTGCTTTTCGTCCCCAAGCCGAGCTCATCCATCTTCTTTATTAACTGGCCTTGTCCCCATCGCTGTGGCGGCTGCGTCTCCTTCTCCACAAGCTGTTTGTTCGTGACAGTGACAACTTCGCCTTCGTGAAGGTCAGGGAGGTATCGCTCTTGCGTCTGTGCATACGGGTAGTGATAGCGCCAGCCTCGATATGAAAGTTCTAGCCCAGTCGCTCTGAGCTGCTCCCCGCGAGAGTCCAGCGTGACCTTTTTCGTGCACCATCGCGCCGGGTCGGAGAGCGTCGCAAAGAACCGTCGCACAACGAGCTCGTACACCTTCCAGCTTTGTGGCTCGAGATCAGCTTGTGTGGCGCGCATCGTGGGATAGATCGGCGGATGGTCGGTCGTTTGCTTTTTACCGCGGGTGGCGACCAGCTGCTTCTTTTCTAGCAGCATGCGAGCATTCTCAGCGAATGGACCGCTTCTGAACATGCTCACTGAGAGGCGGAGATCGAGCTCATTTGGATAGACTGTGTTGTCGGTGCGCGGATAGCTTATCCACCCTGCCGTGTAGAGGCGCTCCGCCGTTTCCATAGCGCGGCTTGCTGAGATCCCAAGCGCGCTTGCTGCAGCGAGAAACTCGGTCGTATTGAAGGGTTTCGGGGGGGCGTCCACTCGTTCGGTTTTGGCAAACGTAACGACGGTGGCGGTGTCGCCGATGTTTTGTATCGCCGCCGTTGCGCTCGCTTTGTTTCGAAATCGGTCTGCTTGGTGCTTTGCGTGAAACGTTTCGCTGCTCGTGCTGAGATCAATGTATATTTCCCAGTATGGCTCTGACACGAATTGTGCAATTTTTCGCTCGCGATCAACGATCAGGGCGAGCGTTGGACTTTGAACGCGTCCCGCAGATAAGAAACGGTTGCCAAGTCGCTTCGCAGACGTCGATATGAAGCGCGTGAGCGCAGCACCCCAGATGAGGTCCACTGCCTGCCGTGCCTCTCCAGAACGAGCAAGGTTGAGGTCAATTCTGGTTGGCGATCGAAACGCGCGCTTGACTTCAATGGGGGTCATTGCACTAAACCGTACGCGATCCACCCCGACGTCCTTGACCGACTTGACGATCGTGCACGCTTCTAAACCGATGAGTTCGCCTTCCGTGTCAAAGTCAGTCGCAATGGTCACCCGGTCCGCGTCTTTGGCGGCCCGTTTGAGTCCTGACACGATGGTCTTGTGCGTTGGAACGGTGACGACATCAGCCCGTATTAGGTCGTGAAGGTTTGTCTTCCAGTCACGGTATTCATCTGGGAAGTCGAGCTTGACGATGTGCCCCCTCAGGCCTAGCACGACCGTACTGTTGAAGCGATACGCGTTAGCGCCGGCGACTTTGGTTGCAGATGCTGCGCCGCCGGAGAGAATCTCGGCGATCCGCTTCGCCGCGATATCCTTCTCAGTTACGATGAGGTGCATCAGAGTTGCTCCCGAATAAGACGATTGGTAAGGGTGGGATCAGCCCGTCCGCGTGTCTTCTTCATGACCTGACCGACGAGGAAGTTAAGCGCGCCTTTCTTGCCGCTGTGATAGTCGTCAACGGCCTGTGGGTTCTCCTCAACTGCTTGCTTAACGGCAGCGGTGATCTGTTCGACTGGGACAGCTTGAAGCGCCTGTGCGTCGATGATCTCGCAAGGGGTCGCTCCGGTGTCGAGGACAGTTCGTATGACCTCGACGGCTGCGTTTTCGGTAATGGTTCCTTGGTTCACGTTGGTGATGACGTCGATTAAGAAGTTGGGGCTGAACGCATCAAGGGTCAGCCCGCGGTAGTTTAGCTCGCCCTGGAGCACGTCAACGACCCAGCTTGCCGCCGCCGACGGGTCGACTCGTGCGGCGACCGTTTCGAAGTAGTCGGCCAATGGCTTCGACGCGGTGAGCACTTTGGCAAGGTAATCTGAAATTCTGTACTGCTCGATGAAGCGGTGACGTTTTGCATCCGGGAGTTCGACTTGCACTTGCTGCGGGAACTGTTCGGCCACCGGTTCGGGATCGACGCGCGGAAGATCAGGTTCGGGGAAATACCGATAATCGTGCTCTTGCTCTTTTGAACGGAGTGAAATTGTGATGCCGCGCGCTTCGTCGAAGTGCCGCGTTTCTTGCGTGATATGGATGCCTCTTCGAAGCAAGTTTCGCTGGCGGGTGATTTCAAAAAGGAGCGCTTTTTCCACGCCTTTGTATGAGGAGATGTTTTTGACTTCGGCCCGTTGCCCGCCGGCGATCGAAATGTTAGCGTCGACGCGAAGCGATCCTTCGAGGTTGCCGTCGAAGACGTCGAGATATTCCAGGATGTTGCGCAACTTGTTCAGGAAGCGACGTGCTTCCTTAGGGGCGCGAAGGTCGGGTTCAGTAACCACTTCGAGCAGTGGCACGCCGGATCGATTGTAATCTATCAGGGAATACTGCGCCTTTTCGATGGTTCCGCGGTACGTGAGCTTCCCCGGATCTTCTTCTAAGTGAACGCGTCTGATCCGAATCCTCCGTTCCTGCCCTTCGCTGTCGACCATCATGTAGCCGTTTGTGCCGAGGGGAAAGTCATACTGGCTGATTTGGAATCCTTTCGGCAGGTCGGGGTAGTAGTAGTTCTTCCGGTAGAACTGCGTCTGCTGCACCGAGCAGCTGAGCGCTTTCGCGACCCGTTCGGCGTAAACGATTGCCATTTCGTTGACGACCGGCAGACTCCCCGGAAGCCCAAGACAGATGGGACACGTGTGGGTGTTTGGCTCTGAGTCTTGATACCGCGTTGAACATCCGCAAAACAGCTTCGATTGCGTAGTTAGCTGTACGTGTGCCTCAAGCCCTATGATAACATCGGATCTTTCCGTGGTCATCTGAAACACTTTTGAACCTGCTTCTCCCTGGCAGACGCTGCGCACCCGCGGCGCCTGTACAGTGTGTATAGAAGCGCGTTGATGCTTGGATATCTGGTCAATAGGGTGGGGCGCCCCTAATGTTTTTGAGGCCTTCCGTTAGGATAGTTTCCAGCTACTAGTCAGAACGCTACCTATTATAATTAACTGTGCGGGCGCTGATGGGTTGCAGCACCTCGCACTGACTGGGAAGTCTGGAGGGTAGATCTATCAACCACGAGATCGGACGGCACTGCAGCGAACCACGTGAAAAGGTTTATCTGATAATCAGCAGCTTGTATATGGGAGGAGTCAATATGAGCGCGTATAAATGGGCCCTTCCACTGCTGGTCACCGTCTTGTTGCTCGCTTCGGCCTGCACCATGGCGAGCGCGCAAAGCACACAAGGAGGCGTAGTACAGATCAGCTCGCCTCCAAAGAACGGCAAGGCCGGACCTACGGAGCGCGTAAGCGGTAAAGCTCAGCTTTCAAAGGGGTATTCGCTTTGGATCGTGCCGTACGATCCTACCGCGGGCAAGTACTATCCTCAAGCGCCTTCGCTCACGGTGCGGAGTGATGCGACCTGGTCGTCTCGTCTCTCGGTAGGCACCATATTTGGCGTCGGCAAAACGTTCCAGATCGACGCGGTCGTCGCAGATCAAAGCGCCAGTACTGCGCTGAGCGGTTACGCCGCGCAGCGAATGGCAATAACGAAACTGCCGCCAGGTGCGCAGGCCGTCGATGCGGTCACCGTAAAGCGCGTGGCAGCAGACGTCACGGGCGCGCCATCGGCAAGCCCCTCGCCCAGCGCCGTGCCACGCACGGCGTCAACCGCTGGATCGAGCGCGACCGCAGGGGCGAGTCCTTCTATAGCGAACGTCGCTCAAGCGAGTGCAGCTGCAAGTAGCCAAAACCCGCTTCCCGGTTTTGAGGCGTTGTACGCACTTGGTGCCATTGCTGCCGTGTTTCTGGCATTACGTGTCACACGCCGTAGCTGAAGCTCTGGTTGCGATGGATTGCCAATCTTAAAACGCCTGCTTCAGGACAGATTAGCTGGAGGGGGTCAATATACAGTTGTCACACGAATGCTATCGATGACTTTTCCTCATTCCGTCGAAAACATGTGGAGCAGCTTGCGGCATTAACGAGTGTGAGGGTCATCGAAGGGCATGCATTCGGCTAGATACGAGTCAGCGAACTTTCCCCCCCACTTAACAAAGCGGTATCACTTCGTTGTCGCTGCGAGCCGCGGTTCATCAGACGGGACAACACAGTGCTTCTGGTTACCCGGGTGGAGCACTTGATAAACAGCGCACGTTAGGCGCTGAGACCACTCTAAGCATTCTAGGGCCTGCAGTTCGTTAAACGTCCAACAAGACGCCCATAATAGAGCGTCACACTTTCAGGCATCATAGTTTTTCCCCTCCTTGCAGAACACCGTGCTCTAGATGTGTTTAAGCTTGCGTGACGACTTTTTCCTGTCACCTTCGCGGCAGCCGCTTGGTTCCGCTGAGAATCGCTGAGCGCAGAGAAACACGTGAATGCAGTTGTGCGGGCTCGGAAGACAGCGCTGGTGGGGATATTGGGCGTTCAAGCTCTCTACAATCGAGCGCGTTAGGGGCCACGGCGGCCTGCGCCCGCTGTCGCAGACACGCAAACACGTATCGACACATCGAGCATTACTACCCCATTCTTAGGTGCGGCTCGTCGCTTGTCGCGTGCGATTGCCTCTCTCCATATGCCGAAACGAGAAGCAGGATTTGATGCGATCGCGCTGCGTATCCACGACTCGGCAGGCGTAAAGCTGCTTGAGGGTGCTGTGATGGGCGCTGGCTGGTCTCCGTTCACTATCGTTTCATCGCATGCTCGAATGCAACGAGCGCTGCTGACAACAGAACGATCCCGAAACCAAAGAGTATGACGATGTCCCTTGAAATTGCTGGTACGCCCACACCGAGCACTACTACTTGTCGCAGCGCGCTAATCGTGTAGGTGAGCGGAAGGAACTGCGCGATGACCTGCATAAACTGCGGCATCTGCGATATCGGGAAGAAGACGCCGCTGAGGAACATCATGGGAAACGTTAGCGTCATCATGATCATCGTAGCAGTCTCCTCGGTACTCGTGAATGAGGTGATGAGAACGCCCAAGCCGACGAGGCTGAACACGCCGAGGAGCAAGATTCCCAGGATGAGCGCGATACTCCCCTGTACGACCACGCCAAAGAGAACGATCGAAAGCGCAAGGACGATGATCCCCTGCATCATACCGCGTGTTGTCTGGGCGATGACCTTTCCGCCCAGTATCGACATCCGGTGCACCGGTGCGGCGAGCATGCCGTCGAGGGTACCTACCTCCCGCTCGAAAGAAATGGCGTGTGGGAGGCCGGTCATAAGCGACATCATGACGACCATCCCCATGATGCCGGGCGCGACGAACTCGAAGTAGTTGGTGGTTTGTCCTGGAACGATGCCCGTCGTCTGGACGTTGTATGGTGCCACCTGGGCTAGCGAATAGTTCAGCGGCGTTTTATACGTCTGGTTCAGTCCATACGTGGCCGTCTGTGTGCCCATTTGTTCAATGGCTTGCGTGAGCTGCGTCTCGATGAGAGATGCCGTCTGAGGGTTCGACTGATCTAAGACAAGGGTCACGTCTGCTTGCTTACCGGTTTTAAGGTCAGATGTGAAATTGCTTCCGATGATGATGCCCGCGCTCTGCTGGCCGTTTTGAATGTTCGATTTCACGTCGGTGGCGCTGCCGACCGTCGAGAGATCCATCATGCCGGTCTTGTTGTTCAGAGCATTGAGCTGTGCGACGAATTTCGTGCTTAGGGACGCATTGCCCTGCGCAGCGTCAAGGTTCACGAGCGCAACAGGGACGTTAGACATGCCGCTATTTGAGGGGAAGATGTAGCCGACCATGCCCATCATGAAGAGGGGCATCAGGATGAGCATTACAAGGCCCATGCGATTCCTGCTTATGTCTAACAAGTCTTTCCACGCAATCCACAGCGCGTGACGAATACCGCTTCTAACTCCCATGGTACAGCCCCTATCGTATCCTCGATTGCACTCTCGGTCCGTGCCGAGAACTCGGTTCCTTTGTGGTAACCTTATCGGCGACCTGCTCCCTCACCTCGTGGCCCGTAAGATAGAGGAACACGTCTTCTAATGTCGGCTCAACGTTATGAATGGAACGAATCTGCCCTGCGCCTGAGCGCACCGCATCAATGACGTTATCGCACGACTCGTCGCCCGACGCTTGAACTTTGATGTGCGTTTCGTCTTCTACCGTGACTGTTTGCGTGCACGACAACGATTGAATGTCTGAGACAAGTGTTGGCGTAATGTTTGGAACGTCGAGCTCGATGACGTTCGTATCGGCACCGATGATTACTTTTTTCAGATTTGACGGCGTATCGAGCGCGACGATCTTCCCGTAATCGACGATGCTAATCCGGTCGCATAGCATGTCCGCTTCGGCCATGGCGTGGGTTGTTAAAATGATCGTTGTTCCGGCATCATCGTTGATGCTGCGCGCAAAGTCGCGGATCTCGTTCGTGGATTGCGGATCAAGACCGAGCGTTGGTTCATCCAAGAACAGGATCTCCGGCTCGTTGAGGAGAGCGCGAATCACATTGATGCGCTGCTTCATCCCGGTCGAAAACGTGCCGATCTGATGGTCTGCCCACTTTTCCATATTAACGACCTTGAGCAGCTCATCGATGCGTTCACGCAGGGCTTTCCGTGGGATATTATAAAGCTCGCCGAACAAGCGCAGGTTTTCATACGCTGTGAGCCGATCATACATGATCATTTTTTCGGATACGAGTCCTATGTGCTCGCGTACCTTGTCACCCTGATGAGCAACGTCGAAGCCGGCAACGGTCGCCGATCCTTCAGTAGGGCTACTTAGTGTGCAGAGCATCCGAATAGTCGTCGTTTTGCCCGCGCCGTTTGGTCCCAAAAAACCAAATATCTCGCCTTTCTTCACTTCAAAGGAGAGATGATCTACGGCGACGAAGTCGCGGAATTTCTTGACGAGGTTTGTGGCTCTGATTGCAACGTCGGCCATGTTATTAACCCGATTGATATATCTAACGATATATTATAAGATATTTAGCTATTTAGAGGTGTCCCGATTGGAAGCGCACGGGCGCACCATCCTGGGGCTTTTGTTGAGTCCGCAAACGAATGCGTATACGTTCGGGAAACGTGTCATAACTTTTTTTCAGTGTCATTCGTTCGCTGTTTCGGTATGGTGGTTTTCTCGCCCTTCCTGGCCGAGAACCTCCTCGAGTTTGCCACCAAATATCTCTTGGACCACTTGTGAGAGCACGTCAGCTTTTACGAGAATGAACCCCCACGCACCCATCCTTGTGCCGCCCATCACAAGAAAACGGTCTCCCGTTTCAATCCCAAATTGTTTCCTCAGTTCAGCTGGAATCACCACTTGACCTTTCTCGCCAATGATGGTGTCCCCATAGTACTTCATCTTTTGAAACATCGCACCGTCCACAATCTTCCCTCCAGGAGTACGCGTAATCGTGCTAATCCTACTAATCCTACTTATCTTACTTAGGATATATAATTATGCGTGGTGGCGGAAGTTCAAAATGGACAACTGCAGAATAGAACGCACCGGCTTGTCATACCATCAACTTAAGGTGGTGATATTGCCCCGTTGATTATGATATCCTTTGGAGAAAGCGGCTCTTGAAGGCGACCAACTAGCAGATTTATCGAGCTAAGTGATTGACCGTATCGCGAAGGTTTCAAATTCACTGAGCAAAGGGTTTTGAAGATCGGCTTGATTTGAACAGACTCCCCCCTCAATCTTGGCAAGGGCTTGCCGACATCTTCGACTTAGGCCGGCTTGATCAAAGCGTACGCGACGTTTAGGAGCTGCAAGATGAACACGATCGGCAGTTTGACGACGCCTTGCCACGTGGTCGGTGGAGGCGGCGTGCTGGCGATACGAGTGATTTTTTCATCGGCGCGCTTGGCTGCGCGGGTCACCACAAGACTTACGATGATGCCGAGGATGGCTCCTCCGATCACGTCGGTGAAGTAATGGAGGCCGAGGTAGATTCTGCTGAATCCCACAAGAAGGGCCCACGCGAACATCGCAACAGTGAACTTTCGGTGATAAGACGAAAGCGTCGTCGCGAAGGCAAAGGCGTTCGCGGTGTGCGCACTCGGAAACGACGGCTCAGCCTCCGGTTTGACGCCCAAATCGCTCGGCCGTGGACGTGCAATAGCGTACTTCAGTCCGAACCCGACCGCATTCGTTATTATGAAGATGACCGCGAAGACGAGCGCTTCTTTGCGAGCACCGGCGAGATAGAGTGCGATCGTAATGAGCACCATAAAGGTGAAGCTGCCCGTGAACGTGATCCACCAAAATAGCGTATTGAGAAAGCCGCCATTATTGAGTCCTCTGATGAAATGCGTGGCATCGTAGTCGAATCCGCCGAGATATGCGGACGCTATTGGTAAATGGACAGGCGGCAAAAAGAGGAGCATCGCTGCCAAATGCTTAACGTACGCTATATAGTTTATGTAGGGCTTTAACGAGCGGTACGTGGGTGTCCTTATTGCTCACTGCAAAGCGAGTGAAACGCACGCAAGCGAGGCTCTAATGTGATATGGGGGGAATGACGATTCAACGACACGTACGGTCAATTCAAACACAGGGGCTGTTCGAGTCCAGCAATCTCAACCCGGGCGATAGTTACACTCACCAGTTCAATGCGACGAGTGCATTTCCTTACTACTGCAGCATCTCATCCACAGATTCAAGGGGCGCCACACGGGGCAAGACAAATGGGACGAGACGATGGATGGTAGAAACTTGATGGCGAGGCAAAAAGCCCTCGCGATGCGCAAGCTGGATTATGAAGAAGGAATTCAAGATCGAGTGTCTCCTCGAACACAATGTCAAGGATTGAAGATGTGGATAGACAAGATTTGAGTGCCGAAAGCTCCACCGTTAGTAAATGTGCACACGATCTCCGGCTAAAAACACAGCTGATAATGCAACCCGACGGAGGTTTTTTTTCTTGCTAACAGTCCAAGCATTTAGAGTCGTTTTGCGATCTCAGGCCAGTCTTTGCCTTTCACGAGGAAGCTACCTTCGACGTTTGCCTCCATCTCGACGAACCGCTTGAAGGGCACACTAAAGGACAGCACGTTCTTGTCAAGGTATTTGCGTGCGGTAATGTCGGTGAGGCCGATGACGGCCTTTGGTCTTTCTGCGCGCGCCTGATCGAGCACTTGCATCACTAGGCTTCCGCATCCAGAACCGAACAGCGTCGAGACGTTATCGTTGGTCGGTCGGTCGAAGTTCGCTAGGGTCGCGAGTGCAGACAGCTGGTCGGCGTTCGCAACGAAGACGACGATTGCCGTCTCGGCAATTTCGTCGTCGGTTACCTCGCTAAGCGGTTTCATCACCACGTAGCGCGTCGGTAGGGTAATCTCGGGGAGGTTCGCAATGAATTCCCGCACGAGCTCGGGGGTTTTCTTTCGGTATTCACCCTCGAACTGCCCCTCCTTTCCGGTTGACAGGAAGTAGTCGATGTAGCCCAGCTGATAGGGGCCGAAACAGAGCCCCACCTGCCCGCCTGGGCAAAGGACAGTCTCTTTTTCGAGCACCGCGGTGCGCCCGTTCATGGCGGCGACGAACAACGGAATGATGCAGCGGGTCTTTTTTCCGCTCTCTTCCGTGAACTCCAACGCGTTTTCGGGTTTGTGATCGGTCAGCAGAATGGCGACCGGTCCGCGGTGCAGCTTGATAGCATCAGCGATTTTGCTTTGCATGCGTACTCACTCTTGAATCTAGTTGCTTTCGAGGCGTATATGCTTTTCACGCGAATTTGCTGATATGTGCAGCCTACGCGCAACGAGCTGTGCCGACGAAAAATCGAGCTTCCCTTCCGTTGGCAGCAATCATGCGCCCTCTTAGGTCTTTGAGATGGATGAGAGCCAGGCGTGGATGCCATCGGTCAGTCGTCGACTTTCCATCTGCGCGGGTCTAATGTAATTGATGTGCCACGTGCGATCGAACGCGTTCCTGATATCACGTTGCGTAACCCGCCGCGGACCGTATGAACCAGGTTCTAGTTCGCTGAAACAAAGCATGAAGTAGGTTCCGTGGCGGTGAAGAACGTTCGCAAGACTACTCGCAAAGAGCGGGCGCTCATCATCATTCAACACGTGAAATAGTCCCGAGTCGATGACCGTGTTGAACACCATGCCAAGAGGGTGCAGGTCCAACGCGTTTCGCGTGAGAAACGTAACGTTGATATTACGCTCCAGCGCTTTGTTCTTTGCTTTCTTTATCGCATTGGGGGTGAATTCAACGCCCCACACCTCGTGTCCTCGCGCCGCAATAAAGAGCGCGTTCTCTCCAGTTCCGCATCCGACGTCGAGAACGGATCCGACGATTTCGCCCGCTTCTTCGAGCTGCACGAACTCTTTCTGCGGACGGCCGATGTCCCAAGGGGGGTCACCTTGGTAGACCGAATTGAAGTCAACCACGCAAGCTTGGTCTGTCGCAGAAACACGATAAAAGTATGTTTGCTGCACGTCCGAAACAATACTTATAGCGCCAGGCCATATCGTACGTAATCGAGGTGCAACGATGAAAATACTAGGAATCAATAGCAGTCCCCGTGGGAGGAATAGTCGCACACTCAAGCTAGTAGAAGCCGTCCTTGACGGTGCGAAGGAACGCGGCGCGGAAACGGAACTCGTCGATTTGCGTGCCTTAGATATTCAATATTGTCTAGGGTGTCAAGTTTGTTACGCCGAAGGCGAGTGCGTTCTAGACGATGATCTGTCTGAGGTGTGGGAAAAAATGATGGACGCCGACGGGATTGTCCTTGGCTCACCGGTTTACATCAATGGCGTCACCGCACAACTCAAGACGATGATCGACCGCTTGGCTGACGCAATCCATTGCCAGATGCTCGTAGGGAAATACGGTTGCGCTGTGACCACGGCAGGGAGTTCGGGAATTAGCGAAGTGCTTAGCTATATGAATTACTTCCTCAACCAGCTGGGCGCAGTGACGGTTGGCGAGGCCGGTGCTGCCATTGGAAGGGATCCCGCTGCCATTAATGCGGCGATCACCAAAGCGTTTAATCTCGGCCAAACGCTTGCGGACGCAATACAGACAGAGCGCCACTATGCTGAGCAGGAAAGCGCGATTGTCGAGAGAGGTGCGTTTTTCAGGCAATTGGTGAAAGCGAACAAAGAGGCTTGGAGGCATCAGTACGAATTTTGGATGGAGAAGGGCTGGATGTGACACCGCGTCCTATATGGAATGCGTGAGCGCCCTACTTGCGCCTCCGGACCTTCATTTCCAGAAAAAGCTTAAGTTGATCGAGGACAAATGTGAAATTCCAAATAGGTGTAAGCATGACGAGAAAAGCGGAACTATACTCGAGGAGAAGGGAGATGTACCGTTTGTACATCGCTCAGTTTAACATGTCAGACATCCTCGAGAAGCTTTCTGCCAAGTATCGCGTATCCAAACGCGCGCTGTGTACAGATTGGCAGAAGCGGACCCAATGGGTATACGACGTCTTTGACCTCGAGCCAGCTCGTACGTCGTGATCGGTCAAATACCCTTGTTGCGCAACAGTGCGCGGTCTTTGATATAACTTCCTAGCTGATGTTGCAGCCGTGGGTCAACACGACGCAATCGAGCGACGTTTTTTTTAAGCGCGAGCATTTTTTTTGCTTAAGTTGCGCAACGCGGATCCTTTGACGCGGCTGGCGTGCGAAGGTTAGCGATTGTGATACGATTCGTGACGCCTGCTCAGCGGCGCGATTTGTACTATGAAAAATTATCGAGGTCAAATAAAAATAAAATGGACACTAAACCAGTTGGAAACTAGTTTCGCACGCATCAAAGATAAGCTAGATCATCAATGTTGTTGCGGGGCTAGGGAAACACCATCATTCACGATGGGATTGAGGTGATTCCGAGAACCCTCTGCCGAGGTCACTCACGTGGCTTCTGGTGCAGTTGAGGGAATAGAGGTGAGAATACACGAAGAAACGCACAATAACAGTCACCGTTCTCGCTGTGCTGATAGCATCAGTGGCGTTCGCGGGAGCGGTCTACGCGCAGACGACGAATACCACAACCAACACGACCACCACGTCAACGACTTCAAGCAGCACGAGCAGCTCAACTGGGCCCCTAGGGCCGTTCCTCGTATCATTGCTCGGCACGCCGAATCAGAACAAGAATCTGACCGTCTGCCAAGACACAGCAGCGAGGCACGAGCTGATCACGTGGTACAAGCAACTTCCCACCGACCAGAAGAATGCCCTGCAGAACGACCTCAAACAGGCGTTGTCCAGCTGGTACAATCAGTTGCCACAGGACCAGCAGGCCAAATTGCAGAGCATAGTGAACCAGACAATTCAAGCGCAGTAGAGAAACGATGAGGTGAGGGGCGTCAGTGCCATACTTCCCCCCTTGAGCTCTATAGGACCCCCTCACCTCTTCTCACTTTATTCCCTTTTTTTTATTTGCAACGGCACGGAGGCAATGAAATGCTGCGAAGGTCGGCCACGACGAAAAAAATTGAACTCAACTCGCGGAGACGGGAGATGCATCGTCTCCATATCGCTGAACTGAGTATATCGGAAATTATTGACGGGCTCTCGGTGAAATACAGCGTATCGAAGCGGGATCTGTGGGGGGACTGGCAGAAGTGGGCCCAGTGGGTGTACGACGTCTTTGACCTCGAGCCGGCTCAGGCGCCGCGGTCGACATGATGAGACTGTCTCTCCATAACTTTCGGTCTGCCGAAGTGTCGCGTCGCTGTCTGACCGAATTGAAACTTAGAAGTGACTAATGCGCTCGATTGCAAGGAATAGTATCGGCTGCCTCGTCTTTGCTTCGCTTCAAGGAGCTTGCAACGGGCAAAGGTTATTATCCGATGTAAGAGATTGCTACGTGACTGTTAGTAGGGCTTGACTTATGAAGTGGCTTCGCGCAACACTTATTCTCTGCGTTCTGCTGCTGTTGTCGGTTGCGACTGCAGGATGCACAGCGAGTCTAAACCCGCCCAACATTCAATTTAACCCTTCCCAATCCCCTACAGGAACCCCGGCACGAATCGACACGCAGGGAGTTACTAACGGCACAGCGCATATGCTCGCCGTGGAGCAATTGAGCAATAACAGCTACACGGGGGCAGTGTCTAACCTCGTTGTATATTCGCAACCTGGAACGGGGTACGTCTTTGTTGAGACCCAGCCGGCGACGGGCGTCGATTTTCAAGAGACCGCGAATACTGCAGTAGCCGTTGCAGCAGAGCGCGCCAACGTCAATCCAAATCAATTAGATTTTGAATTCGTCTTACACGTGCCTAATAGTGTGGGCGAGGTAGATGGGCCAAGCGGCGGTCTTCCCATGACAATCGCGGCATACTCGGCGATAACCAAGAAGCCGGTCAATGAGTCCGTCTACAGCACCGGTACAATTGACAGCAGCGGAAATGTGGGCGATGTCGGTGGCGTTTACTATAAGGCTGAGGCAGCAGCACAAAGTGGGGCTCGGGTCATCCTCGTCCCCTACGATCAAACCGTCGTAAGCACTACTTCTCCGCTCGAAGCAAACCCGACAACGGGGCTCGTAAACTTACAATCGCAGCTGCGTCATGACGGTTATAACGTGACCGTCGTCGGGGTAAAAACCCTTGACGACGCGTTACCCTACTACTTCAGTTGAAGTGGTTGGTGCGCGCTGAGCTACTGAGGAACCCAAGAAATGGAAGCCGCACTCAAACGGCGTCTAGAACTACTCATAACTTTGCTTGTTGTAGGAATCGTGGCGGGAGCTGCCCTCATTGTCGTCGGAGCAGAGAATGCCATACCAGGAACCAGCAATGGCTACATCAGCGTCGTCAAATCGCCACAGACGTCGCAATCGCCAGATCAGCAGGTCCAGCAGCAAGCGCAATATGAAGCGCGCGTTAAAAGCTTCCTTGCGATCGCAAACAAGGACGCATACGTGCACGTGTTAATCACTGGCAAGAACTATACCGTCGTGGGAATCGCCATTCTCAGATCGCCTCCCGCTTCACCCGGTGCGCCCCCCATCGATAACGCTGCTCTGGTGCTGCGAGTCGAGGGCAATTTTTACAAGATCAACATTGATATACCGCATGAGAAGGTACTCTCTGTAGAGGAGCGCATCTGCTACGGTCCTGCGTGCAATGACTAGCCTCAGGCCGCACGACGCGTACAGCTATGGTCGGGGGGAGAGTTCGAGGAAAGACACTCTTTGCGGAAGCCATTTTTGTCGCCTCAGTACTCGTGCTCGCGTTCAAGTTGCTCAATCCTACGCCGGTGCAAATCGTCGTTGAGGGCAATACTGCCATTATGACTCAGATTCCGGGGCTCTTCACCTACGCCGACGTGGTGGTAATCGCTATTGCGTGCGTTCTTATGAGCGTGAGCGGCACGTACATCTTGTTGCATGATTCGGTCACCCCTGCACCCGCACCTGCGTCTGCTGGAGATACAATCCTCGAAGAACGGCGGCAGCGGTGGGAAGAGGTCGCTAAGACGCTGAAAGATGACGAGCAGACGCTCTTTAAAGCGATTATCGACGAAGGAATCGTTCACCAGAGCGAACTGGTCGAAAAGACAGGCCTTCCGAAATCAAACGTGAGCAGAGCGCTCTACGGGCTCGAAAGCAGAGGCCTCATCGAGCGCAGGCGGCGCGGGATGGGAAACGTGGTGTTGCTTAAGTAGCAGCTTGTTAGTTAACAGCTTTTCTTGACGGTCAGTAGCTGCGTGGTTTCCTGCACTAGCTGGCGTGGAGTGCAGGCAGAAACGTTGTCAATAATTCTTTTTCCCAAAACCTCACAGCTGGCAAGTAGCTCGACCGTTCGAAGTTGCGATCTTAGCTCAGTTTTGAGCGTAAGACTGTGCGTTCACGTCTTATTATAATCCCGCGCCGCTTCGTGCTATGGTGGCCCTATTTTTAGTGTTCCGAAACGAGGGAAAAACATTGGGGCACTGCTCTTGTGTAATAGATAACGCTCGCCAAAAATCTGCTCTAAATCGCTTTCTTCTCTTCTGGCGATCCAATAGAGGACGAAGACGTTTATACTATGATCAGGCAAGGTCGAATCGGTCAAGGTTCATGACTTTGTTCCACACCGCTACAAAGTCGTGCAGGAATTTCTCCTGGGAGTCCTCACATCCGTAGACTTCCGCCAAGGCCCGGAGTTGGGAGTTCGAACCGAAGATTAGGTCGACACGGGTGCCGGTCCACTTGAGTGCGCCCGTTGCGCGATCACGGCCCTCGAACACATCATCGTCTTCCGCGGTTGCCTTCCACGTCGTGCTCATGTCGAGCAGATTCACGAAGAAGTCATTAGTGAGCGTCTCTGGCTGCTTGGTGAAGACGCCGTGCTGGGACTTTCCGAAGTTGGCATTTAAGACTCGCATACCGCCTACGAGAACCGTCATCTCAAGAGCGGTCAGCGTCAGCAGTTGCGCACGATCAACCAGCAGTTCCTCTGCCGTTACTGCATACTTGGCTGTTAAGTAGTTACGGAACCCGTCTGCAGCCGGTTCGAGTACGGCGAATGACTCCACATCGGTTTGCTCCTGCGGCGCATCCGTACGTCCCGGCGTGAAGGGAACGGTGACATCATGACCGGCATTCTTCGCCGCTTGCTCGACGCCTGCGCACCCACCCAGGACAATCAGGTCGGCGAGCGAAACCCTCTTCCCTCCTGACTGCGCGCTGTTGAATTCCTTTTGGATTTCCTCAACGGTCTGCAGCACAGTCTTCAGTTTGGTCGGCTGGTTGACTTCCCAATCCTTTTGCGGCGCGAGACGGATGCGCGCCCCGTTCGCCCCGCCGCGTTTGTCGGAGCCGCGGAAGGTCGAGGCCGACGCCCAGGCGGTCGAGACGAGTTCCGGGATAGACAGCCCCGAGGCAAGGATTTTTGCATTGAGCTCCGCGATGTCGGCCGCGTCGATTAGGTCGTGGTCGACTGTGGGCACGGGATCTTGCCAGATCAGCTCTTCCGTCGGGACCTCCGCGCCGAGATAGCGCGAGCGGGGACCCATGTCGCGGTGCGTCAGCTTGAACCACGCGCGGGCGAAGGCATCCGCGAACTCTTCCGGGTTCTCGTGGAAGCGCCGCGCGATCGGCTCGTAGATTGGGTCCATCCGCATCGCTATGTCCGCGGTGGACATCATGGTCGGGACCCGTTTCGGCGGATTGTGGGCGGATGGTGCGAGGTCCTTGCCAGCTACATCCTTTGGCCTCCACTGCCAGGCGCCGGCGGGGCTCTTTGTCGGTTCCCACTCGTGGCCGAACAGCATGTCGAAATAGCCCATGTCCCACTGGATCGGGTTCGGCGTCCAGGCACCTTCCAGGCCGCTGGTGATCGCGTCATCCCCCTTGCCGCTGCCGAAGCTGCTGATCCAGCCAAGGCCCTGCTCTTCGATGCTGGCGCCTTCCGGCTCGGGACCGACAAGGGCGGCATCGCCGGCACCATGGCATTTGCCGAAAGTGTGCCCGCCTGCGACGAGTGCGACGGTCTCTTCGTCGTTCATCGCCATACGCGCGAAGGTTTCGCGGACGTCGCGGCCCTGCGCGACCGGATCCGGCTTGCCGTTCGGTCCTTCCGGGTTCACGTATATCAGGCCCATCTGCACGGCGGCGAGAGGATTCTCGAGTTCTCGGTCACCGGAATAGCGCTTGTCGCCAAGCCATTCGCTCTCGTTCCCCCAGTAGATATCTTCTTTAGGCTCCCAGACTTCTTCGCGCCCGCCGCCGAAGCCGAATGTCTTGAAGCCCATTGACTCCAGAGCGCAGTTGCCGGCGAGGATCATCAGGTCGGCCCAAGAGATTTTCTTGCCGTACTTCTGCTTGATCGACCAAAGCAAACGGCGCGCCTTGTCGAGGTTCGCATTGTCCGGCCAGCTGTTGACGGGTGCAAAGCGTTGGGTGCCGGACCCCGCGCCCCCGCGGCCGTCGCCGATGCGGTAGGTACCCGCGCTGTGCCACGCCATCCGGATGAAGAGCCCCCCGTAGTGACCGTAGTCGGCCGGCCACCAGTCCTGTGAGTCCGTCATCAGCGCATAGAGGTCCTTCTTCAGGGCCTCGAGGTCGAGCTTCTTGAATTCCTCAGCGTAGTTGAACGCCTCGCCCATGGGATTGGACAAGGAAGAGTTCTGGCGGAGGATCCTGAGGTTCAACTGGGTCGGCCACCAGTCCCGGTTCGACCTGCCTCTGCCGGCCGGGTGTTTGTGCGCACTGCCCGTTACCGGGCTCTTGCTATCTTCATTCATAATGTTGGCTCCTTTCGTGGTGTGAATTGTTGAACAGCGCTACTAATGAATAATAGTGTTTCGCTGCTCATATAGCTTACATCTCCGCTTGCTGACTTCGGAGAAGAGCTTGACATTGGTGTAGCGGGTGATGCCATTCGTAACGGTGAACGCGCCGATAGCTCCCAGCGGAGCAACAGTCCGTTTAGACATCTCGTTTAATACTTGCGCCACGCCGGTATCTGCACGAGGGCCCAGTCGATGTTGCCGCCGGCAAGAAAGCCGTTAAGGATAATTGCCGCGGTGATGAGACCATGGGTAGCAAAAAGCGATGCGCTCTCCTCCTGCGGCATCTAATATGTACAGTAGAGCGTATATGTTGAAAGTTCATTTACTTCACAAAAATCGAGAAAAAATACATATTTTGAGAAGTGATTACGGCTGTCATCCGCCTCGCCTTTTCCGAATGTTTAGCCTGTTCTACGGCGTCGACGCTACAGCTGCTCGACCATGGCTACGAGCTCCTTGTCGAGACTGTTCAAGGAAACGTCGCCTGTCGCTATCTTTGCGGCACGGTATCCGATGGCTGTTCCAGGACAAACGTGCCCGTGAAACTTCGTGACGTCCGAAAAACCTTCTTTGCCGTCTCCATCTTCATCGCCTGTCATTCGCGAAATCCACGATCGACATCCTATTATCTGCTATCAACATTCATAAGTTCCGGCTAAAGCATTTACTTCGAAACGATCCATAAAGCTTATTCGACTTCGCGAGTGGATCTCCGTGACCATACGCGCCCTCTTGCGTGTTATAGAGCAATCCACACTGGTTGGGCCACCGCGGCGTAAGATCAGGCTTGTTGTAGGAACTCGTGACCTTCAAGGGTGCTGTAATGCACTTATTTTGAGACGTGGGAGGAGCTCGGGTTCCTCACACCGATGCACAAGGACGCCCACATCAAAACCTCAGAACCATCAACAAGCTAGGGGTCGAAGCGTTCCTCACGGAAAAGAGACATTAGTGAAAGTTGATGCGGTCGGCGATCTTAGCTTCTTAGGTAATCTTGATGGAGTACTTTATGTGCTTTCGCACGCATACAAAAGGCTATAGCGTTCCTTTTTTGCGTTCATAGCCTAATTTGCAGGCGAGAACCGAGGTGTGCTTGTTTGGAAGGGGAGATCGCGTTGTTTGGTAGTTGTCCTGGGACCTCGCACTTACGAACGCCCACCCTGACGATCAAGAAGTGCCCGCGGTGCGGCGAAGATGTCGAAATCTTTTCATCAGACGTTAAGGTCAAATGCGGCAAGTGTGGGCTCACGGTGTTTAACGACATGAACCTGTGCATTCACTGGTGCGCCTACGCAAAAGAGTGCGTTGGCCCTGAACTCTACGAGCAGTTAACGAAGGGTGACAACGAGCAAACTAAGTCGCTGTAGCGTTATAAGCTTCAGAAGCTGCCGCCCGCGGCTACTTTTTAACGGTGAAAGCTTATATCTACGAAAGCGAACGGTTGTTGACGACCAGGTTTTCGAATACCTACTTACGGTTTGCGGGGACAAAGCGGTGAACGAATCGCGCAACAATACACCACCAGAGCGCTTCGAAATTGTGTCAGACTTTCTCCGCGCCTTTTCTGATGCGGCGCTGGTCACAGACGCTGACGGCATCATCATGACCGCTAACGATGCAGCTGTTGAGCGGTTCAGCACCGACGCTGACACACTCGTCGGCGCTTGTGCGTACGACGTTCCTAATAACGAAGCCCAGAAGCGCCGGAAATGGATAGCAGAGGTGGTCTCTTCAGGTAAGCCTATGCACGCAGAGGAACGGCACGAGGGGCGGCGTTTTCGAGTATCCCTCTATCCCGTGGCTACGGCAAATGGCTCGGTCGCGCGCGTACTTATTCTTGACCGGGACGTAACAGAAGAGCGTGATATCGTTGACGAAAAACAGCGCCTCGCCCTGCTTGACGCGGCAAATGATGCGATCACTATCTTTGATCTCAGTGGGCAAATAACGTACTGGAATAAGGGTGCGGAGCGGCTGTACGGGTGGAAGCAAGACGACGTGCGCGGAGAACTGGTCCATTCATTACTGCAAACTGTCTTTCCGTCGTCGCTTGAGGACATCACTGATCGCCTTTTCCGTGCGGGACACTGGCAGGGAGAGTTGCAACACACCACTCGCGCCGGCGTCGCGGTGACAGTTACGAGCCATTGGACGTTGCAATACGGCGCACGGAATGTGCCGGTGGCAATTCTCGAGACGGCGCGGGATATCACCGAGCGGAAGCAGGCTGAAGAGAAACTCCGTGCCGCCTCGCTCTACGCAAGAAGCCTTATTGAAGCCAGTCTCGATCCCCTCGTCACCATCAATGCTGACGGAAAAATCACGGATGTTAACAAGGCCACTGAGGAGGTGACTGGCCTTTCCCGCGAGGAACTGATCGAAAGCGACTTTAGCAACTATTTCACTGAGCCGGAAAAAGCAAAAGTAGGCTACCGTCAGGTCTTCACTGACGGTTTTGTGAGAGACTACCCTCTAGCTATTCGGCACAAATCGGGTAGAATCACAGATGTGCTGTACAACGCGACACTGTTCAAGAATGAACGGAACGAGATTCAAGGAGTTTTTGCAGCTGCGCGGGATATCACCGAGCGGAAGCAGGCTGAGTGCCAGCTGCAAGAGCACGCCCAACGCACTTCGGTGCTTAACGACGTTATACACGTCATCAACGAAGCTAGCGACCTCCCCACATTGTTTGGACAGGCGCTAGCTACCACGATTGAGCGGCTGGGGTTTGCTGCTGGATTCATTGCCACAGAAAACGAAGCTGGGCGGCTGCAGGTGCGCTATGCCCATAACTTACCTCCAGCCTTCGTTGAATCCCTCGAGCAGATCGATATCGACGCCAATCCCCATGTGCGAGGCGTGTTTCGGAGAGGGGAACTCGTTATCGTCCAGGAACTAACTGCTGACACGCTTGTTGTCAGCCACGGAATGCACGGAGCGGCCGTTTCCGTTCCGGTCTTCGCCGAAGGTTCTCTTATTGGAGAATTCACGATATACGCGATGCGCCCGCACTCGTTTACGCCACAGGAACGAAATCTCCTCCGCACGATTGCAACTGAATTCGGCACGGCGTTGTCCAAGCTTGAGGCACAGGCAGCCGCTCACCACTACGCCGAAGAACTCGCACAATATTCCGTTCACCTTGAGGAGCTCGTAGAGAAACGCACAGCGCAGCTCAGGGACGCCGAACGCCTCGCCGGCATCGGGGAGACCGCTGCCATGATCGGTCACGATCTCCGCAACCCTCTGCAAGGTCTCCAGTACATTGTCGATCTGCAGAGGCTCCGCTTCGAACGTATGTCCCCTGCCGAGCGCGGCCGCGACGAGTGGCAAAAAGAACAAGCGCTCTTTGCCAAGATCAGCGAGCAGGTCTTCTATATGGACAAGATCGTCGGTGATCTCCAAGACTACGCTCGGCCGATCGTGCCTGAGCACGAGCAAATCGTTGTCGAGAAGCTGATCGAAGACGTCGTTCAATCGCTGCCGCGCACGGATGGCGTAAGCATTACGACCGCAGTTCCAGACCTGCAATTGACGGCGGACCCTCACCTTATGCGTCGCGTGTTAGCAAACCTAATCCTCAACGCCGTGCAGGCGATGCCGGACGGCGGGACGGTCACCGTTAGTGCATCTACCGACGATGGCTCGGTGGAGATAAGCGTGCACGATACCGGCATCGGCATTCCGAACGACGCCAAAGACAAGCTCTTTAAACCGCTCTTTACCGGCAAGGCGAAGGGAACGGGCCTTGGTTTAGCGGTGGTGAAGCGGATCGTCGACGCGCACGCCGGGCAAATAACTGTTGAGAGTGAAGTCGGAAAAGGATCGACGTTTACCGTAAATTTACCCAGCGCTGAGGAATTGAAAGTCGAACGCGACTCATCGTTCAGAAGCTAACGTGTCTGGGGCTGCCGAAGTTGCCACGCACCCCTTTTTCTTTGTTTTTGGCCTTCCTAAAGCGAACTTTCTTGGTGGAAAGTTCTTATTCATACCGCGGAAACCCATTATGAAGGAAGGGCGCGTCGTGCAGTTGCTAGCGATACTACGTGTTTTAGGAGTTCGTCGCGGGTGCTGAAGACGCGCGCGGCTCGTGGGAGTTAGGGCCACAAATATGGTGGATGGTTACATCCGGCACCGCGCAAAAGAGGGGTTAGACGTGGGTGAGCAGCACGTAGAGACCAATCAAAAAGAGCGCCGAGATCAGTTCTTCTGTCAGCTTGCACACTGCCATCTTGAAGCCTGTGAAAGCGACAAAGACGGCTGGGTGGTCGTTCCCGAAGCAACTCGAACGTCAGCAGGTTACAATGAAGGTGAAATACAAGGCTTTCTTGAGCGTCTCGTAGAGGACGGGTGGATCGAAGTGAAGGATCCTGCTCGGGCTGGCGGAATCTATGCACGATTGACATCAGCAGGCAGAGCGCGCGCACAAGTGATCTGCAATGACCCGCCATTTGTTCAATAACGGTTGGACTGCGATTCTCATGCGTTGAAGGATAAAGGGATCTAGCGGTGGAGAGAGACCTTTAGAGATGGTTGTTGCGCTTAGCGGTAGAAGGCGAGACACGTCCGGCATCGGGCGTGGCTTGTTCGCTGACACTCTCGGGTTTTCGCCGGGCGGTTTTATTGGCGTGCTCACGCGGGTGTCGTATCTGACGCGCACGACGACGGAGAGAGTCTACTGCATGCTTCTCACCAGCTAATTAAGCAATGAATGCACACGAACGAGCGGCGATGGTACGATGGACTTCGACGAATGCATCCAGTTTGCAACGGAGCACCCCATATGTGCGGCTGCGACCGTTGACGGCGACCAGCCGCGGGTTCGCATGTTGGGAATGTGGTTTGCGACCAAGGAGGGTTTCTACTTCTCCACTGCGAAGGTGAAAGCGATGTGTCGGCAGCTGACGGCAAATCATAAGGTTGAGCTGTGTTTCTACGCCCCACCGAAACACCCGCCCGGCGAGGGAGGAACAATGGACATAGGAAAAGTGCTGCGGGCGTCAGGCGTGGTCGCGTTCCTTGATGACCCGAAGCTCAAAGAGCGTCTTCTTGAGGAGCGGCCATTTTTGCGTCCTACTGCTGAGAACATCGCCATATTCCGCGTTGAGAAAGGCGAAGCGTGGTTCTGGACCTTTTCCGACAGCGGGCGCGAGTCTACAGTTGAACGGATCTCCTTTTAGGTGACTACAGGGGGAAACGAGACCAGAGATCGAACGGAGAGCAATATGACAACTCAAGAGCTTACCACCAAAGACGCGATCGAGCAAAGGCACAGCATTCGGAAATTTAAAAACGACCGTATTCCCGAAGAGCATATCTTGGCGCTTATAGAAGCCGCTAGATTGGCACCCTCAGCCTCCAATACGCAACCGTGGCGCTTCAAGATAGTTTCCGACGAGGAGACCAAGCTTAAACTGGTAGAAGCAGCGTATCACCAGTCATTTGTGGGGCAGGCTCCGGTGGTGCTGGTATGCTGCGCCGACCTCCACGGCTACTTCGAAGGCATCGCCGCGAGAAGTCAGGATTTTGGGAAGGAGGGCGCACTTGAGGAGAGCATGGTGCGCGTTCTTCGTGAGAGGGCCGAACAACTGAAAACGATGAACGTCCAAGATCTGGCTCCTGCGATTGCGTTTAACGTCGCTATTGCTGTTGAACATATTGTGTTGCGGGCCTTGGATTTTGGCTTGGGGAGTTGCTGGGTGAGAATGATCGATGAGCAAAAGATCAAGGAAATTTTTGGCTGGAGTAACGCAATGCACGTCGTTGCACTGCTGCCGCTCGGCTACCCTGATGAGGCCCCTGCTCCACGAAAGCGGCGCACTATCGAGGAGATCCTGCTGGACTGAAATAGTGGCCAGAGCATACGCAAGTTTGGGCCGAAAGACAAGTCAGCGCAAGCTGAGGCTTTCAAGGTCTCTTCGGTCGTTTTCAAACCGTATCTGGTCGAGAAGACTCTTAAGCTCGGCTATTGATTCGTTTACGCTCTTTTCTAACTTTGTCACGCGCTCTTTCAAGTCATCTATCTCGCTTTCATAGTCCATTTTTGCAAGCCACCATTTCTTCGTAATGATTCCGTGTGAAACGCAGTAGGATTAATGCGTTACGATGGTTCGCACGTCACCCCATATTCGCGCTGCTGATGCGATCGCACCCGTATCTTTCTTATAATCTGTCGTAGTTGCTGCCGGGCGCTGTCATGAAGCCACGCATCGTGCACACGGTCCTGCAGGTACTGATACGCTTTCCAATTACACGAACACTTTCGTAGCAGTTTTTCGGCCGCCATATCGGCATAGTTGTTCCTGTAGTCCGCGAGTTTGAGTATTAGCTCGTCGACTTCCACGCACTCGTTGTTCACATTTGAAAATGCATGTGACCCCGGATAGTCATTGGCTGAGGGCGGCGCGGAAGTGGTCGTGTGGGCATCGCCTATACTCCCCGGCCTGTGCACGCTGGTGTGACACAAACGCACTGTCACGCTTTCCCACACAAATGCACTGTCACGTTTTCCCACACAATCCCTGTCTCACGCGGCCTTATGAAACTACTCTGAGCAGGGTAGCTTGGAGATGAACGTTATGGCAACGAACGTAACGAGCATAAAAAACGGCGCCTGTCTGTATGGACTTCACTTCGGCTGCGTGAACACGACCAACGATCCGAACTGCAACAAGTGTGCAGAGCGCCTCGCCAACGCCGTGAACAGCGTGCTTCGACCGACGGCGCAGAATATCTAGAGGAAAACGCGTTGTAAAGCTGACTAGAGCGCCTTTTTTGATTAACGTGCGCCGGCACTTGTTACGTTCTTCTTGTAGCACGTAGTAGCAGCGTTTCGATGCGGTTTTAGGGCGCTTCTGCCTATATTTTCAATTCCTAATTTATGGCACCACCAAAAACTGGGCCACGAACTGTGAGGGCGCGTAGGTGCTATCTCCCAGGTAGTCGATTTTCAGTGTGTGCCATCCGACTGTTAACTTTGCCGTGTCGTTGGGGTAGAGGTAGAGCCCTCCCGCTCCGCCAGGCAGTCCTGCGGGACAGCCTTGCCAATATTGGGGCTGTGGCTTTGTGATATCCAACGTACCGCGTGCCGCCTGGTTATCTATGTAGTAGTTCGCCACACCACACGGGTGCTTGCCATCCGTGCCGTTGATCACGTAGCGGATTTGCTCAGAGCCTCCATGTTTGAGCGCCACGTGATATAGCGGATAGTCAAGCCAAAACGCGGGCTGGCCCATATATCCCTCCCAAATGCTGAGGGTCGTGGCGACCCGAGCCCCGGCCGGGGTGGGAGAAGGCGTCACAATTGGAGATGGTGTTATCGGAAGTATTGTCGGTTGGCTGGTGGTGGGTGATGGCGTGGCGCCAGCGCTAGTTGTGGCCGTTCCTGTTTGCGTCGATGGGGTTGGGTTGCGGGGTTTGCGGAAGTGTAGCCGGCTAACGACCACGAGGACGCTCACCAGCACCGACGACGCACGTTATCGCTACCTTTCGTATCATACGGTCGACCTCCTCATGGGGGGGCTGACATATATTCATACTGACCGATCCAGACGTGCTGATCAGTCTGCACGATCAAACTGCCAGGCGTTCCTAGCGAGGACCCTGTATCATAAATGGCATAAGCGGTCGTTGCGTTTCCTTTTGCGCGCTGATTCGCTTCTGGACTGTGCGTACTCGGGTACGAAGTCGCCACCAACCGATAACCTGCGCTATTATTATCAACGTATGCCGTTGCCGCGTTAGGGGAACTGAACCGGATCAGTGTGACGTTTTCAGTGTAGGTGAGATTTACCGCGCTGTTGGTAGACGATGGGTACGTCCACGCATGTGTTATATTCGCAGATGATGCATTTATTGGCGTGACAAGCCACGCGGTCAAATTATTTGGATGTTAGGCCCTCAACGTGGTGTTGTACGCCTCGATGTATTGCGCAAGCTGCGGGTCGGGCGGCGTCACTGGCGTCGTGGTTGACTTATGCAACCGGCGATGAATAGGGATGCGACGATAAGGAGCGCAATGACCGCTGCCTCTTTTTTTGCCATCCGTTTCGCCTTCTTCAACGTGCTGTGCTATCAAAAAAATTAATCGAAAACGTTGAATGGGTGAGGAGAAACTTAAGCCTTTCTGAGCCGGTGTCAACGCACAGCAAATAAAATGGCGAGCGGCTTCGCTACAGATGTGGTGGCCGAATGTCGATTGGGGCGGCATGGGCGACCATTGGACGAAACCTCCGCTTTGGTTATAGCGCTCCAAGTGGTATAAACAAAAGAAGACGGGACAGCTGTGGTGGGATCCACACAGTTTGCTCCAACGAAATGCCCCCTATTATCGAAATGGGCGACGTCGCTCGGCACCCGATGTGGCATTGTCTCCTAGCTTACGGAGACCACCGAAAAGTTTATTACGTCCTTAATTCCTACACTGTGGAAGAGTTCAAGGAAAGGCACAGGATTTCAGCGTTTAGGCACTATTAACAGGCAAATTTTAAACCAGGCCCAAGAGCAGATACGCAGCATGACCGATGCCATCGTAACAGAGCACTTAAGCAAACAGTTTGGCCAGTTCGAGGCACTGAAGGACTTGAACTTGACAATCGAGCCAGGCGTCTGTGTGGGATACCTTGGCCCCAACGGCGCCGGCAAGACCACCACAATCAAGATTTTAACTAGCCTTCTTCGACCGACTGGCGGCAAAGCGTTCCTCAACGGAATCGACGTGGTGCGCAACCCTAAAGAAGCGCTCGCAAGCGTTGGGGCTGTTGTTGAGACGCCCCAGCTTTATCCGCAGCTCACCCCTATGGAGATCCTATCGTACTTGGGGCAGTTACGCGGCTTGGACAGCGATGTGATTCGAGAGCGCTCAGTCGCACTGCTCGACGAGGTAAAGATGTCGGATTCAGCCCACAAGCGAACGGGGGACTTCTCGACCGGCATGAAGCAACGAGTTGCGATTGCCTCGGCGCTCCTGCACGATCCATCCATTCTGATATTCGATGAGCCAACGATCGGCCTTGACCCGCGCGGCATGATAGAAGTCAGGGAGCTCATTATGCAGCTTAAAGAGAGAGATTTTACTATTTTCATGAGCTCTCACCTCCTTTACGAGGTGCAGGAAGTGTGCGATAAGGTCGCGATCGTTGACAAGGGGACGCTCCTCGTCTATGATACCGTCGCCAACCTGTCGAACGCAGGCGAGGGAGGCGTCTCGCTCACCGCCGTTGAGCCCATAACCGCCGAACAATGCGCCTCCGTGCAAGCTCTGCCTAACGTGAGATCGGTAAAGCGAGTCGCTACGTCAGAGCTCCTTATAACTGTCGAGGGCGGATTGAGCGAGCAGTCGGACCTGCTTGACCACGTAAAGAGTATCGGCATACGCGTAGCGTTCTACAGACCTGTACGGTCTGCTATTGAAGATGTTTATTTGAGGCTTGTGCCAGAGGAGGAGTCATAGTGCCGCCAAGTGATCTCAGGCAGATGGCGGTTGTGACAAAATACGAGCTCCTCAAGTACCTGCGCAGCAAGAGGCTGCTCATCATAGGTGCGCTGCTTGCCATACTACTCATCCTTAACCTCGTGGTGCCCCCCACCATAGGATCCGGATACGACCCCGATCCGATGACATTTACGTCGGGGATGCTTGCCGAAATCGGAATCCTTATAGTGCTCTGTGCAACGTTCTTCGGGGCAGACGCAATCGTGTCTGAATTTGAGCAAAAAACAGGCCTTCTGCTTTTCCCGAACGCGGTGAAAAGGCACGTGCTCGTGCTTGGTAAGTTCATCGCAAGCGCAATGATATCGGTCGGGGCAGTCGCGCTTTACTACGCCGTTACAGTAATCGCGGTGGTTGCAATTGACGGGAGCATTGCTGCGAACACTAGCCTCTCATTCTTGTATGCCTTAGCCTATGTGTTTGGGATACTGGCGATCGCTTACCTCTTCAGCGCCATTTTCAGAAGCTCAGTGTATTCGATCGTGCTCACGTTTTTTACGTTTTTTTTGATACTGCCCATAATTGACAGTTTGGGGGCCAGCATTGCACACTTTAAGCCGTGGTTTACACTTACCTTTGCATCGGGCATCGTTCTCGACATCTTGCAGCAGCCCTACCCTGTGGATGTAGTGCGCACCGTAGAGCGGACGTTTCGTAACTCGACGAGAACCCTCACTGTCGCGCAGTACTACCCATCGGTGCCGCAGGCTCTTGCGGTGATTTTCGTGTACTTCATAGTTGGTCTCATATTGGCGCTGTACATAACGAAGCGACGGGAGATATGAACACGACAACACCTGAGACGCAGCTTAATTGGTCGCCACGGTGCCCACAAACTTGTCAATCTGCAATTTCACGCCTCTCATCAAGATCACATAAAAGGAACCGGACTACGTACCACACGAGGTGAAACACCTGGACGACGAGAAGTGTGCTCAGTGTGGGAATCCTACGTCAATTAGGGCAAGGTTCTGCCAGAGTAGTAGTGCGCCGCTTGTGCGCGAGGACACACCAACTCCATGAGCTGTAGGCCTTCTGCAGCCCGCCTACGGCGCCACCCCATATCCGCCCCCGCCAGATTATCGAGCTACCGTGCACCGAGTGCCGCGGCGCCCTATGAAGGCGTGGCGATTCGGTTTGTCGCCATACTCCTCGACACCATTATCATCGGCATCATCTCTAGCATTTTGACCGCCTCGTTCTTTGCGTTCTCCCTCGCGCGTGTAGCAACGCGGGCGATCCTGTTCGGCCCCATCGTAGGGCTGCGCATTTTGATTATATTGGTCATCTGCTTCCTTTACTTCACACTGCTCGCGGGTCGCTACGGACAGACCGTCGGCAAGATGGCGGTCAAGATCAAGGTCGTAAAAGAGGCGGATGGTTCACCGATCGACTACGAAGAGGCTGCAGTGCGGACGATCCTTCGCGTCATAGACGGCTTGTTTATAAACCTCGTTGGGGTAATCTTAATCCGGTCACCTGACGAGAAACAACGTCTCGGCGATCGGGTCGCACATACGGTTGTCGTGAAAGCCTGAAAGGGCTCGGTCCTCTTTTTTCAGTGTGCGCCAGTGCTAGGCGCAAACAAGTAGCTGGGTGCCATCTTTTTAGTGCAGTACCAGTTGCCTAATGCCGGAGCAAACCGTCATCGGAACTTGCCGATGTGCGTTCGTTTACAGCGTTAGACACGGCGCCGTCCGATCAAGCAGCTCACTCAGCAGGGCGAAATTGGCGGCATCCGCGGGGATAGCGTCAGCGTCGGGGCGTTACCAGTCGCAACAAATATCCCAGAAAGACCCGCTGCGTCTGCGCAACTCGTGCAAGCATCGCTTCGGTGGAATAAAATGTCGCTTTAACGACCGCCAACTCGCGACGTGGGGAATAGAACGTGTAAATAGGGATCCCTATTGCGATCGTTATGAGTCCAAGAATGACTGTCGTTATGCCGCTTTCGAAGATCAAAAGCGCCGACAAGAGTATGCCGGCGACAGGGAGAATCGGTCCGGTCAGCTTTTCAATGACTGTGCGGCCCGCTGTAGTCCGTTCGCGCTCCCGTAGTGCAAGAACCACGGCACTGGTGACGAGATACACGAACGCAAGGTTAAAGGTCGAAAAAAGGATGAGCTGACTCAAGCCCCCGAACAGCGAGAGGCCCAACGCAAGAACGCCTTGGGCGATGAGATTCTTATGCGGTGTGCCGTATCGCGCGTGAAGGTCGCTAAAAAAACGTGGAAAGAGACCGTCGAGTGAGATGGCATAGGACAGTCGGGACGTCGACAACGTGCCCGACTCATCGGACCCAGAAACGGATATCAGCGCGCCAACGCCGAGTATGATGCCGCCGACCATCGCCAGCGTGGGCGTTAGCGAAAACGCCACGCTTCCAGCGGTGGCAAGGGGCGCGGGAGCGAATTGGAGCGACGTCCAGTTAACGACGCCGATGATGATGAAGTTCGTCGACAGGTAGAACAGCGTGACTATCGCCATTCCGATGATGATGGCCTTGGGTATCGTCCGGGTCGGATTTTCAATCTCGTTCGACGGAATAACGGCGAGTTCAAACCCGGCGTACGCCCAGAAGATCAAAACGAGCGCCTGTCCAAAGTGGCCGAAGCCGAGCGGGGCAAAGGGCACGAAGTTTGCATAGGTTGCCGCCGGATTAAATGCCATGTAGATCGCCCCCGCGACGATCAACAGCAGAAGAGGGCTTAGCTTCGCAATCGTGAGAACGTCATTGGCTCGTCCTGCCATCTTCGTCCCGCGTACGTTGACGTAGGTGATCGACGCGATGAAAAGCACCTTAATGACCACGCCCTCCACGGTGGTGAGGGCGGGGAAGAAAAACGTGAAGTACCGCACGAAGGCGACGGGAAAAACGGCGAGCGCCGCCACTTCGGCGACCCAAAGCGGCCAGCCGACGATAAACCCCGCGAAATCTCCCCACACCTCCCGTGCGTACGCGTAGGGTCCGCCGACCCGTGGCACGAGCGTTGCGCATTCGGCAAAGTTGAGCGCGATGATAATGGCGATCAGTCCGGCCGCCACCCACGCGACGAGGCTTGCTGGTCCGAGATACTGGCTACCTAAGGAGGCAACGACGTAGATGTCGGCGCCGACGATCGCCCCGACGAGCAAATTGGTGACGTCAAAGAAACTAAGCTTTTTCAATGTTGCGCTGGGCTGCATGCGATTAGTCTTGCAAACGAGCGCTACCAGTAGTCCGAACCATTAAGCACCAACACCGTGCAATCAGCGCAAGCAGATACATCAGCCATCGTCTAGTGATTGCTATCGGGTCCGTATGTGTAATCGCATATAAGCCTTTTCTCCTTGCTCAGGTTAAGCTGCAGCCGATGGCTGCGTTGGTAACAGTGTGACTGCGCGTGCGCGTTCCCCAACGCGTCGTGGCAATCCAGGTGCCTCATCACACGTGCATCCCGCTGCAAAAAGCCCCAATCGGTGGGCGACGATCAGCCGCGCGCGGTTCAAGTCACCGTGCGCGTCACAGAAGCGTGAGTAGGTCGCTAAGCGACTCTATGGCACGTTCGTAGGTCGGCGGATTGCGATCGTTTCGGAGACGACATACCGTGTGCATCCCCAGTTGCGCCGCGGTCTCCAGGTTTCGCGGCTGGTCATCAACAAAAACGCACTGGTGCGGTGCAACACTGAGTGAACGCAGGAGGACGTGATACAGGCGACGGTCAGGCTTCCTGAAGCCGTGATCACCACTGATAACGACTGACGAGAAGAGCCGGTCGAGGGCGAAGCGCCTTCTCAGATAGGCGGACCACTCGCTCACGTCATTTGACAGCATGGCAAGCACGTAGTGCTTCTTCAGCCGTTCAGCGACGGCAACAAAGTCAGGATCGAGCGTCAGTTGCGTGTCGAGGTACTCCCGCTCGCTGGCGGGATACATGCACCCAATCCGTGCCCAGAATTCCCGAGACGATATCTGGCCTAGACTCGCCGGCAGGTACAGCTGTCGAATCGCGTCCCCGTTCGTGCAGCCACACTCGCGCGCGACAAAAGGAATAAGCAGATTGCTGACGTCGTCACCCTCCACGAAGGTGACGCCCATCGCATCGAAAACCACGACATCGATGTTCCTGAAGCGCATTGCGTGCTCCTGTGACATACAGGGAGCGCATCCTACTTGTGTCTCACTACGTTAGCGTCCGGGTAGCAGCTGACGCTTGGTTCCTCAGTGGAGAGCGCGCAAAGCCAACAGAGACATTGGCTAATTGTTCCTTTGTGTAACTCGGGTCTGCCGGTCACTTGAAGCGCTTCTGGTTCGTCCGATTTTTGCACTGCGGGCCGGTCCTAAGGCAAGGATTTGCGCAGATGAGATGACACAGCACAGAGCTGCTCCGACAAAAAGCGCCGTGTTGAACGGCGCGGGACTGAGGATTCCTGCAATGAGGAGCGCTACTCGCTCAGGCCTCCCAAACGTAGTGAACACATGATCCCTCCCGTGCGTCCGACCGTAGACCCGCGCGAATAAGAGCGTGAAAGCGCCTCCAATCACTAAAAAAGCAGAGAGAGGCACACCTGCTCCAAACACGGCACCGGCGACGAAGAAGAGCTCTGAGAACCGATCAGATATGCCGTCAAAGTACAATCCGAATTCCGTTCCACGGTTTGTGCCTCGCGCAACGGAGCCGTCGAGCGCATCGCAGAAGACAGCGACGGCGAAAACGATGATGCCAACGTAGAGGTGGCCACGGAGCGCCGCGAGTCCGGAGGAGAACGCAAGGCACAGTCCGATCGCCGTGATCTGATTGGGGGTAACGCCAGCGCGGTCTAGTCGCGTAGCGACGCGCAAAAGAACTACATCTTTGTGTGGCTTATAGCGGTAAAAAAGGCTCACGCTATCGTGCTTGTCCGTTCGCTTGTTGATCCACCGGGCCGCCCTCTTAAAGGATATGTCAGTGAGTTGATTCTTACGTCTCTGCTGTCAGCACATATAAATATCACGTATAAATATCTAAACCGGACGTTGACTCTTTTAAAGTATTGTGTCGAATCCTGAGACGTTCTGAGCAACTAAGTGGTTTTGTTCGATGTACACGTTGCGATATGTCGTCCGCTTACCCACAGACTATTCTCAGATCGCCCGCGACAAACGAACGCTTCGTGCAACGGCGATTTGCCAAAACAGGACGGGCGTCCCGAAGCTAGCTCGCCATGATCGTCGTGCGCTTAATGACGGACGAACGCGAAGCTATATGTCAGAGCGCGACGTCGTACCCTCAGTGGGGATTCTAAGATGCGAAAACACTTTTTCGTGATAATCGTGGCCCTGCTGCTAACGGCCACGGTCTGCGCTGCGGGATGCACTAGCAATAACACTTCACCTAGTGCTTCACCGACGCGAAGCCCGACGTTCGCCCCTAAAAACATCTCAGGATACCGCACCTACACGAACAGCTCCGCCGGCATTGCGATCCAGTATCCCCCGTCATGGCAACTCACAGAACCGGGAGGGCCCTACACAAATGCTTTCTTTAACGTGAGCGGCGCCCAAATGTCATTTACCATCGCAGCACCTGAGAACCTAGGGCAGGGCGCGACGCTCGATGGATATTCGCAGGACCTCATATCGGCACTACAGCAAAACGCAACTAGCTTCACGCTGCTCAATTCGAGCACTACCACGCTCGCAGGTTACCCTGCGCAGAAACTCGTCTTTACTCTCGTTAGCGGAGGCACTACTAGGGAAGGCATGGTTGAGCTAGCGCTGGTCAACAACACCGGTTACGCATTGACTTACTACGCGACACAGGACGTGTACCCCAATTACGTCGGGATTGCACAGAACATGATGCAGTCGTTCAATATTACCACGTGAAAGACAACAACGTCGGTTCCTGCGTTTTCGAACTGTTCGTATTAGCGTGGCACCGATGACCACGTGCGTCGGCCGTTGAGAGGGCTGAGATACGGAGTTCGATTAAGTCAAGGCAAAGCTGCTTGAGACAGTCGATTGGATTGTACGCCCTTCCGCTCGCGCTTGCAGACATTCGTGTGGTGTTAGAGTACCGTGTCGTGATGTCCGTAACCGCGCGTGACTCCGCAGTCCTCCTCGTCCAAACCCGATCACGCAATGGTTTCTTCAAGCCGTGTGCATGAGCTGGACTAGTACTGCAGCGCGTACCAACACGCAAGCGCCGCTGCCAGCACAAGGTCATCGTATTCGCCGTCGCGCCACGCCTCTTCCCATAGGCTGCCGGAACTGATGCTGATCTTGGCAGCGAAATCCCGCAGCTCATCTTTCAACAGGTCCCATAATGGCAGGTCGTTTGCGGCGCGGAGCCAACTTTTGTTGAGCAGCAGCTTCACTGAGCGCGCGAGGTCACGCTTCGGGACGCGGTAAAAGCCGTTCTCGTACGAAACGTCGTCCCCGCCGATCACTACGGGCATCGGCTGGAGGTGTGCCGCGCGGAACGTGTCGATGGCGGACAGGCCCACGCCCGTGGCGTCCACGACGAGGTAGTGTGGCACTAACCGCCGAGCCCCGGACGACCGTTTCGGGGTGAGCGCGCGGACCCGACCAATGATCGCGAGCAGGGGCGTGCCCGAGGGTAACCGCTCTATGTGGCGAACCTGCAGCTTGACTGGTTGATCGGGCGGCTCACTGCGACCCTGGCGCAATCCACCGAGCGTTGCCCATGGAGCGTTGGGCGCGCCGCCGGTGAGTAGGCTGTGTCCGATCTTTTCGATTGCGACGAGAGCGGAAAAGCTATCGGGGCGGCCGAGATCACAGCCAATGAAAACTCCGGCCACACTGGGCTGTGGGCGCTCACCCGGTTTGTAGCGGGCATAACGTCGGGAGAAGTCTTGGGCGTCTGAGTCGCTCATCACGATGATCGGTCGCTTATATACCCCTCTTTGCCCTTAGTCCCTTCCCTGTTTTTTCCCGTTCCGCTCCGTTACTCGTGTATCACTGTTGATTCAAGCTGCGTGTGTAGATAAAACCGCTCGAGAGGCGCGTTACTTACCAGCGGCGCATTTGCGTGTGTTTCGTGCAGTTTTCGCCGCTATCGCGCTTGACAGCTGTACGGTGCTATTGCTGGGACGCGTCAGAGGGAAGCGAGCATTCAAACTTCAGAAAACGCGATCAAATCACAAAGTTTAAGCCGATTGGCAAACCAGCGGTTTCGTGGTGTAGGTAATGCGAGTAAGCACGTTGAATCAAGCGTATGCCGAAACGATTGACTTTGGTGCCGTCGCTCAACAGGAGCGCCTCCGTGAGCTGTTACAGCGGGCGGTCGATGAAGTCGCACGAAGATACGAACACCGATACCTGGAGCCAAGTCTCGTTTCGTTTGTGCTCGCGCGCATGGTGCACGAGGCTGATCCCACGTTCTCTGAAGCGCTCGTGCGAGCCGAGTTTCTCAAGTCCGCCCTTGAATTCACCGAGCAGCTAGATCGGGCGACCCGCGGCAGGTTTTCGCTAAGCCACGTGTTGAAGACGTAATTGCCGGCGCGGATGCAGCCGTCACGGCGTCCGATGAGCTCGCACATGACCGTTGTTCGAGACAGTTACACGTGTGAAGCAATTGCTTCGTACGACGCCCTACGTTAAAAAACGGAATATGGTTTCGTCTCGCCCAGTGCTGGGTGCAAGCTCAAAAAGCACAAAAAGAGGACATCGCAAGCGGTAGCACGTAGGGCAGTTGACCATCATCAGGCCTGCCTACGCAGAGTCTATCGTGGATTCTGCATGAGTGACCGACGCGTCCGATAGATAGCAAACAGACGTTTTTACGCGAGCGATGTTCCAAAAGAAAGGAGCGCAGCGCGGTACACGGTCGCACGGCATCGGCATACATATGAATTCTGTAATGACTTTTAAATGGCAGAGCGGCGTGATACTGGTGAGTGGGAGCGGATCCAGAAAACGCGCTCCCGTCATCAGCCAGTAGCTGAGGCGTCTAGGTCTAGGCACGATCTCGTTCGCGGAAAATCTGTGACTGCGGATGGCACGTGCAGACCTGTTGAGGCTCGAAAGAGCTGATGTGCGATTCTTTGCTTTGCGGTGCTGTTGCCATCATCATCGTCGTGATGCGACGCGCCGGCACGTGAGCGATGACACGGCACCGGCGGCTTGAACTGAGCGCACGGAGTTGATCATCGCTGCGTACGTCCCTCACAGGTGCGATGGATGCCGACGGGAGAGATTTCGTGCGGCATTCCTGTGGAAAAGACGACCTCGATGAGTCCCGTTGCGAATTTTCTGAGGCGTAGATTGGAAATACGGATTCCATTATTCTCGTGTAAAAAAAGATTATCAGGAAACTCTGCTTATCGGGCACGAGGTGCCGCCGCTAGGAAAGGGAGAGCGCAAATAGAGAGATCAGCGGTGCTCGGTCGCTTAAACGCCAGGCAGGACGCCCGACAGTGTGATGAGCAGCGGCACCAACGCCAAACACCCGATAAGGATGCAGAAATAGCCGAAGTTTATCCGTTCAGCCATCCTCAAGAGCGCGCTAATGGTTAATAACGAAAAGAAGAACGCGATGACGATGGCGATAAGAGCGTAGACGGTGAAGTACGAGCCGCTTTTTATTATGGTCAGCCCTATTTCAGCTCCGATCACGGCAGGGATGTACATCAGAAAGCTCAAATTGAGAGCGTCCTGTGCTGAATAACGACGCAAGAGGAGCGCTGACACGGTCAGTCCTGAGCGACTGAATCCTGGGAGTATTGCCACGCCTTGCAACATCCCTACGATGATAGCATCTATTGACGAGAGCGACCTGTTTCGTTTGCCGACTCTCTGCCGTGCGTGCAGTTGCAGCAGCCCGGTGCCGATGAGGAGCGCGCCGATAAACGCGATGGCGTAACTCCCCGTCAGCTGCAGCTTTGTCAGGCCAAAGACGAGCAACGGAGCGCCAACGAGCGCGGTAGCAAACGTCGCGATGATGAGAAACGTCGTCAGCCGGTTGTACCCGCTCGGGTGGCGAACGTCTCGCACGTAGGTGGGCACGTTACGCAACAGTTTGAGGATATCGCCTCGGTAAAACAGCGCGACGGCGAACAACGACCCGATATGCAACCAAATGGCGTAGTAGACCGCTTCGGTGAGGTTCATATTGTAGAAGCTCACCAGTATCACGGACATCATCGCTTTGCTGCTGACCGGAAGCCACTCGGTTATGCCCTGTATGATACCGAGCACGATTGACTGTATGAGTTGCGAGATGTCCATGCGGGGTATGCGTAGGTGCGACAAACTCTATAAAAATCTTTGGTCGGGTTCATTCTAACGAGGTTGCTTCTCTCAGTTACCACTGTGCAAAGGTTTCGCGTTCCTTGGTGCCCCCTCGATCCTCTTTAGCCTTTGGCATAGGGTGCTCCGAGACGCATCGATATATCCACGTGAGCTGGTATAGCCCCCCACGAGGAGAATCGCCAACGCTGTGTGCGACGCGACCCAAAACTCACCTGATCCGCCATCGTCCTCTTTTTTCACTTTCACACGTTCTTGCAGTTGAGTTATCCCTGTCACCATAAACTAAATCCTTGTGCAAGCAGCTCACGTCTATAAAGCTACAACCGAGACGGAGCGGGCAATCTACAAGCCCATTGCTGCTTGCGCGCACACACTGCAGCTCGAAGAGCTGATTGCGAACGCGAAAAGCGCACAGCGAGACGCACAGCTTAGGCACGTAGTCATACACGAGGTCGCGTGCAGCTACTGTCTCGGCAGGGTCGAACGGCTTGAAGGATCGTATTTGCGAACGTTTGCGCTTGAGTTGAAAGAACAGCTTGCCCAGACCCTCGCCGCATTTTCACATCGATTCTGCCTCAGCCGCGTAGACGCGCTGAAGCGGAAAGTGCAGCCGGAGCCGCCCATTCGCCAGATCGTTGAAGTGTTGCAGGAGGTGATGTGCACACACGACACGTGCTCTTCGGTAGCTCATGTTCTGCTTCCATCAAAAAAGGCCCTCCTTCCTTTGTTCCTTAACTCCTATCAAATAGGATAATCGAGAATAGAAGTGAATACACCAACGCAAAAACATTACCTTCGACAATTATCACGAGCGGCTGGTCATACGCGCCCCCCATAAAGAATGCGTCACCCAAGACGAAAAATATTGCCGTCGCTAAAGCTATTTTTCTGCGCGGTGTCATTCATTCCTAGTCTAGATTCAGATGATAAAAAAGTTGCTAGCCGTCGCTACGTTTGTCTAGTCGTTTGTGCTATCGCTGGCTGCACCGCCGCAAACAAACCACCCAAACACCAAGTGCAGCGACACTGCCATCGCCCCTCGTTGAACTTCGCGCGATATACCAAGATCACGTTTGGGCGCTCCAGATGACGACGGTCCCGGGCAGCAATAAAGGCCGTAACGCACGCGCAAAAATCAAAAACGAGAAGCGGAGCACGACGTAAGCATAGAGCGTCTCGACGCACGTTTTAGAGGAACCCTATGAATATGAGCGTGATGCTCAATCCGATCATGATGACGATCGTTGCCCCCGCGATGTAGTTGAACACCCTTGTGTTAGCATACTCGCCCATGATCTTCTTGTCGTTCGCGATGACGAGCATATAGATTAGGATGAATGGGAGCAGTATCCCGTTGCCCACTTGCGATAAATAGAGGATGGAAAGGAGGGGCACGTTCGGAAGCGAAATGAAGAACGCTGCTAGCGCTATTATTCCTACATACAGTCCGTGGAATGCCGGAGCTTCTTTAAATGACTTAGATACGCCGCGCTCCAATCCTAATCCTTCACAAACATAATGTGCCGTTGAAAGAGGTAAAATACTCGCTGAAAATATTGAGGCATTCAAAAAGCCAAAGGCAAACAGCGCAGCCGCGTACTTTCCCGCCAGCGGGGCAAGTGCAGCGGATACGTCAGCGACAGTGTTCACGGGAATGCTGTGAACGAAGAGGGTTGCCCCACAAGCTACGATAATAAAGAATGCCACGATGTTGGTCACGATCGAACCGGTAATGGCGTCAAGCCGCGAGTAGTTGAGGTACTTGAGCGGAACCCCCTTTTCGACCACTGAGGCCTGGATGTAAAACATCATCCATGGCGCGATTGTCGTCCCCACAAGTGCAACGAGCATGGTGATGTAAGCAGTATTAGGTGAAAGAGATGGTATAAACGAATTCACGGCAGCGATTTTCCAATCAGGATGTGCCAGAAATCCCGAAATAATATACGTGACGTAGAGCGCCGATGCGACCAAGAAAACTTTTTCCACCCGCCTGTAGGTCCCGCGCTCAACTAATAACCACACGAAAATCGCAGCGAGTGGTACTGATATGTCTGGAGGAACGCCAAAAATAGAGCCACCCACAGCGATGCCTGAGAACTCAGCAAGGGTGTTGCCGAAGTCAACTGCGAGTAATAAGACCATGATGAAGAAGACTAGCTTAACACCGGTCTTCTCACGTATTAAAGAAGCGAGTCCCTTGCCCGAAACGACACCCATGCGTATGCCCATTTCTTGGGTCACGGCGAGTGCAACCGTCATGGGGATGAGCGTCCAGAGCAAGACGTAGCCGAATTGCGCGCCAGCAAGGGAGTAGGTAGTGATGCCGCCCGCGTCGTTGTCGACGCTGGAGGTAATAATCCCCGGCCCAAGGATGGCTAGGAACAGAGCGAGTCTGATGAACCAAGGGCTCTTGAAGTACCGCGTGATGATCCTGTAATCCAAGACGCGACACTCCCTTCAACCAAACGCCTTGGGGACCCTTTTTTTCCACGCGGTCGGTAAAACGATGTCAATCGCGTCGTCAACGGTGACGATGCCCTTCAGTTTTTTCTCTTCGTCCACGACGGGAAGCGCGAGCAGGTTGTATTTGGCGATTTTCTTTGCCACGTCTCGCTGGTCGTCCGTCGGCTGAACTGTGATAATATCGGTGTGCATGAACGCAGAGAGCTTTTCCTCGGGGCGTGCGAGCAAGAGGTTGCGCAGTGAGATCACCCCCACAAGCGTCTCGTCATTCGCGATGACGTAGATGTAGTAAATGGTCTCTACGTCTGCTGCGGCGGTGCGGATCTCCTCGATCGCCTGTTGTGCGGTATCGTCTGCGTGAACCGCGACGAACTCATTTGTCATGATGCCGCCTGCCGAGTCCTCTGGGTATTCGAGGAGCTCTCGTATGTCCTCAGATTCATCCGGTTCCATAAGGTCGAGGATAGCTTCGGCACGGTCCACGGGGAGATCTCCCAGCAAGTCCGCGGCGTCATCCGGTGACATCTCTTCAAGAATCTCGACCGCGCGCTCGGTCTTCATCCTTTCGATGAGCGAGACCTGCCGCTCCGGGCTCGTTTCTTCCAATGTATCCGCAGCGGCCTCTTCATCGAGCGAGTTGATAAGCTGCAATCCATCGTTCACGCTGAGCTGGTCGAGGATGTCCGCGATGTCGGCGGGGTGAAACTTGGTTATTTTGTGCTTTGGGACTTTGAGCTGCAAGGCTGAGGGCCCGCTGTGGATCATATCAACGTCGTCCCAACTGATGTAATTGCCCTCTAAGTGAATCCTGGAACTGTCAGCGACTTTTTCCAATCCGAGCCGCCGCAGCAGCCCACGGACGCCGATGTCGACGCCGATGAGTCGATAAGAGCCATTGGTGGCGGAGAGCTGTAGGTCATTGACGCGTCGTAACTTCTTTCCCCGCACGTCGATGACTTGCCTGTCAAGAACATCTTCGACCAAGTGCACCTCGTGCTCTTGCACGTCGTACGGCTGTATCTCGTCACGGCCGACTTTGAGAGGGATCTGCTTTCCTAAGCCTTCTACCTGTGTCCACGGAACGTTAAGCGTGCGTTTATCAGACGTTCTCACGGTCAGGGCCTTTACTTTTGGATACGGCGTATCTGCCGACACGATCACGTCTGCAAGCTTTCCTACTTTTTCCCCGCGAATGTCAATCACAGGCTTCTTCACGATTTCGCTCAGGCTTAGCAAGGCCATTTCCTTCCCTCCACTACACTAAGAGAGGCACAGTCCCCTCCTTTACACGCTCCATGACGATCATCTCGGTCAAATCGTCGACACCATCAATCGAGCGTATCTTGCTGTTTATGATCTGATTGAGCTCCTCCATATTGTGAGCCCAGAGTTTTGTCAGAAGATCATACTCTCCTGACACGCTGTACACCTCTGAAACCTCGTCAAGTTTCGAGAGCGCGATTTTTACCGCGCCGTGCTTTTCGGTCTCTGTCTGGATGATGATGATCGCCGTTATTTCTAAGCCCACCTTCTCAGGGTCGAGAATCACTGTGTATCCCTTGATCACCTCTCGCTCAAGCCGCTTTAGCCGGTGAGAGATGGTTGCATCAGGCACGTCGATGTCTTCTGACATCTTTGATAACGTGATACGGGCGTTCTTCACGAGAGCGTGAAGTATCGCTAAATCAGTCTCATCCATCTCAGAGTCAACGTCTGCAGTCATAGGTGACTTTGAGTGTATTACTTATTGTTTATATTATTTTTGGAAAAAAAGCATTAATCATAATAAAAATAGAGCAATTCACTAAATATCTCCGTCAAGTTGGGAAATAGTACAGCTGCCCGTGCGTGCCGCCTTGTTCGCCTTGCGAGTGAAGACCTGCGCGCCCGGCTAGGCCTCAGGCCCCATGATCACAAGTCATGTAATCCAAAACAATGTGCGCGCGATACCCAGCTGCAAGAGTGCTCGCGTCGGTCGGAGCCGCGTGGTAAATGGGCTCTCACGCTCGCCGTAGTGCGCGTCACGTCACGACTGAGCTTGTTGTGACGCCTGCCCCTACTTTTATTCAATACTCATCCGCGATTTCAGCGTTCCCCAGTCTTGGGCGTTGGGAATGCGCTCGGCAAGATTAACCGCATTGTGGAACGCGGCGGCGGGCATGCTTTCCACATATAAGTAAAGAGGGACGGAAGCTCTTCGATGTTGACGGCGGCGACATTCATCGCAAGCTTTGCCTTCGCTGTGGCGTTGCGTTGACAGCAGTCTTAGCCACGCTTACGAGCTCTTTGCCGCGCCTTCCGCGTGACCTCTCCGCCACTCGTTGTTGCGTCCAAGCCTTAGAGCGGGGGTACTCATCGCGCTTGCCAACCAGTTGTCGATTCATGCTGAGGGTAAGCCGGCCAATAGGCAACGAACGCTGGCACGTAGCTCTGTACGCGGAACTTTGCCGCGGCAATCAATTCTATGAGCGAGAAGAAGCGTTAGCGTTTGCGACAAACAAATCGAACTCGTGCGGCATCGAGTATGCGTGCGCGTGGAGATACGACGCCACGACATTGCCCTCCAAGATGCCATCTCGTCCGTCGATTCCGTCGCCCTGTGTCACGCGATAGGCGAATCGCGCGTCAGCATCAACGGATGCAGTCGAGTAGTGATATTCGTGCCCGCGAAGAATATCGCCGCTGCGCGCAATTGCACAATCCCTGACTGCCTCTACTGAGACGTGTCCCAATGCTTGTCTTTTCTTTGTCATTTGGACGTCCAACGGGAGCACGTTTCCAAGTGAGACTCTTTTACCCTCAACCGTGGAGAGTGAGCGTGAGAGGAACATAAGCCCCCCGCACTCGCCGTACATAGGCATGCCGTCTTCTGCGTTCGATTTGACGTCGTTCAGAAGGTGCGTATTGGTGCTCAATTGTGTGGCATATAGTTCGGGATAGCCGCCGCCGAAGTACAACCCATCTACTTCGGGCAGCGCGTCGTGAATCGGAGAAAAATAGACCACTTGCGCGCGCTTTTGAATCGCTTCAATGTTTGAGCGATAATAGAAGCAAAATGCGGCGTCGTATGCGACCCCGATCAGTGTATCGGTTGTGTGACGCAGCTCCTCCGGCTTATCGACCGTGATTTGCGTCGCTACCCGTTGGATGGACTCGATATCGAGTGAGTCGTAGATTGACTTTAGGGTAGCGCCGGGCAACGACGTTTCGGAGCCCATGTACAATCCGAGGTGCCGAGACGGAATTCCCTGAACGTCCGCGGCAACGACCCCCATCAGCGGGACATTTATTGCAGCTAACGCCCGGCGAATGCTTTCAGCGTGCTTTTGACTGCGGACGCGGTTTGCTATGATCCCGGCGATCGTCAACTGGTAAGGGGTATAACGCGAATACCTGATGAACCCCAATGCCTGTGCTGCAACGCTTTCAGAAGAAGCGCTCGCGTCAATCACAAGAAGAACAGGGACCCTTAGAATATCTGCAATCTTAGCGTCGCTCGATATCCCGTCGTACATGCCCATCGCCCCTTCTATGACTGCATAGTCCGCGTTACATTTTGCAAGCTCTCTCTTGACGCCTTCCTCACCCATCATGAACGAATCAAGATTATAGCAAGGTGCGTTGGTCACCTTTTCGAGGTGACTTGGATCGATAAAATCTGGGCCGACTTTGTATGACTGCACGCTGTATCCTGAGTCCTTAAGCGCTTTCAGGATGGCGAGCGCAATTGTGGTCTTTCCGATCCCGCTTTGAGTTCCAGCAACGAGGAGGCCTTGCATCATCTGTTCATGCAGGATTCCGGTTAATAAATTTGCCTCATAACTGCCCCGGCCGTCACAAACGTTAGCGCGCGCAACGGGACAAGAGCTCAAAAATACGCATTCTACGGTGGGTATTACAAAGCATTAGCTTTCGATACGTTTCCCGTGCCGCAACCTATACCGGCAAATGTGTCACCATCGTCAATTTGCCGTTTGTCGAAGGCGAAATTTAAGCTTTTGACGGTGCAACTCTGAGCATTAATCTTAGAGTGGTCCTCAAACACCACAGATAGCGTGCACGTAATTCGGCAACCTTTTCCAGCGGCACGCTTTTTAGGTGCGCGATAACAAACAGGGTATAGTACGTGCTTCGCTCGTGTCCGTGCAGATATTCCAAGACATGTTTCATTGAACGGGGCAGCAATAGGAGGAAACGCTTTGTGCGAACTCGCCAAAATACACCACGGAAGCTCCTTCAACAGGCGATAAACACCACACGCCCATTATCACCTGCTGCCGATTCGTAACGCGCTAAGGATGACTGCGAGGCTTAGCCCTATGTCACCGACTCCAATGGCAAGCCAGAGGGTGATGATTCCCGGAAAAGCGAGCACCGCGCAACGTATAAATGAAAAGACTGTTCTTACAAGGTAGCGTTAAGATAAATTGACTTATGTCAAAAAAAATTGATTTAATTGAAAAAATTTGACTTTAACCAAGAAAAGGTGATTTAGTGCACATTGCTGATGGTATCTTGTCGCCGGCGTGGGTAATCTTTTGGTGGCTAGTCGCTCTAGTGTTTATTGGCATCGGAGTTATTCAAATTCGACGGAAGTCAATAAACAACGCTCAGTATCTGCCTATGCTAGCACTAATGTCTGCAGCCGTGCTGGTTATCTCGGTATGGCACGTTCCTGTACCAGTCACTGGGTCAAGCTCCCATCCTTGTGGGACGCCTATGGCCGCTATCATCGTAGGACCATTTCCCGTGGCCGCCGTTACGTCCATAGTTCTCTTCTTCCAAACGTTCGTCGGACACGGAGGGCTAACAACGATCGGTGCGAACGACTGGTCGATGGGAATTGTGGGGGCGTTTAGCGGATACGGGGTGTGGCTAGGTTTGCGGGGGCGTACAAGCATTTTTTGGGCTGCTGGGCTGGCGGGATTTGTAGGTGACATCCTCACTTATCTCACAGCGGCATTTGAGCTCGCCATATCGATTCATCCGGAAGCGGTGCTTCGTTATATTGGTATCTTCATGCTGGGATATGCGCCGACACAGCTCCCCCTCGCGATAATGGAGCTCGTGTTTACCGGGCTTGTCGTGCGCTACATCGCCGAGGTGCGGCCTGAAATGATGAAGTATGCCGGCTGGACACCGCCACCGGTCAAGACGACTGAGACGACTGAGACGACTGGAGGTGCGGGCTGAAATGATGAAGTATGCCGGCTATACGCCGGCGCCGACCAGGTCGACTGTAGGAGGTAAGTAGGATGGACAAATTTACTAAGAATGCGTTGATAGCATGTGCGCTACTGTGTGCGTTCATCATCACCAGCTTCTACGTTGGAACCGCCCTTGGCTTCAATATGAGTGGGGGCGCTGATGACAAGGTTAACAGTTTAGCTACCGCAGATGGGGGTGGACAGGCCCACGATTCGTGGTACTACGTTACTCAAAACATGGAATACATTGGATTTGGTTCGATAGGTATGGCGGGCGGCTTCTTGTGCGGCTACCTTTGGGTAATGACGTTCGAAGAAACAAGCAACATACAAGGACAAGGCAAAACTGAAGTTACGAGGCACAACTGATGGTTGAAATAATAAATGGGGATCCATTATCGGGGCTGCTCACCACTCTAGGGTTTTTTGCGATGCTTTTCCTGGGCCGGTATGTGAGACACAGACAGGTGGATAAAAGGCGGGAAACCACCCGCTAGCTCACCGCCAGATGCGCTAAGGGTACGCTTCACGTCCATTGCAAAATGAAGCTCCCTAAAGTTCTGGAAGGAACCCCACAGAAATCACAGGCGAATATAGACAGGGGGAACGATGGATCTAAAGAAATACGCTCCTGAATGGAACCCTGCAAAACTACTAGGCGAAAGCGGTTTAGGCTCGGATCGCCCCGGCACCAGCGTTTTCAGGCACGTTGATGCCCGGGTCCTGCTACCCGCCGCTTTTATTGTCATACTCGCACTTTCCGCAGCAACGCGGTGGTACGTGCCCGGTACCGTTTTCGTTGTGGTGCTTTCCATCACGATGTACTCGGTCCGTTCACGTGCTGCCTACCTGAAACTGTTGTTGTACCCCATTGGTATCGCTGTGTTCCTTTTCGTCGTCCAGGCTTGGACGTACGGATCCACCGTGGTTTTTACGGTGATATGGCCAGTATATACCCAGGGAATCACCTCAGGGTGGCTGCTAGCCAATCGAGTCCTTGCTTCAGTGTCGATTCTGTTCCTCCTCGTGGAGTCCAAGTCGCAGTTAGAATTGATCGAAGCGCTCAGGTGGTACAAAATGCCGGTTGAGCTGAGGAACCTAATGTTGCTTATGTTTCGCTATGTCTCGGTGATTGCAGAGGAGTTCACGACGATGTTTCACGCTCAACAGGCGAGACTGGGATTCTCCTCGAAGTTAAGCTGGTTTAAAAAAATAAACAACCTTTCTGTCATCGCAGGGATGCTGTTCATTCGATCCTTCGATAGGTCATATAGGGTCATTATGAGCATGCAGGCGCGCGGGTATAGGCAAAACGCCGATATCGGAGGTAAGTTTGAGCGTTTCGCCAAGAAAGACTATCTGTTCGCAGCATTCGCGCTCGCTATCGTCGCAGGCATAGTGTTGGTGGGGGTGATGTGATGGCGTCAGCCATAGAGTTTAAGAACGTCGTGTTCAAGTACCCCAGCGGCACCGCTGCCTTGGACGGGATCAATCTCAAAATTGAAGAGCACACAAAGGTAGTCCTCTTAGGAGAGAACGGAAGTGGCAAGACGACCTTGCTCTTGCACCTAAATGGCCTCCACATGCCTACGAGCGGCGAGGTGACAATTCTCGGCAAACCTGTCAACGCTGCCAATATCGACTGGGTGAGGACCAAGATCGGAATGATTTTCCAGAACTCCGACGATCAGTTGTTTGCGCCGACGGTGTACCAGGACGTCGCCTTTGGGCCCAGAAATCTTGGCATGGATGAGACGCGCATAAAAGAACGAGTGGAGGAGGTTCTTGAGGTGCTCAACATCACTCGCCTCCGAGACAGACAACCGGGCGCGCTCAGCAGCGGGGAGAAGCGGCGGGTTGCCTTGGCAGGCACCTTGGTTATGGATGCTGAGATTATCTCCCTTGATGAGCCACATTCTGGACTGGACCCGCTGGGATGCCTTGAGTTTAACGACCTCCTCGATGAGCTCCACTCCAAGGGACGGACAATCGTCGTTGCCACACACAACGTTGAGTTTGCTGCCTCGTGGGCGGATGAATGCGTCATTATGAAGAATGGAAAGATAGTGGGGCGTGGAACTCCAGAAGACGTATTTTCGGATGCGGAGATCGGCCGACTATCAAGTCTCGAACTACCGTCATTTGTATCCATATATAACGAACTGGAGGCGAGGAACTTCGTCTGCAAACGGGGAGAGGCGCCATTTGACATAATGGACCTCGTCACAAAAGTCGAAGCGCCATCGATAAAATTTTTTGAGAATTCAGAGGGGTTGCATAAAGGAGCGCGTGTTGCGCTTGCTCATTCACGTGATTCGTGGGTCGTTGCACCAGAGGGTGCTAGCGATGGAGAAATCCTCACACAAAAAGACGGCATGGCAGTCGTCGGGTTGGACGATGACAGCGCTCCAAAGAAAGGGGAAATTGTAATCTTCAAAGTGCACGACAACGAACGGTACGATGAGCGTGTCGCAGAGCGTGCAAAAAAGTTGATCGAAAGCAACAGGGGAACAAAAATCGGCGCGATGGGGACAAATGCCAAGCTGCTAGCGAAGCATCACGCAATTTCACTTGATTTTGGAGTAGATGTGATTAACAAGGCGATTTCCTATGCATCGAGAGGCGTTGACGTAATCCTTCTCGCATCCGGGAACATGGCTGAATACGCCGGAAAGAAGGTATACAAGATATGTCCGGACATATTCTTCCATTACGTCAATACGAAGGACGAAGAGATGTTGTGAGATCAAGACGCTCTACGGAGGCGTTGAAGTCCGGTAGGTTTGCGACCAACAATAAGGGAGGATACTACCGCTAGTAGGCTGCAGTGTCAACGGTGACTCTTAAGCGCCCGCATCCGAGCGCCGATATGCATTCTCATCGAAGTGAGCATTCACACGGCCACACGCACGGTGTGATTGACCCGTCCATCCCCGCCTCGAAACGAGGGATCTGGGCACTCAAATGGTCGTTGGTAAGACTGATGGCGACCGCGATCCTACAAGCCGTTATCGTTTACTATCCTGGAAGCGTTGCGCTGCTGGCCGACACCATCTACAACGTGGACGACGCATTGACGGCTATCCCGCTCTGGCTCGCCTTTCGCATGAGCACGTGGAAGCCGACGAAGCGCTTCACCTAAGGGTACGGACGGGTGGAGGATCTGGCGGGCATCGCCATTGTGCTCACCATTCTTGTAGCGCTATTCTAGCAGGCTACGAATCAATTAACCGCGTCTTTCATCCGCAGGTGGTGCAGTTTCTGTGGGCGGTGGTGGCCGCGTCATTGATCGGGTTTGCAGGCAACGAGATCGTTGCGGTCTTTCGCATCAACGTTGGCAAGGAGATCGGAAGCGCTGCGCTCATCGCCGATGGCCATCACGCCTGCATCGATGGGCTGACAAGCTTGGCCGTGTTTTTCGGAGCCGTGGGCGTATACCTCGGCTCCCCGCTTGCCGATCCACTCGTCGGACTTGTCATAACCGTGGCCATCTTGCGTATTGTGTGGGGCTCAGGCAAGGAGGTATTTACCCGGGCAATCGACGGCATCGATCCCGCCATTTCCGACGAGATTCGGGATGCCCCCGTGCACACCGAAGGCGTGAAGGACGTTACGGAGGTGCGCGTCCGGTGGAGTAGTCACCGCCTCCACGCTGAGGTAAATATTGCCGCAGATCCCGAGTCATCAGTTGAAGCAGGGCACGTCATTGCGAAAGAGGTCCGCCATCAGCTCCTGCATCACCTCGCCTATCTCTCGAACGCCGTGATACACGTCGATCCGCTCAATGCATCGGGGGAAGAGCATCACTATGTGAGTGGACACGACTATGGCGACTTAACCCCGCACCGGCACGATAAGTGATGCTGAAAGTGATGTGGAACAAGTTTCATGCCGTGACTAGCATCGAACTGGATGCCCGAGATAGCCACGTTGCTTTTGCAGACCTGCAACGCCGCTTACGCGCCTTTGTCTCGCACTTGGCCATCTCTCGCTTGTAGCAGCGTCCTCAACGTATTTATGCAAGTGTAGCGGGATAGATTATGGCGCGAAAGGAGCCCTAAGGAATGGTGAGCGGCGGCCCGACTAAAGCAGAAATCATTGCGATAGCATTAGAAAAGCTCCAGATAAGCAGCGGTGAGACATTTGCCGATATTGGCTGCGGAACGGGCAGCGTGTCAATCGCAGCCTCGAAAAAGACTAACAAGATCATTGCCGTGGATCAGAGATCTGAGTCTATTGAAACGGCCAAACAAAACTTCAGCGAAGCAGGGGTCTCGGCGCTGATTACCCTCCTCCGGGGCGAGGCCCCTGCCGTCTTGGAAGCGTACTCAAATGCGATCGACAAAGCATTCATTGGCGGAACTAAGAACTTCAGACGGACAGTCGACCTCCTCGTGCCACATTGCAGGCGCTTTGTTCTCAACGCTGCAAGACTTGAAGTCACTGCCGACGCAATCGGGTACATGAAAGAGATCGGGGTATTCAAGGAAGCGCTACTTGTCAACATCGCCAAGGGCCACGAACTTGAAAACCTCACCGCATTCACCCCCTATAATCCAGTCTTCATGGTGGTGGGCTCGTGCTAATTGGGGTAGGACTTGGACCTGGAGATCCGCAACTGCTGACACTAAAGGCAGTGAACGTGCTGACGTCAGCGATTAAAGTGTTTGTTCCGGGGCGTATCTCTTATGAACTCACCAAACCGTATGCCGATCCGGAGATCCTCCAGTTTCCGATGACGTACGATGAAGCGGAACTTGAAGCGGCGTGGTATGACAATGTAGAGACAATCGCCGCCTATGCCGTTAGGGGGCGGACCGCTTTTGGAGTATTGGGGGATCCAAATGTTTTCAGCACGTTTTCACACATATCGAAGATGCTCAGAAGGCGCATGCCGCACATCGACGTCGAAACCGTGCCTGGCGTGAGTTCAGTTACCGCTTCCTTCTCCCGGTTCGACGAGTCGATAGAGGGATCTTTTGTCGTGTCGGACGGATCAGCCGTGCAATCGACTCTTGTTCTCAAAGCGACAAGACCTCGCGAGATAGCTGCGTCGCTGGAAAAGAGGGGATTTTTTGACCTCAAGTTGCTTGAGAACGGATTCACCGGACGCGAACGGGTCTACAAGAAGGATTTTCCTCTAAAGGGCGAATATTTTAGCATAATGTACGGCAAACGACCATGAAAGTCTATTTTGTTGGAGCAGGGCCGGGAGATCCAAAATTAATAACCTTGAGGGGCAAGGAGCTGATTGAAGACGCCGATTTGATTGTTTATGCGGGGTCTTTGGTAAATCCTAAAGTTCTATCAAACGCGAAAGGAAAAAAAGTTGATAGTTTTGGAATGACGCTCGAGCAAACGACGCGCTTGATCGTTGATGCGTGGAAACAAGGCCTTCGCGTCGTGAGGCTCCATAGCGGCGATCCTACGATTTACAGTGCGGTGCGAGAACAGATTCTGGCGATACAGCCGTATGGTATCGACTATGAAATAGTTCCTGGGGTTTCATCGGTGTTTGCCTCCGCCGCTGCATTGGGCCAGCAGCTGACAAGTGAGACTCTCGTTATTACTCGGCCATCCGGCAAGACTTTAGCAGAGGATCAACTCGTCGAGCTGTCGAACCTAAAGCCAACCATGGCAATCTTTCTGGGCGTTGACAAGATTGATACGATTATGCAGCGCGTGCGATACGCGCCAGAGACTCCAACGAGCGTCGTGTATCACGCGTCGTGGGACGATCAGGTTATAATCACTGGTACCGTTTCAGACATAGCCTCCAAGGCACGCGAAGCCGGAATTACGAAGTCGGCCATCATCTTGATTGGCGATGAGCTCACCTTCGAAGGCGAAAGGAGGTCGTACCTATACTCGCCGAAGACCTAAGTATTGCTATCCTCTGTTTTGAACGAAACATAGCTAGCGCACAGCGCATTCAATCGGCAATCGGAGGGCAGATTGTCACCTATCAAAAAAACGCGTTCAAAGAGGCACTCTCCTCCTGCACAGCGGTGATTGCCATAATGGCCACCGGCATTGTCGTTAGGGAAATTGCTCCATTTTTAAAGGGAAAATGGGTCGATCCGGCCGTAATAGCCGTAGATGATCGATTAAACTACGCTATTCCTATAGTTGGCGGTCATCAGGGGGCCAACCGAATCGCGCGCGAGCTCCACAAAAAAGACGTCGTACGACTCGCGGTGATCTCTACCGCGACGGAAGCAAATGACGTTCAAAGCGTAGAAGCTATCGCAGCTCGCTTGAATCGCACAATCGTCAATCGCACCAGCACAAAAGCACTCAATACGACTTTCCTTTTCAAACCGGTCGAAATTGCGCACTTGACCGGGCCGAAGATCGTGATCGTCGACGATGATGTAGCCGTGCTCTCGAGAAAAAATGCTAGTGCCCTCGCAGTCGGCGTCGGAGCTCGCAAGGGCATTGACAAATCTATGGTGCTCGAAGCAATCAATTCGAGTCTTGTCGAACTCAATGCGTCGATAGAAGATGTAGACACTATTGCGACCGCATATCTGAAATTGAGTGAGCAGGGCATAAGCGAAGCTGCGTTCGAGCTAGGAAAACCGATCGCCTTTGTGCCAAAACAGATCATCGACGCTACAAGGGGTCAAACGAGCTCAAGAGCGGAAATGCTCGGTCTTTCTGGCGTAGCAGAACCGTGCGCGCTCGCTCTTTCAAACCTTTGTGAGCTGCTCCTCACAAAGCGAGCGTATGGAGGTGTTACAGTTGCAATCGCCCGGTAGAATTCAGGTCGTTGGAATTGGTCCTGGCTCACTTGAAGACATTACCTTGCGAGCGACTAGCGCCATTGCCCAATCCGACTACGTTATCGGGGTCTCAACGTACATCGACCAGATCTCATCTCTGCTTCGCAATCAAAAGGTCATCAAAGGCGTTATGGGGGAAGAAGTGCAGCGGGTAAAAAAGGCGATAGAGCTAGCCTCAGAAGGAAACAACGTTTCGATCGTTAGTGGCGGGGATCCCAACGTATTTGGTATGGGGAGTCTCGTCTTAGAACTGCTGGCGGCACAAGACGGCACGATCGATGTTGAAATTGTGCCCGGCGTGACCGCGGTAAATGCTGTGGCTGCCATACTGGGGGCGCCGCTTTCCAGTGACTACGCGATCATCAGCCTTAGCGACCTGTTGATACCGTGGGCAGACATCAAGAAGCGACTCACATCAGCAGCTGAATCCGGGTTTGTCATCGCGTTGTACAACCCGCAGAGCAGAAAACGAAAGCGCAATCTAGCGAGGTCCATCGAACTGCTTAAAAAACACCGACCTCACGTTCCCGTGGGCATCGTCCAAAACGGCACGAGGCCGGGAGAAATGACCGCCGTGACCACGTTGGAGACGCTTATGGAACATGAAGCGATAATCGACATGCACACAACTATTATAGTGGGAAATCGTGAATCATTCGTCTGGAAAGACAAGATCATAACGCCAAGGGGGTACCAAAGAAAGTATGGATACTAAACGCGAACCAAGGTCAACCAGCAGCTTGATGGGCGCAGCCACCGCAGAAGCGCTGCGCATAGCGCATCGATCACAGCAGATAGTGAGCGAAATTATTGCGGATGAGAGCCCTGAAGGCAAGATTAAGCAGCGCGTGGTAATGGCGACAGGCAATCCTCAATTCGCTGAACTGCTTCGGTTCTGTCACAATCCGATAAAAGCAGGGATTGCTGCAATAAGGACAGGTGCGAACCTTTACACGGACATCAACATGGTTCGCGTTGGCATAACGAAGGACATAGCCCGTTTTGGAGGGAAAGTCATCTGCGCGCTTCCAGAAAGCAACGCCGTTTCGGATGGAGAACTCACACGCGCTTCCGCGGGTCTATCGCTGCTAGGAAGCCACCTAACAGACTCGATCGTCGTGATCGGAAACGCCCCTTCTGCAGCACTTACGGTAGCAAAAATGGTGCACGACGGTATAGAACCCGCGTTGCTCGTTGCGACGCCCGTAGGATTTGTCAATGCTGCTGAGTCAAAAGAGCAGATCAGACAACTCAAAATTCCGTCAATAACGAGCGTCAGTACCCAAGGAGGGACGCCTGTGGCAGTGGCGGTCGCCAATGAGTTGATATCGATGTCATTCCGATAAATCGGCTGAAAAATGTGCAGCTTAATTGACCCGGTGGCAGGCTTTGCGATCCCGCAAAAATGGCTAACGCGGTCTGGGTTTTCCCTACCTGAACTTAAGCGACGCATCGACAGTGGGCTTTACATGCTGACTGCTTCCGGGACGTTACTGAAACGTGGGCTTACCACCGGGACGATTTCTGCGGCTGCCGCAAAGGCATCGGTGCTGTCAATCGCAGAGCCAACGACGCAAGTCGACATCCTAACGCCGATTGGAATTCGAGTAAAAGTACACACCACCTCTGCCGACGGCTGGGCAAGCGCACAAAAACCGGGGAGCGATCACTCGAAAGATGTAACTGAGGGGCTCATTTTTGAGGCGGAAGCTTCCAAGGCAGTCGGAATCCAGCTATCTCCTGGAGAAGGAATTGGAATCGTCAAGAAACGCGGATTGCGAGCACCCTACGGAACTCCAGCCATAAGCCCGGAGGCGCGGTGGTCGATCGAAAACGCGATCGGTGAGGCCACGCGCAGTATAGGGCTCAAGGGAGCGCTCGTAAAGCTTTCGGCCATCAACGGAGCTGCGATAAGCAAAAAGACGCTTAACGAAAAAGTGGGTGTTTTTGGCGGAGTCTCAGTCCTTGGTACAACCGGATTCGTTGAACCTTGGAATGAATGCTTGGTTGGCTCAGCTGAGAATCTCGCAGAAACTGCCGATAGGGTCGCTTTGACAACAGGCCGAACCGGATTCAAATATGCAAAAATGTACTTTCCAGATCACTCCACGATCATTGCGGGCAGCAATCTCGAAAGAGTTTTTCAAAAAGCTGAAGGCAAAGAAACGATCATAATAGGTCTGCCGGCGCTGATTCTAAAATGGGCTAAGCCCGACATATTGAACGAAATGAAAGCTGACACCGTTCAAGAACTGTTTGATAGGGACCCCTACGCAGAAGAGATCACGGTAGCATTGACGGCTCTGAAGACGCGCACAAAAGCAAGAATCGTCATCATAGATAGGGCTGGGAAGATAATCAGAGACATTGGATGAGAAGAAACACTCCTGCGCAGCAAGCGGCAAGAAGGCGAGCGTGAAAATTGTAGGCGTTGGTGCAGGACCCGGGATGCTGACCCAGAAGGCGATTGAGGCTATCAAGAACGCAAGGCACGTTTACGGTTCAGCTAGAGCACTGGGACTGGCAAAAGAGCACATTCGGGGAGACGCGACCGTTTTAGAAAGCTACGACTTGCGAGTAGAAGACGATGCTTGTATTCTCTCTACGGGAGATCCTATGCTTTCCGGGCTGGGCAGGAAAGCTCCGCACGATGCCGAGATTATTCCAGGAATATCGTCGTCGCAGTTAGCCTGTGCACGGCTAAAAGTCGATGCAACAGACATCGTTGCCGTCACAACTCACGGAAAAGAACCGAGCCAATCGAAGAAAATGCTTCAAGAAGTCGCGCTTCTTAATAGAGATCTCTTCGTGCTTGCCGACCCAAGTTTCGACTTGGCCGATATTTGCGCATATTGGGGCAGCCTTGGATATGACGGCGAGGTCGTTGTGCTCGAAGATCTGGGGTACGAAACTGAAAAAGTGTCTCACGGACGAATCACAAGCCCACCAAAGCGGGAATCACCGCTTTTTTGTGCCGTGGTTCGGAATCTTGCGCAAAAAAAGTAGAAAAAGAAGCGCCCCACCGGGTAGCCGTTGAGGTTGGCCGACGGATAAACCTTTCCAGTCGTTAACAGTATCCCGTAAACGGCGGGATGATGTCCGTTCCGCAAATCTTTATGGCTTCTTCGACGTCAGGGCCAGTTGGGCTGTCAACCACAACCTGCGTCACTCCAGTGTCGAGCAACTCGGCGATCTTTTTGTTGCAGGTATCCGCGTCGCCTGCTCTAACGAAGGCGTCGATCATGTTATCATCCACTAACGGCCCGACATCACCCCATTTACCTGCTCCGATAGCTTCACCGATGGCTTTAGCTTGTCCCGATCGATACCACGTCGCCGAAACTAAAAACACCTTGTTTTTCTTTGAAAGTCCTTGCCAAGCGTCTTTCTTTTGTCATCGTCCCAATTCGGTGCCGTAGCAGCGTTTCAAAGATTGGCTACGCAGTGCCCTGAAAGAAGAAGAGCCCGCCAAGAAAGGGGGGCTACCGGTAAAGCAGCGCTAACGAAGGCGGTGGAAAAAAGTAAACGAGCATTAAAGCGGGCAAGCGGTTTCGAGCGCATGCGACAACAAGCCCGCAATCGGAACTATGCGATAAGAACTTAAAATGGGTTGATAACAACTTAACAGATTCACATCTCATTGCCTATACCAAAAGCAGTCTATTCTTAACGAATGCGATGAGCGACTTATTGCTCGTGATCGTGCTCTCCGTCGTGCGAATGCAGATGCTCGTGCATTAGCTTGCCGTGCCGGTGCATATGCTTGTGAATCAGGTTTGCAGACATCAATAATTCAAGATTGTTCATCACCGTATCACAGTTGGAGTCCGCTTTGATAGTATGATCCTCACCAAAGACGATGGCCCTTGTGCTTATCTGTTCTACGATATCTAGATCGTGGGTGGCCGTGATAATCGTTTTCCCCGCTTTGGCCAAATCTTGCAGAAGCTCAATAAGCCACAGTTGGCTGCGTGGGTCTAAACCTCCGGTAGGCTCATCTAACAACAGCACGTCGGGGTTAATCGATAGTATCGAGGCGATGCACACCTTCTTTTTCTCGCCGCCGCTCAGCGTATGCGGTGCCCGGTCCCGTAAACTGGAGATCTCCATCATCGAAATGACCTCCTCAGTCCGCTTCTTGACTTCATCGTAGGGCAGGCCGAGCTGCAGTGGGCCAAAAGCGATCTCGTCGAAGACTGTGGAGGAGAATAGCTGGACATCCGGGTTCTGGAACACGAAGCCGACCTTTGTCCGGAAATACTGAGCGAATTCGTTGTCTTCGAGCGCGTTGAAACGCTCTTCCGTCACCGGTTTACCGAACGCATAAACTTCGCCAGACGTCGCGTATATCAGCGCATCCAATATTAAGAGAAGCGTTGATTTTCCACTGCCGTTGGCACCGAGAACCGTAATCTGCTCTCCCGCGGTCATCGTTATGTTTATGTCTTTCAACGCCTCGAACTTATCCAAGTACGAGTGAGACACGTTTTGCAAATCGAAGATTGTCTGCATGAAAAGGCCTTTTTTGTGAACTTCAGATGCTGATGAGACTCTGGGAGATGAGTCCCAGGATCACGCAGCATGCAAGGACGGTTACGATCGCCGCGTAATCTCGATGGCGCATGACATTAACGTGCATGAGCTTCACGTCGCCATCAAAGCCTCTTGAGATCATCGCTTGGTGTACCTTGTCACTCATGTCCAGCGATTTCACGAGCATGTAACCAACACGTCCACCTACCCACTTTTGCTCTTCCCGCAGTGGCAAGCTTACGATCTGCCGGCTCCTTCTGGCCGTAAAAAGGTCCGCTATTGTGTCCAAGAGCAGGAAGATATACCTGTAGCACATGTTGATCGTCAGGACGTACACCTTGGGCACCTGAAGCGTTCGCAGCGATTTGAAAAGCAAATCCCGCTGAGTTGTGAGAAACAGTAGTATTGCAAGGGATACGCACGCAGCAACGCGCAGGATGAACGTAACAACGTAAGTCGTGCCTTGTTGGGTGATGTATATAGAGCTAGGCAGCGCGATTGGTCCCAAGTGGCTGCCGTTGCCCAAAGTGGCAATCGGGACCAATACGTTGCCTGCTAGAAAAACATTGAAGAGCATCGGTATCACAATAACGCCTGCAAAAATAGGGATGAAGACCCACACGCGTTTGACAAACCAAAGCACCTCTATCTTGCTGAAATAGGCGAGTACCAAGGTCAAGAGATAGATGATGAGTAGCACCCAGGGACTTCTCATCAGGGTCACGCCGACAATGAGCACGAGCATCGAGATTAATTTTACGCGGGGATCCAAGCTTTGCAATAGCCCTTTACGTTTTGCAAAGGTTTCGGAGATGAGACTCTCTTGGAAGAAAGCAAGGACGCCATCAACTGTTTTCTTCGCAAAGCCCTTTTTCTTAGCTAAACTGGCTGCGCCCTGATATGGCCCTGCTTCAGTCGCGGTCATCCAGTCGGGTATCATGGGAGTTGTCGATAGTTGGTGCCTGGCGATATGGCGTTAAGTTTGACATATTTGACGCCCTTTAATGCCATCACAGTTTCAGCGACTTGCCTGATAGCCTCTCCATCACCGTGCAAAACGATGATCTCCAAGCAATTTTCGTGGTCCAGATGTACGTGCACGGAAGACGTGATCAGCCCTATATGGCGGTGCTGTATCTCAGTCAGGTCATCAGCCAGCCCTCGCTGGTCGTGCTCGTAAACAAGCGAGATGACGCCTACCCGTTCGCCCTGGACCTCATTCATCCACTCATAATTTACAATATAGTTCCTAATGGCATCTCGTAAGGCCTCTGAGCGAGACGAGTAGCCGCGCTTCTCGATAATCTCGTCGAATCGATCCAAGAGATCGCTAGGTAAGGACACGCACGTACGCTCCAATTGCTTACTCATCAATTTCACCGCTTAATGTGTAATACTTCTGTTACAAAAGTATTACTTCTGGCCATAAAAATCACAAAAAAAGATGAAGGGTAATGAATAGGCTCTCTACTATTCATTATTGGTTCCCTGTTCCACCGTGTCTTCCTTGTCTTCCTTGTCTTTTGTTAACTCTCTTCCGATCAGGAAAAATAATACGGCGAGGAGACTTACCCCTATGATTGCCGCTAGGTAGTATCCCAAGCTCCGGCCAATGAAGGAACTGGCCCAGTCGGTGCCGTAATCCGGTATCGGAGCATGGTACAAACCGGTCAGACTGGCGAAACCGGCCGGGACGTAACCTATTAACGACTGTAGCTCATCGACGCTCCACTCACCGTATGCAGTGCCGCTTGCAATTATGCCGAGGGGTACCAGGATGACGAGTATCAGCAACCAAATGAGCAAATTTCTTAAAACCTTTTCCATGACCTTCACTTCGCGTCAAGCTGGTGCCGCGGTAACCCTTGGTTTTGATGCTGATTCTATTGCTTTGTAGTTCCATATGATGCTTGGATCGTTCCGTGCAATGTAGGCAAACGCCGCTGCCGTAACGACCGCTTCGATAATGCTGAAGAAGAACGCGTGCCCGAACACCATTGCCGGCACCGTTACGTTGAGCCCATACGGCATGTACAGTGGCACGCCGGTGGCCGAGCTATTGAGTATGGGCTGGATGCCCATCTCAAAGCCAGCGCAGGCCGCAGCGACTGTCAAGCCCAGCCACCCACCGACTCCCGCGCCAATGATTCTTCGACGTTCGGTGATCTTCGTCTTTCCGGCGATAAATGCATAGGCATAGTACCCGACGAAGGGTATGACCACGGCCATGTTGAAGCAGTTCGCGCCAAAAGTTGTGATCCCTCCGTCACCAAAAAGCAAGCATTGTATGAGAAGGGCTACGGATGTCGTTACGACTGCCGCCCACGGCCCCAATATGATTGCGACTAACGCGCTGCCGACTGCGTGTCCTGTACTCCCCCCGGGTATAGGCACGTTGAACATCATGATCACAAACGAAAAAGCGGCTGCAAGTGCCAGATATGGCACCTGTTTTGTTCTGAGATTCGTCTTTAGCCATCTTCCCGCGTAATACCAAATCGGGATCATGATAAGCCACAATGGTATGTACGTATTCGGTCCCAAATAGCCGTCTGGCATGTGCAACTAAATCACCACGCGAAGATGTGCCGATAGTTATAAAAAACTATCGAATAGTATTACGAAACACACACTTTTAGTATAACAGTAATAACGCTTAACATACAAAGACGGTTAAACACGCCGCCTCGCTGGCCAGACCTCAACGGTGCTACGCGCGTGCTGGGATTTGACCTCGGTTCCCAGCACGTCCCATTTTGCAGAAAGATTTGTCCTCTGCAACATCGCGCGTATGGGGCCGAAGCTTGCACTGGAAGAATGGTCACAAAAGAAGTTGCCAACGCATACAAGAGGAAGACAACTGCAAGAGACGCCAAGCAGAGGAATATGTGCCTAATTTTGAGCAATCAGCGCCACGCACAAACTCTCAACAACGATGATTTATCAATTAAAACTGATAATTATCAAGATAAGTTGATATAGGATAAGGTACACTTAGCCGATGGGATCTAGAGGCGGCTTCGACAACAGTATGGCGGGCGGTTGTATCCCCCGTCGTGGGGTTGAGGCGGTTGACGTTAAAATCAAGCTACGAGCGGGCCCATCAACTCCTCCCGATGCACGCTCGCACGAATTGGCGACCGATTTCACGAAGGGCGCGGTACTCCCGTCTGCCTATCACCGGCTCGTGCCCCCATGCCGTGACACACCGCAGCCTGTATTCGAATTCGCCTCAGGATTCGTTCTTGTCGTTTTTTGGCTTATGGGGGGGCTATGGGCGAGCACCTGGCAGTACGTGGAAATAACGTTCCCCGTGATCCTCGTCGCGACGGTCATCCTCTACGCATACGCGCACGACTTAAATCTCATGCTGTCTGGGGAAGAATCAGCGCAGCACCTAGGCGTAAGCGTGGAGAACCTCAAAAAGATCCTCTTAGTAACGTTTCGATCATAGTAGAGTAGCTGTCGGTTTCTGCGGCATTATCGGGTTGTCGGACTCATGGTGCCCCACGTGGTGCGGATGTTTACGGGTCCGGATCATAAGGCGCTCATTCCCGCTTCCGCGCTCTTCGGCACTCCTTTGCCATCAACTTGGTGCGGCATAACACCGACATTCGCTGGGTTCAGATGTTGCTCGGGCACACGCGCTTAAGCGTCACGTCGGTGTATCTGCAGTTCAAGGAGAGTGAATTACAGCAGATCTATGACGCCGTACCCTTTTGACCTTTTTTTCATATGATAAGTTGCTCCCAAAGGTTTTTTCGTTTGCGTTTTGGCAAATTCAAGCTCATTCTGTAGCTTTCGATATTCTAGTCCGTCTGACTACTAATTAGTCTGGCCTAAACTATTTATATTAGGGCAGCCTAAACATTATACAGAGAATCATGTCGCAGGAACATAAGCTAAGCGCCTCAGAAGAGGAATATCTTGAAGCCATTTACACGAGGCAGGAAGGGGGTGCCCGAGCCGCTACAACGGGAGATTTGGCGGCCTGCCTCGGCGTGAAGGACGCTAGTGTAACGGAGATGCTCAAGAAACTGAGCGAAAAGGAACTCGTGAACTACACGCCCTACCACGGCGCAACGCTCACCGAGGCGGGACTCAAGATCGCCACCAAAGTGAAACGGAAGCATCGGCTGCTTGAGCGCTTCCTGGTGGATATCTGTGGGATCGGTAAACGCGAGTCCCACGAGCAGGCGTGCGAGATCGAGCACGTCATTTCAGATAAGGCGATCGATAACCTCTCCACACAGCTGGGAAACCCTGCAACATGTCCCGGCGGAAGCGCGATACCTGAAGGCGAGAAAGGAGACGAAACGGAAATCTCAAAGCTGTCTGAGATGGGAACGGGGACGTACATGATACGCTTCTTGACGTCTCCAGAGCCCGAAACGATAAGCCGGCTGTGCTCACTCGGCCTCATCCCGGGACTTCCCGTGAAAGTGCTGCGGAAGATCTCGAACGGTCCCATTGTCATCGAGATGAAGGACACACAAATCGCGCTTGGCAGGGACGTCGCCGAGTCTCTTCTCGTGAGCCCGGAAGAAGAGAAAGAAAAAGGAATACGAGAGAGAGCGAAAAGGGCGCCCGCTCACGTTATCCCAGGCTAACGCGCATCGCCACGTAATGCGCGACGCGCAGACTTGTTAACAATGGAGCGGAGCCGCTAGCTCATCACACATATGCCAGAGCTACCCTCGTTTTTGAAAAAGTGGAAGACCGCGCCGAAGAAGGCGCTGGCAGAACCAACTATGGGTGCGTTATGCCCCCCCGTGCAGGAGACGCCTTCGCTTTCAAAAACGCCAGACACCACATCGAAGCAGTTCGCGCTGATGGGTAACCCCTCTGCAGGGAAAAGCGCGATGTTTAGCCAGATGACCGGAGTGAACGTCATCGTTTCCAACATCCCGCAGACAACGGTGATGGTGCAAAAGGGGCTGTCGCAAGTTAACGGGCATAACCTCTTTATTTATGATCTTCCTGGGGTCTATTCCATCACGGCCGTTACCGAAGATGAGGCGGCGACAAAGGAATTTCTGCTCGGCACTTCCCTGGATGCCGTCATTGATATCGTCGACGCCACACGGCTTGAGCGGAACCTCTATCTTACGCTGCAAATGCTTGAGCTCGGCCTGCCCGTGGTCGTGTCACTCAACCAGGTCGATCTGTTAAAGACGCTCGACCTCGACATCGACGTCGCCGGCCTGGAAAAAGAGCTTGGAGCGCAAGTGGTGCCGACCATCGCCACCCAGGGTGAAGGCGTGCATGCGACGCTCGAAACCGCCTATCACTACGCCGAACGGCCGTCGAAACGGGCGCCCCGTCAGGTGAGCTATGACGACCACGTCGAACGCGCCTTAGCGGCGATCATCCCACTGCTTCCCGAAACGGGCATCCCAAAACGGGGGTTTGCGGCGCGCCTCCTTGAGGGCGATAAGGACTTCGAGTCGCGCGTGGATGAGCACACGCGCGCGCGCGTCAAAGAGTTCAGAGATGAGGTAGAGCGGGCTCACGGCGAAGACGTCGCCATAACCATCGCACGGGGGCGCTACTCGACCGCCGACCTCATCGCGAGTGCGGTGCTGGTGAGGAAGGTACACAAACCGACGCTCGCAGAGAAGTTCGGCGACATGGCGACGCGCCCGCGGACGGGGTACCCCCTGCTCGTCGGGCTCATCGGCGGCATGCTGGCGCTCATCTTTTTCGTGGGGGGCTACTTAAGCGATCTCATCTCCGCGTTCTTTGAGGGAATCGTTTTCCCCCCTGTCTTTGGGATCGTTGACGCACACGTTGCCAACGTGTTCATCACGTCCGCCGTCCACTCCACTCTGCTCGCCTTAGCGGCAGCGCTCGCCATCGCCGTTCCGTACATAATGGTCTTCTTCATTTTCCTAGCGATCCTCGAAGACGTGGGCTACCTCCCACGGGTAGCGGTATTGCTGGACAGGCAGGCGCACGTCCTTGGCCTGCGCGGCAGATCGATCGTTCCCCTCCTCTTTGGCTACGGCTGCAGCGTGCCCGCGATTATGGCGACGCGGGCACTTCCCACGAGAAAAGAGCGGATCATCACCACCGCCCTCATCACGATGATTCCTTGCTCGGCGCGCACTGCGATAATCCTCGGCGTCGCGGCGACCTACGCGGGAATCCAGTACGCGCTTGCCATCTACCTCATCTCCTTCGTGCTCGTCATCGCCTCTGGGAGGCTGCTGCGATCAACTGTGCCGGGAAGGACGGCAGGGCTCGTGCTCGAAATTCCGCTCATCAGGAGGCCGGCGCTCGTCCCGATCCTGAAGAAGACGTGGCTGCGGATGAAGGAGTTTCTTTACATCGCCGTGCCCCTGCTCATTATAGGGAGTATCGTGTTCGGATGGTTGGATGTAACCGGCCTGAGTCAATTCATCGAGGGGCCGATGACGCCGATCACCGTCGGTATTTTGGGACTCCCCTCCTTCACGGCCATCTGTCTCATCTACGGGGTGCTGAGAAAGGAGATGGCCGTGGAAATGCTTGCCATCGCGTCGGGAACGTTCATATTTAGCACAGTGATGACACCGATTCAAATATTCGTATTCTGCCTCGTCGTCACCCTCTATGTTCCATGCATTGCGACGTTTGGTGTTATAGCACGGGAGCTCAGCGCGCGGTGGGCTGCGGGCATCGGGATCTTCACCATCGTTGTGGCGCTCATCGCTGGCGGAATTGCGTTCCGGGTGCTCACGTACGCGCATTGGTGATAAAAATGAGAAGCAGGACGTTTGCGAATACGGGCGGACCCGCACTCACCCCTCAGGTCGGTTTTTGTTCTTTCTTCGTCGAACCACGAATATGGAGGCAAGTGACACAACGAAAATCGCTCCAACAACCGCGAAGACCGCCGGCTCAACAAGCCCACCGTTCAGGCCACCAATGATTCCTGCGTAGGCAGATGCGACGTCGCTGCTGGGTGAAGCGTTGGTGCTTGATGAAGCAGCGGTGCCATTACCTGTCGTCGTCACCGAACGATCGAGCGCTGTGAACTGCACGCGTCCTGTGCCCTCAAAATACTTGATGTAATCGGCGAGCATGTTCACCTTTGAGGCATTAACTGTATAATTGGGCATCTACTCGATGTAGAACACGCTTTTTTTCTCACTGACTTGCGGGTTTCCCGCTATCATCGACGACAGTTGTTAGGAGTAAGAAAATCCGCCCTTCGGCGGTGCCTTGTTTGGTCTTGTTCTTATCCTTAGAAAGCAGGCAAAGCAAAAAACTGCGATAAATGGGAACGTGGGCTCTTTATTATCTACGTTCTTTTCTTTGGAATTACTGTTTTTGATGGGCTTTTCCATTTTGACGCGCGGCCGCTTGTAGACTAATCCTCGCGGTTACGACACGTGCCTCAGCATTGGATCAGAAACTATCAAGCGATGCTGCATGCAAAACGACGTATGGTAAGCTCTCGCTATTTGCCATTCAAATCTGGTATCTGGGGGTTAAGCCAGACGCTATCCTCACTCCGCTCTATTGGCGATTCTCCTCTTCGCATGACTTCTACATGTTTTTTAAGCCTGTTAGTTGTCAGTTTCACGGAGATTCCAAGCAGCCGGCCTTTTACCAATCCGCTGCCATTTTTATCAAGACGTCGCAATAATTGTGGGACAACGTGAAAATCGTGATCTAAGCACTCACCCATAAGTTGCCAATGCTCGGGCGTCATTTTCTTAGCGGTAAATGTCTCGTTACAATCGAGGGACGACCCACGCATCGAAACGAAATTCATAGGAATTATAAGCGATTTTGTCGCAATCGATTTCAATTCTTCGACGAGTTCGATGCTCTTGATCACATCGTCTGTGGTCTCACCTGGAAGCCCATTGATCATCGTCGCTGCACAAACCCAGTCGTTATCGTCGAGGATGCCGAACGCTTGAGTGGCGATCTCGTGCCATTGTTCAATTGACGAGGGCAATGCTTTGTTCTTCATATACCGCGTGAGCAGCCGTACACTTCCGGTTTCCAAGCCAGTTTGCGTACCTATCCAATCCTGACCAAGCTCCGAGCTCATCATCTGGGAAAGTGCGCTGATAAGGCCAGGATTGTGATACACAGACGCAAGGGCTACGTGACTCGCACCGATATTGTTAACCCCTTCAATAGACACCACGCGCGCGAAGAGTTTCAAAACGCGTTCTGTATCCGGCACCATTCCTGTCGTGCCATAGCGCAGGACATCCTCCGAATGGAGGAGTATTGAGCTCTGGCCTGCCTTTACGTTCGTTTTGACATCCTTTTCGATGTGGTCAATGGGCTTGTGCATTACGTGGAGCATGTTAGGCGTGCAGAAAGAGCACCCTCGACCACATCCTCTTCCGATTTCGACTAATCCGTGGATCGTGGCACCGATGATGTTAGGTATCTCCTCTAGGCGCGGGCTGACTCCAGTGACGATTCTAGGCAGCTCCTCCCCGGCAAGTATGGACTTAAACATTTGGGGGATCGTAATTTCGCCCTCGCCAAGATGCACGTAATTGATGTTCAGTTTGTCCATCGTCGCCTCGTCCGCGAGCTGCCACGCGGCTTTGCCGCCGGCGACCACCACCTTCTCTTTCATGAGCGGTTTTTGCATAAGCTCAAAGAACTTGACCCTGTTGTAAGGAGGACCCCTGTCGACCAAATCGACGACCTCAGACGTTGGCGGATTGATGCCGAGAAAATCGTGGCCGCTTACTGCTACTATCTCAGTTCTGCTGCCAACGACCTTCTCCAAGTCGTGTGGGTGCACGACTGCTACTTCATCCTCGCCGAATTCCTTCGCCAAGCTTGCTTCTACGATCCGAAGACCGAAGTCCGAATAGAGCGCTCGCAAATTCGTTCGTGGCACCGGCGGCGCCCACACGCGAAAGAAAAACCAGTCCGGAATAATCCCTTGTGGCATGCAGGTCGTGAACCCCACAAACATGCCTCCGCGGTACCGACTCATCATCGTTTCATCGGCAGTAAGCACAATTTTGGGGCTGGCGGTTCGATTTCGAGCTGGCAATTTCGTCATAGATCTATAACACCTAACTTAAGACATACTGCGACGGCGTTTGTGACAGTTGCTTTAACGGGGTTCAGCACGAAGTCCCTCTGCTTCTTTGCGATGGCCCGAGTTAAGAAACGAGGCGCGCATATATAAGTTGACGCACCCATTGACAAGACTCCCGTAGATCTCTTGTCGAAAGGGGGCTTGTGCGTGCGACAGGTTTAGCAAGGGTGAACTGGCTCCAATCGTTTACCATAAGTTCTATATCGTAATAATCGATGTTTTCATACAGCTCGGTTCCGGGATACGGGCGGTTGTCACCGAGAACATCGCGAAATCTGGGTTTATCCGTTTGGCGAGATTTATGGTATCGATAATCTTTTGGCGGTTATCTTCAGGCAACCCGACCATAAACGATGCGGCCGTCGCATACTTGTATTTTTTAAGCACGCCAAACGCGTCAATCACTTGATCGGTTGTGAATCCCTTCTTTATGAGTTTCAACTTTTCGTTTGGTGCAGACTCAATCCCAGAGAAAAGGCTATTGCACCCGACTTCGCTGAGTCTGCGCAGCAAATCCTCGTCAATGGAGTCCACACGTCCGGTGCAGGACCAATAAAATTTAAGGCGGTCTCTTCCGCACCTAAAAAAAGGCGAACCTATCCCCGACCTAGGGTGCTTTTTTCGCCTTTTCTATTGCCTTCGTGGCAATACCAGGCGTCGCCGCTAAAGGAATGACGGGCGTGAACTCAGGGTACGTGCTGAACTTCCTCGACACAATGAGCATGAGCTCTGTCATTTGTGCCTCATCCAGATCGGCTACCATGAAAACACCGCGCAGGCCGGTCTGTGTATACGACGCCTCGGGCGCGAACCTATCCATGATATATCCAATGAGTGGTCCAGGCCCCCCTTCTTCGAAGTCTAAGCTATTACCTACGTCGGCAGGAATCTCGAAATATACTAAGTAACGCACGATTGATCACCTATCACATAATTCAACGTTCAAGCATAAGTGCTTTCACCCGGGTTTGCGTGCTTCGCGGGCGCTAAAATGGCCGCGAGTCGTTCCGTAGCTCATTCAGTAGGTAGCGCTGGCGGAGCGTTGACGACACGTAGACCTAGGATCGTGGCTGTGAGCTGAAAATCGCTGCCAGTTGTTAATGTGCCGGCTCGTGCGACTAACTCCGTTCAGGAAGGAGCCCGATATTCTTGTGTCTCTACTGGATGATGGCGCAGCGGCACGGCGGGTGCGCGTCCAAACCGACGTCAGCCGTGAAGCCGCTGGCAGCCAAAGAAACTGAGCCTTGACCTGCTTCATTTCGTGCCCCGTGCCATAAATATGCTGATGTCAGCGCAGTTGTCAGTGGAGTCCGATGGCACCCTCGCTCGCTCTCCAGTGCTGCTCACCTCGACTTTTTTCAGCCCCGCTTCAGCAAACCACGTGCGCACATCCTCCCTCCTAAATCCCATCCATCGATCGGTGCGCTCCTCCGTGAGAAACGCGAACGCGTGCTCATCGAGGTCGGTGATTATGAGCGCCCCCCCTTTCTTGAGAATCCGCGCCATCTCACCTATCGCTGCTGCCGGGTGCACCACGTGGTGGAGGCACATGTTGGCAAAAACGTAGTCCACGGCGCCGGCGCGAACGGGGAGACATTCGGCGCTCCCGATGCAGCAGTGTAGACCCGCGCCGCTGAACGCCTTGCGCCTGAGTACCTGCAGCATAGGGAGAGACTCGTCGATCGCGAGCACCTCCACGCCGTGCCCGATAAGCCCTTGGGTTATGAATCCGGTTCCCGCCCCAACGTCAGCGGCTAGCTTTCGCCGCTGTACCCGTGCCTCAGAGAGCGCCCGGTCCCGTACAACCTCAGAGAAATAGGTACGCCGCATATCGTCCCATCGTGGGGCAATCTCGTCAAAGTAACCTCTCTCGTGCATGCCCTCCCCTTCTAGCTTCTCCCCATAGGCACCTATCTTGACCTCCTTTTCCTTGAAGGCAAGGATATCCACTTGGATCATACACGGTGACTCTGTCCCGTTTTCTTGCAGATGCGGCAGGAGTCATCAGCCTGATGCGATTACGATGAACCCAATCACCCGTGTACGGCACCTACGAATGTTCTAACAAAACCATTGCGGCTGTCCACGCATCGTTTGTTGTTCGCTCGTTCATAAGCGTAGCTGCCTTAAAACTGATACACCCTTCTGTATGTGGCTGAAAGCGCGAGCTGCGCGACGAGAGGGCCAAACAGCGCCCACAGACTTCGTGACATTAAACTCGCAAGTGAATAATACTCGACCTTCCTCTCTCGTCACTGTAGTCCATGAATTGCCGCATATCTGCGTTCAACGAATCTCGAGGGATGTCTCTAAAAATCGGAAACTGGTCTATGACGGTGATGCGGCCATCCCACTTTGTAATTTCGCGCGCGTCTTCTACTTCCCACGCGTCAACGCCGCTGCGGAAGGACGTCCTGAAGCCGCGCATTACCTCTAACATCTCCTTTTCGCTGAGCTGATTCCACCACGCTTCGAGATCGGGCCACGCCTTACTTTTCGGCTTTGTCGGGAGCTCGAGCGTGGCTATCATGTCGTTCAACTTCTCTTTCTGGTCTTGTGATGCCTTTTTCCACCACCCCTTTAGCGCATCCACGAGCGCTGCTCTCATCACGTCCCGTTGCTCAGGCGACAAGATATTCATCCACGCGCCAAAGCCATCGGCTGATCGTGATATAACGTTAAACACGATTTCGCCGCCGTCGAAATTGTCCGCGAGCATCGAAAAAAGCTGTTTTACCTGAGACTCCTCAAAGAAATGGAAGACCCCCCCAGCTATCATGAATATCCCATCCTCGGTGTACCGAATATCTTTACACCAGCTTGGATCCAGGAAGGATTTCGCGATGTATGTTACCCTGTCAGGTTCCGGCAGCAGCTGTCTTCTGATGTCAATGACCGCAGGGAGGTCGAGGTCGTACCAGTGAATCAACCCGTTATCGACGCGGTAAAAGGTCGTGTCCAGTCCTGCTCCGATGTTCACGACGCATGCGCGGGGGTGCTCTATGATGTAGGTTTTGAGCTTTTCGTCAAACTGCCGTGCCCTCAGCGTAAATAGACCAAATTCTGGCAGATTGAGCTTATGAGAAATACTGAACCAAATACCATGGAACGGCAGATCATCACTCGTTGAAAAGTCATAGTCAATTTTTTCAACGAGCTCGATAGCTTTCTCATCGTAAAACAGTGAGCTGTACCTCTTGCTTAACTGTGCCCGGCCGCATAAACAACCCAACAGCGTCTGCGATATGCCACTTAACTGAACCTTTACTTTATCCTGTTGCACGCCCACTCCTCTCGTTGTTTACCTGCTTGATGCGTGTGGAAGGGGTGCACCACCACAACAACGGTATCCGTGAGACATCACATCAGCGGCGTGCACTCTTCACTATGCTTAGCATATTAAGTATGTTTAGCATAATATAACTTTAGCCCGGTAACTTGATTCTTTGTTATAACGCACAGCAATCGATCGAAGAGATCACTAACATTCGACTAGGATATACGCGTAGATTAGATTACACCGCTTTGTGGTGTTTCGGTGAGTTCGACAAGGTCGGGCTTCTCAGCGTAAAGAGTTTTACGATGGGTGCGAGAGGCGAACTAGCCTCGTCGTAAGCAACATGCCCAGTTTGGTGGGGAGCATGCTCCGGCAACGCCACCACTCTAAAATCCTTCCGCGGCAATCCTTCAATCGGCACTAATGTGCAGCGCTGGCTAACTCTGCAAGGCGCGTATTAGCGTCGTCCCTGTAGACGCCTCCGTGATAGCAGATCACCGTTTCGATGTCGTATTGTGTAAGTTTCTTCAACGATTTCATAGCGGTTTCCATATCGTATGCTGATTGCGGGTTCGGCCCCCGCAACTCGCCGTCTGCGGCGACTAATGCATCGCCGCTAACAAGGATCTTGCTCTGATTTAGGTACAGGCAGATATGTCCGGGGGTGTGACCCGGGGTGAAGATCACCGTGATCCCTCCACAGTATGGCAAGACCTCCCCATCCGTGACTACCTTAGTGACGCTCGCTTTAGGCGGGTTCGCAAACAGCGCTTCCATCTGCTGCCGTTGTTCCTCAGGCACCGACCCCAGCATCTTCGACAGACGCTCCTGGTTCAGCTTAACCAACGGCTTTCGGCCTTCTATGTACGGCCTCTCCTCTTCGTGGCACAGCACGTCGAGGTTATGAGAAGACTCTCGGACAATATCTGGCAAGCTTCCGATATGGTCGATGTCCTGATGGGTGACGATCACCTTGTCGAGCATGTCGAACGGGACGCCTGCCCTAGCCATCGCTTCACGGATCTGGTGCAGCAGGCCCGGGAAACCAGCATCCACCAGCACCACCGTATCATCATCCCAGGTGAGTGTCGGATGAATTATGGTCTGTCCTCTGAAACTCGTCATGGATAATTCCAGCACCTCCACATTATCAGCTACTCTCATTACGCGCCAAGGCCTGTATGAGCCTTGGTTCACCTCCTTTGTTTTTTTCAGTATGCCTTCGTTTTCTATAACTATCTAACGCTGCTCAAATCTTGTTTGTGAAATACGCGTTTGATTGGGGGTGGTGGGGGCCTTTGGCATTATGAAAAAACCGGCGAGCCGAGGCCCGTTAGATTGTCACGGGAAGAGGGAGAGCGTCGCGAGCGCCCCCACCAAGAGTGATAATGCTTCTATTGATGGACATACGACGTCCCCCACGATGGCGCCGTGCCAGGCAGCTCGCATGACTCCGAGACAATTTTGTTTACGCGCAAGATTGCTTCGCAATGTCCTTAGATGCTGAAGAACGTGTCACAAGGTGAAACGAGTTGCCCACCATTGCGCCGCGTGACATCGAACCGAATATTAGTAGGGTCAATTCTCGCACTTGGCAGCGGGGTGGCGGGCCCGTCTGTCTAAGACCGTAGGACAGTTAGTTACTTGTTACTCGTCTTGCTGGGCTCTCTGGACTCGTGGGTTCGTTCGTGTGGTGGCAGTTCGACGACCAAAAGCGAGATAACCTAAGCCCGCCGCTTTAGCGCAAGAGTACCTCACACGAAGCACATTAGGAGCCTCGAACGTGCACACGCTAGAACTGCACAACATAAACTCGGGATACAACAAAAAAACCGTCTTGCACGACGTAAGTCTCACGATACAAGAGCCGTCGATATACGT
>Ga0208188_1000022_pt1 | contig 139387 bp, 125 predicted proteins | sample June2015DPH_8_50_FD_184698 | JGI IMG/M metagenome (GOLD analysis project Ga0208188, IMG submission 184698) | Peatland microbial communities from SPRUCE experiment site at the Marcell Experimental Forest, Minnesota, USA - June2015DPH_8_40... | ecosystem: Environmental > Terrestrial > Soil >...
TCGTCCGCCATCCTATGTATTTGGGTGCCAGCGTGATGTTTTTGTTCGCGCCTTTGGCGCTCGGTTCGTACTTCGCCTTACCTGTGTTTGCCCTCTTCATCCCCATCATCGTTTTCCGCCTGCTCAACGAGGGAAAGGTGCTGCGCCAGGAACTACCCGGCTATGCCGAATACTGCCTCCACACCCGCTTTCGCCTCGTTCCCCTCTTCTGGTAAGCCCACCGCTACGGACACTCACTTGTGGCAAATCTGGAACGTGTCCAACCCGGATAAGGGCCCTGACCTGTTCAGGGGTCACCGTCGGGGTAGTGCCAGGCAGCTTCAATCCAGCTCTAGTCGAAAATCAGCACCGCTGACGCAATCACGGTAGTCCAGAGTCCGCGCTTATCTCCCACGGCCGACTGAGTTACATTCGCGGTCCGCACGATTTTATTCGACAGGCGGTAGATCTGCTTTTTCTCATCCCAGGAGCGGTCGGGATCGAACTCGACGTTCAGGGTGGTGGCGAGCATTTCGGCAGCTAGTTCTTCGGCGTATTCACCGGCGGCGTCTTCAGTCTCACCGAAAGAGTGGTGCTCGCTGAGGTATCCGTAGGTGTTCTTGTCGGAGGGAATGGCCACGCCGATGGAAGAAGCGAGCAAACGGTGCGCTTCGTGGGTGGAGTTTTCGGCGACGACGGCAAAGACGACTTCGCCGGGGCTGAGGTACTTCACGCCCTCTTTGCGAGCCAGCATCTTGCAATTCGGGGGAAAGATGGAGGAGACGCGAACCAGATTCTGAGCGGCGATGCCGGCGTCGCGCAAGGCCAACTCGAACGATGTTAACCGCTCGCGGTGCTTCCCGACTCCCTTGGTGAAGAACATCCGCTTGGGAACCATGTCTTTGCCCAACTCTATAGCCTCCGGCACGCAAAATTATGAGAGTGAGAATGCACAATTTAACACAATGGTTTGTAAAGAAAGTGTGAATTTAACCGGAGAGCGAAAAAAAGCGGAAGCCGCTGGCGCGGTTCCGCTTCAGTGCCCGGTCTTGTTTGGGGGAGGGCGCCGGGCAAAACGCGACTCAATGTATCACAAGACTGATGAAATCGTGCAAGAGAGTTTTTCTGTCCGGATTTCCGAACACAACCCACTTGGCCAGGGCAGGCCACGTTACTTCGCGGCGACCGAACTGACCTCGATGGTGTCGCCGTTCAAGGTGCCGGTGACGGTGGCAGTTTTGCCGGCCTGCTTGTCGAGAGTGGCTAGCACGGTTTTGTCGGCGGTGTCAAGGCTATAGATTTTGTCGCCTATGACGAGGGCGAAGTTGGATCCGTGCGCCACGCAAGAGCGGGTACAATCCGCTGCCGACTCGCCTTCCATGTGCTTTCTGCCGCACATCGCGTCGCCGACTTCCCCGGTGAACGTGTGCTGTTTGCCGCCAGCCAGCGCGTAGAGATTGAGAAATGTCGTTGCTGAGAAAGTGACGGATGCCACTGCCCTGAACCATCTGGAACTACGATTCATTCGGTGTTCTCCTATTGTTCCTAATTCTGACCACTAGCGCGCCGAGACGGCAACACTAGATTCTAGTTTATCCGTGATAGGAGATGGGAAGCGCTAGAGGTAAGAAGGTCTTGCAACATTGAAGATTCGCTCTCACTGGGGCGCCTTGGCGGTGTATTGCAGATCGACGTCGACCGTTTTGTCTTTCGCAATCGCGGTTACGTGCGGAGAAACTTCCCAGTCGATGGCAGGGGGCAGCAGTTTCCTGGCTTGAGGCAAGAATTCCTTGAGGTAGGTGGCGTCATATACATCGCCGGAATGAATCTTCCAGGCGGCGCGGAGTCTGGCGGTCAGGTTATTGTCGATGCCGCGAAATTCCAGCTCTCCCATGTGATAGACGGGGCCTTCGGTGACAGCAAGTTGATAAGCCACCGTGCCGGCGGCATCGCCAAATGCAGCGTCGGCCTTCACCGCGGCCGTGACATAACCGCGCGAACCGTAGAGTTGCTGAACGGCCCGTAGATCGTTCTCCAGTTGAACTGTGTTGGCGGGCTGACCGATCTTGGCGTGCAGAAGCGACTGCAGATTCTCCGTCGGAATATTCTTGTTCCCCGACCAGTCCCATCCCGTGACTTTATACTGGGCGCCGGGAGTGATGGCGATGGTGACATCCAGAAGAGTCACTGCCTCCTTGTCGTCGATGGTTTCCGGCGTGGCATTCTTAACGAGCCTCGGCTGCTGGGGGACGCAGGATGCTTTCAGGTAGCCGTGTTCGTGATAGACGGGAAGCACCGCGTGCTCGTCAAAGGCGGTCAAGAGTGCGCGGTAGTAATCACGCCCGGAGAGCTTTTCGGCGGCAGCCTGAAGCAGCGGTAACTCGCTGGCGGCGGCGCCGCTGAACTCGATGCGGCGGATTCGAATGATGACATTGGCGACGCCATAGTCGACCGATGCGAGTTTACCGTCTGGGCCCGGGGTCCGCAGGTATTCAACATGCCCGGGAATGCCGCCTCCCACCAGCAGGGCTTGGAGAATGTCAGAGACCTGATCGGGCAAGCGTCCTGACACTGGCAGTTCACCGTTGAAAAGTGGAGCGCGTTCATGCACCTTTTGGAGCAGTTCCTGGTCGGAGAACCAGACGAAATCTAAAAAGTGGGCGGGAACAAACTTGTCTGCGTCTGTGATTTGGAAAATCAGCTTGGTGCCCGCCGATGAGTACGAGTAGGTGTAGGCGATGTCGTTGAAGGCGCCACTCTCGCCCAGTTGGCGGGCGGCTTTGCGGAATTCTTCATCGCCCACGGTAGCCCCAAGCGGAAGGCCGGAGGCAGCTGCGACCTCATCCTGAGTGAAGCGCTTACTTCCGGTCACTTTGACTTCGATCAGCTTGGAGTCGGAAGGTGGGATCGGCCGGGGGGCTGTGCTGCTGGAGGGCTTAATTTGTATAGCGGCGGCGCCAGTCGGAGCGAAACATTGGAGTGGCAAGGCGAGAAGCGCGACCAGGAATCGCCTGAGAGCGATCGGACGAAACGTCTTCATCTGCCGAGCTGAATGCATCGCTGCATGTATGTTACGGCAGTTATCGGCGGTCAGCCAGCTACCAGGGACGTCGATTCTAGGTCGCCAGGAACCGTGCCTCGCAGGCTACGGCTTCAACTGTTTTTCGATTGCCGAAGTCACTTCTTTCGAATCCGGCGTGACCGCAGGTTCGAAACGCTGAATTACGTTGCCGTTGCGGTCTACCAGAAACTTGGTGAAATTCCACTTGATCTCGCCGCGGATGCCGGGCCCGGTGTCTTTGGTCAGGTAAGTATAGAGTGGCGCCTGATCGGAGCCCTTGACCGAGATCTTTGCGTAGATGGGGAACGTCACGCTGAACTTCCGGGTGCAGAAGGTCTTGATCTCTTCGTTCGTTCCTGGTTCTTGGGCGCCGAAATTGTTGGCAGGGAAGCCGAGGATAACGAATCCCTGATCCTTGTATTTCTCGTATATCGATTCCAAAGCGCTGTACTGCGGAGTGTAGCCACACTGGCTGGCCACGTTGACTACCAAAATCACTTTGCCTTTGTAGTCAGCGAGTGGCGCGGGTTTGCCGTCGATGGAGTTGAGAGTGAAGGTGTAGATTCCCGTCGCCGCGAACAACGACCCGGCCATAACCAGCAAAGCTCCGCCGATCAGGTAAGCACGAACGGTGAAGAGGGACTGAAGGTACGAAGATTGCATTTTGACACTCCTAAGGTAGATGGCTGTCGGCGCCGACTGAGCGGTGACGCTGCCGGATTTCAGTGGACTTCAGGATACCGGGCTGAACGAGAGAGATGCAATCGGGCAGTTGTAAAATCTCTGCCTTCTCAGGAAATAATGGGAGGGTTCAGGTTGGCTTAGGCGGAGCTGCTGAAGGCTGCAGACTTGCTTGACTGCTTGACCACTCTCTCGACCAGTTTGAACGCCTTGGCAGGCTCGCATGGCCGGAATGCCTCATGATTCGTGGCGTCGGTCAGACCTTCTTCGATAGCATCCAGCGCCTGGCAGGAACGTCCCAGGACGAGGAGAAGGTACTTCTGGGCGATGGGACGATCAGCCGGGTGAATGAGTTCCCACCAGCGGCGGATCGACTCTTGTACCTCAACCTCGGACTTTTCCCCCACAACTAGGGTGTCGATCAGCCTGTACACCTTGCTTTTGATTGCCTGATAGGAAACTGATACTTCCTGTGGCATGTGGCTCCAGGGCTTCTAGTATGTAAGGACTAGCAATCCGTTATCCAAACCGTAGATGATTGAGACTGCAAGCCCTTGCGGCGCTGTGGGCGCAAATCAATTCTATGAATGGAATAAATCCGAATACCGAATATGGATTCTGGAAGTGTTGGCCGCCGGATCTCGCGAGAATCTACTCTCTGCTGGCCGGCCTCCGGTCAGGGTGAATCTGCAAGCGCAGCTCCGGCCACAGGTTACAATGTTCCGCTCCCGTGGACCCGTTGCTTGATCCCATGCAAGCCATGGAAGGCGTGTATGTTGGGCATCGGTAAAGAGATCGACTCTTCATGAAGCTCACACTTTTGGAGGCTGGATGAAAACGTTGGCGTGGATTCTTGTATTTCCTCTATTGATTTGCACTCTAGGCAGGGCGCAGAGTTCGTCGTCCGAAAGCACTCCTCAGGACGCCGGAACCCAGGGCTCCGGAACCGAAGAGAGGATGCTCTTTCCCCGCGATATGTTTTGGGGATGGGGACAACTCGATCTGGCGCCTCCGCACAACGAAATCGACCCGAATATCTGCGCCGGCAACGCGGGTCAGTACGGCGGAGTGAATGCGCCGTGCAGCATGTTCGCCCGCTACATGTTGTCGGGCATGCTTGAGGTGCGTCCCTTTGGCCGCGGAGAGTTGCGGCGCTTCATGGTATTCGGGGCGCCGTCGTTCCTGTTCGGTAAGACCATCCCGCAGACGCTTTACACCTGGTCGCCGGATGCCATCGGCATTGAGCACTCCTGGGGAGTGGGGATCTATATCGCCAAAGGGTTCGAGTTTCGCGTGACCCAGCACTTCCTCTTTGACCGGTTGGGCGCGCGCGACACTTATCTGGGCGTGGCTGATCTAGGCAATAACGGCCCTTGGGGCCGCTATATGACGCTCGGCGTGCGGAAGTCTTTTGGGACGCGACGGTGGTGAGCAGGTCGCTTTCTACGCTGTAAGATGAAAATGAAATCCAGTTTGAATCAACTTTGATGATGAATTCGGTGACGAATGAACCCGCTATCGCCTTCCTAACTCAGCAGTGGTTCAAGTCTGGAGTGCGAAACGGGGACATGCTGCTGCTGCATAGCAGCACACGCGGAACTCTGCGAAACTCAAGAAACTGGGCTTCGCTAGGGACGTAGAGACCATTCTCGACAGTTTTCTTCATACCTTGGGCGAGAATGGGACCCTATTGCTGCCTCTGTTCAACTTTGACTTCTGTGGCGAAGCACCCTTTGACATACGAACCACTCCCAGCCACATGGGTGCTCTGACGGAAGCTGGGCGTGTCCGTCTCGGCGCGGTGCGCACCAGAAACCCGATCTACTCCTTCGCGGTCCTCGGAAAGCGATGTGATCTCTTTCGGGGAGTCCACAACTTCAGCGGAGATGGAGCAGACTCCCCGTTTGGCATCCTGCACAAGGAAGGCGGCAAGATTGCGGTCCTTGACCTTCCCGATCAGCAAAGCATGACGTTTCATCACTACGTGGAGGAATCGCTTTCCGTGGACTACCGCTTCCACAAGCGCTTCTCAGCCCCAAGCCCGTGTCTTGAATTATGGCGAAATGCTACTTCCGGGCGAGAGTGATGAAGAGATTCTTTTGTCCACGTATGTCTGTCATCCATCAATGGCGAACAATGAATTGTCCGGCCCTGTCGTCACGTCCGCGCTCGCAACGTGGCTGAGCGGTCTGAAGCGGAGGAAGTACACGTATCGAATGCTTCTTATTCCGGAAACAATTGGCTCTATTGCCTTCTTGAGCCCGAACCTGCAGCAGATAAAGTCGAAAACTGTTGCTGGATATGTCGTTATCTGCATCGGCGACGACCGATCGTATTCCTTCTTGCCTTCGCGTGGGGGCGATTCGCTTGCAGACGTGGTTGCGATGCACGTCTTGCATCATCTGGCGCCTGGCTACCGAAAATATTCTTTCCTGGATCGCGGTAGCGATGAGCGCCAGTATTGCAGTCCGGGAGTCGATTTGCCCGTCGCCTCGGTCATGCGGACAAAATATGGCGAGTTTCCGGAGTACCACACCTCTCTCGATGATCTGAAGTTCGTTACCCCGTCAGGTCTGGCCGGCGGCTTTCTCGTTTACCGGCGAATCCTCGAATGCCTTGAATCAAACTGCTATCCGAAAGTTACAGTATTGTGCGAGCCGCAGCTGGGAAAGAAAGGTCTGTACCCGACCCTATCCACAAGGAATTCCGCGACCCAGGTGCGCACGATGATGAACCTGATCGCCTATTCCGACGGTTCCTTGAGTCTGGTGCAGATCGCAGAACAGATTCGTCAGCCCATGTGGGAGCTGCTTCCGATTGTTGACCACCTCGCGCGCCACGATCTGATCAAGAAATTAAGATGCTGTGCGAATTCGGCGAATTCTCTATAATTGAGGGTTTTCTAAGCCGCGTCGCGGAACTCTAGGGAGGCTATGAATGGCGGGTTCTTATAACGGTGTACATGTGCCGTCCGAAGGGAAAAAGATCAACTATGCAGGGGGGAAGTATGAAGTGCCCGACCATCCGGTCGTTCCGTTTATCGAGGGCGACGGAACAGGGCGCGATATATGGAAAGCGTCGCTGCGCGTGTTCGACGCGGCAGTCGAGAAAGCGTACAAGGGCAAGCGTCGCGTCGCGTGGTATGAAGTATTTGCGGGGGAGAAGGCCAAGGCAAAGTTCGATAGCTGGCTGCCCGATGACACCGTGGATGCGATCCGCGAGTTCCGCGTTGCCATCAAGGGCCCGTTGACCACGCCGGTGGGCGGAGGCATTCGTTCGCTCAATGTGGCGCTGCGGCAGGTTCTCGATCTTTATTGCTGTGTGCGGCCGGTGAAGTACTACAAAGGCGTGCCGTCGCCGGTAAAGCATCCGGAACGTATGGACTTAGTCATCTTTCGCGAGAACACGGAGGACGTGTACATCGGCATCGAGTGGGAAGAGGGAACTGCGGAATGCGCGCGCCTGATCGAGTTCCTCAACAAGGACATGCTGAAGGGCAGCAAGAAACAGATTCGGCTGGACTCCGGTGTAGGCATCAAGCCGATTTCGGTGACTGGAACCAAGCGTCTGGTGCGCATGGCGATTCGTCATGCTCTGGAGAGCGGCCGCAAGAGCGTGACGCTGGTGCACAAGGGAAACATTCAAAAGTTTACCGAGGGCGCGTTTCGCAAGTGGGGATATGAACTGGCTACCGAAGAGTTTCGCGACAAGGTTGTGACCGAACGCGAGAGCTGGATTCTCGACAACAAGGACAAGAACCCGAATCTTACGGTGTCGCAGAATGCAGATTTGGTCGAACCAGGGATGGAGTTCGGCCAACCCGCCTTTCGCCGGGCGGTGGAGCAGGAAGTGAAAGAGGTGCTCGACCGCATCTATGCCACGCACGGCAAAGGCCAGTGGAAGAAGAAAATCATGGTCAACGACCGTATTGCTGATTCGATCTTCCAGCAGGTAGTGACGCGCGCGGATGAGTATTCCGTGCTGGCGACGCCAAACCTGAACGGCGATTACATTTCGGACGCGTGTGCGGCACAGGTGGGCGGGCTGGGCATCGCGCCAGGGGCGAACATTGGCGACGGTTACGCGATCTTCGAGGCGACTCACGGCACGGCTCCGAAGTATGCAGATAAGGATGTAATAAATCCCGGTTCGGTGATGCTCTCAGGTGTGATGATGTTTCGCTTTATGGGATGGAATGAGGCCGCCGATCTCATCGAGCATGGGATGGAACGTACGATTCTCCAGAAAAAAGTTACCTATGATTTTGAGCGGCTCATGGAAGGCGCGACCAAGGTGAAGACCAGCCAGTTCGCGGATTGCATCATTGAGAATATGGGCGCGGCCGTGCTGGCTGAGGCGAGATGAGACCTTAACCACAGGGGGCACAAGCGGGCACGGGTTAAATCATTCTTCTCGCCTGGGTTTTACCCTGTGTGACCCTGTGGCCCCTGTGTTGAAGATTTTAGAATTTTCTTGAAAGGACTTATTCATGCGCAAAAAAGTAACGATCGTCGGTTCAGGAAACGTGGGCGCTACGGCGGCACATTGGATTGCTTCGAAGGAACTGGCGGATGTTGTGCTGATTGACATCATTGAAGGCGTCCCGCAAGGCAAAGGGCTGGATTTACTCGAGGCCATGCCCATCGAGAAGCGCGATTCTTACATTACCGGCACGAATGACTACAAAGATACGGCAAATTCGGACATTGTCGTCATCACCGCTGGCATTCCGCGCAAGCCAGGCATGAGCCGCGACGATCTGCTCAACACCAATTACAACATCATGAAAGCGGTCGTGGGCGAAGTGGTGAAGTATTCGCCGAACTGCATTCTGATTGTTGTTTCGAACCCGCTGGATGCGATGGCCCAGGCGGCTTACAAGCTCAGCGGATTCCCGCGGGAGCGTGTCGTGGGCATGGCGGGCGTGCTGGATTCGGCACGCTTTCGAGCTTTCATTGCCGATGAATTGAAAGTCAGCGTGGAGAACGTGACTGCATTTGTACTCGGCGGACACGGCGACACGATGGTTCCGCTGCCGCGCTATTCCACTGTTGCGGGCATTCCGATTACGGAGTTGATTGAGAAATCGCGGCTCGAAGCTTTGGTTCAGCGCACCCGCGACGGGGGCGCCGAAATCGTGAAGTATCTGAAGACTGGCTCGGCTTACTACGCGCCGTCGGCAGCGGCAACAGAGATGGTGGAGGCGATCCTCAAAGACAAGAAGAAGATTCTGCCTTGCGCCGCTTATCTACAGGGCGAGTACGGAATCAACGGCCTCTACGTCGGCGTGCCGGTAAAACTGGGCGCGAAGGGGATCGAGCAGATCATCGAGATCAAGCTGACTGCGGAAGAAAAAGCCGGGCTCGACAAAAGCGCCACGGCGGTGAAGGAGTTGGTGGGCGTGATTGGGGTGTAGCGGCAGCAGAGTCTTCACGTATCAAAACGTGTCGAGCGAGGACACCAGTTATGAATATCAACGGGTCGAGGGTACTCGCGATTGAAATCACCTTGCTCTCATGGCCTCACCGCTTATTGTCTGGCTCCCACTGTATGCGGCAGCCCGGTGGTGGTCTATTGGCTTGCGTCCGGTGTTGCCGTGGTTGAAAATCCGGCTTTGGGTAGCCTGGGGATTCGCAATCGCCCTGTACCTTACACATCTCGCTCGCGACCGTTTCCCTTGGGTTTATGGAGTAGCGATGTTCATGTTTTCGGCAATCCCATCGCTTCGTGAGGGTTGGGTAAAGCGCCGATTCGCTCCTGACTTGATCGAGCCCAGTTCTCCCGACGCTAGGTGGCCGAGAGTTTCATCCCGTCGGCCAGGGCACGCTCGGCTGGCTTCGCAGTTTCGCCCCAAGGTTGACCATGGTCATTGACCATGGTATAAACAGGATATGAAGGAAGTCGCTATCTCCGAGTTCAAAGCCAAGTGCCTTGGCATCCTAGAACAAGTGCGCAAGACGCGTACTCCGATTCTGGTCACTCGTTTCGGCGAGCCGGTCGCCGAAGTTGTTCCACCATCTCACGGCAAGGCAACTGGAAGGCGACTCGGAAGCATGGCCGGAACCGCACAAATCCTGGGAGATATCGTTGGCCCCACCGGCAGCTGGGACGATTGGGAAGCCTCCCGGTGAAACTGCTGCTCGATACGCACATCTGGTTGTGGAGCGCACTGGAGCCGAATCGCCTTGCGCGCCGCGTAGAGAAGGCCCTCGCAGATCCTGAAAATGAGCTATGGCTGTCTGCCATCAGCGTCTGGGAATTGACCCTACTCTCCCGCAAGCGACGGCTTAACATGCCACCCGACATTCCCACATGGGTCGCGAAGACGATGGAAGATTTACAGCTCACGGAAGCGCCTCTTACGGTCGAAGTCGCTCTCGCTATTCCGTCGATCAGCTTTTCCCATGGCGACCCAGCCGATCACTTTCTCGCAGCGTCGGCAAAGGTCTTTGATCTGACGCTGGTGACTTCCGACGAACACCTGATGCATCTGCCCGGGATTCGTGTGCTAGCGAATCGCTGACCTATACCTTCTCCACCGTCACCTTCTTCACCACGACATCCTTAGCTGGCCGGTCCTGCCGGTTGCGAGGGACTTCCGAAATCTTCACGACAACATCCTGACCCTCAACGACTTCGCCGAAAATTGTGTGCTTGCCGGTCAGCCAAGTCGTGGGTGCGACGGTGATGAAGAACTGCGAACCGTTGGTGTTAGGTCCGGCGTTGGCCATGGCCAATAAGCCGGGCTTGTCGAGTTTGTGGAGTGAGCCTTTGGTTTCGTCTTCGAACTGGTAGCCTGGGCCGCCCATGCCGGTGCCTTGCGGATCGCCGCCCTGGATCATGAAGTCGGGGATGACGCGGTGAAAAATCGTGCCCTCATAAAGGCGGTCTTTTGATTTCTTGCGGGTCGAGGGATGCGTCCACTCGCGCTTGCCTTCGGCAAGTTCTACAAAGTTGGCTACGGTTTTGGGCGCGTCTTTTTCGAAGAGACGGCAGACGATGTTGCCTTCGCTGGTTTCTAAAGTGGCGTAGAGTCCGGGTTGGCGAGTCATGGAGTCCTTTCAGTTCTTGGTCGTTCGTCCTTCGTAGTTCGTTGCGCTGCTTGCTAATCGCCCGGCTCTGCCAGGCTGGACGGCCGAGGGTGGCTGTCCCCACATGAGTGTTGTTAGTTCACGCCGGCCGGCGGCTTGGTTGCACTGGCTGCTGGCTTCTTCGCCGCGGCTGGGGCCGCCTCGCCGCGAACAATCTTGACATGACTGATCTTCACCGGACGAAAGGGGCGATCGTTGCTGGGGTCAGTGGCCATGTGCGCAATTTCCTTGACGAGCGCGACGGTCGCAGCGTCACACTGGCCGAAGATGGTGTAGTTCCCGTTGAGGTGCGGCGTGGCCACCTCCGTGATAAAGAATTGCGAGCCGTTGGTATTTGGCCCGGCGTTGGCATAGGCGAGACGCCCAGGCTTGTCGAACAACAGGTCGGAGGAAACCTCATTCTTGAATTTGTATCCGGGATCGCCCGTCCCATCGCCCGCGGGATCGCCCCCCTGAATCATAAAGCCCGGAATCACGCGATGAAAAATGGTGCCATCGTAGAGGGGCACGCCGTGCTTAGTGACTCCTCTGACCGTCTTCCAGTCTTTGGTACCGGTGGCGAGGCCGATAAAATTCTCCACTCCGATGGGCGCTTTGTCGGGAAACAGGGTACAAGTCATGTTCCCAACACTTGTCTCAATGATCGCCGTAGGTTGACCGGCCGCTGCATGGTGGACGGGCGGTTTCGCAGCCGGGGTGGCCTGAGAACTCGACTGAGCCCAGACGGTGAGCGCAGCCATAAAAAGCAAAACCGGAATTATAAAGGCATTACGCATGATTACTCCTGACTTGTGCACAGCGTGCAAAGTGGTTTGAGGCAACGTTGCATTGTACGACAGAGAAGCCGTCAATGGGACTGAGACTGCATCTCGTGGCTGACGGTCTCGACCTGGCGGAAGACGCCCAGGAGATTGCCGCCGAGAATTTTCTTGATGTCGTCCGCGCTGTATCCGCGATCAAGCAGAGCTTGCGTGATATTAGGCAGATCGGCGGCGGAGTCCATGCCCTGAGGCGTGGCGCCACTGACTCCATCGAAGTCGGAGCCCAGGCCCACGTGATCCACACCGGCAACTTTGGCGATATGGTCGATGTGATCGATCAGCGACTTGAAGGGCGGACGCGGGATTTTCGCCGTCCATTCGCGCTCCATACGGTCGATTTCAATGTAGCTGACCGGTTTTCCCTGTGCCTTTAGCGAGTCGACATACTTCTGAATCGCGGCCGCCTGATCTTTTTCCTGAGCTAGCATTGCTTTGCGATAGTCTTCGTCGACGAAGCCCGAAAAAAAGTTTACCTGCACCACACCGCCATTCTTGGCGACCGCGCGCAGCATGTCATCCGTCATGTTGCGAGGCGCGTCGACGAGTGCGCGGGCCGAGGAGTGCGAGGCTATCACCGGAGCCTTCGTGGTTGCGATTGCGTCCCAGAAAGTTTTGTCGGCGACGTGCGAGATGTCGACCATCATGCCTAGGCGGTTCATCTCCAACACGACCTGTTTGCCGAAATCTGTGAGGCCGTTGTGGTGCTGAATCTTGGGATCGTTGATGTCCCCGGAAGAGTCCGACCATTCGTTGGTGTTTGACCAAGAAAGAGTCATGTAGCGCACGCCGAGGCGGTAGTAGTCGCGCAGGAGGTGCATGTCGTTTTCGATGGAGTGTCCACCCTCGATGCCCATTAGCGCGGCCAGTTTGTGTTCGTGGTGCGCGCGCTCGATGTCGGCGACGGAAAAAGCCATCATCATGCGGTCAGGATGATGCGCCGCCTGCTCGTAAACGGAGTCGATCAGATCGAAAGTGTGCTGCGCGAAATGGCCTTGATTGGTCTCAGGGTCGACCCAGATGGAAAAGAACTCCGCGCCGAGATTACCGCGGCGAGCTTTGTCGAGGCTGAGGTGCCCAACGTCGCTCGGATCAGTTGAGCCGATGTCGAAGCCTTCGTCGAGAAAACGCTGGGGCGTGTCGGCATGGGTGTCGACAACGATGGCGGAATCGTGAATGGCACGCGCGCGAGCGCTAACCGTCGGCTCGGATGGGTTTGAGGATTGAGCAGAAGCTGATAGGGCGGCAAAAAGAAAGAACGAGAGCAAAAGAACGCGGAAGCGAGTCATAGGGTTTGCGCACTGGAACAACGTCGATCGGATGCGAGCACGATTGTATAGGCGCGAGCGCGATGAAAGAAAGAGATTCAGCGGAGGACTGCTAGAGCTCGCTCGATACAGGTTTCCAGTGGCTGACTGGTGTCGATTACGGTCTTGGGCAAAGTGATCGCCTCGAATCGTGATTTCACTTCCAGATAGAGCTGGGAATCGCGGTTTCCTGCGGGATGTGTACGCGAGGCAGATTGATCCGCCAGGTGCTGTCTGGAGATTTCTTCCGGGCAGACGCACTCGAGGATGCGCCAGCTCTGCTGCAGGGAAGCGGCTGCGTTCACTACGTTGTCGATCTGATAGCGGCGCGAGAATGGGCGCCCGTCGAGGAAGAGGACGCGATTGGGCTCTCGCTCCAAGAGGTAGCCAGCAGTTTCCAGCATGACCTGAAGGCAGAGGTCATCTTGCCGGGAAGAGTATTCGACTTCCCCAGGCGCAAAGAGCGCGTGGCGGACCTCGTCTTTGCTCAGCACACGGCCGGAGGTGCGGGCGGCCAGTTGGCGGGCGAGCGTGGTTTTGCCGGTGCCGGGAAGGCCCGCCATCAGGACAATCATGCCGAATGATTATACGACGTGAAGGATACGAGGTTAGTTCGCGGCTGCGGCGTCGGCGGTGACGGTAGCGGGCTCGGGGCGCTCCATGGGAACGATGTCCTGAGTTTCACGCCAATCCGCGTAGCGGCCCGAAACCATAATATGGAAGACCCACTGCCGGCGCTCTTCTTCGGGCTCAACCAGACCGAGAGCCTTCATGTAGAAGAGATAATGCTCCATCCAGTGAATTTGTTCCTGGGTCATGCCGCGGCGTTGCAGGTCCACGGTGAGGCCGGCGAGATGCGAGGAGGCGGTGTCGCCCTCAGCCGGAGCCGCGTTGCGATTGTGCCGGCGCAGTTTTTTCTGGACCTTCACCGTGCGCACCGCGGAGTTCACTTGAATCTGCTGGTGGAAACGGTTGTAGTAGGCTTGGGCGATATCCTGCACAAAGTCACGGGTCCAGGGACGGCAATAACGGCGCGAAGGATCGAGCCGAGGATCGAAGCGCAGCGAATCACCCGAAATGATGGGCTGAAGGGCTCCGCTGGCCTTCAGCGCTTCCAGTTCGTCGTCATCCTGAATGCGCGGCAATTCCAGCCGGTCAACCTCTGCGTTCTGCAGCAAAAGAGATTCGTGCGAGGGACGGAACATCGGATTCCACAGCGTCCAGTGCAGGCGGTGCAACCGGTGATGCCGGACCGACTTGTGCAGGGTGGTGGCAGTCGCCGCAAACAGCGGGCTGCACAGGCAAGCCAGCAACGCAAGAAGAGTCAGTCGGCGCTGTAGTCTTAATCTCAAGAATAGGTCCCTTAGCCGGCCGCAGGGCTGCCCCTGCAACTGTCCGGACATTCTAAGCCATGCTGTCAAGTCGTCCAACCACTGATGGAAAAGGTAACTGTTATTAGGGGTTACCAGGGTCGCATTTCAACGCTGGTTACCTAATGGTTACCCACCACACTCTGCAACGTGTGCACTGCAAATGGAGCACGTGAAACGCCATCCTGGGCGGCGGATTGCGGCTAACTCATGTGCTCTGGCAGCAGCCAGTTAGCGCTCATTTGATACAGAGCGGGTATGCCCTGTTGTGGCAGAAGTGACAAAAATCAGCGCCGGAAAAGGTCACCGATGGCTTGTTTCATGACGGCGGCGCCTACTTCGGAGATGGAGCGGGTCAGCGGGATGTCCTTGGGGCAGACCTCGACGCAGTTTTGCGCGTAGCCGCACTCCTGGATGCCGCCGTCCCCCATCAGCGCCGCCAGTCGCTCGCGCTGTAGCACCTTGCCCGTGGGATGCGTGTTGAACAGGCGCACCTGCGCGATGGTCGCCGCACCCACGAAGCCTGTGTCTTCGTTAAACTGCGGACAGGCTTCCATGCAGCAGGTGCAGGAGATGCAGCGGGAAATAGGATAGGCGCTCTCTTGCTCTTCGGCCGTCATGCGCGGGCCGGGGCCGAGGTCGTAGGTGCCGTCGATCGGGACCCAGGCCTTGACGGCTTTGAGGTTCTCGAAGATCACGCTGCGGTCGGTGGCCAGATCTCGGACGATGGGAAACTTGGAAAAAGGCTCGAGGCGGACTGGCTGTTCGAGATTGTCGATCAGCGCGGAGCAGGCCATGCGGGCTCGTCCATTGATGAGCATGGCGCAGGAGCCGCAGACTTCCTCCAGGCAATTCGAATCGTAGGTGATGGGCGTGGTGGCTTTGCCGTCGCGGGTTACGGGGTTAGCGGCGATCTCCATCAGCGAGGAGATCACGTTCATACCTGGACGATACGCGAGTTCGAACTCTTCCCAGTACGACTTGGAAGTGGGAGTGTTCTGGCGCTTGATTTTTATGATGACGGATTTATTAGCCATTCGCTCCTTAGCCTTTAGCTCCTAGCTCAAACCTTGTCATTCTGAGCGTAGCGAAGAGCCTATGTACTCCGCCGACGCTGGCAAGTTTGCATAGGTCCTTCGCTCCGCTCAGGATGACAGTCGATCTGTACTACTTTGCTGCGTCATACTTCCTCGGCCGCGGCGGAATCAAGGAAACATCCACCGGCTCGAATTCAAATTTCGGCTCATCCGCATCCGGCGCGAAATATGCCTTCGTCGTCTTCAGGAAATTCTTGTCATCCCGCTCGGGGAAGTCCGGCTTGTAGTGCGCGCCCCGCGATTCATCCCGCATGCGGGCGCCCTGGGCAATAACCCGGGCCAACTGCAGCATGTTGTAAAGCTGCCGGGTGAAAACCACGCTGGTATTCGCCCACTGGGTGCGGTCGCTCAGGTTTACTTTGCGGAAGCGTTCCAGCAACTCAACCAGCTTCGCATCGGTCTGCTGCAGGTTCTTGTTGTAGCGAATGACGGTGCAGTCCTTGGTCATCAGCTCGCCGAGTTCCTTCCAGAGACGGAACGGATTCTCCGTGCCCGCGTTGTTCATGAGCAGGGAATTGCTCTCTTCCTGTTTTTTCTTCTCGGCGTCGAAAAATGCGTTGCCATCGGAGAGTGGCTGCAGCCCACGCGCATATTTCACTGCATTCGGTCCGGCAATGCCGCCGCCATAAATGCACGACACCAGCGAGTTCGCACCCAGCCGGTTAGCCCCGTGATATTGATACTCGCACTCACCCGCCGCAAAAACGCCGGGAATATTTGTGCCCTGCTTGAAGTCGACCCACAGCCCGCCCATGGTGTAATGCATGCCGGGGAAAATCTTCATGGGAGTATCGCGCGGATCGTCGCCCACAAACTTCTCGTAGATTTCGAGAATGCCTTCCAGCTTGCGGTCGAGAATCTTGCGGTCGATGTGCGTGAGGTCGAGATAAACCATCGGCTTGCCGTCGATGCCGAGGTTGTGCTCGTACACAACTTTGAAGATGGCACGAGTAGCGATGTCGCGCGGAACCAGGTTTCCGTACTTTGGATACCACTCTTCCAGAAAGTACCAGCGCTCACTCTGCGGGATGGTTTTCGGATCGCGATCATCGCCGGGCTTCTTCGGAACCCACACCCGTCCACCCTCGCCCCGCGCCGATTCCGACATGAGCCGCAGTTTGTCGTTGCCGGGGATGCAGGTGGGGTGCACCTGAATGAATTCGCCGTTGGCGTAGTAACAGCCCTGCTGATAAAGCGCTGACTGAGCCGATCCCGTGCAGACCACAGAGTTTGTCGACTTGCCGAAGATTGCTCCGTTGCCGCCGGTGGCGATGATGATGGCGTCGGCAGGGAAAGTGCGGACTTCCATGCTGCGCAGATCCATGGCGCAGATGCCGCGGCAGACGCGGTTTCCATCCAGCACGGCCGAGAGAAACTCCCAGTGCTCGTACTTCTTCACCTTGCCTTCCGACTCGTACCGGCGCACCTGTTCGTCGAGCGCGTAGAGAAGTTGCTGGCCGGTGGTTGCTCCCGCAAACGCCGTGCGGTTAAATAAAGTCCCGCCAAAGCGGCGAAAGTCGAGCAACCCTTCAGGCGTGCGGTTGAAGGGAACACCCATGCGGTCGAGCAGATCGATGATGCCCGGCGCGGCCTCGCACATGTCTTTGACTGGCGGCTGGTTGGCCAGAAAATCTCCGCCGTAGACCGTGTCGTCGAAATGTATCCACGTCGAATCACCTTCGCCCTTCAGATTCTTGGCCGCGTTGATGCCGCCCTGCGCGCACACCGAATGCGAACGCTTCACCGGGACAATGGAGAAAAGATCCACGCTCGCGCCCATCTCTGCGATCTTGATGACGGCAGAGAGCCCGGCGAGGCCGCCGCCTATAACAATGATTTTCGGAGTTGCCATCTTCACTCCACCGGCTTTCCGTAAGTTCCTGTTGCATGACTTGATTGCATCGTGGCCATAGGAGGTTCCGCAGGTGGTTGCGGGAAGCGTTCCCGGAAGGTATACAAGCTCACCAACCCGACCACGCTCATGAGTGCAAACAATGCCAGGCAAACCGCCAGGAATCTTTGCCGCGCCTTTTCGCCCGAGGTGATTCCCCACTTGGCGGCGAACAGCCAAATGCCGTAAGCAAAATGCCAGCATGCCGCGATCAATCCAACCACGTAAAAGGCGAGCAACGCGGGGTTCATCAATTCCGCCTGAACTTTGCCGAAAGAAGCGTTGGGATACGCGTGCAGGTCAGTCCCGGTAAAACGCATCGTCCAGGTATGCCAAACGATGTAGAAGAATGCGATGCCGCCGGTCCAGCGCTGCGCCGTGTACATCCAGTTTCCGGTCCAGGGATATTCGATCGTATTCCCGTCACCCCGGTACCAGATGTAGAAACCATACAGCGCGTGGAATGCGATCGGCAGCCAGATCCCGAACAACTCAAGGAAGAACACGAGCGGAAGATTGCCCAGAAAACTTACCTGTCGGGCATAGGCATCTGGGCCGCTGATCGCGGTGGAATTGGAAATGAGAACGTGTTCGAAGAGAAACGCGCCCACGGGAACGATACCCGAAAGCGAATGCAGGCGGCGCAAAAGAAAAGACGTGCCCTGGCCAGCGCGCAAAGGCGCCACGTCGTGCACCGCACCTTTCGCCACACCTTTCGTTACCCCGGGAGCAGTAGGACTGGCTGCTGACGCCACGAATCGCTCCTTATGAATTCTTATTCGTTCTCCGCTATTGTCTGCTTGTTTGCTCGATGACGAGAAAAGAACTTTTCATTATCAGGCGTGAAGAGAAGCGAAGTCAAGAAAGCCGCCTGTGGTCAGCCTTTAAATCGCGTCAGACCAATTCAGAAACTGTCGGAAGGCCGCTCCACGATGGCTGTACTTAGATTTTTCTTCGGCGGTCAGCTCCGCGAATGTTTTCTTGATCTCTGGAAAATAAAACAGCGGATCATAGCCGAAGCCGTTCGTCCCACGCAGAGCGTCCAGAATAATTCCCTCAGCCGTGCCGCGAAATGTGGCCAAGGTTTTGCCATCGCGGGCCACGGCCAGCACGCAGACGAATCTGCCGGTGCGTTGGGCAGATGGAATGTCCTTGAGTTCGTGCAGAACACGTGCATTGTTGGCATCGTCATCGGTATTGGCGTCGGCTTCGTGAGGTTCTTTATATAGCAGATCAGGCGCGGCGTACCGGGCGGAGTGTACGCCGGGAGCACCATTCAGAGCATCAATCTCCAAGCCAGAGTCGTCGGCAACCACGATCTCTCCCGGAACATAGCTGCTGTAAGCTTCGGCCTTCTTACGGGCGTTCGCTTCGAATGTGAGGCCGTCCTCGATAACGGTGGGCAGGGAAGAGAACTCAGGAATGCCGGCGATTTCGACACCATGCCGCAGAGCGGCGCCGGCGAAGTCGCGCAGCTTGCCCGGATTGGAAGTTGCAATGAGTATTCTTCGCATTACGATTTCCATGGCAAGTTGTCAGGCATCGGGTGAAGACACAGGTTTTCGCAGTAACAGGATTGTCAACAAAAGCGCGAGCGGCGAGATCCACGCGCCGGCCGTGCGATCCCATGTACGAGTGAAAACAATCAGCACCCGATTCTCCCCCGCTTCCAGCGGGACCAGCATCTGCCCAGTGCCCTCGCGCGAAGTGGCCTGCACTTGGCGGCCGTTCACCTCCACGCGCCACGCCGGATAGTTAAACAAATGCAAAGCAAGATTGTCCGGAGCTGACATCTCCGCCGTGAAGAGTTTGTGTTCCGCGCTCCAGTCGGAGACACGGATCGCAGCATGAGCGGGTCCGTCCACGGTCACGCGGCGAGCACCCTTGTCGACGTTATACGGATCGGCGCCCACGGGCGTGTATTCTTCTGTGCCTTCATAGCCCGCGCCGGTGGCCATGTTGTCCTGCATCTCGCGCAGGTCCGGAGCGTAGTCCCACCATGGTGGCTGCAAATGCTGCCACACGAAAGAGAGCACCAACAGCATAGTCAAGTAGATTGCCAGGCGCGATGTCCATCGCCGCACTCCCAGAGTGGTCAGTAAACTGAACGGAATGCCCAGGCACAGCAGCCAGCGCCAGGGAAACTGCATGAAACGCAGTTTGGGGAGGATGTTCCAAAGCGGTGCGGTGATGGGCAACATAAGCAGCGCACACGCCGCGGCCCAGGCCACCAGCGAGAGCCAAAGCTCGCGGTTGCGGTCGCGCCAACGGCGTGCGGCCCATACTGCCGCAATCGTCAGCATGATTTCCGCTGTTGCGACCCAGGAAATGAGGTGGTCGAAGGTGTCGTGCTCCGCGTCGGTGGTGTGGGCGAACAGAAAACTATCCCGCGGCCGCAAGCCGGCGCCTACGGTCTCGGCAATGTTGACCCACTTCTGTTCATAGACCGCGGGAAATAAATAGAATGCGGCCAGCGCCGCGCCGAGAACAACCGCAGCCGATCCCGCCAGCACGACCCTCGGCGAGCGCCGCTGCCAAGCGATCACGACCACCAGCAGGGCCAGAGAATAATGAATCATCACCGCGGCAGGTGCATTGATCAGCCATGAGGCGGCCAGAATGAAGGCAAGAAAAACGGTCACGCGCCGGCCTTTTTCCTCGGTCCGCAATAACAGCAAAAGCAGCAGTGGCAGCAACGAACTGGCCAGCAGTTCGGCGAACGCACTTCGCCAGTAAACAATCACCAGATGATACGGATTGACGGCGTATAACACGGCGGCGAAGGTCGCATTGCGACGGTCAAGCCATTGCCTGGCCAGCAGAAACATGGACACGCCCGCGGCGAGCAGGACGAGCCAAATGTAGATGCCGGAAACCAGCGTCCAGGGAAAGATCGCGCTGAGGGCCGCTCCCAGAGTCCACGACGCTGGCGGATAGAAGACGAAACGCGGCTCGCCATAGGCGAAGTGGGCAAAGGCCGCCCAGCGTGGATAGACAACCCCCTGCTTCCATTGCGAGAGAACATCCAGCCACGAGTACAAATGGAATTCCACATCGTGTCCGGAAGGAATTCCGAGAAAAAAGAAAGGAATCTCAACCGCGAATGCCGCCGTAGCGATCGATAAGAGCGGGGCCCAGACCAGGTTGCCACGCGGCAGATGGACCGTGCCAGCCTGACCCAATTTTGTAATTGCCGACAGTTTCGTTCCCACGAAGCTCCGCGCGCAGACTTATCTTACTCGATGTACATATAACGATGTACATGTTCGCACAAAGGCTATAACCGCGCACGAAGGCGCGAGAGCTTCGATCCAGATGCGCCCCCTGGCGCTTCCCAGCGCGACGCTTATTCATCCAGATTTAATATTCCTGAAACCAACGCGCAACAGGGATCGGCTACGGTAGCTCTTATAGGGGTGGAACAGACCACGGAGAGTTGGAGGACCCGTACCAGAGACGGGGTATCGGGTTCTTCAGTTCTCCGGAAACAGCCCACCGCAGGCCTCTCGCGCATTCTGCTGTTCTCGTTGCCTGCCCTTGTCCTGCCCTCGCGTCCTTCCTGAAAATCTGCAAGCTACTCGTTGCGAGAGGCTTTTATTGCCTGAGGTGAAGGGATTTCAAGGGCGGGGAAAGTCCAGCAGGAAAAAAGATGAAATAGAGAAACGCAAACTACATGGCAACGCTCTCGCCGGATCGTTGGCGGCGAAGTTCCTCGAGAAAATCATCCTGTTGCATGGTGGTCGCGTGCCGCAACAGTTCGAGCAAGGGATCCTGCAGCTCTTCGTCTTGCAGGGTTTCGTTTCCGGCATTTGGGGCGGGTTCAAACTGGCTCAAGTCCGCAGTCAAGGCGCGCGGCGAAACGCTCATTTCCAGCATCGACTCGGGACAGCCGCGGAGAAAGCTGATCAAATTGCCCACCTGCGCCCGCTGCTCGGGCGTGCGGGAAGGGAACTCCACTCCCATACCGTGACCAGGATGCGCGACCCGCACCATTCCTTCTGTATGCACGGCCATCTCATCGGTTCGAAGGCAAAGGTCGACCAGGGCCTGTTCGGGAAATGGCGAATCGGTTTCCACATAGCACCCGCCCAGACTCAAATCCGTAAGCTTGCAGTGAGGAACCGTCTCCTCCGGACCCGCGCCCTGTGCCGCTGCCGCTGCCTGTAACCAGGCCCGTAGTTCCGTCCTGATGGACTCCTTCAAGTCCAGGAAGTGTACTCCGGTTTGTCCGTTAGGCTTCGCCCACGCCACCTGCCCATGAACCTGGACCTCAAGAGATCCGTCAGGCAGTTCGAAGCGGAAATTGAGCAGGGCTCCCGGAACCTGAGGTTCCGCAGTCAGAACGTCCATTCCCGTCTCGCTGAGGTCAAGCAGAATGCCTTCCATCTTGCGAGTATCGGGCAGGCTGAGTTCGACCGGAGCTTGTACGGGAATGCGGTAGGCGCGGCGCCGTTCGCGATTCAACAGAGCAGTGACCGCACGTAGGCCGGCTTTAGCTTTTTCTTCGGAGAGAGGCTTATACAGCACGAAATGCGCCCCGCCGCTCAGAATGTCGCGTGCTTTGGCGCGTTCCGCAACCAGCGCCACGGTCACGGGTGCGCTTCCGGAATTCAGCCTGCAGCCCTCTTCGAAGATTTCCGTGGCAGCCTTAGCGTTTTCGAAATCGATAATGAGAGCGTCGAACCGTTGCTGCCGAAGACGATCGATGGCAGTCGGGAGATCACTGAAACGCTCCACCGCGATGCCCGAGGCCGGAAGCACCCGGCCCAGGATCTCGGCAGCAGAGTCGTCAGTGGAAACCAGTAATGCCAGAAGGGTGGTCATAACAAGAGTCCCAACCTAACCAAGCGAGACTATGGCCACCGCGGCGCCGTGGGTCGAGCTGCTTTGGCCGCTGCTCCTCCCGAACCGGCCGCAGCCGCTTTTGAGGCCATCGCGTCAGAACTGGGTGAGGCTTCGTCGACTTCCATCAAGACCGCATTGTCTTCATCATCATTTTCTGCCAGCAAGGGAGCCACCTCACGGAGTTTCTCCGCCGCCTGCTGGAGCATCTCAATCTGCTTACCCAGTTGGGCATACTTGGTCTGCTTCTGCCGCAACACTTCATGAATGTCTTTCATACGACCCCCTGTGGAGAATGTAAGGAGAGGGACTGGCGGGGGTCAACGGTAATCCCGGCTTGGATGTTACTGCGGTAACGGCGGGCTCACCAGGGAATGGGCGGAACGGGGCAGCGCACTTTTTAGGAAGCAAAGTGAAAGCACCGCGCGAAGCGGGGCTTTTCGAGAGGTGGATAGATTAGACTTAGGCTTTCAGCTTTTTCCGAACAATTCCAGCCAGACCAACCAAGCCAGTTCCGAGCAAGCCGAGAGTGCCCGGCTCGGGTACGTTGGCGACGACGGTGTCGCCGCTGCCGACTGCCACCGATCCCATAAACTCGTTCTTGCCAGCATTGAGCGTAACTTGTACCGTAACTCCACTGTACGGAAGCCCGGCTCATGCCGTTTCTGCAGCAGCAGTTCTCCTGGCTCTGCGGTAGCTTGAAGGGAAACTCGAAGGTCTTGCCGTCCAGCGGCAGCCGCAAGACAAATTCTTCCTGAGATTTCCACCCTCCCACTTGCCTCTGGTGTTGAAGAAACCCAACCAGCTTGCTTTTGGATTCGCGCGGTCCAAGTGCGCGGTGCGCAAGGCGTTCCTGCTGAGGAACTCGATCAGCTCATTGACCGATTTCTGGTAGTCCTGCAGACGAGCTACGCGAACTGCGCCAGACAGAATCTTAGACTAGCCTCGTCCATCGTGCCAATCCACCGGCGCGGTCAGAAAAAACAGGACCGCCCCGGGTGAGAGGCGGCCGCGTTTTCTTAAGCCTGGGGCTAGCTAGTTGACCGTCAGGGTTACTTGTGTAGATTGCATTGTCGCGCTGGCATCGGTGCCAGTCCCCGTGATGGTAACAGTGTAGGAGCCGGCGGGTGTGCCGCCACCACCGCCGCCTCCGCCGCCACCACCGCTTCCGCTGCTGCCTCCGCAAGCCGGCATCAGAAGCAGGACGGCCATGACCATTCCGATCATCAGGAAGCCCAGCAGTTTCTTGCGACGCGAGCGGGCAGAGCTGAAGCCCATCCCCACCAGCGACATGCCGGCGACCGGCAGCCACATGGCGTAGAAGAACGTCCGCGGGAGGAACATCGCGCCGCTGGCCCCCGTCGTGGTGATGGTAAGCGTAGTGGTGGCGCCACCGGCGGTCGGTGTTACCGGGCTGGCGGGGGAGAAGCTCGCCGTGCTGCACGCCGGCAACGGCGAACCAGTGCCGCTCACGCTGCAAGTCAGGTTGACCGGTGAGTTGTACCCATTGACCGCCGTCAAGGTGACCGTCGAAATGCCAGAGGTTCCAGGCGCCACCGCGGACGGTGTGGTGGCTGCGAGGTCGAAGGTCGTCTGCGCATATTTGACCACGAAGGCATCGGTGTCGCCTGCGGTGGATGCATTGGTCTTCTGGTAAGCCGCCTGAATCGGGAAATTCGTAGAGGCGGTATTTCCCGTCGCGTAGATGTTGGCGCCGGCGCTGTCCACGGCGATGGCCCCGTAATCGCCGCCGTCGTCCTCGTCCAGTGAACCGCCCAGGTAGGTGGAGAAGGCGAGCGCCGAACCCGTGGAGTCGATCTCGCTCACGAATGCGTCGTTGCCTCCCCCAGGCGTAGATTGGGTAGCGCCCACCGTCGGAAAGTTGGACGAACTGGTTTGGCCCGTCACGTAGGCGTTATTGCCTCCGTCTACCGCTATGCTCGCGCCTAAGTCGGACTGGCTGCCGCCGAGAAACGTCGAATACACAAGAGCACTTCCTGTAGGGTTCAATTTGGTAACGAACGCGTCGGTAGGGCCACCACCGTACGTGGCCTGCAACGGAGACTGCAGCGGGAAGTTCGTCGATTCTGTCACCCCGGTCACGTACGCGTTGCCCGAGGAGTCCACCGCAATGCCGTCGCCTACGTCATTGCTGCTGCCGCCGAGGAACGTGGAATAAACGTAACCACTTCCGGCCGTGTTGATGACTGTCACGAATGCGTCGGAAAGACCACCTAAGGTAGTCTGGAAGGCCCCGGTCGTTGTGGGGAAGCTGGAACTAGAGGTATGACCGGTTACGTAAGCGTTATCGGACGAATCCAGAGCGACCGCCAAGACCGCGTCGGTGCTGCTCCCGCCCAGGTAGGTGGAATACACCAGGGCGCTTAGGGAAGAGTTCAACTTCGTGACGAACCCGCCGGTTGGAGTTGCCTGAACTGGATTCATGGTGGGGAAGTCCGGCGAAGTCGTCTCCCCCGCCGTATAAACGGCTCCGGTATTGTCCAATGCGATGCCAAGGGCAACGTCCTCACCGGTTCCACCCAGATAGGTGCTGTAAGTCAGCGAAGTGCCATCAGGGTTTAGCTCAAATACAAAAGCGTTGCCAGCGCCCTTCAATGTGGTTTGGAACGCCCCGGTGGTCGTGGGGAAGTGGGTTGATGTTGTATCTCCGGCGACAAATGCATCGCCGGAAGCGTCCACGGCGATGCCATTTCCGCTGTCGCTGCCGGTACCGCCAACGTAGGTGGAGTAGATCAGGCTTGACCCACCCGGCGCGATCTTGGTGACAAAGACATTAGCAACCCCTAGCAGTGCGCTAGAAACGCCGGGGAAATTCGTGGACGCGGTTTGTCCCGTAACATAAGCGTTGCCGTTGCTATCAAAGGCGATTCCATAGCCTTCATCATTACCGCTGCCGCCCAGGTAGGTCGAGTATTCGTAGCTGACCGACGGATCAATCACCAACTCGCGGCTGCGATCATAGTTGCCTAACTCGAAGCTGACTTGGTTGTTGGCTCTCAAGACAAATCGCGCATCTACCGCTTGCTGCTTGCCATTCTGTTCCTGATAGGCCACCGGCTTGTGCAGCAAAACGTCACCTGCGGCGGAAGAGATTACCAGGTTGCCGGAGTCATCCGTCTTCATCATCCCTTGGGCGCCAGTGAGATGAAAACCGATCGGCGCTGGATTCGCACCCGGAGCCACCACGAAGTCGAACTCCAGTTGGCGCTCGGCGCCGTGGAAGGCCAAGTTCACACCGGGATAAACGTCCAGGTACGAGACGCGGGCGTAGCGTGCGACATCCCTGCACCATTTACTCGGGTCATTGCCGAGGAAGTAATTGCTCTTTCCCGGCAATTGGCCGCTGGCCGCAACCTTCGCCAGCGAATTCCCGCCCACGAGTCGCATACGCACCACGGCGGTCGAGTCCTTTTGAGCATTGCGCTGCTCGGGAAGACTCTTTGCGCGCAATTCAGCCCCACGGCGAACTCTGGACGGTGCGCTCTCAGCAGATCGGGACTGAAGCGAGAACACTGCAGCGTTCGCGGTCAGGAACAGGGTGTATCCGTTTCCCCGTGCCATGTACTTGACTTGCGTGTCGGTTTGGCCCTGATTCTGCTCAAAGGCCAGGGGAAGAGCGGCGTAGCTGGCCTGAATTCGACCGCGCGCGGCGGGCGTCACGGTTCCCGGCTGTGAAGTGAACGAGCCGGAAGAAGCTGTGCCTGCGGCACCACGATGCCGGGCCGGGGAAAGGACAAGCAATGCTACGGCGATCATGGCTAGTACCGGGACGATGCAGAAAGCACAGACCCATCCTCGAGAGGTTGCTGGATTGGACAAGACGATCCTCCTATGGTGATGCCGTGAAACCCTAATCAGAGAAAAAGCACTCGGCGGGAGCCAGCTCATCCTGGCCAACTTTCGCAGCCCGCCGCCACGCGCCAAAAAGTTGAAACCTCTTGCCGCTTGTTCGCGAGTATGCCGCTCCAAGCCGAGGTTGTCAACGCAGTTCAGATAGCAATTTAGATACCACCCGCGCTTTGGTCATCCGCTCGCGCGGATCACGGAACCGTCACGATCACCGCCACGCACGGATTCTGGTGCAGTCGCCGGTAACTGTGCTGCAAGGCCGAATCGAAGTAACATCGCATCCTCCGACCTTTATGTGATCAAGGGAACTCTGGGAATGAAAATCGCCGGCAACGAATATATGCTGGAGGTATTCTTCATACGACCCCCTGTGGAGAATGTAATGTAAGGAGACGGACCGGCGGGCGTCAACGGTAATCCCGGCTTGAGGGTTACTGCGGTAATCGCGGGCGAGCTATGGGTGAATTCAGAGCAGCAGATCATAACCGAAGTGTGTGCCAGGGCAGCGACTTTTCCTTCCCAGAAGAACCTCTCCTCCCGGGTGGGAATATGCCCCGGAGACGAAGAGAGCGCGGGAATATCCCACAGCCATCGATCCTCGAAGGGCAACCGGCGTATTCTCAATCAGGCTGCCCACGCCGCGGTAAAAGGTCAAAGGAAGCCATCTTCGAAATTGTGTATCGCGCTTGGTTCCGCGGCTTGGATCTGCACAAGCCATCGGCGCCATTGCCCACCGGCTTTGCCGGCTGATCTGGATCATTCTGCACCATGGGATCTGGTACGAGGGACGGGAGCCAGCGGTCAGCAAAAGCTCAAGGCGGACACGCACTGCGAAGATGATCCGCGAACTCCGACTCCTCGGCTATCGGATCGAACCGCTGAGTGTTCCTCCGGCCAATCCAGCATAGCGCGCGGAACGTTCAACAGCGATTTTCGACTGCTCGGCGCACCAAAGAAAAGCCCCGCGCGTGGCGGGGCTTTTGAGAAGCGGATGGAGTGAAGTTAGGCCTTCAGCCTTTTGCGAATAACTCCAGCCAGGCCAACCATCCCGGTTCCGAGCAATGCGAGAGTGCCCGGCTCGGGAACGGAGCTGACGACGGTGTCGCCGCTGGCGAGGGCAATCGGCCCTCCCATAAACCCGGCCTTGCCAGCCAAAAACGTAACTTGCGTCGTGAGCCCAGTTACGGACACACCGTTGTAGGTGCCGGAGACATTACCTGTGAGGGTGTAATAGATTGAGCCGCTAGACGTCGAACCCGGTAACTCGGCCCAAGTAACTGGACCACTGAACGTGCCGACGAAGGCCACGCCAGCGCCGGTGATCGTGAAGGTTCCGCCAGCGGCGAACGTGGCACCCGTTGTTATATTTCCCCCAGTCAACGCGCCTGTCGTAAAGGTCACGGTTCCCAGGTCGACGCCACTGGTTTTGGTTCCGCCATAGATGTCAATATAGGTGAGGTCGGAGCCGGTAAGGGTCAGGCCCGCGGAACTTCCCGAAATGGTGCCGCCGTGGTTGGTGAAATCAATTTGGTTCGCAAAAGCTGCCAGCGGCAAAGCCAGAGTCAGTAAAGCCATCAGAACTATCCGCTTCATAATCACGTCCTCCTGAACCTAGGGTAAGAAACAACTTCAAATCTTTGGGGGGCTTCAGGCCCCCTCCGGCGGCGCCAACGCCTACGACCGCTCTCCTCTACGAGCACCCCGCGTGCCAAACTAGGAGAAAATATAACGTACTTATTTATCTATTGGTTAGCTCGCATCTTGGACGAGATGACCAAGATGAAACTGCAAAGCGATGCACACTAATACAGTCCTTTTGCGTCCGCTGGCTGAGAACTGCGGTTCTCAATTCACAAACCGGCCGGGCTGCAAGTAGTGTAAGCCTTGAGCAGTTCGGGGGAGGTCTGTTCGGGCGTCCCGAGACTCGAAAGAGTTCCGGGACGCGTCTTATTTGCCGATGGTTCGCAATTTGAAAAGCAAAGCGCGGACAATAAACGCCTGGGCTGCTGCCGGGACTAATGAGTCAGGTTCGGTTGGATCAACTCCCGGAGACGCCGGGAAAGATTCGTGGCCAAGGATCGGTAAAAGCGTGAAGCGAGATGCGGAAAAAGCTCGAACAGCCTCTCCAGGGTGGGCCGGTCCAGATAATAGGCCTCCAAGCCTTGTTGAGCGATTACATTGGCGCTGGCGGGAGCATCTTCCAGAAATGACATCTCGCCGCAAATCTCGCCGGGTCCAATCTCAGGAGATGCGGTTTGCGACGGAATCTGCACCCGTGCTGTTCCTTTCACCAACAAGTAGACGCCATCCGATCTCTTACCCTTATGAACGAGCGTCTCACCCTTGCGGAAATTGACCCGGCTGGCCTTGTCGGCGACTAGCGTCCAATCGTTGGGCGTAAGATAAACCAATCCCTGCTTCGATGAAGACAGTACAGACACTTCCTGTTCGATAGCTTTGTGCATGGTTCGCGTGAACCCGAGCTCCCGAGATTCCCTCCGGTGGATGATTCGACAGAAACAACACGGCAGGATTAAGACTAGCAGAAAACACGGTGGATGGAATCCGTCTTGGCTCTCCGCTACGCACTGAAGTACCTTAGCCTTGCCGGCGGCACGGCTTTTCCGATGGAGTTCGCATTCCGCCATCTCGGTTTGAGGTCTGGTCCGAAGACTCTCGGATGCACTCCGGCGTTCTTTGACTCCCGCATGGTTCTCCGGTAGCCTGTCTCTCCGCGATGAACTCGGCCTCGCCAGCGATCTCGGTTCACGGCCTCAAGAAGTCGTACGGTGAGGTCCACGCCGTGAAAGGAATCGACTTCGAGATCCAGCCCGGTGAGGTTTTCGGCTTGCTCGGACCCAATGGCGCCGGCAAAACCACCACGGTGGAGATTCTGGAAGGCTTGCGCCCGCGCACCGGAGGCGAAGTTGCCGTTCTCGGCTTCGATCCTGACCGGCAGCGCCAGCAACTCAAGGATCGCATCGGCGTTTGTCTGCAGGCAACGAATCTGCCCGAGAAGATCCGCGTCCACGAAGCCATGCAGGTCTTCGCTTCCTTCTACGGCCGCCACGTCGATTTAAATAAACTGCTGCAGCGGCTGCAACTTGAAGAAAAGCGGGATGCCTTCTACAGCACGCTCTCTGGCGGTCAGAAACAGCGGCTGGCTCTGGCGCTGGCTCTGATTAACGATCCGCAACTGATTTTCCTGGACGAACCCACCACCGGTCTCGATCCGCAGGTCCGGGTGGAAATCCATTCGCTGCTCGAAGAACTGAAGCGCGAACATCGCACCATCCTGATGACCACGCACTACATCGAGGAAGCGGAGCGTCTGTGTGACCGGGTTGCCATCGTCGACGAAGGCCGCATCATCGCCCTCGATACCCCGGCGCGCCTGCAACAACAGAGCCGCAACGCCTCAAGCATTGCAGTGACCTGCGCCACTCCGTTTCCCGAAGACCGCCCGGCTTGGGCGGAGGCAATACACAGTGCGCTCGACTGCAGCGGCCGCACGCTGACCGTCAACTCGCGCCATCCCGCGGGCACGCTTGTGGATCTCGTGAAATGGATCGATCAGCAGGGCCTGGAACTAACCGACGTCAGCCTCAAGCAGCCCAGCCTGGAAGACGTCTTCATCGAGCTCACCGGAAAGAGCCTCCGCGAGTGACGGCCTAGAATGAAAGCCTACAAAGCACTCATTGCGCTCGATTTGAAGCTGGCTCTGCGCAACCGGTCTGTAATTTTCTTCAACTATCTGTTCCCGCTCATTTTCTTTTTCATCTTCGGCCAAGCCATGCACGCCGAACGCGGCGCCACGATGACGATTGTCATCTCGATGGTCCTGATCATCGGGATCCTGGGCAATGGACTCTTCGGCGCCGGCATTCGCGCTGTGCAGGAGCGCGAAGCCAACATCCTGCGCCGCTACAAAGTTACTCCCATCACCCCCGCTCCCTTGCTCTTCGCCTCCGTAATCACTGGCTGGATTCTGTACATGCCGAATGTGCTTCTCATTTTCACGTTGGCACATTTGTTGTACGGCATGCCCTGGCCCCAGTCGATGAGTTCCATTCTGATTTTCATCACCATAGCCATCGTTGGATTTCGTGCCATCGGTTTAATCCTGGCTTCCGTCGTCAATTCCATGCAGGAAAGCCAGCTTCTGGTCCAGTTGATCTATCTCCCCATGCTGTTCTTGAGCGGTGCGACCTTTCCGCTCTCCATGTTCCCGCCTTGGCTTCTGGTGGTGACCCAGTTTGTGCCCGCAACCTACATGGTGACTGGCATACAAGGGATGCTTCTGCGGCACGAAGGGCTTGCGGCGAACCTACAGCCCGCAATGGCTCTTCTCTTGACTGCATTCGTCGGACTTTTCATTTCCTACAAGCTGTTTCGCTGGGAGAAGGAAGAGAAGATTCGCGCCTCCGCCAAACTGTGGCTGGCCGCTGTGTTGACTCCATTCTTGTTGCTGGGTCTTTGGCAAGTGCACGCTCGCACTGGCATTGCGAAAACGAAAGTTCTGAACCGGCAACTGGCCCGGAGCGATACCTTTCTCATCCGCGGAGCGCGCATATTCGTTGGCGACGGCAAGGTGATCGAGAGCGGCTCGGTTTTGGTTCGTGGCGGAAAGATCGCCGAAGTCTACGAGGGCGACGGACCCGATCCCAAAGCCTTAAATGCCGAAACCGTGGAAGCTGCCGGCAAAACAATTCTTCCCGGCCTGATCGACGTTCACATGCATCTCGGCGCCCCGGGCGGTTTCTATCCTGACATGAGCAAGTATGCCACCGACAAAAGCATGCTGCGCAGTCTGGCCGCATACCTGTACAGCGGTGTCACTACTGTAAGAAGCGTCGGAGATGGTCTGGATACCATTCTCAAAGTGCGTTCCATCGTAAGCAGCGGCGAAATGCTGGGCTCGGACTTATCCACCTGTGGCCCGCTGTTTACCGCTGCCGGCGGACATGGGACGGAATATTTCAAAGACCTTCCGGCCACAGTCCGTTCGAATCTGGAACGACAATTCACTCGCATCCCCACCTCGGCGGACGAGGCTCGGCAACAAGTCGACGAATTGAAGAAGCGAGGAGTGGATTGCATCAAAGCGATTCTTGAAGCCGGCGCGGGAGGCCGCGTCTACAACCGTCTCGATACCGGATTATTTGATGCTATCGCCCAGGAGGCTCACGCAGATTCCTTACCCCTGTCGGTTCATACCGGCGATGTCCGCGACGTGGCCGACGCTGTACAAGCGCAAGCCAACTCCATCGAGCACGGGTCTTTTCGCGAAAAAATTCCAGACGCTCTGTTCGACCAGATGGCTCGGCAGGGAATTTTCTACGATCCGACCCTCAGTGTCGGAGAAGCTTTCAAAGATTTCGCGGCGGGCAAGACGGACTTGCTCAAGCGATCTCTCGTGCAACAAGTCGGTCCACCGGAACTCTTACGTGGCACGGAGGAAGCTATGGGCTCTGCCGAGACCGAGGCACTTCGCACCTCGCTGGCGCAGTATCCCATCGACATGGCCATCGCTATCGATGACTTAACGCGCGCTCACCAGCATGGAGTCTCACTGGTCACGGGCAGTGACGCTGGAAATTATCTCGTAATCCACGGCCCCACCGTACAACATGAAATGCAACTCTGGGTGCGGGCTGGCATCCCGCAGGCGGTTGCCTTGCAGGCCGCAACCTGGAACGCCGCCCGGTTACTAAGGGCCGACACCCGAATCGGCTCGGTTCGCCCCGGCAACGACGCCGACCTTCTCGTGGTCGACGGAAATCCTCTCGACGACATAACTGCAACCGAACGAATCTCGCTGGTCGTGTTCAAAGGCGAACGCATCGATCGGACCGAACTGTTCGATCAGCACTAAAGAATGGATGTGAGAGAATGGCCCGCCCTGAGCGAAGGTGGTTCAGGAGTTAGGGGCATCGTTGGAGCCGGGTAAGTCCTTATGATCAAACTTGCGTATTGCTTTACCAAGAAGGCGGGCCTGTCGGATGACGAATTCTTCCGCTACTGGAAAAACATTCATGGACCTATCGGTGCTCGGATTCCTCAACTCCGCAAGTTGGTACAGAGCCACCGCCTGACCGTGCCCGGCGACAAACACAAAGCTGATTACGACGGCATGGCGGAACTCTGGTTTGACGACGTGGAGGCGTTGCTGGCGGCTCTTCAATCGCCTGAATGGGCGGCCTCTAGCGAGGACGAATCGAACTTCATTGATCACAAACAAAGTTGCCTACTTTGTCTCAGAGGAGCACATCATTTTGGACAAGACCAAGCAAGAATTAAGTACGAATGATGCGCGACTGACAGAGAGTCGGCCAATCGAACGTATAGGCTTCTCATTCCGCTCACGGATGTTGTGGGTCTCTTAGCGCCGGATGCTGCTCGCGACTCTCTTCTGCTTGTACCGCGATCCGCTTCGATTTGCGATAAACATTTGCAACCGCCATCGTCCAGAAAGGAACGAGATCGACGCCGGGCACCAATTTGGCGAGAAACGATGGCAGAAATTCCCAGTGCCAGCCTAGGAGGTGAGCCATCAGAGCTCCAACACCGAAATCGAGTATGTCATCCGCGGGCGACATAGCGCCTTCAACAAAGAAAGGAAAAACGGCAATTTGGAGTGCGTCCGCGAGGATTGCCAGTATCATGGCGGTCCGAAAGCGGGAACCCGGTCCGATAGTAATGGTGTCTTGCGTCACAGGGGTGATTCTTCTCTGCTGCGTCCTATTCTAAACCGATGCTCTTCATAATATGGTTGATCAGTCCCGAACTGAGAGCCCCTGGATGGCCAAGGAGAGCGCCTGCTGCCACCGGAGCGAGATTATCTTTGGCGCGCGTTTAGCTTGTCGAGTGTGCGCTTCAACTCTTCAAGCTTCTGTCCAGCCTCGCCAAGTTTGCCTTCCGCCGTCAGGCGCTGGTAGTCGGCAAGGTCTTTGGCGGCTTCCGCGATGAGCGCGTTAAGATCCGCTGCGGGGTGGGGTGACGCAGCGGATGTTGGTGTGTTTCGCTGCGACTCCGCCGGGACTGCCGCAGCGCTCGGTGATGGGGCAGTCAAGGACGACACTGTTCCGCCAAAAAGGGACGCCATCGCCGATTCGAAGGTTGGTCCATACGCCAGCCGATCCTGCAGTGCGAGCACGACCAGACGTAACTCCGGCATCGGACTTCGTTCAGCCTGCAAGTAAATAGGTTCTGCATATAACAGCGCTTTCCCAGTCGGAATCACCAGCAGGGCCCCGCGCCGCACGTGCGAGCCTTGCTGATTCCACAGGGTCAATTGTCCAGAAAGTTGCGCATTCTGATCGATTCGGGCCTCGATCTGCAGCGGTCCGTCGACCAACTTCGTTTTGGGAAAGTTGTAGACCACCGACGTACCGTACTGTGCGCTGTCGCTGCGCCCGGCGATCCAGCCAATCAGATTGTTCCGGTTAGCCGGGGTGAAGGGCAGAATCTCTGCGAACTCCACGCCGCTTTCGCCTGGCAATTTCATCAGCACAAAGTTCGGCTGCATCGCCTGTGTCGTTTGCTCCCCTCCCTCGCTCATGCCGACTTCCGTGGCCACCGTCCACAGATCTTCACGGTTGTAGAACGCTTCCGGATCCGTCATGTGATACAGGCCGTAAACCTCCGCCTGTAGTTTGAGCAACAACTCGGGGTAGCGCACGTGCTTGCGCAGCCCCGCCGGCATCATGGCCGCATCCTTGAATAGATTCGGGAAAATGCCGCGGTAGCCTGCGATGATCGGATCCTCCGTATCGAAGACGTAGAAAGTCGTCGTGCCATCATAGGCGTCGATGACCACCTTGACGCTGTTTCGCATGTAGTTGATGGAATTGTTGTCGAGACGGTAATGGGTCGAGTACGGATAGCTGTCTGAAACCGTGAACGCATCCATGATCCACGACAGCCGGCCGTCGTCGCCGAGCACGACGTACGCATCCGGATCGTAAGTGAGGAACGGCGCTAACGCCGATACGCGGTCCCGAATGTTGCGACGCATGAGCAGACGGCTATCCTTGTTCACGTCATCGCTGAACGGTAGCTTCGCGAGGTCGCTTTGGTCGAGCGCGATGATCATGCGGCGCAGGAACCCGCCGATGACAATTCCGCCGTTGCCCTCGTAGGACGTTAGATTGTTGCTCTCGCCCTGCGGGTAGTTGAATTCTTTCTGCCGCGTTTTCACGTAGACGTCAGTATTCGTCAACTCGCCGAAATAAATCTCCGGGCGCGTCACGCTCAGACCACGCACCGTGCTCTGGACCGGCATGTTGCTCAGAATCAGCGTGGGCAGCCCTTCCGCCGTGAACCCATTGACTGGGTTCATGGTGATGCCATAGCCGTGGGTGTAGATCAGCTTCTCGTTAATCCAGTTGTGGCTGCTCTCCGGGAGCTTATCGACGTTTAGCTCGCGCGCGGCGAGCATTACCTCGCGAGTCGTGCCGTCAATGTCATATCGATCAATATCGATGTCGGGGAAGTCGTAGTAAGTGCGGATTTCCTGAATCTGACGCAGCGTGTCCTGGAGTGCGCGCCAGTCCCACAGCCGGATGTTCTGAAGTGTAGCCTGATTGTTCTGTGGATCAGCCGCCTCGACCGTCGTCTCAGCGGGAAACTCGCGCTGCGAGACGCGGTTCAATCGGTAGGCCTGCCGGGTCAACTCGGTGTTGAAGACAATGTAGGGCTTCTCGCGAACCAGTTCGTTCGGTTTGACGACAAAGCTGCTGACGTACCAGCCGACTGCTTGAACCGCAACATAACAGACCGCAGCCGGGAGGATCGCTGCAACCAGCCAGCGCCCGCGTGGCACCCGCACGGCGTTGACGACTGCGATCACCGCGCCCAGAACGAACGCCGCGCAGACGACGAGCATTCCTGTGAGCGTGACGTGCGCGTCCGTATAGGTCACGCCCCCAAAGATCGTATGATCGTCGAGCAAGAGTTCGAACCGGCCGATATATGCACGCATTGCGAGGATCAGCAGCAGAAACGCAAACGTGATCGACAGCCCGCGCCAAGGTAACGTAACGTGGCGGCTGAGACGCCCGGCGAGCACACGGGCTCCGCCCGTGATGAGGATGAAGAAAACGGAGAGTGCACAGGTGATCACGGCGAGCGTAAGCAGCCAGCCGGCGATGAGCTGCCACGCGGGCAGGGTGAACAGAAAGAAGTTCAGCGGCTTGCCAAAAATCGGGTCTACGACGCTACTCGCAGTGCGAGGTGCGTACCAAAAGAGCGCGAGCGTCGGCCATTCCCCTATCATGGCGGCGCCGGTTGCAGCGGCAATTGCGAGCGACACGCCGAGAGCGATGAGTCGCAGAACAGGCTCTACGGGGAGCTTCACCGGCTGTCCGCCGATGAGAATCGTGTGACCCTCCGGCAAATCGGGGAGATGTGCCTGCTTCAGAGCCAGAAACGATCCGTACAGAATGAGAAATGTGGCCGCTGCAAAAGCGGTGAAGATTTCCGACTGAAGACTCAGTGTTTTCCAGAAGACGTCCGCGTAGCCGAGCGAGCCGAACCAGAGCAAGTCCACGTAATATGACAACGCGGCCCGATCCCCGAAGAAAATAACGGCTAGGACGACGAGAATAAGAAGGAAGCGGCGGCGACGGCGGGGCCGCCCTGGACGCGGCGGCGGCCAGTCAATCGACTGGGACATTGTTCTGCTCCGTTTTCATCAACTGTATTGGTTATCCGCATAATACTCCCTCGCCTTCTGGACGTTGCCTAACATCCGGCCAACGGTGCTCGGTTGCCGCGACAGGGAAGGTGTGAAATGCAGGTGCTGACGGCGGAACAATCTCGGCTGTTTCCAGGGGCGATGATGAAAATCCTTTACAGTCTAGTCTTCGCGGTTACACTCACCGGTATGTTGACTGACAGCCGATCGCTCAGCCCTGTATTTTCCCAGTTTCCGAGAACCTGTGGGCGTGAAGTGTGCTTCTAAAGCTGTCTTTGTTGGCGAAGTCACTGGTTCGAAAAGTAATCAGGAGCGTTTGGGGGCTTCCACTTAATGTTACAACCCACACTTGGCTTTTGGTTGCTGAAGACTGCGTGGCCGGACAACACCGCGTCCAGAGCTTTGCGTAGATCTGCGCCGGTGACCGGACGCGCGTTACCGGGCCGGCTGTCATCGAACTGTCCCCGGTAGACGAGGCGATGGTCTCGATCGAAGAGGTAAAAGTCCGGCGTGCAAGCGGCGCGGTAAGCTTTGGCCACTTGCTGGCTTTGGTCGTAGAGATAGGGAAAGGTGTAGCCCACGTGCTTGATCTGTTCCGCCATCTTTTCAGGCCGGTCCTCCGGGTGACTCTCGACATCGTTCGAGTTGATTGCGACAACATCCACGCCGCGCGCCTGATACTCCTTGGCGAGAGAAGCAAATTGCTTCTGGATGTGCTTCACATAGGGGCAGTGATTACAAATGAACACGACCAGGAGAGCTGGCGCATTCTTGAAATCATCTAACGACACCAACTTGCCATTCGGATCCGGAAGGTTAAAGTTGGGCGCACTTGTACCCAACGGAAGCATTGTAGAGGGCGTCTCAGCCATAAAGTATCCTCTTCTCGAACTTAATGGATTTCGCAGGCACGAGTCCAGTTGATCAATATCTCCCCTGACGCCGACCAGAGCCTGATCGGTCGAGTGTTCGATCTCCGCTTGGACTGTCTGAACAGCAGCGGGGCTGTCACAAGCGCATGATCGTGTGCCGTCGCTTCAGGTATGATTTCATCAGCAAAGTAGTTCAATACTACTCAAAGAAAGAAACCAATGACTAATCTAGTTGCGGTACTAGAGGAGCTTAAAAAGGAACGTGCACAGTTAGACAAGGCAATTACGGCGCTGGGCTCGGTGGTGTCTGTCGATTTCCAAACCCCGGCAGCGAGCAATGGTCGGGTGAAGCGGAAATTGTCGTTGGCTGCCCGCAAGAAGATTGCGGCAGCACAACGGGCACGCTGGGCAAGAGTTCGGTCAAAAAAAGCAGCCTAGCAATTCCGCCAACCTGAGAAAGGGCACGCAATTCAAGCGTGCCCTTTTTCTCTGACTCCCTGTAATTGTTGCGGCCTCACGTCCGAATGCTATCACTCAGGCGCAGGCATCGATTGCGCAAGGTCACGCCAGCTTTGTCTTCACCTAGTCGGCTCAGCGCTTACTGATTTCCTTCTCGTAGCAGGACGACGTCGGCGACATCGTGTTCGCGGATGACTGCCAGTGTTTTTCCGTCCGGCGACCAGTGGAAGTCAGTGATTTTCTCGGAGTTGAAGTGCGTCAACTGGTGTCCGGGAGAACCGTCCAGGGGCTGGAGCCAGAGGTTGTCCGCGCCGTTTTCGCTGATCCGGTACGCCAGGGCGTTGGCATTCGGTATGAGTTGGGTGGAAGGGCTTAAAACCTGACTTCCAGCGAAGCGCGGGTCAAGTTCGAGCAGACGCGGGGGAGAAGTGCTGTCTAGATTCGCGATAGCGAACTTGGCACGGGCATCGTGCGTGACCGCGTCCGCAATGTCGACGACGTAGCCGATGGATTTTCCGTCCGGGGAAACGTAGCTGACGGCTTCGATGCCGAACTGGCTTGGGACAGCCGTGCCGGGAACGGGTTCCGCTGTGCCGCCGTCGACGGAAACGCGCATCAGGCGGGCTAATCCGGGGCGGTCGATGTAATACACCCACTTGCCGTCGGGCGAGCAGACAGGATTGGTATCAAAGCCTCCGCTGGTTAATTGTTTGGGTGCGGCACCATCGGCGCTGGCGCGCCAGATCGTGATCTTTGAGGAGCCGGCGTGGAACCACCAGGAAAGCAGCAGGTAGCGGCCAGCGCAGGAGGAGAAGCCGAGAAGGAAAGCGTTCGGGTCGGCGATGAGGGCGGCGGAGTTATGCCCGTCCGGATCCATGCGGGTGACGCTTGCGGCATCGGCAACGAGCAATTTTCCATCGGGAGTCCAATCGAGCTCTCGGGGATCGGCGACTTGCGAAAGCGGTTGCGGTTCCGGAGTGGTCTGGGGCGAGATGGCGCCATCCAGAAGGGCCAGGGCGTGGGTAGTCTTCACCTGCACGCTGGAGGCACTCTTGCCGTCGGCGGAGACCGTCAACGTGTCATAGCGATTGGTGTCGCGTGTGATGGGCAGGAGCGCGCCTTTATCGGAGAGCAGTCCGATTTGCGAACGTTCGTAATTCGGTCCCTTGGGGAGAAAGACGGAAAGCAAGGAATGCCCGCCGGGCAGCCACTTCAATTCATGGACCTGGTCATTGGGGAGCATGGCCAGAGTTGCAACCTGCTTACTCGCGGTGTCGAAGCTCTCGACGTAGCTGAGGGCATCGCCTGAGGAATCGAAGGAGTAGGCAATCTGCTTCCCGTCAGGGGACCAACTGATGTGCTGGGGATCGGCGCCACGCGTGGATTGCGTAATAAGCAGGATGGTTTCGTCGCCGCCATCCTCGTTGGCCGTGAGCAAGCGGTACTTTCCGGGCTCGGGGTCATTAGCACGAATGTAGGCGATACGGCGTCCGTCGGGGGAGAAGGTGATGTCAGAGTCGACGTCGTGGGCAACAACCTTCGGAACGCCGCCCAGAACCGGAGCACGGAAGAAATCGAACTCTGTACCCTGATGGTTGGCCGCCTTCTCGAAGTACACGTAATTCCCATCGGGAGAAAAAGCCAGGTGGCGATAAATTCCGGGGGCGGGCGGAACGGTCTGCGTATCGCTTCCCGTGGGTATGTTGCGCAGCCACAGACTTTGCATACCGTTGTCGTTTTGGACGTGGAGGATGTACTTTCCGTCGGGCGAAATCGCGGCCAACTCAGCTTTGCCGGTGTTGGTGACCTGGGTGATGGTGAAATTCTGAAACGGCAGGGAGCGGGAACGGCCGAGAAAAGCGTAGACGCCAAAGCCGGCGGCGCCGAGAAGCGCTAGAACGACCACAACAGTGACGATGGTTCCAACGCGATGCTCTCGGGCAACGGCGGTCACGCTGGAGCTGCTGGTGCTGGACGGAGATGCAGGAAGAGACGAGCCACTTGCCGCCGCCGCAGTGCCCGACGCGGATACTGGCGGCGGCTGAGTTTCGCTGGCGGGGACAGATTCGGAAACCGCGGCGCTTCGACCGGAGCCACTGTCACGCTGGAGGCGCTTCAGGTCGCTGCGCATCTCGGAAGCGTGTTGGTAGCGAAGGTCGCGATCTTTTTCGAGGGCTTTGCCGATGATCTCTTCCAGCCGCAGAGGGACGTGGGGATTCAGGCGAATGAGCGGGATCGGTGTCCGGCTCAAAATCCCTTCAAAAATGATGGCCGACGTATCCCCGCGAAACGGGACGGCGCCGGTCGCCATTTCGTAGAGCACGGCGCCGAAAGAGAAAAGATCGGTGCGAGTATCCAACTCCTTGCCACGGGCTTGTTCGGGCGACATGTAGGCGATGGTGCCGACGGCAGTGCCGGGGCTGGTGAGAAAGGCATCGCTCACGGCGGTAGGCCGGTTCATGGGTCCGTCAGCGTCCGCGCTGGCGTGGGAAGTAGGAACAAGTTTAGCGAGACCAAAGTCAAGGATCTTGGCGTGGCCGCGGCGGGTCACGAAGATATTGGCGGGTTTGATGTCGCGATGGACAATGCCTTGGGCGTGGGCAGCGTCGAGCGCATCCGCGATTTCGATGGCGAGTTGCAGCAAAAGGTCGGTCTCGAGAGGCTGGCCGGAGATGCGGTGCTTCAGGGTGAGGCCGTCCAGGTATTCCATGACGATGAAGGCTTGGCCGTTTTGCTCGTCGATCTCGTGGATGGTGCAGATGTTGGGATGATTCAGGGCAGAGGCGGCGCGGGCTTCGCGCTGAAATCGTTCAAGGGCCTGAGCATTCGCTGCAACCTCTTCGGGGAGAAACTTGAGAGCGACGAAGCGTCCGAGCTTGATGTCCTCAGCTTTGTAGACGACACCCATGCCGCCGCCGCCAAGTTTTTCGACGATGCGATAGTGAGAGACGACCTGATCGATCATTCGAGCCTGCCTGCCTGTCGAGTCGCTCCATATTACGGACGCAGCATCCGCTCGTCAACGAAGAGGCGCTTCTGTCGCGAGTGCTGAACCCAGAAAACTTGCCTCTGCGCGAACAGGGATTTGCGACGGAGCACCGACCGGGCAGATGATTTCGTCGAGACCGAGTTCCACTGCACGCGTAAGGCACCGCGGCAGATGAAAAGCAAGGAAACTAACAGCAAGGATCGCGATCAGTGCTTTACGACCAGCGCACCCCGAGCGGCAGCCCTAGCGCCTTAATCCCAGTGATAGGATCGTCGAAGATGGCGCACAAAACAGTCGTAGCAAAGTGTCCGAAAATTGGCAAGCAACTTCAAAAAGAATGAGACTCGCGGGAGGTGATTTTTAGCAGATAACTGAGAAGACTTCACGACCACCGCACTCCAAAACCGTGCAGCCGTATATGATCGGCCATGACTTCGCTTTCGAGAATGCGAATGTGGCTTTTGAGATTCTCCAGATCTTGTCCCTCGTTGAGCCTCGTTGCTTTGTAGAGTTCTAACAACAGCGTCTTTGGTGAGGCGCCGGTTATTATTTTCATGGTCTGAGGATATTTTCGAGAGCTGTACGCGGCAACGTCACTACTGGTGGGTTACGGTGCTATTACTTTCGGCGGCCGGGAGAAGTGCGGGTTCCATCCTTCCGCCGCTTCCGTGTCACGTGGCTCAGAAAGCCGCGTGTCCCCGAGGATCTGCTGCGATTCTGGATCGGTCACGCGGATAAGAGCATCCGGATGGATATTCGAAGGTGAATGAAGATGCCGAGTTCCGCAGATTCACAGCGGAGCAAGCTGGACTTGGCTTCCACATGCCGACTGTGGTTACGAAAATGCCAACTGCAGGTCCGAATTCGCCGGTGGACGGAGAGGCAGGGGTAACAGCCGACATCAATAGCCAACTTATCGACTTGCTCGTCAAGCTCCCCCCGGCGAGAAAAACCACAAAGTTATAGTATGAGGTGGCAGTCCGCATCCAGTGGAGGGATCCGATGGGTGAGATGATTCAGTTCAAGCGCCCGGACGGAAAGACATGCCCTGGCTATGTGGCACATCCCAAAGCAGGATCAAGCGCGCCCGGCTTTGTCGTCATCCAGGAATGGTGGGGACTAAACGATCAAATCAAGAAGACCGCTGATCGGCTCGCCGAAGCTGGCTACCGGGCGCTCGTGCCGGACTTCTACCGGGGTAAGGTCACCAAGGCCGCCGACGAAGCAAACCACCTGATGACGAACCTTAACTTCCCGGATGCCGCCGGTCAAGACATCCGCGGCGCCGTGCAGTACCTGAAACAATCAACGAAGAAGGTGGCCGTGGGCGGGTTCTGCATGGGCGGGGCGCTGACCATCCTGGCGGCAGTGCGCGTGCCGGAGATGGACGCCGGCGCCTGCTTCTATGGCATTCCGCCCCTCGATGCCGCCGATTTGACGAAAATCAAAATTCCCCTCATTTGCCACTTCGCGAACAGTGACGACTGGTGCACACCCGCCAAGGTGAATGACCTCGAGTCCGCGCTGAAGCATTCGAAATCAGAGTTCGAGCTCTATCGCTACGACGCGCACCACGCGTTCATGAACGAAGCCCGCCCTGAGGTGTACGACCCGGCATGCGCCAAGACAGCGTGGGAGCGAACGCTCAAGTTTCTGAAGAAGGCACTCACGTAAACTGTCGCCAACCTCGCGAGCCCAAACTGGCCCAATAGGAGGAACAGCAGAAGTATGCTGACAGACTTAGTAGAGTATTGCAATGACAAATCTCACCGAGCAATGTGATGCGTTTCCTCTAGAAACTCGGAATATCTGCATGGCGAAAGGTAGCCACGGCGAGGTGCCCCACTGTGCCCGCGGATGCATTGTGAAGGTTAGAAGATGATCCTCAAAGAAAACTCCGCGTGTACCGGCTCGCCCGGGCCGATGCTGGGATTGCCGAGGTACGGTACCTCCATGTTCGTCGCCCGCAGTAGCCCGAGGGAAACGGGCGAGCAGAGAAAAGGCTTAAGATAAAGCTCGTGGATGCCGAGCGTTTGGCCTATCGTTCGGCGGTCATGCTCTTGCTGTGCAGGGCGCGAAAATCTCGAGTCTCTCCGCGGCGATGAGGGACATTTTGGCAACAGAATTCTCGACGGAGTGAGAGAACTCCAGCTATGAGCTTCGATGTCTTGTGTTCTCCGGTACGGTTTCTGCAACAGGTCGGGATCTGTGCAGATCAAGACTGGCTGCGAGAATACGAGGCGTGGTTCGAACGTGAAGGGCAGGAGATCTCAGACGCGGTGGACCGCGCCGGCACACCATGGTTACGCATGTTCGATCGGTGGGGCGCGCGGGTAGATGAAATCCTTTACCCACCCGAATACTGGCGCATGCTGAAACATGGATACAGGGCCGGCATGCTCTGGCGAGTCTTTGAGCAAAATTCGCTGGTACCCGCTTACCTTCTTCTCTACGCCACGGGTTTCTATGATCCGGGCTTGGCGTGTCCGTATACGGTCTCTCTGTCCACTGTTTCCCCGCTCTCAAAATATGGAGACGCAGAATTGAAGGCACGGTTTTTGCCCCGCATGTTGCAGCGCGATGACAGTGTCTGGCAGGGAGCAACCTGGATGACAGAGATCAAGGGTGGGTCAGACTTGGGCGCGGCGGTAGAGACGGTGGCGCAACGGGATCGGAGTAAGTGGCGGCTAGCTGGCGACAAGTACTTTGCGAGTAATGCCGGGGCCGAATTGGCAGTGGTCGCGGCTCGGCAAGAGGGTGCACCGCAGAACGTGCGCGGGCTAAGTCTGTACCTGGTACCGCGTCGCGGTGAAGACGGAAAGTTGAACTATCGGATACGCCGCCTCAAGGACAAGATCGCCACTCGCTCGGTACCAACCGGTGAGATCGAATTTCGTGACAGCGAGGCTTGGCTGCTGGGGCAAGCGGAGCATGGAATCTACTTGATTCTCGAAGTGCTGAACCTCTCGCGTGTGGCCAACAGCATAGGCAGCGTAGCCCTGGCACAAAGAGCCATCGCCGATGCCTATTCGTTCGCTGCACGGCGCACGGCCTTCGGTAAACCGATCATCGAACATCCTTTACTTCGACGGCAGTTCGAGGATCGTGTGCAGGCGCTACGCGCGGCTTCCCGGCTGGCTTGGGAAGCGGTGCGTCTGCTCGACAAGGTATGGCAGGAGAAGCCACCGTACTCGGAGAGCTATCATCTGTTTCGGTTGGTCGCTCACCTGGCGAAGTACTGGACAGCAGAGTTCGCTGTGCAGACGGCCAAATGGGCGATGGAAGTGTACGCCGGAGTGGGAACGCTGCAGGAATATCGCGTGGAGCGCTGGCTGCGCGAGGCCGTGATCCTTGCGATCTGGGAAGGGACATCGCATCGCCAGATGCTGGATGGGCTGGAGGTCATGCAGCGCAAAAGCGCACACCGGTTGCTGTTCCAGCATCTTGCGGGGAAAACACCGGAGGCGCAGTTGCGCGAGATGGAAGCGCGGGTGGAACGACAACTCGGTTTGCCCGAGGTTGACAGGGAAGGGACCTTGGAGAGGCTTTTTAGCGATCTGGCTTCGTTTACAGCCGATGCCCTATTGAGAGAACGGGCTGACAACGAATGATTTCGGATCACTTCCGAGTCGGCGACACCCCTGGAAGATGACATAAGCGGGCGCTTTCATGGTTAAAGCGTCTTACAATCGTGTCTGGGCTGCAGGCTTGGCGCCGGCGGTTCCCTCCTCGCCGACGATCTCCAACCCGGCCCGAGAGCATCTCTCACTGAGGATCTTTATGCGCAAATCGGCTTTACTACTCACTCTTGTTGTCAGCATCGCCATCCAAGCCCAGGATCTGAAACCGATCCAACTGCCAACGGCACAGACCGAGGGAGGCCGTCCGCTCATGCAGGTGCTTAAGGAACGAAAAACTCGACGGGAGTTTAGTCCCGAGAACCTGCCCACGCAGGTGTTAGCCAATCTCCTTTGGGCTGCGTTCGGCATAAACCGTCCGGATGGCGGACGTACCGCGCCTTCGGCGATGAACTGGCAAGAAATTGACATCTACGTCGCTATGGGCGATGGCCTATTTCTGTACAACGCCAAAGCAAACCGTCTTGAGCCGATCTTGGCGCAAGATGTGCGCGCTGCCACTGGAACGCAAGCCTTTGTCGCCGCTGCACCTTTAAACCTTGTCTATGTGGCAGACCTCAGCAAGAGGGGACAATCGGGGAGTGAGGCAGAGTTCTTCACTGCCGCCGATGTAGGTTTCATCAGTGAGAATGTCTATCTATTCTGTACCTCAGAGGGATTGGCAACGGTCGTCCGAGGCTCTGTGGATCGCGCCGCGCTAGCCAAGATCATGAAGGTGGGGCCAAACCAGAAGATTTTGCTGGCTCAGTCCGTTGGCTATCCGAAGAAGTAGCCTGCTCCCTGCGCGGAGGAATTCTTGAAGGAGGCGTTCAAAGATTCGACCGCCAGATCGCCGTTGTCCGCTTCATCGAGTAAGCGAAGGGGAAACGGAATGCCTGCTCATGGTGAATGATCCACCCTACGGCAACGAACGCAGCTGCTATGGACCGCGCCTGACTATCATTACAGACGGGTTCCAGGAGCTGTGAGCGTGATGAAAGATCTGCCTCTGTCGAAAGTCTACCAGTTGCTCGAGCCGGGTCCGGTAGTCCTGCTGACGACCGCCCGCAAGGGCCGCGCCAACGTCATGACGATGTCCTGGCATATGATGGTCGAGTTTGAGCCGCCGCTGGTTGCCTGTGTGGTCAGCAGCGCCAATCATAGCTTTGCCGCATTGCGGGCGACGAAAGAGTGCGTGATCGCCATTCCGGCGCTGAAACTGGCGCCCAAAGTCGTGGAAGTCGGCAACTGCTCGGGCCGGGACGTGGAGAAGTTCGAGAAATTCTCTCTGACGCCGGTGCCAGCCGAACGCGTGGCTCCGCCTCTGGTGGCTGAGTGTTTCGCCAATCTGGAATGCAAGGTGGCCGTCAGCCGTCTCGTCAAGAGATACAATCTCTTCTTCCTTGAAGTGCTCAAGGCCTGGATCGATCCGGCGCAAGAAAATCCGAAGACCATCCACCATCACGGATACGGCAGGTTCGCTGTCGATGGCGCGATGATCAAGCTGAAGTCGAGAATGCGATAATCGACCGTGCACAACGCAGCGAATCTCGTTTCCGATCAACTTGACGAAGGAAGAAGGCGTGCAGGTCCGGCGCAAGGCAAGGTAGTTCTGAGTCACGGTAGGGACGATCATTGCTGAGCGCCCCACAGGCCTTTGGGCTAACTGAGACTTGTTGGCGTAATTGCGATTGTTCGGCGACATCCGTTCATTCGAGTAAAGCCCTTCGGGCCCACTCCAAGTGAGGACATTTAGACTGAGCAGTCACAAAGCCCGGCCCATCGCCGTCGAGCGGCGGCTGGGCAAGATGCCCTCACCCTTTAGTGGGCCGGGCCGCCAATTTGCAGTATTCAGTTTTGATTCCTCCGAATTGATTATTACAAGTTTCGGAGGGCTGGTGTCAGTGATTCTTGGCACAATTCAAGGTGATTCTCGTCGAGAGGCCGCGCCTATAGTTGCTGTAATCAGGGTCGAAAATCGCGCTGCTCATGCCGGATCCCCTAGAAGTTCGACTCGGTAGCCAAGCTTCCGAAGTGTCCGGATCATTCGGGAAGTGCGGGCTCGTCTGGAGTTTTCCGAAACCGCCGGGCCCCGTTCCTCATAGCGAACGCCTTTATTCAGGATCATCCAGATCAGCTGACAGATGCGATGCGCAATTGCCCCGATGGTTTTGTTGTGGCCGAGGCGCGGAACGAGACGACGGTAGACGATCTCGAAGATGACACCAGCCGCTTCAGCAATCGTTCGGCATCGCGAAAGTCTCTCTTGCGCCCCCGCCGCCCACGATTGGACTCATTTGAGTTGCCTCCTTGGGGGAAAGCTCATTCGTGTCAACGCTGGCTTCCCCTCAAGGTAAAGTGCCCGTCTCCAGCTGATTTGCCTATGCTCTCCTGGAGTCCTTTCCCCCCGGACACACTACTGCAGTTACTCCCTAGCGCCGCCGCCGCGGCGCTAAGCCCCTGCACAGCGCAGCCCGGCGGAGGCGGCGCCACATCCAGCCTCGATCTTCTGAAGCGGGGCGCTCCTTCATAATGCATTGACCCCAGCAAGTCTCCTGTCCGATCTGCCATAATCTGATCATGTGCGGACGCTACCGGCTGTCGCGGAGAAAGCAGGTTGTCGAGGAGCACTTCGACAGCATCTCGGGCGATGAAGAATGAAGTCCCCGCTACAACATCGCCTCCACCCAGAATGTCCCGGTCATCCGCCAGAACCAAGAGGACCCCGTCCGCGAATTGTCCTTAGTCCGCTGAGCTCGTTCCGTCATGGGCGAAAGAGCGTCAGCGCAGGTAAGTCACGTCGATTCCCGTGGTCGCGATGGCTGCGAACGGCTAGGAAAGCTCTACTTCACGGACAAAAGCCAAAGGGCGCCCTTCGCTGGGGGCCCAAAGCTATTGAAAAGTATGGTGCGCCCTGAGAGATTCGAACTCCCGACCTTCTGGTTCGTAGCCAGACGCTCTATCCAGCTGAGCTAAGGGCGCAGTTTCAGATTGGCTGCTGAAGTCGCTCAGGAATTATAACGGATGTTGCCTTGCGCTGGGAACGCCCGGGAGACACCACGATCCACACGATGCAAATTCATTTTGTGAGCCCCTTACTAGCGATGACAATCTTAGCTTTGCAGGCGCCGTCTAAGGTATTCAGAGTAGACAAACCATTGCTAACACACGCTTTCGACAAGGGTCGAAGAACTTTTTTCTTTGCCTAGCCCACCTCAAAAGTAAATCTTTCCAGGCGTAGAGCAATTCCTACAAAGCCATTAAAAATCGATGCCTGCATTTTGAGTAGCTTAGCGAACGGCAAGCCATGTGCTAACAAATTCTTCAGACGAAGTGGCGCGCAACGGGGCGCTCCAAGGATGACTTCGGCCAGAGGTTCTCTTGGGCGCCCCTTGCATTTACCAGTGAGAACACCGCTAGCCCTCCCCCCTTTTTCGTTTACGCCAGCGCTAGATGTTCTCTCACATCCACGCCGGCTTGACGCAACAGCCGAGCTACGGCCTCTACCTTCAGGCGCGAACCATCGTATCCCACCCGCACTGTGCGGTCCGCCTCGTTAAACTTCACTCCACGAATTCCGTAAACTTCACGCATCCCATCGATGGCCCTCAGTTCGGTCTCCCCCGGCACAGCTCCGTATCGGAAAACAGCGTCCAGATAAGTCATGAAAAGAGTCCTCTTCCGCTAGTGAAATAGACACGCCATGCCGTCATGGCTGAATCCAATATAAAGCATCGCCCATCGAACGACCCTAGGGAAGCAAGGTGCCCCCCCCTCAGGATCTGTCTTCGGGCGTGAAGGGAGAATTTCTCTCAGCGTAGCGTTGGCAAATTGTGGGCCCTGCGGTTTGTATAATCGCGGTGCCCCCTGAGCTAAGTCGATTCATGCCGAAACCATCGAATCAACCGTCAACGCCCGAGCGAGACCCGGTGTGCGGGATGAATGTGAATCCTGCTACGGCCAAACACGTCTACGAACACGGCGGGAAGAACTACTATTTTTGCTGCGCGTCTTGCGCGGAAAAATTCAAGGCCGATCCACAAAAATATCTGAGCGGACCTCCGCCCGCAAAAGCATCGGGACTAGTGATGCTGGGTGCCGCACAGTCCGCGCCTCCTACTGCTCTTGAAAGTGTTCATCGAGACCAACCGCCGCAGGCCAAAGATCATACTCATACTCATTCCGACTCCGCACAAGCTGTCGCTTACGTATGCCCCATGTGCCCCGAGGTCCGCGAAACCAAGCCCGGTGCCTGCCCCTCGTGCGGAATGGCGCTCGAGGCAGATGTCCCCGTCGCGTCCAAGCGCACCGAGTACACCTGTCCGATGCACCCGGAAATTGTTCGCCAGGAGCCGGGATCGTGTCCCATCTGCGGCATGGCACTCGAGCCCCGCACCGTTAGCGCGGTTGCCACTCTCGAAGAAAATCCCGAACTGCGCGACATGACCCGGCGCTTCTGGGTGAGCCTTGCACTCACCGCGCCACTGATGGCGATCGCGATGGCTGCAATGCTCTGGGAGATGCCCTTGCACCGGCTTCTGCCCGGTGCGGCGCTGCCTTGGCTGGAGTTCGGGCTGGCCACGCCAGTCGTGCTCTGGCGCGGATGGCCATTCTTTCAACGTTTCTGGACTTCGCTGATCAACCGCAGTCCAAACATGTTCACTCTGATCGGCATGGGCACTGGCGTGGCCTACGGATACAGCGTCATCGCCACACTGGCGCCGCGCATTTTTCCTGAATCGTTGCGCACCATGGGAGGCTATCCCGACGTTTACTTCGAGGCAGCAGCCGCCATCACCACACTGGTCCTGCTCGGCCAAGTCATGGAGCTGCGCGCCCGCAGCCGCACCAGCGCGGCCATTCGGGCGCTGCTCGATCTCAGTCCCCGCACAGCGCGCCGGCTCAACCCCGACGGCAGCGAGAAGGATGTTCCGCTCGAACAAGTACAGCCTGGAGATCGTTTGCGTGTACGGCCAGGAGAAAAAATTCCGGTGGACGGCGTGCTCCTCGAAGGCCGCAGCGCGGTTGATGAGTCGATGATCACCGGCGAATCCATGCCGGTCGAGAAATCACCGGACGGCAAAGTCATCGGTGCAACCATCAACGGCACCGGTTCGTTCGTCATGCGCGCCGAGCGCGTCGGCAGCGAGACTTTGCTCGCGCGCATCGTGCAACTCGTCGGCCAGGCACAGCGCAGCCGCGCTCCCATCCAGCGTCTCGCCGATCGCGTGGCGAAATGGTTTGTCCCCATCGTCGTTGCAGTTGCAGCAATCACTTTTGTCGCGTGGCTTCTGTTCGGTCCGCAACCGCGCTTCGCGCACGCGCTCGTGAACGCGGTCGCCGTGCTCATCATCGCTTGCCCCTGCGCGTTGGGTCTCGCCACGCCCATGGCAATCATGGTCGGCGTAGGTCGCGGAGCCCGGGCCGGCGTGCTGATTAAGAACGCCGAGGCGCTGGAGATTCTGGAAAAAGTTGACACCTTGGTCGTCGACAAGACCGGAACTCTGACCGAGGGCAAGCCACAATTGATCGGGATTTCTTTGTCGCAGAATGACGCCGATGAAACCCTTCGCCTCGCCGCCAGCCTGGAGCGAGCCAGCGAACATCCGCTGGCCGGCGCAATCGCCGCGGCAGCCGAAAGACAAGGCTTTTCGCTTTCACAGCCGCAAGATTTCACAAATAATCCGGGAAAGGGAATCACGGGAATGGTCGATGGCAAGCAGGTCGCCGTCGGCAACGCTGCACTCATGACAGAGTTGGGAGCCTTCGTCCGCGCGAATACGGAGTTCCGTGATGGCAAGCCCGGCGCTGGCGCCAGCCTCTATGTTGCCATCGATGGCAGGTTCGTTCGAATGCTCTCCGTCGTTGATCCGTTGAAGCCATCCACTCCCGATGCAATCCGCGCCCTCAAGAATCAAGGGATTCACATCGTCATGCTCACCGGCGACAATCGTGCCACTGCGGCAAATCTCGCCCAGGCGCTAGGCATTGAAGAATTCGAAGCTGAAGTGTTACCCGAAGGTAAGCTGGATATCATCCGCAAACTGCAAGGGCAGGGAAGAGTTGTCGCGATGGCCGGCGACGGCGTCAACGACGCCCCAGCATTAGCACAAGCCGATGTCGGCATCGCCATGGGCACTGGCACCGACGTCGCCATGGAGAGCGGCGGCATCACGCTTGTAAAAGGCGACCTCACCGGAATCCTGCGCGCCCGTAAGCTGAGCCAGGCCACCATGCGCAACATCCGCCAGAATCTTTTCTTCGCTTTTGTCTACAACGCGATCGGCGTGCCCATCGCGGCCGGCATTCTCTATCCCTTTTTCGGCCTTCTGCTGAGCCCCATCTTCGCTGCCGCCGCCATGAGCTTCAGTTCAGTCTCGGTAATCACCAACGCCCTACGCTTGCGAAATGTGAAGTTGTGACTGTGTGGGACGGACACTCCTGTCCGTCGCCTTTGAAGTTGATGTTGACTTAATTTTCAGTACTATGCTGCAGAAATAACAAAAGAAAGCCTTGCAGCACCGTGGAAGAGCGGCGCTCCAACGCCGCGTAAAGAGACTCCAAAAGATGTCGAGCTTTAGCCACTGTGGCGCCTCACAGCTTCCCTAAATACTCAATTACGTCCGGCTCCGTCCAATCCACAGGCCCAATGAACTTGCGCCGCACGATGCCGCCGCGATCGATCACATAAGTCTCCGGAAACTTGAACGTCCCGTAGAGCGCATTGCTTTTCTGGTCGGCATCACGCACCGACAGCAGATTCACGTTGTGATCTCGCAGGAACCGCTGGTAGTTGTCCTGGTCGACATCCACGCTCACCGCCAGCACAGTCACGCCTCTGGGTTTCATACGCTGCTGCATCTGCACCAGCGACGGCATTTCTTCGATGCACGGAGGACACCAAGTCGCCCAGAAATTCAGCACTACGACTTGACCTTTAAGTTGACTGAGTGTGACCGTCCGCTCGGCGTCGCGTACCGTGAAATCCGGAGCGGCCGAACCGATCCGCGGCGGCCGCGTACCGCTATAGCAGCCGGAGAGTGCAAGCAGAATGAAAACCAGGGCAGCACTGCTGAGAAAACAAAGGATGCGTCGCACACCGCTATAATAATAGATTCGGCGTATGCCTGCGACAGGTACAGCAACCCGTCAACCCGCCGTGTCGGTGATCATACCGGCCCGCAATGAAGAAGCCTGCCTCCGCACGTGCCTTCAGTCCCTGATCGCGCAAGCGGGAGTCGCTTTCGAAATCATCGTGGTCAACGATCATTCCACCGACCGCACCCGCGAAATCGCCTCTTCGTTTTCGGACCAGCAAGTCCGAGTCATCGACGCCGGCCTTCTCCCCGCAAGTTGGACCGGCAAGAACAACGCCGTCCATGCTGGCTCCAGAGTGGCTCGTGGCGAATGGTTGCTGTTCACCGATTCCGACACTATTCACCAGCCCGGATCGCTAGCTCGAAGTGTCGAAGAAGCCAAGCGCCATAACGTGGCCGTGCTCTCCTACTCTCCCGAGCAAATCGTGAAAAGCTTTTGGGAGAAGGCTGTCATGCCCGTGATCTTCGCGGACCTCGCGGCGAGCTTTCGCCCATCTAAGGTGAGCGATCCTGACTCTCCCGTGGCGGCCGCCAACGGCCAGTACATCCTGATCACGAGCGAAGCTTACGGCGCCGTTGGCGGACACGCGGCCATTGCGGGCAATCTGCTCGAAGATGTAGCTCTCGCTCGAGCCGTCAAGCGGTCGGGCAGGAAAATATTCTTCCGCTTCGGCGGCGATGCCGTCCGCACCCGTATGTATCGCACCTTCGCCCAACTTCGCGAAGGCTGGACGAAAAACCTCGCGCTATTGTTTCCTTCGCCGCTACGCCTGGCCACTCTTCGAACAATTGAGTTTGTCCTGATCCTTGCCAGTTTCGCCATCGCCATCGCAAATGTTCTTCGCGGACACTGGCAGCCCGCGATCCTGGCGGGCATGCTGGGCGGGATCCTGTACACGTTTCTCCTCATGCGAATCCGTCGGGCCCATTTCTCGTGGGATGCAAATATCCTCGCTCTGATCGGACTTACTCTTTTCTCTTATCTGTTGTTGCGCTCTAAACTATTTCACAAGCGTGGCAATGTTTCCTGGAAAGACCGGCGATATCCGGGCAGTCAAGAATCCGCAACACCGTCCAGCCAGCCAGATTCAACAATGCAGGAGAACCATGGTCTATCTCACGCGCAAAGCTGAATTCTCCGCATCGCACTACTATCACAACCCGGACTTCAGTCCAGAAGAAAATCACCGTGTGTTCGGCAAATGCAATAACCCAAACGGCCATGGCCACAATTACACTCTGGAAGTCACCGTAAAGGGCGAAGTCGATCCCCGCTCCGGCTTCGTCGTCGACCTCAAACAGCTCAAAGAGGTCATGCACCGCGAAGTGCTCGATGCCATGGACCACCGCTTCCTCAACAAAGAAGTCCCCGAATTTCTAAATCGAATCCCCACTACGGAAAACATTGCCATCGCCGTCTGGCAGCGTCTTGTCACCAAGCTCGAACGCGCCCAGCTGCACCGCGTGCGCGTTTACGAAACCCCCGATCTATTTGTCGATTTCTACGGAGAAGCATGAGGAAAGGAAGGGGTGCAAAGTTCGAAGGATGCATGGGGTGCGAAGGATGAAAGCGCACCTCTCCCGCCGCTATCTGTTCTCCGCGTCGCACCGCCTGCACAGCGAAACCATGTCGGAAGAGGAGAACCAGGCGACTTACGGAAAGTGCAACAATCCCTATGGACACGGCCACAACTACGTCGTCGAAGTAACAGTCAGCGGTCCCGTTGATGAGAACACCGGCATGGTCTGCAATCTCACCGATCTCGATGGCTTCATCGAAAGGGAAGTGCTCTCACGCTTCGATCACGAAAATTTGAACACCTTGCAAGAATTCGCCCAGGAAGTGCCGACTACGGAAAATCTCTGTATTCAGATTTACGAAATAGTGCACCGTGGCTTCCGCAAGGCGCATCTTGAAAGAGTGCGCCTGGAAGAAACCATGATGAACTCGTTCGAATACGCAGGCGGCGAAGCCAGCCATTAGCCGCGCAGAAATGGAACCCATCACCCGATGAAATCAGCCAGCGAGTCCGCCACGCTCACCAGCGCCAGCTTCGAAGACCTCGTCCAGGAGATGCTCGTTCGCCTCGGCGAAGATCCCCACCGCGAAGGTCTCCAGCAGACTCCCGAGCGCGTTCGTAAGTCCATGCAGTTCCTCACCCGCGGCTACACGGAAGATCCTGAGGCCTTGCTCAAAGGCGCGCTCTTCACCGTTTCCTACGACGAGATGGTCATCGTCAAGGACGTCGAAATGTTCAGCCTCTGCGAACACCACATGCTGCCCTTCTTCGGCAAAGTGCACGTCGCCTACATTCCCAACGGCAAAGTCATCGGCCTGAGCAAAGTACCACGCCTGATCGAACTGTTCTCGCGCCGCCTGCAAATTCAGGAGCGCCTCACTACCCAGATTGCCGAGACCATCCAGAAAGTCATCGAGCCGCAAGGCGTCGGCGTAGTCATCGAAGCCCGCCACTTATGCATGATGATGCGCGGCGTCGAAAAACAACATTCCGCCGCCGTCACTTCCTCCATGCTGGGGTGCTTCCGCGACTCGAACGAAACGCGCTCGGAATTCCTGTCGCTGATCCGCCAGCGGCCGAACGGGATATAGGCGCCCGTCACGGATCGTGTGGGACGGACACTCCTGTCCGTCGCCTTTGACTTTGTTCTTAGATTTTGACTTTGCTTTGACTTTAGTTCGATAAGATTACCTCTGTGCCGCCCAAACCGGTTCCTCACAACCAACCTCTGCGCAACCAACTCGCCCTCGTCACCGGCGGTACCCGCGGCATCGCCCGCGCCTCGCCAGCGCTGCAATCTGATCGTCACCGGCCGCGACGAATCCGCCCTTCGTCGCATTAGCAGGGAACTCGCGTCCGTAAAAGTCCAAATCCTCGCCCACCCCTGCGACCTTCGCAACCCGCAATCGATCGACGATCGCTTCCGCGCCATCCGTCGCGACTTCAAGCGACTCGATATCCTCATCAACAACACCGGCATCCCGCACAGCAGTCTCACTGTAGATAAGCTGCCTCTCCAACTCTGGCAGGACGTAATCGACACCGACTTAACCGGCACGTTCCTGGTAACGCAAGCCGCGCTCCCCATGATGAAGCGCGGCGCCACCATCGTGAATAGTCTTTCCGTCGTAACCAATCGCGTCTTCGCCGGATCGGCTGCCTACATTGCCTCCAAACACGGAGCGCTCGGCCTCACGAATACCCTGCGGGAAGAATTGCGCCCCAAAGGAATTCGCGTCATCGCCCTGTTGCCCGGCGCCACCAATACCGAAATCTGGAACAGTTTTTGGCCGCATGCCCCGCGAAAAAAGATGATGTCTCCCGCCACTGTCGCCGGCGCAGTCGTTAACGCAATCCTTCTGCCACCGAACGCGACCTTAGAAACGCTGGAAATCCTCCCGACCGCCGGCCTTTTATGAGGCCATAACCAAAACACGACCTCTGTGTTCCGAAACCTGCGTCTCCCCCGTGGTTAGGAATTTATTTCCGACTGTCCGTGACCCGGCGTTTACACAGAAGAAATTTCCGGCTAAGATTGCGCTCGCCTCATCAGGCATACTCGGAGGATTCGCCATGCGCAAAGCCCCGTTTCTGACCGCAGCCATGTTCTCCATAGCAATTCTTACTTTTCCCGTCCACGCACAGGATGCCAAGAAGGAAGCTGCCATAAAGCCGGCGGATGGCCCATCGCAGGTTGTGCTCGAATCCTGGAATGACATCGGCCGCAAACTCATCGCCATGGCCGAAGATTTTCCCGAGGACAAATACGACTTCAAGCCTACGCCCGCCCAGCGCAGCTTTGCCGAGCAACTCCTGCATGCGGCCGGCGTGAATTATTTCTTCACCAATCTGGCCCTAGGTCAGCCGCTGCCCAAAGAAGAAAATCCCAAACGCGACGAATTCAAGTCCAAGGCTGAAATCGCTGCCTACGTGAACAAAGCCTTTGCCGATGGCGCTGCCGCCATCAAAGCCAAGGGCGACAAGGGAATGTCCGATTTGGTAGTCGACCCCAACCGAAACCAGCAGGTCCGCATCTCCGACGTGGCTTACGGCTTCATCGAGCACTCCGGCGAGCACTACGGCCAGCTCGTCGTCTACTACCGCATCGTGGGCCTTGTCCCCCCGGAGTCACGCCCCAAGAAATAACTTACCCCAAAACGCGCGCTGTCATCCTGAGCGCGTTCCTTGCGCGAAGGACGTATGCAACTTGGCGGCGCCAACGCTGTCGCCCTCAACCCACCGCGTAGGGATATCGCAACCCCCGCTCGCCGAACACCTTCACCAGCAGCGCTCCGGAGATAAATCCGCCCACATGCGCCCAGAAGGCCACGCCTCCCATGCTTTGCCCCGGCACAGCCAGCGTCGTCGCGGTCCCGCTCAGAAAATTCAAAACAAACCAATACCCCAGGATCACCCACGCCGGCACCCACAGCACAAACACAAAGAACCAAGTCAGTACTCGCGCCCTTGGATACAGGACAAAATACGCCCCCAACACACCTGCGATAGCTCCGCTGGCTCCAACCGTAGGCACAGTCGAGTGCAGGTCAATCGCCACCTGTGTGCTCATCGCAATCAATCCGGTAAGAATGTAAAACACCAGATACTTGAAGTGTCCCAGGTAGTCCTCGACATTGTCGCCAAAAATGTAGAGAAACCACATGTTGCCGATCACATGCATCCACGACCCATGCAAAAACATCGACGTGAAGAAGGGAAGCACGATCGCCGGCAGTGGATACCGGTGTGAGCCTCCCAGAAACACCGCCAGATGATACGGCACCACCCCAAACTGATGAATCAGTAGGTTCAAACTCTGCGGATCCAACGCCGCCTCGAACAAAAAAATCACCAGGTTCAGCCCAATCAAGAAATAGTTCACGAACGGAGTGCTATATCGAGGCTGGTCGTCGCGAATAGGAAGCATAAGGAATCTGGTAGTTTAGTAATTGCGTAATTGAACAATTAAGTAATTGAGCAATTGAAACTAAGCCGACCGTCGCGGCGCAGTTCAATGACCCAATTTCCCCTATTGCTCAATCACATTACCAAATCTCCCCATGAATGGCGTCATCATCGTCGACAAGCCCGCCGGTTGGACCTCCCACGACGTAGTCAACCGCATGCGCCGCATTCTCCAGCAGCGTTCGGTCGGCCATCTCGGCACGCTCGATCCTCTTGCCACCGGCGTCCTCCCACTCGTCACCGGATCTCTCACCCGACTGGCGCAGTTCTACACCGCTTCCGAGAAAACCTACGAAGGCGTGATCCGCTTCGGCTTTGCCACCAATACTTATGACGCCGATGGTGAACCTTTGGGCGAAGTTTGCCCCGCCAGCCCCAGCCTGGACGATCTCCAGAAACTCGCTGCCGAATTCCGCGGCTTCATCGCGCAAGTGCCGCCACCATTCTCGGCCAAGAAAATACACGGAGTCCCCGCCTACAAACTGGCGCGAAAGGAAAAACAAGTCATTCTGCAACCGGTTCGAGTCGAGATTAAAGAATTCGACATCACCGCAGTCGAGGCCGACCGCGCCCACTTCCGCGCCCGCGTAGCCTCAGGAACCTACATGCGTTCCATCGCTCACGAAATGGGCCAGCGCCTAGGCTGCGGAGCCCATCTCGAATCCTTGCGCCGCACCTCCGTCGCCGAGTTCGACGTCAGTCAGGCCCACACCCTCGACGAAATTGAAGCTCAAACAGAAGCTCAAACAATTGAAGGTCAAATAAAGCATTGTCATTCCGACCGGAGCTTCTCTTTCCCGAAGGGAAAGGGAAGCGGAGTGGAGGAACCTGCTTTCCTTGAAGTCAACGGCAACGTAGAGGTCGCCAACAAGGCTCGCCGCAACGGCATAGCCTCCCTCTTCATTCACCCCCGCCAACTCCTGCCGCATTTTCCTTCCGTCACCGCCGACGAAGCCACCGCCGCCCGCATCCGCAGCGGCCGACCTGTCAACCTTCCCGAACTCTCCCGCGCCCGCCAGGTCAAAGTCTTCTCCGGACAAGCAGAGCTGCTAGCCATCGCCACCCGCGTCGCCGGCACCTTATTCCATCCCAAAATTGTCTTCGCCACTGATCCTCAGTCCGCCACCAAGAAAGCCCTGTCATCCTGAGCGAAGCGAAACGGGGTGCAGCTGTAGAAATCGACAAATAGATCGGGGGTTTCGTAAACGCGCAAGGAATTCCTCCACGGCTGCCGGTACACCAGGGGAAGCGCGGTGTATTTTAGGATTGGAAACACGGACTAAGTCACAAACAGGAGGAATCGAGAAGCCAGGGATAAAGCCAATGTCCGATAAGAGGTATTATGTAAACTCGGCGAAGCCCCTAACCCCGACAAGGCCCCTTCAATCGCCCAATTGCTAAATGACTCAATACCACTACATCTTGTACTTCCCCAGATCCTCGTCGTTCAACCCTTCCAGATATTTCCGCAGTTCCTCAGCGCTCACGCGATCCGACATATTGGCCGCCTGCTTCGAATTCTTCAACACGACCTCATCCACGAAGATCGGACAATCCACCCGCAACGCCAGCGCCAGCGCATCCGACGGACGCGAGTCGACGCTCACCACCTCGCCGCCGCGTTCCAGCCAGATCACCGCATAAAACGTGTCCTCGCGCAGCTCCGTCACAACAACTTTGTGCACCTGCGTCTCCAGCCCCGTCAGCACGTTCTTGATCAGATCATGCGTCATCGGACGCGGCGTGTTCACCTTCTCCATCTCCAGCGCAATCGCATTCGCCTCGTAAACTCCCACCCAGATCGGCAACACTGATTCCCCCGCCACATCCTTCAAAATCACAATAGGCGTATTCGTCACCGGATCCATCAAAAGGCCGCGGATTGTCATTTCTACTTCCATGGGAGCTCCTGAACGCTTAACTTCGTGCTGCGCGGACTGTCTTTGCTTTTTATATCATCAATTCTCCCAGGAGGCTGTTGGGAAAGCTTTGGGTTGCTTTTACTTTTACATACGATCCTGCCTGGAGAGCGGATTCCTCGTGCGCTGTGAAATTCAGGGTTTTGTTATGGCTGGTACGGCCGATCCACTGTTTACGCGCCTCGTTTTTTCCTTCAACCATTACTTCTACTACTTCTCCTATATATCTCTTGTAGCGCGCAATCTGTATTTCTTTCTGCCGCGCCATCAGCGCTTCCAGGCGGCGGGATTTCTCTTGATCTGGGATTGCGTCTTCCAACGCCAGTGACGGCGTATTGGGACGGGGCGAATACTTGAAGGTGAAGACGGCGTCGTAGCCGACTTCATCCAACAACGATAAAGTCTCGGCGAAGTCTTCTTCTGTCTCTCCGGGAAAGCCGACGATAACGTCGCTGGTGATGCTGATCTCGCGCTTTGCGGACTTCATCCACGCGATGCGCTCCAGATATTGCTCGCGGGTGTAGAGGCGCTGCATGGCGTTAAGCACGCGGTCCGATCCGCTCTGCACCGGCAGATGCACATGGTCGCAGAGCGTGGGGACGGCGTCGATGGCATCGATGATGTCGCGTCCGAAGTCGCGCGGATGAGAAGTCGTAAACCGCACTCGCCGAATCCCCGGCACTTCTCCCACCGCCGCCAGCAATTCCGCGAAGGTTTTCTTTTTCCCAGAGGATCCGCAGTCCGGATCTTTATACGAATTCACGTTCTGGCCCAGCAGTTGGATTTCCGTATAGCCGAGATCGGCCATCTGGCGGGCTTCGGCGAGCACCGACTCCGACGTCCGGCTGCGCTCCTTGCCGCGCGTGAACGGCACCACGCAGTAGGCGCAGAACTTGTCGCAGCCTTCGATGATGGTGATGTATCCGCGATGTGGATTGGTGCGGGCGGTGAATTCGGTTTCGAAACACTCGTCGGTTTCGCGATCGTCGAGTCCGGTGACCCGCTGCTTCCCTGCTTCAATCTGGATCAGCATCTGCGGCAGGTTGCGGTAGGACGCCGATCCACACACCATCGCCACATGCGGCGCGCGCTCGAAAATCTTTTCGCCTTCCTGCTGCGCCACGCACCCCAGCAGGCCAAACTTCTTGCCCTGGGCCAGCAGCTTCTTGTAGTCCGCGAGACGATGGAAGACTTTCTGCTCCGCCTTGTCCCGGATGGAGCACGTGTTGTAGAGAATCAAGTCGGCTTGCTCTACCGTTTCTACTTGCTGATAGCCTTCATGCACCAGCGTGCCAATGACCTTTTCGGAGTCATGGACGTTCATCTGGCAGCCAAAGGTTTCGAGGTAGAAGGTCTTGTGCGAATCCCCAGACATTTTCACAGTATAACCCGGCTCGATCCGAGGCAGCCTTGTGCATCGACAACCGCCCTTGTGCATCACCAACAGCCCTTGTCATCCTGAGGCCCGCATTCTCTGCGGGCCGAAGAGCCTGCCCTGAGCTTGCCGAAGAGACCTATGCATTTCGTCGGCAGCACCCGGCACTCCACCTCCCGAGGGCTGTCATCCAGAGGCAGCGGAGTTCCTCGCCCCGAGCAGGAACTCCCAGCGAAGGATCCCTTTCTGCACAGCGAAACAGGATCTTCGTCTCTCGTACGACAAAATCACGGCGCCGGTTCGACCGTGAGCTTCAAACCTACCGCCTTGGTCACGGCGACGAGGGTGGAGAGTCGAGGGTTTCCGCGCGCGGACAAGGCGCGATAGAGGCTCTCGCGCTCGATGCCGGCGGCTTTGGCTACTTTGGCGATGCCGCCCTGGCTTCGGCGATGCGGCGCAGAGCGATGAGGAGCACGTTGGGCTCGTCGGCGTCTTCCAGTGCAGCTTTGAGGTACTCGGCGGCGAAGTCGGGATTGTCGCGTAGCTCGCGAACTGTGGCCTCGTCGTGGGAGATGCTCGCCTTGCGTTTCATGGGGTGCTTGTCCTTTCCAAATAATCTTTCAGGTATTCCAGCGCGCGCTAGAGGGTGATTGGGACATTTTTGGGAAATTATATCTGGCAGCGAATCAGTGGGTTGATGGAAATTGCTGAGGTTTGGGGGCTTGACAAGAATTTCGCCGGGAGCGGAATCAAGGGCAACAGCAAAGTCAAAGGTGACGGACATGAGTATCCGTCCCCACACGGGCTATGGCAGGGTGTATTCGAAATCGTAGGAATGCTTTCCGTCGGCGATGTTGATGGTCATCTTTCCAGCGAGCCCGACGAGTTGGCCGGTGCCGGAATCGGGGACGACGGTGACGCTTAATTCCGGAACGCCGCGAGTGAGCGTGCCGGTGTGCTGAAGAGCGAAACTACCAGTGCGGGCGCCGGCGGGAGTGCGGAGCGTTCCGGTGACGCGCTCGATGGCGACATAGCCTGCGGAGCCTTTGACGTCGGTGGAGGCGGTGAGCATCTGGCCCTTGCTGGTGGCTTCGAGATCACCGTGGAATTGTTTGTCGAGAGACATGCGGCCGACGGTGGGGTCGCCGGATTTGTCGTCCTGAGGAGTGACCTTGACTTCGAATGGTCCAGTGGCGTGGGCGAGCATGGGCGTTCCCTTCTGAGTTGCGGCGCTTTGCGCGTAGGCAGCGCCAATTGCCAGCACACACAGCGCGACAATGCAGGCGGTGATGCGAGATCGCTGGCTCATGCCCGCATTGTCGAATGGAACGTGGCGATGCGTCAATTGCGGGTGTCGATGGTTTGTCCTTTCTCGACGGATGCCTGGACCCAAGACAGCACATGTTGCCATCCCTCGCCGTGGCTCTTGACCGCATCGGCATGGCCGGCAAATCCGCTGTCATGTATTTTCACCAGCGTGCCGTCATGGTGCGGCTCGAGGTCCCAGCGCACCGTGGTTTTGAGAGCGCCCGTCCAGGTTGCGAGCCAGGTGTAGACGAGGCGGTGCGGAGGATCGACTTCCAGATACTCGCCGCTGACCTGGAAGGTGTCACCGTTGGCGCTGACACCCGCGCTCATCCATTTGCCGTTGATGCGCACGTCGGTTTCGAATTTCGTGGTGCGATACATTTCTTTTCTTTCTGGCCCCACCAAAGCAGCATTTGGCGGGGATCGGTGATGGCCTGAAAGACGCGCTCGGGCGGCGCCGCGATGTGGATCTCGGCGAGGACGGTGTCTTGGTCGGGGCTAATGGAGATAGTTGCCATAGATGTCCGTATCACTTTTCAACGAAGTTCTTGAGTGACTGCACCAGACCGGGCCAGCCCTGGCTGTAGCCCTGGCACGCACCTGGCAATGCCGCCAGACCGCTGTGTGTAACTTTTAGACGCGTTCCTGCTTTGGTTGGGATCAACTCCCATCGCACCAGAGTGGGGTGCGACGGGTTCTCATGCCAATTGGCAAACCAGGAATAGGACAAGAGGCGCGGGGGATCGATTTCGACAATTTCGCCATGGTGGTCGAAATCCTTGCCGGCACCTGCGCCCTTGCGCTCTTTGGAGACAAAGCGCCACTTTCCGCCGGGGCGCACGTCCATTTCCCAAAGGGTCATCTCGAAGGCGTCGTTGGTGCCCCACTGCAGCGCCTGCTCGCGGTCGATCAGCGCCCGGAATACCCGCTGAGGCGGGGCTGCGATTTCGATTTCGCTGACGACAGCGTCGTTGTCAGGCGTAATTTTGGTAGTAGCCATGGCTCGCTCCTTGATGGATTCGCTAGCACTACATTTTCCGCTGCAGGTCGAAGAGTTCTTTCATCTCTTTGCCGTGATCGGCGAAGGTCCAGTCTTCGGTGTGGTGGTTGGCATCGACGATGGTGAACACTACGCGCTGCATGTGGCCGGCATCTGGAGTGGCGAGATTGGTGGCATCGAAGAAATCAAAGGTGATGGTTTTGCCGTCGGGCGAAGTGCTGGCAGTCATGCGTGGCTGGTTACCGGTGCCGCAGTAGTGGGTCATCAGCAGACGGTTCGGGCCGTCGAGGTGGATCATGGAAATCATGTCTTCGTGGCCTTGGCCGATGATTTCGCCCATCAGGGCGGAGCCTCCGGCGGTGTCGCGGAAGGAAACCTGTACGGGCTTGCCTTGGGTGTTCTTCCCTTCCCAGGAGCCGGTGAGATTCTTGAGTTGGTCAAAGGATTTCTGGGCGGCGGTTTGCGCGATGGCGGTCGCGGTCATGAGCAACAAGAGTGATAGAGCGCTGCGGAGTGATTTCATGTTAGAGATCTCCTTTTGAAGTTTTGCGGTTCGATTTCGGTGCGTGGCCCTGGTTGGTTTCTTTGGAGTACTCGGCTTCGACAAACCTTTTGAGGTTGGTCAGGCTCATCTTCCAGAAGGTGCGGTACTGATCGAGCCAGGAATCGACGGCGCGTAGCGGCTCGGGATTGAGGTGGTAGACGCGGTTGCGGCCTTGGCGATGCTCCTGGACCAGATGTGCGCGCCGTAGCAGGCGCAGGTGTTTGGAGATAGCGGGACGAGAGACGGGGAATGCTCTGGCAATTTCTCCGGCGGGCTGGCTACCGCGCCGAAGCAAATCGAGGACGGCGCGGCGCGTGGGGTCGGCGAGAGCCTGGAAGGTGGCTTCGGATGAATACGTAACCGAACGGTTCCGCATGATCTGTAACCCTACAGTTACACGACGGGAGCTGTCAAGCGAATAATTTGCGCCGCGGATTACTTCCTCTCGTGTTTGGTGAAATCAAGAGATCCGCAAAGTCTTCTTGCGCGCAAGAGCTTTTCCTCCGCCGGATTCACTGGCAAGGTTCGAATCTCTCGTTTTGCTCGACTCCGGCTTTGCGTAGCTCTGCCATCAACGAAGTTGGATCCGCAGCGTCAGCCAGGAAATGAACGCCCGCCCGGATGGCTTTACCCCCAGAAACGGCGCGGGCGACAGTGGCCAGTGCAACTCCGTGGATCCAATAGTCGCGGCGATCCTTGTATACGATCTGCACGGTAAGGTCCAGCCTGCGTCCTTGAGAACGCCCAAGTACGTGAGCTACGACAAAACCGTCCACCCTGTCCCCGCCGTGCAGACGGTTTCTGCGAAATACGTTGCGGAGCAGGCGAACACCCAATCCTTCCGGGAGGGGGACCAGGGCCATCAGAGTTGTCGCCAGGACAGTCCGAAACCCCGATAGATGTGTGTAGGTGAAGACGTCGCAGTCGTTGAGCCGTCGGCCTATTTCGCCCAGTTCTGGAGTGGAGAACATGACGAAACGGCCCGCACCGACGGGATCACCTAGATCAAACCGGCGGAAAGCCTGCGACGTTTTGGCGCGGGTCCACTCGCCCCTGCGAAAGTAGCCTGCGCCGCGGAGCCCTGCCTGGTGGATAAACCAGGCACCGTCGCGCAAAGCATTGGTGGACCATTCGCCTGAATCGGCGAAATATACTTTCAACGACTCGATCGCATCCATCCTGGCCCTTGCCTGTGCGTCCGCGTAAACCGGCAGGAGTTCGCTAATACCAGGCATCCACCCGGCCGAGACCACGAAGGACAATCCCAAGCGTTCAATCTCGCGGCTGTGCGGAAGCATGCGTTCCTTTACCACCGACATGCCTGCCGCATCAATGTAGTGACAGCGTTTGCGAAGAGCCGCTTGTGCGACGCGATCCTGGAGCACGATCACAGGCCCGGCGCAGTTGACCACGATCGAGCATCGGCTACAAAAGTCGTCCAACGAATGGGTATCGAGGATGTCGAGATGGGCCGCGGACGCTCGGCCATCGAATTCCGCCGCCAGGGCCTTGGCTTTGGCCAAGTCGCGTCCACCGATCAGGATTTCCCCAGCGCAGGACTTCCAGAGCTCGGAGGCAACGATTCTCCCGGTGGCGCCGTAGCCACCCACAATGCCGAAAGTAACGGTTCGACTCATTGCTCAATGGCGCGGCATCTTAAGATCTTACGACTCGTTGCCACGCGCATCTTGTCCGACCAAGTCGAGAAACGCCCGGTGTATGCGCGGATCGGGAGCGAGTTCGGGATGGAAGGTCGCGGCCATGACCCTTCCCTGCCGGACGGCAACGGGATCGGTGCCTTCGGTGGCGATGACTTCGACACCGGGGCCGACGCGCTCGATTTTCGGGGCGCGGATGAAGACCATTTCCAGCGGGGAGTTTCCCAACATGCCTTCGCGGATGGAACTGTCGAGCTGGCGTCCGTATGCATTGCGGCGGATGCGGATGTCGATTGCGCCGAGACCGGCTTGCTTTGGATTTTCGACTTCCGTCGCGAGCAGGATTGCGCCGGCGCAGGTGCCGAAGGTTGGCTTCAGGCGGACGAATTGCTTTAACCTTTCGAAGCCTTTCTCTCCCAGCAGTTTCAGGAACGTGCCGGACTCGCCTCCGGGGATGACCAGGCCGTCGATTTCATCGAGTTCCTCAGGCTTTTTTACGAGCACAACTTCAGCGCCCAGCTCTTCGAGCCGGCGGCGGTGGGCGTCGAAATCGCCTTGCAGGGCCAGGACTCCGATGGTCATAGAAAAAAACCATAACCACAGAGGACACAAGAGCAGGAGGAAGATTGAGCTGTCCGTCTGCGTTGCACTGTCAAACTTGATTCTAATGGATACCGGCTGCAGCGCGTACGGCCGATGAGCCACACATGGAGGGCGGGTCATCGAGTCCTTGTCCCGGTTGGATTGTAAATGATGGACGGTAGTAACGTGAGCTTTCCGCTTGACAGGAGATTTCATTTCCTATATATAACTATTTAGTTATGGAACTTAGCGGTTATACACGGTCTTCGGCCCGCCTTGACGCAACCTTCGCGGCGCTGGCCGATCCCACGCGCCGAGCCATCCTGACTCGACTGGCCAAGGGCGAGGCCTCGGTAACGGACCTGGCGGAGCCGTTCGCGATGAGCCAGCCCGCGATTTCCAAGCACCTTAAAGTACTGGAACGGGCGGGACTGATTTCGCGCGGACGAGATGCGCAACGGCGTCCGCGGCGATTGGAAGCGCGACCGCTCCGCGACGCCACGCAATGGCTTGAACACTACCGCCAGTTCTGGGAGGCGCAATTCCAGCGCCTGGATGCACTTCTACATGGCTTGCAAACTGACGGGCTAAGGAAGCGAGCCAAACGCATGGGTACTGCGACGCAAAAAACGCGACGCCACGCGCGGCTCGCCCAGATTCCTCACGGCGCAAAGAACGCTTGGTCGGAATGACAATCGAATTGAGCCACCACCGATATCCAAGGAGATCTGCAATGAAAAACAGCAGAACGTTCAACATTACAGCGCACGGTGACCGCGAGATTGTGGTAACGCGGGTCTTCGATGCACCGCGCCGTTTGGTATTCGACGCGTACACCAAGCCGGAACTGATCAAGAGGTGGTTGCTCGGACCGGACGGCTGGTCCATGCCGGTGTGCGAGATCGACTTGAAAGCGGGCGGCAAGTACCGTTACGTCTGGAAAAACGACGGCGACGGACGTGAGATGGGGATGGGTGGCGTCTATCGGGAGGTCGTGCCGCCGGACCGGATTGTTGCCACAGAGAAGTTCGATGAGGCGTGGTATCCGGGCGAGGCCGTGGACACCATCGTCCTGGTCGAGCGGGACGGAAAGACTACGCTTAGGCAGACGATCCTGTATACCTCCCGCGAGACGCGCGATGCGGTGCTTAAGTCGCCGATGCAGTACGGCATGGCCATGAGCTATGACAGGCTGGAGAAATTCTTGCCTGCGGTGGGGAGGGAGGCATTAAGCGCGTAAGAGTAGAGATGCGCGTTAGCCTGGTCACCCACCGCCCAACCGTCGAGAACCGCGACGGGTGGGGCAGCCTCGGTCGTGGTAGTGCATAACGCCAGTACCCGGACAAGAATAATGGCCCCGGAGGTCCGGAGCCATTGGGAAATCACGTGGTGTAAGCACTCTGTCTATTTCAGTATTGGTGAAGCAAAGGGCAGTGTCAAGTTACTTGAGGAGATTGTCTCTGTATTTTCTCCTCAGACGGAACTCTCCTCCACAACTGGGGGAATGGACCCGGCGGGATTCGAACCCGCATCCGCGACTGTGACAGAGTGCTGTGTTCCCTTTACACCACGGGCCCTGAATGAGTCTTCTGCTGTCCCGTAGAAGACGGCAAGGTTAGAGATCACAATTTGGTTGAGCGCGTGCAGGATTGGGAAGTGACTTAGCTCAGCGGCTAACGCCGGTCACTATACGGGTACTTGGGTCGCAGCGCTGGAAAGCTTGCTCCCTTCGACAGGCTCAGGGCAGGCTCTGAGCGAAGCCGAAAGGCGCTGCGCCACCCAAAGGCCTACGCTCCGGGCATTCGAATAGTTCCGCCCTTCGAAAAGCGCGAAGGGTGGGCCACCCGCCGAGTTACGCGGTCTGTGACGAGCGAACGTTCACGGGCGCAACACGCCGGATTCCTCGCCCCGCTGGTGAAAACGCGGGACTTCGGGATGACGCCTTGCCGGGAATTGGATTCTGTGATGCAGGAGCACACTTGAATCGCAGCGCTGGAAGTGCTGCGCCACCCAAAGGCTATGCTTCGGGCACTCGAATAGTCCCACCCTTCGAAAAGCGCGAGGGGTGGGCCACCCGCCCACCTTCAACATCGCCGGGCGCCCCATGTCTCGCTGTTTTTGCCAGACATAGGGTTAGGGTCGGGACGTGGGGTACCCGGCTGCATGGGTGGGCCAGCCCCCGAATGGGAATCTAAGCTGGGCCACCAGCCCGCTCCGCTTTGGAGACCTGGTGCAACCCCGATCTTAGCGCCGAGAACACTTGGTGACCTCGTGGGAATATTGCCCGAAATGTCTTTCGGGCAATGACCGGTCGTTTTCTAGCTGACAGAGGGTCGACGTTTATCAGTACCTTGCCTGCGTAGAAGTCACAGTTTGCATGGACAAATTTGTCGTCCGGATAATCCTCCCGAAGCGACTCCAGCAGGCCGACCAGGTCTGACCAACCAACCGCACTGCCCTTGCGTAGATGATGCAGTCATCGAAGACAGTCGGGTTATGCGGATCGAGGCGCAACAGCTTGCTCATTTGCGTCATCAATGCGTCTTTGTCGCCAAGCTTGCCGAGGTCGGAAGCAGCTGTTTTATGGCATCGTAATGCCGGGCGCCAAAGCAAGACTTTCCTCAAGGGATCGCCTCGCCTCCTCCAAACGGTTCCTATCTCTGTACCACCGCCCGATTTGCGCAAACAGTTTCGCTCGCTCCTCGGCAGGTGCGGGTTCCCTGAGTTTCGCCTCTGCCGCCTGAATAAGTGCGGTGTTGTCCCCCGTAATGGTCATCAGAAGAGGTCGCGCATTACGAAGCGTAGCTTCCTCAAATTCTTCCGTTCCAATTGTTCCGGAGTGAGAAGGACACACATGAAGATAAAATTCTCAAAGTCGACAAATCCTGTATATTCGGGAGCGGGATATGTCTTTTTCTTGAAGCGACGGATAAGCGACCCCGGCCCCGACTTTCTGATTCTGCACTCCTTCAAGCAGCCGAATTTCGGCGTCAGGAGACCCCTTGAGCATGTAACCTTTCTGATGTTCGAGAAGAGCATCAAGGGTATTGATTCCATCCTCGTCCGGCTTTTTCCAAAAATTGATGTACATGAATTCGTTATTGCGTAAGGCCTCCTCGAAGGTCAGGCCGCGCTGGTACAGTGTGGCCAACATACCTTCTCGCCGCGTTGCATCGACCACCCATCCAAAAGGAGCAACAATCCACGCGCCACATTCACCCGAATAAGGAATCGCGGTGGGGCCTTGGTACGTCTTCAGTTCATCGAGGCTGAGGACATCAAGAACGACATCGAGGTTGTCGTAATACGCACGGTTGACCGCTGCTGGAGTGTAAGCTTCCAATGCGATCATCATCCCTGTATGGGCTTCGACGTCCTGAGTTACCCAAGAAAGGCTTCCACGTCACCCACGTCGAGCCTTCTTCCGCGGTGTTTTGCGTCGACCGCAATTCGAAAGGAAAAGTCAGAGGCTTGCTCTTCTATTAGAAGAACAATCTGGCATTCTACTTTGGAAAACTTACCAATTACCTTAGCGTTCGCAGTGATTCGTGCAGAAGGATACGCTACGCGAAATTGATCTTCAATTTCACGTTCATACTGCTGCCAATCCACTTTACTACCATCCCCTAGTCTGCAGCATCTGTGCTTCATCCAGCCCCGCCACTGCCAGGCCTTTCATCGCTCCTGCCAGATCTTCGCTGACTTCAAGTAACACTTTAGGGTCGTTGAAGTGGGTGGCGGCCTTGACGATGGCGCGGGCGCGCTTTTCGGCTTCGACGGAGTCGGCGAAGGTGGTGGAATCTTTCATGAAGATGCCGCTGCCGACGAAGACGGCTTCGGCGCCGAGCTGCATGACGAGGGAGGCGTCGGCGGGCGTGGCGATGCCTCCGGCGGAGAAATTGGGGACGGGGAGCTTGCCGGTTTTGGCGACCATCTTGACGAGTTCGTAGGGCGCGCCGTGCTCTTTGGCTTTGGCGTAGAGTTCTTCTTCGCCGAGGACGGTGAGGATGCGCATCTCCTGCACGATCTGGCGGATGTGCTTGACGGCGTGGACGACGTCGCCGGTGCCAGCTTCACCTTTGGTGCGGATCATGGCTGCACCTTCGGCGATGCGGCGGAGGGCTTCGCCGAGATTGCGCGCGCCGCAAACGAATGGGACGTTGAAGGCGTGCTTATCGACGTGGTGGGCTTCGTCGGCGGGCGTGAGGACTTCGGATTCGTCGATGTAGTCGACGCCGAGCTCCTGCAAGATTTGCGCTTCGGCGAAGTGTCCGATGCGGCACTTGGCCATGACGGGGATGGAAACGGTGGCCATGATCTCGCGAATCTTTTTGGGCGAGGCCATGCGGGCGACGCCGCCTTCGGCGCGGATTTGCGCGGGGACGCGCTCGAGGGCCATGACGGCGACGGCTCCGGCTTTCTCGGCGATGGAGGCTTGTTCGGCGTTGGTGACGTCCATGATGACGCCGCCCTTGAGCATTTCGGCGAGGCCGGTCTTGAGGCGGAGAGAGGTGGAGCTACCGTTGTTTTGTGACATGGGTGGATACCGTGGGTACCTTTTCGCAAGCGCGAAGGATGGGCGGACGTACATTTATCCGCCGTGATCTATTTTACAGGGCATTCATAATTCGGGGTACCCCGCGACGGCGGGAAGATTGCAGTGGTGAACGCCACCTCCTAGCCGGCTTCGCGGTCCCCTTCGGGGACAATCGGTTCCCTGTCTTAACCTTACTTACCCAGGACTTACGTCCTGGGCTACTATCTGTCGCCCCTACGGGGCTGTCTCGGCGCTACCGTTCGACATATTTGGCAAACATTTTTTCGGGGTCGATGGCGATGAAGATGCCGCGGCTGCGGGCGAGGACTTCATCTTTGTCGTTGAGGATCTCGGCCATATTGACGTGCTGGCGTCCATGCAGACTGACTTCGCGGCCTTCGACGCGGAGCGGTTTGTGCAGAGGGACGGGCTTGAGATATTCGACGGTCATCTCGCGGGTGAGGGCGATGACGTGGTGCAGCTTGTTGACCTTGCCCATGGCGTCGTCGAGGATGCAGGCGATGACGCCGCCGTGGCAGTGGCCGGGCGGTCCGGTATAGCGCTTGCTTAGGCGGAAGCGGCAGATGAAAGTTTGGCGCTCTTCGTCGAGGATGAATTTGAGGCGCATGCCGTCGGGATTATTCATGCCGCAGACGAAGCAGTAATTCTTCTGCAGCTTCATGTAGCGGGTATCGTGGCCGTGAATCTGGGGCTTGCGGGGCATGGAGGGATTTTACGTGATACTCCAATGATCATTGAGGGTCAAAAGCGCAACTTCTCGCAAAAGAGGCGAGAATGGGGCACCGGCGCCCGGCGGAAGCGTGGTAGCGGTAGCGATCCTTCGACTGCGGTTGTGCTTCGCGTTCGCGAACCACAACCTCCGCTCAGGATGACAGAGGTGTGGGAGTGCGGAGATCCTGCTTCTAACTCTGGCTGGAATCCTGTATACATATCGGTTTTGGAAATCCTTGGATTGGAGCACTCGTGAAATCACGTATCGCTATTGTTCTCGCAACCGTTTGCTTCGCAGTTTCAAGTTTGATCGCAGTTCCGCAGGATAAGGATCCGGACAAGAAGCCATTGCCTGCGGCCAAGAAAGATCAGAAGAAAGATCAAAAGAAGGATGAGAAAAAAGACGAGGCCAAAGAAGAAAAGAAAGGCGGGATGACGGCGGAGACCTTTTCCGGGCTGAAGTTTCGTTCGCTTGGGCCGGCGGTGGCTTCGGGGCGCGTGGCGGCGATTGCCGTGAATCCGAAGAACAAGTTTGAGTATTACGTGGGCGTGGCGTCGGGGGGAGTGTGGAAGACGGTGAATGATGGGACGACGTGGACTCCGGTGTTCGACAGCCAGGGGTCGTATTCGATTGGTTGGGTGACGCTGGATCCGAATGATCCGGCGGTAGTGTGGGTGGGAGCCGGCGAAAGCAATAGCCAGCGCAGCGTGGCTTACGGGGACGGGATTTACCGGTCGGATGATGGCGGGAAAAATTGGCAGAACCTGGGATTGAAGAAGTCGGAGCACATCGGGCGGGTGGTGATTGATCCGCGGGATTCGAAAGTGGTGTACGTGGCGGCGGAGGGGCCGCTATGGGGGGCGGGCGGCGATCGCGGACTTTATAAGACTAGCGATGGCGGGAAGAACTGGAAGGCGGTGTTGACCATCAGCGAGAACACGGGCGTGGTGGATGTGGCGATTGATCCGTCGAATCCGGACATTGTTTATGCGGCGGCTTACCAGCGGCGGAGGCATGTATTTACGCTGATCGATGGCGGGCCGGAGAGTGCGATTTATAAATCGACCGATGCGGGAACGACTTGGAACAAATTGAAATCCGGGCTGCCGACTGTGGATATGGGAAGGATTGGGCTGGCGGTTTCGCCGGCTGATCCGAGTGTGGTGTATGCCACGATCGAGGCGGCAGATGGCAAGGGGGGAATTTTTCTGTCGAATGACCGGGGCGCCACGTGGGAGCGCAAGAATGAATTCGATGTGGGGGCGATGTATTACTCGCAAGTGATTGCCGATCCGAAGAATGTGGACCGCATTTTTGTGATGAATGTGAGTTTGCGAGAATCGCTCGATGGCGGGAAGACGCTGCACAAGGTGGAGGAGACGAATCATCACGGGGACAATCACGCGATCTGGATTGATCCGGACAATACGAAGCATTGGCTGCTGGGGTCGGATGGCGGAATGTATGAGACCTGGGACGATGCCAAGAGTTGGGAATTCAAAGCGAATCTTCCGACGGTACAGTTTTACGACGTGACGGTGGACAATGCGCTTCCCTTCTACAACGTGTGCGGGGGAACGCAGGATAATTTTTCGTGGTGCGGGCCGGTGCGAACGCGAAATATCAACGGGATTATGAATTCTGATTGGGTCGTGACGACTGGCGGGGATGGATTTCGGTCCGTGGTTGATCCGGTGGATGCGAACACGATCTATTCGGAGTCTCAATATGGCGTGCTGGTGCGGTACGACAAGCCGACGGGACAGGAGTTGGTGCTGCAGCCGCAGGAGGGTAAGGGCGAGCCTCCGCTGCGATGGAATTGGGATTCGCCGGTGATTATCAGTCCGCATTCGCATACGCGGTTGTATTTTGCGGCTAACAAATTGTTTCGCAGCGATGACCGGGGCGATACGTGGAAGGCGATCAGCGGCGACCTGACGCGGCAGACCGACCGGAATAAGTTGCCGGTGATGGGGAAGGTGTGGGATCCGGATGCGGTGGCGAAGAATGCGTCGACATCGTTCTACGGAAATATTGTGGCGCTGTCGGAGTCTCCGAAAAAAGAAGGGCTGATTTATGTGGGCACCGATGATGGGCTGATTCAGGTGACGGCCGATGGCGGGCAGAGTTGGACGAAGTACGAGAAGTTTGCCGGTGCGCCGGATATGACTTATGTGAGCCGGCTGGCGGCTTCGCAGCATGATACGGATACGGTTTACGCCGCGTTCGACAATCATAAGAATGAGGATTTCAAACCTTATCTGTTGCGATCGACCGACGCGGGTAAGACGTGGACTTCGATTGCGGGGAATTTGTTGGAGAATGGTCCGATACTGGCGTTTGCGGAAGATACGGTTAATCCGAACTTGCTGTTTGCAGGGACTGAGTTTGGGGCGTTCTTCACGGTCGATGGTGGCCAGCACTGGGTGCAACTGAAGGGCGGGCTTCCGACGATTGCGGTGCGTGATATGGCGATGCAGACGCGGGAAGGTGATCTAGTGATTGCGACGTTTGGGCGCGGGTTCTATGTGCTGGACGATATTTCGGTGCTGCGGCAGATAAAGGCGGAATCTTTGGAGCAGGCGGCGGCGCTGTTTCCGGTGAAGGATTCTTTGCTGTATATCGAGCGGCACCCGCTGGGTGGGCCGAAGAAAGGGTTTCAAGGAGAGGCGTTCTACACGGCGGACAATCCACCGTACGGGGCGGTGTTCACGGCTTACTTGAAGGACAAGCTGAAGACGAAGAAAGAAAAACGTCAGGAAGCCGAGAAGGAAGCGGCGAAGAAAAATCAGACGCTGCCTTATCCTACGAACGATGAACTGCGGGCCGAGGCGGAGGAGCGGAAGCCCGAGGTTTACTTTATGGTCTACGATGAATCGGGTGCACCGATCCGGCACATCGATGGCAGCATTGAAGCTGGGTTCCAGCGCTCAGCGTGGGACCTCAGGTATCCCGTGGTTGCGCTGCGCGAGCATGGGGACGATGAAGAAGACTTTCCTAAGGCTTCGACAAAGGGAACGTTGGTGTTGCCGGGAGCGTACTCGGTGCGGGCGTTCCAGCAGGTGGATGGAGCGGTGAGTGAGTTAGGTGCGGTGCAGAATTTTAAGGTCGTGGCCGACGGCCAGGGGTCGATGAATGCGTCGGATCGCGGAGTGCAGGAGGAGTTTCAGTGCAAGGTGGCTCGGCTTTACCGGGCGGTATCGGGCGCTACACATACGGCCCACGAGGCGGAAAATCGGCTAAAATCGATTCGCGAAGCTTTGCGGGAAACACCTGCAGCGGAGAAACAGTTGGATGCGGCGGCGGATGCGATTGAGCAGAACAACCGGTTGATCCTGCGTGCGCTGAGTGGGGACAAGGAAATGCAGAAGCGGAATGAGCCGGTGACGTCGTCGATCAATGATCGTATCGAGGCCATCATGGAGGGCGAGAGATTTTCATTAGCCAAGCCGACGCAGAGTCACATTGACGATTACAACATTGCCGCGGCTGAATTTAGTGCGCAACTCGGTAAACTTCATACGCTGGTTGAGGTTGATCTGGCCAAGCTGGAGAAAGATATGGAGGCTGCGGGGGCACCGTGGACTCCGGGACGGGTGCCGGAGTGGAATGAAAAGTAGAAGTTGGAGTACACGCTCAAGGCAGAGTTTCAGGTGCTGCAAGCGAAAGCAGGTTCCTCGCTTCGCTCGGAGTGACAAATTTGATTTAGTGGCGAGAGTTTCGACGGGCCATTTTTTCTTGGAGCCACTTGCATTTTCCTCGACCCGCTGTGGTAAACTCGCCGCCGACTGTTGCTTAGCGCTGTGGGGCGTGGCAACGGCCGTGGGGAAAATCCTTTCGTGTCCGGGAGGACTGGGGAATGGGCCTCGCGTTAATGGCTGTGATCTGGCTGATCACGCTAGCCAGCACGTACTTCTTCGCCGCCAAAACCTGGTGGTTGCCCGTTGGGGCTGCCGAAGCCGCGCAATTTATTGACGGACAATTCGCCCTCACTTTTGTATTGATGGGAATTGTTTTTCTGGCGGCACAACTCTCTCTGGGTTACATCGTTTGGAGATACCGGGAGCAGCCTTCCTCGCCGCCGGTGCTGTATTCACACGGAAATACCAAGCTTGAAATTATTTGGACCGTGCTCACCACGATTCTTTTCATCGGATTGAATCTGATGGGCAGCCGCGTGTGGGCGAGCCAGCGCTTTGATCAGGCGGGCCCGGGCGCGGTGCAGGTTGAAGTTACCGGGATGCAGTTCGCCTGGTACTTCCGCTATCCCGGGCCGGATGGAAAATATGGCGCTACAAGTCCGAAGCTAATGGATCCCTCGGCCGGGGGCGAAGCTGCGGTGGGGCTCAATACTTCCGATCCTGCGGCCAAAGATGATGTGGTCACGGGGACGATGTATTTGCCGGTCAATCGCGAGGTTGATTTAAGCCTGCGCGCGGTGGACGTGATCCACAGCTTCTTTGTGCCATCGCTGCGGTTCAAGCAGGATGCGGTACCGGGACTGAATATTCAAATGCACTTCAAGCCGACGGTGATCGGCGAGTATGAGATCGCGTGCGCCGAACTGTGCGGCTTGGGACATTACAAGATGCACGGCATGGTACACGTCGTCAGCCAGGCGGATTTCGACAAGTGGCTGGCAGCACGGGAGGCGGAGAAACAATAACATGGCGACCCCGGTTACGGTTCACGCGCACGCTGCTCCTCAGGGCTTCATTCGAAAATACATTTTTAGCCTGGATCACAAAGTCATTGGCCTTCAGTATTTTTTCCTGGCGCTCACAGCCGTGTGGGTGGGGATGTTTCTGTCGCTGCTGATGCGACTGCACTTGATTTGGCCGAATGCGGTGCTGCCGCTAGTGGGCGAGATCAAGCCGGAGACTTATCTCAGTCTGCTGACGATGCACGGCACGATCATGGTGTTCTTCGTGCTGACCACGGCGCCGCAGGGCGGGTTCGGAAATTATTTTCTGCCGATTCAGATTGGGGCGCCGGATATGGCGTTTCCGGTGCTGAACATGCTTTCGTTCTGGACAACGTTCGTGGCGTTCGTGGTGATGATCTGCGCGTTCTTTGTGACCGGCGGAGCGCCGTTGCACGGGTGGACGGGATATGCGCCGCTGAGCGCGCTGCCATCGGCGGGGCCGGGTGAGCAACTCGGGGCGGATTTGTGGATCACGAGCATTGCGATCTTCTGCATCGCATCGCTGATGGGCGCGTTGAATTTCCTCACGACCACGCTCGATATGCGGGCCAAAGGGATGACCATGATGCGCATGCCGCTGACGGTGTGGTCGTGGTTCATCACGGCGATCCTTGGCCTGCTGGCGTTCGGCGTGCTGCTCTCGGCGGGAATTTTGCTACTGATGGACCGGAATTTGGGTACGAGTTTTTATGTGCCGCTGGTGGTGGTGAACGGGCAGATCATGGGGCACAAGGGTGGGTCGCCGCTGCTGTGGCAGCATCTGTTCTGGTTCTTCGGGCATCCGGAGGTTTACATTGCGATCCTGCCTGGGATGGGCGTGGCTTCTCAGGTCCTGTCGACATTTTCGCGTAAGCCAATCTTCGGATATAAAGCCATGGTTTACGCCATGCTGGCCATCGGCTTCTTCGGATTCATGGTGTGGGGCCACCACATGTTCATGAGCGGCATGAGTCCGTATTCGGCGTTTGCCTTCTCGCTGCTGACCATGTGCATCGGCGTGCCTTCGGCCATCAAAACATTTAACTGGCTGGGCACGATGTGGAAAGGGCATATTCGCTTCCAGACTCCGATGCTGTATGCCATCGGCTTCGTTTCTCTTTTTGTTTCCGGCGGATTGAGCGGACCGTTCCTGGCGCAGCCGGTGCTCGACATTCAGTTGCACGACACTTATTTTGTGGTTGGCCACTTTCACCTGATCATGGGCGTGGCCGCCATCTTCGGAATGTTTGCAGCGACCTATTACTGGTTCCCGAAAATGTTTGGGCGGATGATGAATGAAACCTGGGGACGAGTACACTTCTTCATCACGCTGGCTGGGACTTATGCCATCTTCATGCCGATGCACTACCTGGGTGTAGCGGGCGGGACGCGGCGGTACTCGCAATACACGGAAGTGGCGTACCTGCAGAAGCTAATGCCGATTCACCAGTTCATGACTTATGCGGCGATCATCACGATTGCGGCGCAGTTTATTTTTGTGATCAATCTTTTCTGGAGCATGTTCAAGGGGCCGAAGGCGAGCGACAACCCCTGGGAGGCGACCACGCTGGAATGGACGACAACGACGCCTCCGCCGCATGACAACTTTGGCGGCGTAACTCCGGTGGTAAATCACGGGCCCTACGAGTACGGAGTTCCTGGAGCGGCGCGGGACTATGTGATGCAGACAGATCCGGCAACAAGCCCGGCGCACTGAAGCATCTGAAGTGATTATGGCAACGTATAGTCCAAGCACTCCGGTGAACCGGTTAGGTGGAGGCGGGGATGTTCCCGTGCCGCCAAACGGTGGTGATGGTGGCGGTGATAACTCGAACTTTCCGAATTATGGCGCGCGGCTGCGCAGAGCACGGCTGGGGCTGATTTGCGGAATCGCGACCGTCAGCATGGTTTTTATTTCGCTGACGAGTGCGTACGTGGTGCGGCAGGGGCTGCCGACGTTTGATGGCGCGACGAATTCTTATGTTCGGGACTGGGGCCAAGTGCAATTGCCCTGGCTGCTTCTGGCCATTAATACGGCGTTGCTGCTGATCAGCAGCTTGACGATGGAATTTGCGCGTCGGGACATCAAGCGGCGGGCGGCACTGGCTCCGCTGCAATCGATGCCTGGGATCTCGCTCGGCGAAGAAAAACATTTCCCATGGCTGGGCGTGACGGTGGTATTGGGCCTTGGATTTCTGGTGGGACAGTGGATGGCGTGGGGGGAATTGAAGGCCCGCGGATTTTTCGTCGACACCAACCCGAACAGTTCTTTCGTTTATTTGCTGACGGCGGCGCATGCGGTGCATCTGGCTGGCGGGATCATTGCGTTGCTGTGGGCGGCGGTGACTTCCCTGCTGCATCGGCCGATTGAGGGTCGCCGCATCGTGGTTGACGTCACCGCTTGGTATTGGCATTTCATGGCGGTGCTGTGGATTTATGTTCTTGCTCTGCTAGCGTTTGCGCGATAGAACGCCAGTCAAAAGACTCGGCGCTTCACGCGCGAGTTGCATAGGTCCTTCGGCGGACAAAAAGCGCCCGCCTCAGGATGACAAGTGAAAGGGGAATTTTAGGAATGGCTGACGCCACGCTGCAACATCAGGCTGCTGCGGTGCATGGACTTGCGGGCGAGTACGAAGCTCCGCTGTTTGGAGCTTATTCGAAAAAGGTGGGCATGTGGCTGTTTCTGGCCTCCGACTCGCTGACGTTCGGGGCTCTCCTGTTTGCCTTCAGCTACAACCGCATCTACACCGCGTGGCCGACGCCGTTTGGCAAGGACAGCATCATCAATGCGACAGTGATGACGGCCTGCCTGCTTTCGAGTTCGCTGACGATGGTGATGGCGGTGTTCGCGGCGCAGCGGCACGACAGATCATGGACGCGCAATTGGCTGCTGGCCACTATGGCGTTCGGCACGGCGTTCATCGTGCTGCACGGGATGGAGTGGACCAAGTTAATCCACGAAGGATTATCGTTGCCGGGATTTCCGAAGCCGGCCGGACAGGTAGACGGCGATTTTGCCAAGATCTCACAGGGCGTGCCGCAATTTGCGGCGACGTTTTTCGGCCTCACTGCCATGCACATGCTGCATGTGACGATCGGAGTGATCTACCTGGGCGTGGTGGCGCTGCGGAAATGGTTTTTGCCGATCCTCGGTGCGGTGTGGCTGGTGGGATATTTCCTGATTCCGTCGGACAACGTTTTTCATTACGGCATCGATGCGCTGCTGATCGGGCTTATTGTTGCGAGTATCATTCTTTTCCTGAAGCCGAAAGATTATGACGCACATGACGTGGAAGTATCCGGCTTGTATTGGCACTTTGTGGATCTGGTGTGGATGTTCATCTTCCCGCTGGTCTATCTGATGTCGACCAAGGTTTAGCTTGTGCTGGAAGGATTGCAGAAGTTGAGCGAGGAACTTGATCATGCATGATGTGGCGAAGCACGACGATAGCAAGGGGCAGTATTTCTGGGTGTGGGGCGCATTGCTGGTTCTGACCGGCATTGAGGTCGGGCTCGGCTACAGGCAGGTATTCCAGCCAGTGCGAATGCTGGAAGCGTTGTTGGTGCTGTCGGTGATCAAATCGGCATTGATCATTGCCTACTTCATGCACCTGAAGTTTGAGAAGGCGCTGATGCGCTGGTTGCTGGTGATGTCAGTGACGGGTTGCTTTGTGATTATGTATTTCTTCTTCTTTCCGGACGCGGGCCGTATCTTGCGTCTGGGGGTTCGGTAGAACGCGATGAAATCCGTGTGGGCCAAAATCCGTGCCATCGGCTTGACGGCGATAGTTGGGCTTCTGACGGTACCCGCGCTGGCGCAGGGCTGCGCGATGTGCAATGCGGTAGCGAGAAGCACACCCAAGGAGGGTCAACGAGCGCTCAACCGGGCGATTCTGGTGATGCTGGTTCCACCCATTGGGATTATGGTATTCGGAGTCGGACTGGCCTTCCGCTACGGACGGCGGCGCGACGAAGAGCAGGACTACGACCGAGATTAAACCTCGCAAGGCTGCTGGTTCAGGATTGTCTCAGGCCGCGCCGCTTGCTGCCACCTCACTTTTCTCAATCTCATCCAGGGTTGCTGCCTGGCGCGCGCCGGTGTGGCGCAACACCTCTGGCGTAAACCATTTGCGTCCCTACTGACCGGCCATCTTCCATTCCCTGCCGCCAGTCAGGCCCCGTCCCGGCGGTAAAGCTCTGCTTTATAATAAAAGATTCTGCAACCCTCACGGAGGCTGCTGGGAGCATTCCCGGCGAGCAACTGTGCCTGTTGCCGGCCTACTTACCCGATGTCTCATACGATAACTACGGAAAGCATTGTGGTCCGCGGAGCCCGCGTTCACAATCTCAAGAACATTGATTTTGAGATTCCGCACAACACTCTGACTGTGGTTACCGGCGTCTCGGGCTCGGGCAAGTCTTCCCTTGCCTTTGACACGATTTATGCGGAAGGGCAGCGGCGTTATGTGGAGTCGCTATCCGCCTACGCGCGGCAATTTCTGGAGCGCATCGAGAAGCCGGATGTAGATTCCATCGATGGAATCGCACCCGCGGTAGCGATCCGGCAGAAGAATACTACCCGCAATCCCCGGTCAACCGTAGGAACCGCAACGGAGGTTTATGACTATCTGCGGCTGTTGTTTGCGCGCGTGGGGCGAACTTATTGCGTGAACTGCGGCAGCGAGGTGAAGAAGGATACGGTCGACGAAATTGCGGATGCGATCCTGGCGCTGGATCCAGAGACCCGAGTACAAGTTGTGTTTCCGTCGCAGGCGTCGGCGGCAGCGCAACCAGAAGCAGCCAAAAAGGGTATGCGGACCCGCAAGGGGAAGAAGAGCGTTGCGGCGGACACAGGCTTGACTGAACAGCTGAAGACTCGGCTGTTTGATCTGCGCAAGGCAGGCTTCAATCGGTTGTATCAATCCGGGCAGGTGTTTGAGTTTTCCACGCCAGAATCACTGCTGGACGTTGATTTCAACCAGCCGGTGTTCGTTTTGGTGGACCGGCTCACGGTCTCGGCGGAGGGCCGCTCGCGCATTGTGGATGCGGTAGAGACCGCGTACCGGGAATCTGGGGAAGTGATTTTCGATTTGCCGACGCGAGGGGAGCAGCCGCCGCGGCAGTTGCGGTTCTCTCATCGCTTCGAATGCAAACACTGCAACGCGCGTTACGAAGAGCCGGAGCCGCGACTTTTTTCTTTCAACAATCCGTACGGAGCTTGCCCGCGCTGCCAAGGCTTCGGTAACACGATCGATTTCGACCTCGATCTGGTGATTCCGGACAAAACGAAAGCGCTGGGGGAAGGTGCGGTCGATCCGTGGAACAAGCCGAAATACAGGCCCATTTTTACGGAGATGAAGCGCTTTGCCAAGCAATCTGGAATTCCGCTGGAAGTGCCCTGGGGTGAGCTCGAACCGGAACAGCGGGAATTTATTCTGAATGGGGAGGGCGACTTTTTGGGGGTGCGCGGATTCTTCCAGTATCTGGAGCGGAAGAAGTACAAGCTGCACGTCCGAGTTTTTCTGAGCCGTTATCGCGGGTATTCGACTTGTCCGGAATGCCATGGAAACCGGCTGCGGCTGGAGGCGCGCCAGGTCAAAATCAACGGGCGCAACATTTGTGATGTCTGCAGGATGACGGTTGAGGATGCCGCGACGTTTTTTGGCGACGTGCAGTTGAGCCCGGAAGAAGCCGAAATTGCCGAGAGGCTGCTACAAGAAATCCAAGAGCGTTTGAGATTTCTCAACGACGTGGGCCTGGAATATCTGACGCTAGACCGGTTGGCATCGACGCTTTCGGGAGGCGAGGCACAGCGCATTCAACTGGCGACTTCGCTGGGTTCGCGGCTGGTGGGAACTTTGTATGTACTCGACGAGCCTTCGATCGGGCTGCATAGCCGCGACACGCACCGGCTGATCAAGATCCTGCATGATTTACGCGACTTGGGGAACACGATTCTGGTGGTGGAGCACGATCCGGACATTATGCGGACGGCGGACCGGATTCTCGATCTCGGTCCGGGAGCAGGGGAGAATGGCGGCAAACTGGTGGCAGCGGGAACCTATGAAGAGATTGTGAGAAATCCGGCTTCGCTGACGGGGCGCTATCTTTCTGAAGACTTGCGCATTCAGGTGCCGGCAGTGCGGCGGCAACCGGGAGCGCAGCAGATCAGGATCAAGAATGTGCGAGCCAACAACCTGAAAGGCATCGACATCTGCATTCCGCTGCGCATGCTGGTGGCGATCACAGGAGTATCGGGTTCGGGCAAGTCTACGTTGCTGCATCAGGTTCTTTACCAGGCTCTGGCGGAGGCCAAGCAGCAGCCAACCGGCGGCGGGGTGCGGGGCGCCGCTACGTGGGAGGCTCTGGAGGGGGATCAGTTTATCGACGAAGTGGTGCTGGTGGATCAGTCCCCTATCGGGCGGACACCGCGCTCGAATCCAGTAACGTACATCAAAGCCTTTGATGCGATTCGTGAGCTGTTTGCTTCCCTGCCCGAGGCCAAGAAGCGCGGCTTCGGTGCGGGACATTTTTCATTTAACATCCCGGGCGGGCGGTGCGAGACTTGTCAGGGCGACGGCACGGTCACGGTGGAGATGCAGTTCCTGGCGGACGTGGAACTGATCTGCGAGGAGTGCAAAGGCACAAGGTACAAGGCGCAGGTGCTGGAGGTTCGGTACCGGGGAAAGAACATTCACGAAGTGTTGAACCTGACGGTGAAGGAGGCGCTGAAGTTTTTTGCGGAAGTGCCTAAGATCACGGAGAAGCTGCGGGTGCTCGAAGAAGTTGGGTTGGGATACCTGCGGCTGGGGCAATCGGCGACTACGTTGTCTGGAGGAGAGGCGCAGCGCATGAAGCTGGCTGCGCATTTGCAGCCAGCCGGGCGTGAGATTGGACGTCCTACCGCTGCGCGGCAGGACCAACCTGGCCGGGGGCGACGACTGCTTTATATATTTGACGAGCCTACAACTGGACTGCACTTTGACGATGTCAGCAAACTTCTGGCTGCGTTTCGCCGTCTTATCGATGCGGGTGGCTCCATCCTTTTGATCGAACATAATCTGGAAGTGATCAAGACTGCCGACTGGGTGATCGACCTGGGACCGGAAGGTGGAGCGCGTGGCGGCAGAATCGTGGGAGCTGGTACGCCGGAGGCAATCGCCAATCTGCCGGGCTCCTACACGGGTAAATATCTGGTTCGTCTGCTGAATGGCAGTGGCAACGGAGCGTCGACTCCTGATGGCAGCAAGTAAATCTCTCGCAAGCGCGCTGCTGGCTTTGGCATGTGTGTGTGCGGCGGCACAGGATGCAAGCCCGCCTCCAGTACAATCTTCTTCTTCGCCATCGTCTCCTACTCAATCTTCTCCTGCACAACCATCGGGGGCGCATCGATCCGTCCATCACATCCAGGTACTGGATGACGATTCTCCAGCTCAACCGCCAGAACTTACGCAGGCTGAAGCGGCGATCGAAAAACAGAACTACGCTGCTGCCGAGCCGCTTCTTCGGAAGCTGGTTGAGCGGGATGCTACGAGCTACGAGGGATGGTTCGATCTGGGGTTCGTGGAAAACGCCCTGGGCAATGTGGACGCATCGATCGCGGCCTATCGCAAGTCGGTGGCGGCGAAGCCGGATGTTTTCGAATCAAACCTCAACCTCGGGTTGCAACTCGCCAAGACCGGGCAGCCGGGCGCGCAGGAATTTCTGCGGGCTGCGACCCATTTGAAGCCCACCAGTCACGTGGTGGAGGGCCAATACAGGGCATGGCTTGCGCTGGGCCACACGCTCGAGAAGTCGAAGCCAGAAGAAGCTCTCGACGCCTACCAGCGTGCCGCTTCTCTTCAACCGAAAGAGACCGAACCGCACTTCGCGGCGGGAATGCTTCTCGAACGGGAGAATAAATTCGCCGACGCCGAACAGGAATACAAGCAGGCGCTTGCGCTGGATCCTGGGTCCTCGGATGCGGCCATCGCACTGGCGAACCTTTCCATGCGCGGCCGGCGGTTTCCCGAGGCGGAAAATTATCTCCGCAGGTTGCTTGCCGAACATCCTTACTCAGCCCCGGAGTCAGCGGCGGTCGAAATACAACTGGGGCGCGTGCTGGCTGCGGAAGGCAAGACCGACGAAGCGATCCTCATGATCGTGGCGGGAATCAAACTGGCTCCGGGAGACGAAGCGGCGCAGCGCGATCTCGCGGAGCTGTATGTAGCTGCTGGAAAGAACGATCTGGCGGAGTCCAGTTACCGTGCACTGGTTGCCGCTCATCCGAACGATGCGGAGCTGCATCGCAGCTTGGGGCAGGCGTTGCTGCGGCAGAAGAAATTCCCTGAAGCTCAGCAGGAGTTTCTGACCACAGTCAAACTTAAGCCTGATATGGGAGAGGCCTATGGCGATCTGGCTTTTGCAGCTGGCGAAACTCAGAACTATGCGCTAGTGATTCGGGCGCTGGATTACCGCGTTAAGATGCTGCCGGAGACTCCGATCACTTATTTCCTGCGAGCCTCGGCTTGCGATCATCTGCACGACTTCAAGACCGCGGCGGTCAATTATCGCCTCTTTCTCAACACGGCCAAGGGGAAGTATCCTGATTATGAATGGAAGGCGGAGCATCGGCTCATTGCCATCGAGCCGAAGAAATAAGCTTGGCGGAAGTAAATGGAATTGGGCATGGGAGATTTACGATCGTGGCGGGAGACGGCGACCCTGACGCTCCTGGTGATGGCTGGATTGAGCGCTCTCAGCTTCGCCAAGGAGTTGACGGTTGAAGCGTTGAAGGATCGCGTCGCGAGCGCTTCCATTCCGGAGCGTCCTGCCTTGTGCATCGAGATATCTGAGCGGCAGGTGGAAGCAGCCGGCCGATTCTACGTGGCCGACGAAATCGATAAAGCTCAGGCGGCACTCGTGGACGTGGTTGCATTCTCTGAATTAGCCCGCGACTATGCAATCCAGTCACACAAGCGCGAGAAGCAAAGCGAAATCGCTATCCGCAAGATGACCCGGAAACTGACGAACCTTAAGCATAGCGTCGCTCGTGAAGACCAAGAGCAGATTCAAGAAACCATCGACCGGCTGGAGCGGGTTCGCGACGATTTGCTGGCGGCCATGTTTCCGAATGGAGTTAAGAAATGAAAACTCTTTGGTTTCGAACGAGCTGCTTTTGCCTGCTATGGCTGATTGGCGCGGCGCCGGCATCCGCCCAGCACCGCCGGGATCCGTTCACCCAGCCGGAGATTGATCAGATCAGAGACACCAGTTGGGAACCTCAGTTGCGGCTCGCCCTCTATGTGAAGTTTGCGCGAGCACGGCTGGTGGGCATGGAACAGATGCGGACCGACCCTAAGACGAAGGACCGTGCGCAAAAAACGCATGACGACCTGGATGACTTTCTGCTGATCTACGACGAATTGAACGACAACATCGATACCTATATCGATCGCAAAAACGACATTCGCAAGCCGTTGAAGGTGATCATCGATGCCGATACGGAATTCCAGGCCAAACTTCGCGCGCTGAAGGATGCAGCCAACGCTCCGCCGGAAGAAGCAAAACAATACGAATTTATTCTGAGCAACGCGTTGGACACGGTAGATCGTTCAGCCGAAGATCACCGCAACCTTTTCGCAGATCAAGGAGAGGCTGCCAAGCATAAGAAGAAACCGGACGCGGGGCAATCGGGAAGCCGGTCGGAGTGAAGGGTTCGTGCGAATCCGGTCCGTGTGTTTTAGACTCCGTGCTAATCTGGGCTCACCGTGCGCGAGGGATTGCTCGACATCTTCCATGAAGAACACCGGCAGTTGCGTCCCACCGCTGCGCTGCCTGAGTTAAAGATTGAATTTTTTGCCTTCGCTAACGTTAATAATACGATTCGCTTGCGCGAGGGCAGGCTTCTGGTAAGGCTTTCCGATTTGCTGGAAGGTGCGCCGGATGCGGTGGTACGCGCCATCGCCCACATTCTGCTGGCCAAGATGTACCGCAAGCCGATTGATCGTGGACACGCGGTGCGCTATCGGAAATATATTGCGAGCCATGAGGTGGTAAGCAAGGCGCACCTGGTGCGGCAAATGCGGGGGCGCAAGCGGCTGCATTCTCCGCAGGGACATGTTTACGATCTCGATGCTGTGTTTGAGGATCTGAACCGGCGGTTTTTTCATGGGCTGCTGGGGCGTCCGAGGATGAGCTGGAGTCCGACGAAGACCAGGCGAATTCTTGGGCACTACGATCCGGCGCATAATGCGATTGTGATCAGCCGCATCTTCGACCATCCTTTAGTTCCCCGCTACGCCGTGGAATATATCGTTTACCACGAGATGCTTCACCTGAAGCATCCGGTGAGGCTGCGGGGGAGCCGGCGGTGCGTGCACTCGGCGGAGTTTCATGCGGAGGAGAAGTTGTTCCCGCAGTTGGGGCAGGCGGAGGCGTTTTTAAAGAGCTTGTGAGTGGAAGCGCCTTTTTACGTCAACGATCCATCTTCTCATACGCCGGCCTTGCATCGGTACCGACGATGCCTGACAATGCAAAGTCATGAACCGCCCTAGGGGTTAACTCTTACAGCTATCTTGATGGCCTTCTGCAATGCTATGTCGTGGGTCACTATTGATTACGCGAGACCCCATGTTCTGAAGCGGTTCGTGATTTTCGCCGTATTGCTCTTGTAGCCGCATTTTAGACCTTCTCACGTGGAATAGGCTCGTTCCTGTACTTATACCGACGCCAACCCACATACTGATGGCAGCAAGAGCTATTCTTGGCGCGGCTCTTTTGTACTATCTGAATACGCGTCCGGTTCTAGAGTTCTTCTACCCTGAGAATAGACAAACGCCCCAGAGATATGGTTGGGGAAGAATCGTGTACGGATTGTGGATAATCTTGAGCAGCTTCCAAAATCATTTTCCCGCTCCTGGCGCAAATCCGCCCGGAGTTTCACATGTTCTGCCCACCGCACCTACCATCGGGACGCTGGGAGCGGCTTTGGTTGGGTGTTTACTTATTGCTTGGGATACGCGTGCGGGGTTTGTGCCGTATTACCCTGCTCTCCACGAAAAGTGTTTATAGGCCATCCTGACGCGATTGTTTCTCGGGAATGCCATCAGCCATCTCATGCGACATCCTGATGTAAAATCGCACCTACGCCTGCGCCGCGAACTCCGTTTAATCCCATATTTCTCCGAGTGATGCAAATCACACCCGTTTGTGAGATCGCACATTGACGGCCCCGCGGGGGACGGCATATCCTTGAATTTGAAATTGAAATTCATTTTCAACATCATACGGACTATCTAAATGCTGCAAGCTTTTATTATCACGCTGCGCGAGGGGGTGGAGGCCGCCCTGATCGTGGGGATCACGCTGGCCTATCTCGCCAAAATTGGGCGCAATGACCTGCGCAAGGCCGTTTATGCCGCGCTGGGCGCCGCGTTCCTTGGAAGCATTGGCGTGGCAGTACTAATGTCGCGCCTGAATCTCAACGAAGATGCGTTTGAAGGCTGGGTCATGCTGGTTGCCGCCTTTTTCGTCATCACCATGGTTATTTTCATGATGAAGACCGGACGCAAGCTGAAAGGCCAAATTGAGGGCAAGGTTGGCTTGCTGGCTGGCAACGACGCCTGGATTGGCCTCTTCTTCTTTGTGTTCCTGATGGTGCTGCGGGAAGGGGCGGAGACGGTGCTGATCCTTTCCGCGGTGACGCTGAATTCCACGGAACTGATGAGCTTTCTGGGCACCCTGCTAGGTGTGCTGTGCGCCATCGCTTTCGGTGTGATGTTTGTAAAAGGCAGCGTGCGGATTAACCTGCAGAAGTTCTTCCGGGTCACGACGGCTATTCTTTTCCTGGTAGCGGCGCAGTTGGTGATCGCCGGGTTGCACGAACTCTCGGAGAGCGGCGTAATTCCTTCGTCCAAAACCGAGATGGCCATTATTGGGCCGATCGTGCGGAATGATCTTTTCTTCTTTGTCACAATCTTCGCTTTGGCTGCGCTGATGGTGTTGTTTGATGCCAAGCGGCGTGAGCCCGTGCTTGACTTTCCTTCGGCGGCCGAACGGCGCAAAGCTGTGTGGACGGCCCGCAAGGAACGCGTGTGGATGGCTTCAGTGTATGGCTTCTCGTTCGTCTTCATTGCTCTGGTGACGGCGGAGTTTATCTATACCAAGAGCGTGAGCGCGCTGTCGCCGGCGACGGAGGTTAGCTTCACGAATGGTCAGGTGAAGATTCCGCTGGCGCAGGTTTCCGACGGCGATTTGCACCGCTTCCAGGCGCAGGAGAATGGGACGTCGGTTCGCTTCTGGCTTTATCAGAAGCCAGACGGGAAGATTGCCACGGTTTTGGATGCTTGCGAAATCTGCGGCGCGGTCGGCTTCTACAAGTCTGGGAACGGAGTGGTTTGCAAGAACTGCGCTGCACCCATTAATCCGCAGTCAGTAGGGACGGCGGGTGGCTGCAATCCGATTCCGCTAAAGGCGACGCAGACCGCCGACTCCGTGATTATTCAGGAGGCGGACATCGCGGCGGGTAGCCACGTGTTCGAGAAACAGTAAGGGATGTTCGTCCGCCTCGTCTACGAATCCTTCCGGCGCCAGAAGCGGCGCAAATTACTGGCCGGCGCGGCCATTACCCTGGGCGTGACAGTCGCCACAGCGATGATTGCGGTCGCCACTGATATTGGCGACAAGATGAGTCGTGAGCTGCGCACGATTGGCGCCAACCTGCTGATCACTCCGCAAGAAGATACGCTGGACGTAGAAATTGGTGGCGTCAACCTGAAGCCGCCGAGCGATGGCGCTTTCCTGAATGAAGCCGACCTGCCCAAAATCAAGGGGACTTTCTGGCACAACAACATCACCGGATTTGCGCCGGTGCTGCCGGTGAATGCGACACTGCAGCGGGACGGCAAGACAGAAAATCTAACCCTGCTGGGCACGTACTTCGCGAAGGAAGTATCGTTTGGTAAAGAAGAGTTCACGACCGGCGTGCGATCGACTCACCCGTGGTGGAAGGTTTCCGGCGCGTGGCCCGATGACAGCTCGCGCGATGTTTTGCTGGGAGAGCGGCTGGCGGCGCGACTTTCAGCGAAGACCGGTGACGAGCTCGTGCTCTCCGGCCGACGGTTACGCGTAAGTGGAATCCTTTCCACTGGCAGTGCGGAAGATGATGAGGTGGTGGGGCCAATCGCGCTGGCGCAGGAGATTCTTGGCAGACCGGGCGCCGTTCGCCGGGTCTATGTGAGTGCGCTGACAAAGCCGGAAGACGCTCTGGGGCGGCGTGATCCAAAGAGCATGTCTGGGCCCGTGTATGACCGGTGGTACTGCTCGCCGTATCCGCAATCGATTGCTTACCAGTTGCAGGAGGCCATTCCTCACTCGCACGCAGAACAGATCCGGCAGGTCGCGCAGAACGAAGGAGCGGTGCTCACGCGCATCGAAGGCCTTATCTATCTAGTCACGCTAGCCGCGCTGTTTGCTTCGGCGCTGGCGGTTTCCGCCGCGATGGCTACCGCTATTTTCGAGCGGCGCGCGGAAGTGGGTCTGATGAAGGCTCTGGGGGCGGGGCGGATGGCGGTTGCGTCCATATTCTTTGCGGAAGCAACGCTGCTCGCCTTGATCGGCGGACTCGTGGGCTTTGTCGTGGGTGGAATGCTCGCTCATCAGATCGGCCACTCGATCTTCAATTCGGAGATTTCGATTCCGGCTGTGCTTTTGCCAGTGATTTTGGCGATCGCGGTGATCGTAACGTTTGCGGGAAGCGCCGCCGCCATTCGTAAAGCGGTTGGACTCGATCCTGTGTTTGCGCTGCGAGGTGAACTGTGAGCGGGAGCGTCTTTCATTCGTCGGGGCCGCATTCCGAGCAGGACGTTGCAGTCAGCCGCGCGAAATCTCCGCATACGTCCATGTTTGTCCGGATGCTCGTCCGGGCGGCGGTGCTTCGTCGCGGACGAGTCGCCTCCGCGTTGTTTGCCATGGTGGTGGCTGCAGCGGTGGCCACGGCTATGCTGAATCTCTATGTGGATGTGCAGGCCAAACTGCGGCGCGAGTTCCGCAACTACGGCGCGAACATCATCCTAATTGGAAAAGATGGCGTTTCCCTTCCCGCTAACGCTCTGGCACAGGCGGAAACTGTGCTCGCTGGCCGTGGGGTGTTGGCGCCTTTTGCGCTGGTGGTGGCGCGAACCGGCGATGGTCAACCGATTGTTGTGGCGGGAGCGGATTTCGATCGAGTTCGGCAACTCGACCGCTGGTGGTCGGTGAGCAACTGGCCTTGGGCTCCGCAGCAGGCGCTGGTTGGAGTGCGGGCGCTTTCCGTGGCCTCGCCGAGAAATCAGCCGTTCGATCTTGAGTTTCAGGGACACACCATTCGCCTTACGTCCGCGGGAACGGTGCAGACGGGAGCGGCCGAGGATAGTCGAATTTATCTTTCTTTGCCTGAGTTTGTTTCGTGGACTGGAGTTCAACCTTCCACCATCGAGGTCGCGGCCACGGGTTCGCCGGAAGAGATTGCGGCGATCATGGACCAGCTTGAGCAGGCGATCCCGACAGCCGATGTGCGCCCGGTGCGGCAAATTATGGAAGGCGAAGCCCGCGTCCTGGGCAAGACGCGCGCTACGCTGCTGGCGGCCGCTGCGCTCATTATTTTGACCGCAGCGTTGTGTGTGCTCTCCACGCTGATGGGATGGGTCTTCGACCGACGCCGCGACTTCGCCATTATGAAAGCGCTGGGGGCCTCCGACCGGCTGCTGAATGGCTTCTTCGCCGCGGAAGCGGCCGCTTTGGGAGCGACCGGCGCGATAATCGGATTTGTTCTCGGGATTGGCATTGCGGCGTGGATTGGGCGGGTTAACTTCCATGCTGCCGTGGTGCCACGTTTCACTGTTCTGCCTTTTGTTCTGGCTGGTAGCATGGTGGTAACGCTGATTTCGGCGATCCTGCCGATTTCGCTGCTGCGGCGGGTGGAGCCGGCGGTCATCCTGAGGGGAGAGTGAAATGATCGAGATCAAAGACGTAACCAAGCTCTACCCGGCGAAGGCTGCGGGAAACGAGAATGGGAACGGGAAAGAGAATCAGAACGGCGCCATTCACGCGCTCGACCATATTTCGCTGCATGTCGCGCAGGGCGAATGGCTGTCGATCATGGGGCCGTCTGGATCGGGCAAATCGACGCTGGTGAATTTGATTGGGTGCCTGGACCGGCTGACATCAGGCGAGATCTGGCTGGACGGGCAGAATGTTGCCGGGATCTCTGGCAGTGAGTTGAACCGGGTGAGGGCGGAGAAGATTGGATTTATTTTCCAGCAGTTTCATCTGATTCCGTTTCTTACGGCGGTAGAGAACGTCATGCTGGCGCAGTACTTCCACAGCATGACGGATGAAAGAGAGGCGATTGAAGCGCTGACTCGGGTCGGGTTGGGTGACCGGTCGCATCATCTGCCTTCACAGCTTTCTGGCGGCGAGCAGCAGCGGGTCTGCATTGCAAGGGCCTTGATCAATGATCCGAAGATTATTTTGGCCGACGAGCCCACAGGAAATCTTGACGCGGTGAACGAAGAGCTCGTTCTGCGGCTGCTGCGCGAGTTTCACCAGCAAGGGCGGACGATCGTGATGGTTACGCACGATCCTGTGGTTGCACGGCTCGCCGACCGGCGAATTGAGTTCCATCACGGCAAGATTGCTTCGCAGGAAGTTTTTGCGATGGCTGATGAAGAGCAGTTTGACGAGGTGCTGGAAGAGCTGTGGGTGCTGGCCGAGCACGGCGAGATTGCCGAGGTGGAGCGTATGGAGGTCCACGGCGCGCTGCCGGTCAGCCTTGCAATTGAGAAGATGATGCAGATGGGGCTAGTCGTTTCCGCGCCGCATCCGCCGCTGGCCCACGGGCACAAGCCTTTCGTGAATCCGTGTCACGATGCGCTCAAACCTGTGTCCGCATCCCTAGGCGATGGCACGCTGATCGTGGAACTCACGGCGCGGGGCCGAGAGCGGGCGGGCAGCATCATCCGCCGTCACCGACTGGCCGAGCGGCTGTTCACGGATAGCCTTGCGATGGACAGCGAATCCGAAATTGAGCAACAGGCCTGCAAGTTCGAGCACATTCTCTCACCGGAAGCGACTGACAAGATTTGCACGTTCCTCGGACATCCGCGGACTTGCCCGCATGGAGCACCGATCCCGCCGGGATTGTGCTGCGGCAGAAGTTCTGAATTTGCCGGAGCCACGATTGCGAGTAGCACTGCGCATAAGCAGGCCTAGCTGCATCTGCGGAACAAGCCTGGTCATCGGCTCCGGTCGCTTCGCGCTGTTATGATCAAAGTGCGATTCCTCTGACTATGACGGCGCGCAGACCCACCATTGGCGTATTCGACTCCGGCTTTGGGGGCCTGACTGTCCTTAAAGCGTTACTTGAAGTCATTCCTGGCGCCGACTACATTTACTTTGGCGATACGGCGCGGCTTCCCTACGGCTCCAAATCCGTCGAAACGGTCGCCCGCTACGCTGTGGAGGCTGCCCACTACCTGGAGGATCAGGGGGCGGGGGTACTCGTGATCGCGTGCAATACGGCGACGGCGCTGGCGCTCGATCGCATCACCGCGGCGGCTCACGTTCCCGTCGTGGGGGTCGTGGAGCCGGGCGCCGAGGCTGCGGCTTCGGTCAGCAAGAATAAGAAAGTCGTTGTCATCGGAACTGAAGCCACTGTCAGCAGCCACGCCTATCGGAAAGCGCTTGAGGGCCGCGGCTTGGATGCGAGGGAGAAGGCTTGTCCGCTGCTGGTGCCTCTAGTCGAAGAGGGATGGGTCGATCACCCTGTCACCGAAGAGGTTGCTCATATTTACCTGGGGGAGGCCTTTGGAGACGGCTTCCACGACGCGGACGCCTTGGTTCTCGGCTGCACTCACTATCCGCTGCTCAAGCCGCTGCTGCATCGCGTGGCGCCCCCGCATGTAAGGATTGTGGACTCTGCCGAATCTACCGCTCGCGTGGTCGCTACCCGATTGCAAAAGCTCTTGCCACCCACACCGGCAGCCCAGGTGGAACGGCGGTCGCTGCCGCGACTGAAGTTCTTTGCCACCGATTCGGTGGAGAAATTCCGGCGTTTGGGCGAGCGTTTTCTGGGACACTCTATCGAAGACGTGCGGCATGTGGACCTGAAGGAATAGGGCCACAGGAAGACTGGCATTGAGCGCAAGGTTCGGATAGCGCCCGCCGGGCTCTCACAATTACTGTGTCCAAGCAGTCCTTCAATCACTCAAATCAGGAAGCTAGACAGAATGCATCCGCTCGACAATGTTATCTGGCATGCGCTGACCACGCGGCAGGTGGAGTTTGCCGAATCGTTCGATCAGGCCCGCAGGTTTATGCCGGAGGTTAGTCCTCTCGCGGGTTTCCGAGAGGCCTCGCCGGAAGGTTATGAATCACTCGGTGCACTGCTGGCAGCGCAGGGAACGATCGCACTATTCCTGGATTCCCCATATCAGGATCGGGTTCGATGGACCCACGTCGCAAGTGCTCCCCTGTTGCAGATGGTTTGGGAAAACGGCGATGCCTCGCACAGTTCGCAAATTGCGTTAGAGCCGGAACTCGTCGAACTCACTGCCGTGCACTCGCCGGAGATGATCGAGCTGACGGCACTCACCAAGCCTGGACCGTTCAACGAACGTACTCACGAACTGGGAAAATACCTGGGGATTTATCGCGAGGGAAAACTTGTAGCCATGGCTGGCGAGCGGCTGAAAGTTCCCGGCTATACGGAAGTGAGCGCGGTCTGCACGCATCCAGAGGATACAGGGCATGGCTATGCTCGAGTCCTGATGGCAGAGGTGATGCAGCGCATCCGGGAGCGCAGGGAAATTCCGTTCTTACATGTTAGGGAAGACAACGCGCGCGCGATCAAGCTGTACGAGAGGCTCGGATTCCGGAAGCGCGTGCTGGTGCACCTGGCTGTGATCAGGAAAGAATAGGGTTAACTGAGAACCAAGAACCAACCGTCTCAGTACAGGTGGAAGTCGACTTCGACTGCCATTTCGACCTTGACGGGATGGCCATCTTTCAGTCCTGGTTCGAAGCGCCAGGTGCGGACGGTCTCGAGAGCTTTTTCGTCCAATCCCATGCCGAGCGAGTTCACCACTCTGAGATTGATGGGGCGACCGTCGGTATCAACCACGATCATCAGCGTACACGTGCCTTGATACTTGGCTTTACGAGCTTCTTCAGAGAACTCCGGCTCGGGAGAATAAATGGGGCGCGGCGGAGTTACTCCGCGACCGGGACGAAAAACACCACCCCCAATGCCGCCGCCCTCGCCGGGTCCCACACCTGGGCCTGAGCCTGACCCGACACCACCCCCGTTGCCAGAACCGATGCCGCTGCCGTAGCCGGTGCCATTCGACGGGATAATGGCTGAGGATTTGGGGTCGCCAAGGTTTGGCAAGTTGTTCATGGCCACCTTGATGTCCGGGGGGACGACGACCGTCGGCTCAACCGCCAGCTTGGGGTTGAAATTTCGTATGACCGCTGTCGGTGGCGTGATCTGCTGCATGGAAAACTTCGGCAAACGACCCTTGGAGGCTTGCAGCACGTCGCGGTCGCCACCGCCGCCTCCGCCGCCGGCTTGCGTCTTCGCGGGCTTCAGCGAGTAATCACCGGGATCGATCAACTGGGTGGTGCTCTGCTGTTTGGCCTCGACCTTGGTCACGATGCGCCGTCCCATGATGGTGCCGCCTATGATCAGTGCGATGACGACAACGTGAGCGGCCGTGGAACCGAGGGCCCCGTTCTTCTTGTAGTTGTAGAAGCCCCAGATATCTTTGACCGGGATGGGCTTCGATTCCAATTTCAGGGGCGGAAGCTTCTTGGGAAAAAAGAACTCGTCCAAGCCGCGAAACAGAGATTTCCACAGCGGCTCGAAGGTGTCGGGAGCCAGCAGGAGGTGAAGTTCAGGCTCTTTGCTGGGCGTCGGATTGACTTCTACTGATGACATGTTCCCCGATTCGGCGTTCTAGGATCGGACAGGAAATGGATAAACCCCAGCCCGACGCCATGCTTAAGACAGATGAGCGGTCTTTCCAACAAGTTGCCTCTTATGCGTCGCTAATTTCGTGAATTGCTTTGATCGTAACTGTGGCTACTGGATCACCCGTCCATCTTGGCTGTTTATAAAATTGTACCTCTTCTGGTCTCCGTTTACGAAGTGTATTTCGAGTGCTTGTGGTGCACGTCGCCTCTTGGTATCGCGCTGGTAAATAGTTGTTCCCGATCCTTAGCCCACTTTCGCCCACATGGACGTTCGCAGCACGGCTCCCTATAATAAACAGATTCAATCATTTGGGAGAAGCCAACCGAGTGCCGCTCGAACTGAAAGAGACTCTCAATCTGCCCAAAACCGCCTTCCCGATGAAGGCTAACCTGCCTCAGAATGAGCCCAAAATGCTGGCGCGCTGGGAGCAGGCGAGAATCTACGAGCGCATCCGGGAAGCCCGCAAGGGTTCACCCACTTACATTCTGCACGATGGGCCGCCCTACACGAGCGGACCTATCCATATGGGTACAGCGCTGAATAAGTGCCTGAAGGATTTCATCGTCAAGTCAAAGACCATGGCGGGCTTTGATGCGCCCTACGTGCCGGGGTGGGATTGTCATGGTCTCCCAATTGAGATCAAAGTCGATAAGGAACTGGGCGGTAAGAAACTGCAGATGCGTCCCATGGACGTGCGGGGAGAGTGCCGGAAGTATGCCCAGAAATTCCTTGACCTGCAGCGGCAGCAATTCAAGCGCATTGGCGTGTTCGGGCGCTTTGACCGCCCGTATGCCACCATGAATCCGCAGTATGAGTCGGTGGTGCTCTCGACGTTTTTTTCGTTTTACGAGAATGGATTCGTCTACAAAGGCCTACGTGCGGTTTATTGGTGCATGCACGATGAGACCGCTCTGGCCGAGGCGGAAGTCGAGTACGAGAATCACACCAGTTCCACTGTGTGGGTGAAGTACGGATTGCTCGACGATCCAGCAAAGATCGATGCGGCTCTGGCGGGAAAGAAGGTTTCAACGATCATCTGGACTACTACGCCGTGGACTTTGCCTGCGTCCATGGCGGTGGCTTTCCATCCGCATGAAGAATATGTTGCTTTAGAATCCGGCGGCGAAGTTTACATTGTGGCAGCGAAGCTGGCGAAGGATGTCGCCGAGAAGTGCAACATCCCGGATCCGCGCGAGCTTGCCTATTTCCCCGGAAGCAAGATGGAGCGACTGAACTTTCAGCATCCATTTCTGGATCGCAAAATCCTCGGCGTGCTCGCCGACTACGTCACCATGGATACGGGAACCGGCGTGGTCCATACGGCGCCTTCTCACGGCGCGGAGGACTTTGTTACTGGCGTAAAGTACGGGCTCGACGCCACCAGCAACGTGGACGAAAAAGGGATCCTGCGCAATGGGCTAGCAGAATACAACGGTAAGCGCGTATGGGAGGCGAATCAGCCGATCATCGATCTGCTCAAGAGCCGCGGCGCTCTGCTACATACGGAAAAGACCGAGCATTCCTACCCGCACTGCTGGCGCTGCCATAATCCGGTCATTTTTCGCGCCACCGAGCAGTGGTTCATCTCGATGGAAACGCCGATGCCGGGTGGAAAATCGAAGGATGACACGTTGCGCAGCCGAACACTGGAAGAGATCAAGCATGTGAAATGGGATCCGGCCTGGGGCGAAGAGCGGCTCTCGAACATGATCGCTACGCGTCCGGACTGGTGCATTTCACGGCAGCGGGTGTGGGGCGTTCCCATCGCGGTGTTTCTTTGCGAGAGCTGCCGCAAGCCGCTCAATGATCAGGCTGTCAATCGCAAGGTGGTTGAGTTGTTCGCCCGGGCTGGCGCTGACGCTTGGTTTACTTCCGAGTCCGACACGATTCTTCCCGCGGCTACGAAGTGTCCGCACTGTGGAAGCACCAGATTCGAAAAGGAAACCGACATCTTTGACGTGTGGCTGGAATCCGGGGCCAGCTATCTCGCGTTGATCGCCGATGAACCGACATATCCCTGGCCGTCCGACCTCTATCTGGAAGGCGGGGACCAATACCGTGGCTGGTTTCAGTCGTCACTTCTGTGCGCGATGGGCACGCACGGGACGCCCCCGTACAAAGGCGTAGTCACGCCGGGATGGACGCTCGATGACAAAGGTCAGGCCATGTCGAAGTCTCGGGGCAACGACGTGGATCCGGTGGATATCTCGGATCGGCTCGGTGCGGAAGCGGTGAGGCTTTGGGTCGCGTCGGTTGATTTCCGGGAAGACGTGGTTGGATCCGAACAGCTGATGCTGCGCATCGCGGAAAACTATCGCAAGATTCGAAACACGTTTCGTTACATCCTGGGGAATCTTGGAGACTTCGATCCGCAGACTGACGCTGTTCCCTTCGAGAACATGGAAGCTCTTGACCAGTACATGCTGTGCCAGACGCTGGCTTTCGCCTCCGATGTGAAAGACTCGTACGCCGAGTTCGCGTTCCACAAGATTTATCACCGCTTAAATCATTTCTGCATCGTCGACCTGAGTGCGTTCTACTTTGATGTGCTCAAAGACCGCCTTTACATCTCCGCGCCAAAGTCGCAAGCCCGGCGCAGCGCGCAGGCCGCGATTTGGCACATCGGCGAAGCGTTGGTGCGATTGCTCGCCCCTATCATGAGCTTCACCTCGGAAGAGGTCTGGAGCTATTTGCCGAAGGCTGTGGGACGCGACGAAAGCGTGCATCTCGCCTTGTTTCCTTCGGCAGCGGACATTCTGGGCGATCCGAGCCATGCCACCAAGCGCTGCGAAGAGAAGGCTGGCGAAGATTGGACTACCCTTCGTTCCGTGCGCGACGAGGTTCTGAAGGCGCTTGAAGAAGCTCGAAACAACAAACTGATCGGCACCGGCCTTGAAGCTCAAATCAACGTTGCTGCCTCCAACCCGGTCTATTCGGTGTTGTCTCGTCACGTCGACCAACTGCGCTATCTGTTCATTGTTTCTGCGGTAACGCTTAGCCAGGCTTCCGGCAATGGCACAGGAGGCGTGCACGTTGAAGTGAAGAAAGCGGACGGGCTAAAGTGCGAGCGTTGTTGGAATTACTCAATCCATGTGGGCGAGGATAAGAGGTATCCGACGGTGTGCGAGCGCTGCAGTGCCGTTCTGAAAGAAATCGGAGAATCCCGCTAGTCGGCTTTTCTGAACGGCGGGCTAAGATTGCTTGTCAGGACCGCATACCTGTCCGGATCACACTGCCTGCGAATTGGCGAGAAGCTGAGTAAACGTTGTAACCCTCATGTTGGTTCCGTGCATCATTAGGAGGGCTGTATAATTTGCCCGGATCGAGCGACCTGTGAATTGGCGAAAGCTGCGAACCTTCTTGCTCACCGTGCTGGTTCTGTGCCTCATACCAGCCACGCGCTACTACCAGATTGATGCTCCGCTGTTGCATTTCTTGAAAGGCTCGCGCGATGTTGATCCACTGTCGCTGCACTTGGCGGGAGAGTTCGTAGAGAACAATCTTGGCACCGAGCAAGGTGCCGATGGCTCGGTGACGGTGCGCATGATCGCACAGCAATATTTGTTTGTTCCACACTGCATTCTGGTTCCCGCCGGAGTTCCGGTTCATCTTCGCATTACCAGCGCTGACGTTGTCCACGCCCTTGCTTTCAATGGCACGGACTACAACGTAAAGGTGCTGCCGGGCACGATCAGCGAGGCTCAACTTCAGTTTTCCAGTCCGGGCGAATTCAAGACGGTGTGCCGCGAGTTTTGTGGAGCGGGACATTACGCCATGCGATCCGAGTTGAAAGTTGTGCCGCGAGACCAGTTCCCTGTTTTACGGTCGGGAGAGAGGGGGAACTGTGCGGCGCAATAGCGGACGCTCCTCAGTCTGGAATTTCCTGCGAGTCACTGCTGTTGTTTTTGCGGCGAGTTCACTTCTCCTTGTGGCAAGTGACAACGCACCGGAGCGGGTGCCATCCTACGTGTCATGGTCGCAGGAGACGTTGGCCGCGGCCTCGGCTGGGGATGCCTTTCGCGGAATGCTTCTCGCCAAGCGTTGCGATCACTGCCATGGCTCGGAGGGTTTTAGCGCCACGGGTTCAACTCCCAACCTCGCCGACATGGACGAGCTGGCGATCTGGAAAGAGCTCGAAGATTTTCGAAGTCACAAACGAATATCGCGAGCCATGGAACCCATTGCGGAATCGCTTTCGTCGCGGGACGTGGCTGATGTCGTCGCTTATTACTCGAAGCTGCCCGTGTATACCGACCCACAGGACAACCGCAATTTTCCTGGATCGCGCCCCGGTCCAGGTCATGCGGCGATCGCATCGCATCTGGTTGCGTTTGGAGACGGTGAGCGTGGCATTCCGCCTTGCCAAAGCTGCCATGGTCCGGTTGCCTATCGTCCGGGGGTGCCGTCCCTCATGACGCAAAACTCTGAGTATGTTCTGAGCCAGCTCGAAGCATTCGCGAATCGGAGTCGTGCCAACGACATCAACATGCCGATGCGTACGATCTCGACGCTACTCACTGAAGATGAAAGGCATGCGCTTGCGGAGTATTACGGTTCGGGCCTCGGGCTTCAGCCGGGAAGCTCTAGATAATACGATAATACGTGCGGGAAGTTTTAGCGCAATTCCTCCATCGCCGCATCGAGCGCTGCCTTGCCCGGGCGTGTCATCGATTCCGGCAGCGTGGCCAGGGGCTGATCGACTACATTCAGCATATCGAGGAAGCTGGGAGCTTTGGTGTTCACGTAGAAAATTCCAGTCAGAACTTCGCCTTTGTCGTGCGCCTCATTCAGGCGCGTCATGGCTGCGATCCTGTCGGTCGGATCGTAATCTTCTTCCAGCTTGCGCAGTTGCAGGTGGGAACCATCGTGCATGGTGACGCTGACGGTGGTGCCGGGATCGTATTCCACATCGATTTCCTCGAAGTGAGGCACGAAGCTCATCTCCTGCAAGGCCTCGTCGTGATCCTTCACGTATTTGTAGGATTTGGTCGAGCCTTCGTGATCGTTGAAGGTCACGCAGGGCGAGACCACATCGAGCATCACCGTGCCATGGTGAGCAATGGCGGCTTTCAACATGGTGCTCAACTGGCGCTTGTCGCCGGAGAACGAGCGGCCGACGAACGTTGCACCCAGTTCGATGGCCAAGCCGCAGGTATCAATTGGAGGAAGATCGTTGATCACGCCAGACTTCAGCTTAGAGCCGAGATCGGCAGTCGCCGAGAACTGGCCTTTGGTGAGGCCGTACACGCCGTTGTCTTCGATGATGTAAATCATGGGAAGGTTGCGGCGCATGAGGTGAACGAACTGGCCGATGCCGATCGAAGCGGTGTCGCCATCGCCGCTAACGCCCAGCGCAATCAGATCGCGATTGGCGAGCATGGCGCCGGTTGCTACCGACGGCATCCGTCCGTGGACGGAGTTGAAGCTGTGGGAGCGGTTCATGAAATAAGCGGGACTTTTGGAGGAGCATCCAATCCCGCTCAGCTTCGCGACGCGCTCGGGCTGCACGCCCATGTCATACATGGCCTCGATGATGCGTTCGGAAATGGCGTTGTGGCCGCAGCCGGCGCACAGCGTAGTCTTGCCGCCCTTGTAGTCCAGAACACTCAGGCCGATACGGTTGGTTTTCGGTTCTGCGGCAGGCGTGGTCGCCATTTACTTGCCCTCCATCGTGCTTAGTTCGTCGGTGACGGAGCGCGCATCAAGCGGCAGTCCGTCGAGATGGCTGATGCTGCGCAGGCGCGTAGTCAGCTCCGGTTTCAGGTCCAGTTTGAGCAGGCTCAGCATTTGCGCGTCGCGGTTCTGCTCGACGACATAGACGCGATCGTGCTGCTCAATGAATTCGTGCACTTCGCGGGTAAAGGGATAGGCCCGCAGGCGCAGATAGTCGGTTTCGATGGCGTACTCGCTGCGCAACTGGTCGCGGCTTTCGGTTACGCCCCAGTGGGAAGTTCCATAGGCGATGATTCCAATCTTCGCGTTTGTGCCCTTGAGGATTTCTGGCCGGGGCACGAAAGAGCGAGAGGTCTCGAATTTGCGGTTGAGCCGCTCCATGTTGTTCTCGTAATCGTCGGGCCGCTCGCTGTAGTTGGACTTGTCGTTATGACCGCTGCCGCGCGTGAAGTAGGCGGCCGCGGGATGGTCGGTTCCCGGCAGAGTGCGATATCCCACGCCGTCGCCATCCAAATCTTTGTAGCGGGCAAAGCCGCCCAACTTTGTGAGATCCTCTTTGTCCAGCACCTTGCCGCGCTTGATTGGCGTCGTCGGATATTCGAAGGGATCGGACATCCAGTTGTTCATGCCGAGATCCAGATCGGACATGACGAACACTAGCGTCTGGAATTGTTCAGCCAGATTGAAAGCCTCGGAAGCCATGCTGAAGCACTCGGCGACCGAGCATGGAATCAGCATGATGTGCTTGGTATCACCGTGAGAAAGAAAGGCCGTCGAAAGAATGTCGCCTTGAGAAGTGCGCGTAGGCAACCCGGTCGATGGGCCAACGCGCTGAATGTCCCAGATCACGCCTGGGATTTCTGCGTAATAGGCCAAGCCAGAAAATTCCGACATCAATGAAATGCCCGGACCCGCGGTCGCGGTCATGCTGCGCGCACCGGCCCATCCGGCGCCGATCACCATGCCGATCGCGGCTAATTCATCTTCTGCCTGGACGATGGCAAAGGTCGCCTTGCCATCGGGCCCGATGCGGTAGTCCTTCATGTACTCGATCATCGTCTCCACCAGAGAGGAGGAAGGCGTGATCGGATACCACGTGACTACCGTACATCCGGCAAACACGCTGCCGAGCGCCGCGGCGGAGTTGCCGTCGATGATGATCTTGCCCGCGGTCTTGTCCATACGCTCGATGCAGAACACTCCGCGTTTCTGTAGGCTGGCTTTCGCGTAATCGAATCCCGCCTGGGCCGCGGCCAGATTCAAGTTGGCGGCTTTCACCTTTTTCGCAAACTGCTTGCGGATGGCTTTCTCGACTTCACCCATCTCGATTTCGAGCAGTTGTGCGACCACGCCCACGTACACCATGTTCTTGACGAGCTTGCGCAGCTTCGCCTCGGGGCATACCGTGGCTACTATTTTGTCGTAGGGAACGGAATAGAAAATCAGATCGTCGCGGAGTTTGTTCAGCGCCAGTGGTTCGTCGTAAAGAACGGAAGCGTCCGGAGCCAATGACATCACATCGTCCTGCGCAGTTTCGGCATTCATGGCAACCAGGAAATCAATTTCCTTCTTGCGGCCAATGTAACCGTCTTTATTGGCGCGAATGGTATACCAGGTCGGCAGACCGGCGATGTTCGAGGGAAACAGATTCTTGCCTGAAATCGGCACGCCCATCTGGAAGATTGCACGCAATAAAACCGTATTTGAACTCTGCGAGCCTGAGCCATTCACGGTAGCGACCTGAATGCTCATGTCATTAACAATGCGCTTGCGCCCCAATTGCCCGCCTGCTCCCTGGGGCACGACATCCGTAGTGGCCATCCCGACACCTTCCTTATCGATAGGGGGCGGAATGATCCGCCCGAATTCTAACTTGAAGGAAACAAATAATTATACGGCGACGGCGCTCCCGGGGCACGCCTAATCGCCGGTCTGCAGCCTGGAGGAACCCGCTTGGAAACCAGAAAGAAAAGATTGCTCCGGACTCAAGACTCGGCTTTGAAAAACTGGGCAATGTTGCGGAACTTATTATATCGTGACACGATCAAGTCAGAAGGGGGAATTTTCTTGAGTTCGGAGAAGTGTTTCTGCAGGCTGACGTCGAGCAGGTTGGCAGCGGCTTCATGATCCCGGTGAGCACCGCCTTCGGGTTCAGGAACGATATCGTCGATGCAGCCCAATTCGCTGAGATCGGTAGCCGTGATGCGCATGGCTTCGGCGGCCAACTCTTTCTTCGTAGCATCTCGCCACATGATGGCGGCGCAGCCCTCGGGAGAGATCACCGAGTAGATTGAGTTCTCCATCATCAGGACGCGGTCGGCCACGGCGATAGCCAACGCTCCGCCGCTGCCGCCAACTCCGATCACGGTCGCGATGATAGGAACTTCCAGGCTCGCCATCTGGCGCAGGTTGTGTGCGATGGCCTCGGCTTGTCCCCGTTCTTCGGCATGAATTCCCGGGTAGGCGCCGTCAGTATCCACCAGGGTAAAAATTGGCCTGTGGAATTTCTCCGCGATCTGCATCACGCGGAGCGCTTTACGGTAACCCTCTGGATGCGGCGTACCGAAGTTGCGGTACACACGCTGCTTCATGTCCCGGCCCTTTTGAGTGCCGACGACCAGGATTTCATCGCCGTGAAAGCGAGCCATGCCACAGACAATTGCCGCATCGTCGCCGAAGGTGCGGTCGCCGTGAATTTCGCTCCAGTCGGTGAACAAGCGCTCGATATAGTCGAGAGTCTGCGGACGCTGCGGATGCCGGGCCAGTTCCGTTTTTTGCCAGGCTGTCTGCGACGCCTTCATCTCTTCCCTCAGGCTACGGACGCGTTCTTGAAGCTGTGCCAACTGGCGGTGAGTTTCGTCGCTCTGTCCCGCGCTGGCTTCGATTACCGCAACCTGACGCTCGATCTGATCCAATTCCTGCTGCGCTTTATCGTTTGCTTCCATGTTTTTCAGCTGATGACCCGGACACTACCGCGCCCGCACAATTGTTCGACCCTCGCGATGAAGTTGCGATCTGGGAGGACATTATAACCTTCCGCTTCCATGACCACCATGAAATCGCCGGCGCGTTCCACATCGAATAATACTCGCGCCTCGCCTTTGCGCTCCTGAAATAACACGTGAAGGTCGTCCACCGTGGACTCAGCCGCGGTTTCGAGCGGGACGCGAATGCGAAGGGCGCGCGGCAAGGGAATCTTGGCTTCCTCCAGCGGCATAATTTCCGCGGCAGTTATTTTAGGATTTGCTCCCTCTTCAATTCTTACTCCCGCCCTCACCAGCACTGGGACTTCGAGCTTCACTTTGTCGCCTAGCCGTTTGTAGGCTTCGGGGAAGACAATCATATCGATCGAGCCTGACATGTCCTCGAGCGTGGATTGGGCGTAGAAATCTCCGCGCTTCGACTTGAGAACGCGTACGTTGCCGATGATGCCAGCCGTGGCAATGGTCTCATCCTTACCAGTGGATTTTGTCATCGCGCCGATTTCTACGATGCTCAGAGCCTGCAAGTCTTGCAGCTTGCCTTTGTATTTCTCCAGGGGATGGCCGCTGATGAAAAATCCCAAGATCTCTTTCTCGGACGCAAGGCGCGCCTGCTCATCCCAGTCGGGGATGTTGGGAAGTTTGTCGTTGTGCGCCTCGGACTCTTCCTGCTGGAAGACTCCGAACAAGCCGTGTTGACCTGACTCCGCGTCTCGCTGGACTTTCTGGGCGCGATCCATGGCGCGGTCGAGCACGGCCATCAACTGCGCGCGGCGACCTAGAGAATCCATTGCACCGCTTTTGATTAATGATTCCAGTACGCGCTTGTTGAGCAGACGAAGATCGACGTTTTCGCAGAATTCGTAAGTCGATTTGAAGCGGCCGAGTTTTTTCCGTGCTGCGACTATCGATTCAATCGCATTGCCCCCGACGTTCTTCACGGCGGCCAGGCCGAAGCGAATGGCTTCTCCATGGGGCGTGAAGTTTGCGTCTGAGACGTTTATATCCGGCGCTTCGACAGAAATACCCATCTCGCGGCATTCGTTGATGTACTTCACGACGTCATCGGTGCTGCCGGTGACAGAAGTCAGCAGAGCCGCCATGAATTCGACGGGATAATGCGTCTTCAAATACGCGGTGTGATAGGCCAGCAACGCGTACGCAGCGGAGTGCGACTTGTTGAAGCCGTATCCGGCGAACTGCGCCATGAGGTCGAATATTTTTTCGATCTTCTTCGGCGGGAATTTGCGCTGGGCAGCGCCTTCCACGAACCGCTCGCGCTGCTGCGCCATCTCCTCGGCTTTTTTCTTGCCCATGGCGCGCCGCAGCAGATCGGCTTCGCCCAGGGAATAGCCGGCCAGGCGGTTGGCGATCTGCATCACCTGCTCCTGATACACGATGACGCCCAGCGTCTCCTGGAGGATCTCTTTCAGCTCTGGGAGTTCGTACTCGACTTTCTTGCGGCCGTGCTTGCGGTCGACGAAATCGTCGATCATTCCACCCTGGATCGGACCGGGGCGATAGAGCGCATTCAGGGCCGTCAGATCCTCGATCGAATTCGGTTGGTACTTGCGCAACACATCCCGCATGCCGTGCGATTCAAACTGGAAGACGCCAGAGGTTAAACCTTTGTGAAAGACTTTTTCATAAGTTTCCACATCGTCCAAGGGAACCGTTTCGAGAGCGATGGGGGTTCCGCGCGTCTGTAGGATGAGTCTCAGCGCGTCGGTAAGAATCGTCAGCGTGGTCAGGCCGAGAAAATCCATCTTCAGCAGGCCCATCTTTTCGATGGCCACCATGTCGAAGGCGGTAACGATTTCATCGTTCTTCGTCTTGTGCAGCGGAACCAGTTCTGTAAGAGGTCTCGGGGAAATTACTACGCCCGCGGCATGAACGCCGGAGTTGCGCACCATGCCTTCCAGCTTTTTCGCCGTCTCCATCAACTCGCGAATCTGTCCATCTTTTTCCATCGCCTCACGCAGTTGCGGGGAATCTTCGATGGCCTGATCGAGGGTGATGTTGAGCTGTGTGGGGACCATCTTGGCGATGCGATCGACATCGGCGTAAGGGATGTCCATGGCACGGCCGACATCCTTGATGGCGGCCTTGGCGGCCATGGTGCCGAAGGTGATGATCTGCGCGACATTGTCGCGGCCGTATTTCTGCGTCACGTAGTTGATCACTTCGCCGCGGCGATTCATGCAGAAATCGATATCGATATCGGGCATGGACACGCGCTCGGGATTCAGGAAGCGCTCGAACAGCAACTCGTGCTGCAGAGGATCAATATCGGTGATGCCGAGCGCGTAGGAAACCAGCGACCCGGCCGCCGATCCGCGACCCGGCCCTACTGGAATCTCATGCTCTTTGGCATAGCGGATGAAGTCCCAGACGATCAGGAAATATCCGGGGAACTTCATCTGCTGGATAATCGCGAGTTCGCGCTCGAGACGCTGTTCGTAATCCAAGATCGAGTGCTTGAGTTTGCCTTGGTCGTACAGCGGTCGAAGCGCTGCCAAGCGACGCGCGAAGCCTTCGCGGGAAACGTGCTCAAAATAGCTGTCGATGGTGTAGCCCGGGGGAACGTCGAATTGCGGGAACGGCGTGGCTACTTTTTCCAGGCGCAGGCTGCAGCGCTCAGCGATGTCTAGCGTGCGCGTCAAAACCTCGGGCGAGTCTTTGAAGACGCGATACATTTCGTCGTGGTTCTTGACGAAGAACTGCGTGCCGTCGAACTTCATCCGCGCTGTATCATGAATTGACTTGCCGGTCTGGATGCACAGCATGACGTCCTGTGCGTGAGCATCGTCCTCGCACAGGTAGTGGCTATCGTTGGTCGCGACCAGCGGCAATCCGAGATCTTTCTCCAACTGGAACAGGCCAGGACGAATCTTGTGTTCCATGGCTAAGCCCTGATCCTGAATCTCGAGATAGAAATTGTCCTTGCCGAAAATGTCGCGGTAGGTTCCGGCTGCGGCGAGCGCGGTATCATATTTCCCTTCCGTCAACCGCTCTGCGACTTCACCTTTAAGACATCCTGAAAGACCGATCAGTCCGCGGGAATGCTCGGCCAGAAAACTCTTGCTCACTCTGGGCTTGTAGTAAAAGCCGTGCAGAGAGGCCTCCGACGTAATCTTCACCAGATTGCGGTAACCCTCTTCGTTCTGAGCCAGCACCAGCAGATGGTTGTACGTGTCGCCCTCGGGCGGCGTGCGCTCGATGTTGTGATCGTCTTTCTTACAGATGTAGAGTTCGCAGCCGATGATGGGCTTGACGCCATACTTATTCGCGGTAGTGACGAATTCGACGGCTCCGAAAATATTTCCGTGGTCGGTCATGGCCACGGCGGGCATGCCGAGCTTCTGCACGCGGTCGCAGAGCCGCTCAATGTTGCAAGCGCCATCGAGCAGGGAGTAATCGGTATGCAAGTGCAGATGAACGAATTGGGACATAGGGCTCAATGTGATTTTACGTTGGCGTCATTCTAACGGGAAACACGCTCGTGTAAGCGGAGAGTTATCCACAGAGCAGATATCTGGCAAGGACTTAGTTTAAGAATCTATTGACCTTCATTTGCGCCGGGCACGCGGAAGTCCACGCCGCGATCTTCGTTTGCCTTAGTTGTGGCGGGAAGATCGAGGTCAGAAAGTGGAATCTTTTCGGTATGCTGCGGCGCAAAGTTCCACAGCGTCTGGCCCACGATGGCGTAATTCTCCACTTCCTGCTTGCGCTGATCGCGGAACACCAGCACGGTTGCTGGAGCGGCTACCGTGCGCTCGGCTTCGCGCGGCAGCGGAGGCGCCGACCGCGCATACACATCATGATCACCTTGCCGGGGCATCTGTTGTTCATCGAGGCTCTGCGCGTTCATCTCGTTCGCCAGGCCGATTTGGTTCTGCTGGTCCTGGTCATAAGAGGAATCAGAACCCCACCACCAGTAGGGATCGATTCCGCCGCCAAGGTACGGATACCCGTAACCCCAGCCGCAGCCGTATCCGTAGCAATTATTTCGCAGACCGTAGGCGCGGAGTCGCAGACCGGGAGAGTGATTGAAGTTTCGGGAGGTCAAGCCGCGGGCAGATGATGGTGTAGCAAAAGATCGTCCTCGCGCGTACGAACGCGGGGCGAAGCTTGAACCTGCGCGCGCGCCAGCAAAAGCGTGTCCGCCGGCCGCATAACCGCCAAAACTACCGTGTGCGGAAAATCCGCCGTGCCCTCCAGCTGATGCGTGGCCGCCGCCGCGCTGCGCTTCGAGCTGCCCAGACGCCGTCAAAACCAGGAAAACCGCAATGGCTGCCAGGCGCCCCATAGGCTTATTATATGCCTGATTCAGGCTGCGGGATTCAGGAATTGCACGCTTGCGAAATCTAGTGCTTCTTGGCCTTCTTCGAGGGCGATTTCTTCTTCGCTGCCTTCTTGGCCGTGGCCTTCTTTGGCGGATGTTTCGCAGAGGCCAACTTGCGCGCGGGTTTGGCAGGCTTCCCTGCGGCTTTGGCCGGCTTTGCCTTTGGCTTCCCACTTGGTTCGGGTTTCGCCTTGGCAATCACCGCGATAACTGGCGCGGCAGCGGCTGCCGCCGCTTTCTTCCCTTTACCCTTCACTGGCTTGCCGGTTGCCTCGGCAACCGGGGTAGGCGCCGTAGCGGCCGCTTTGGGTCCACGTCCGCGCCTGGGTAGCGGAGGTGGAGGCGGTGGCGGAGGCGCGAATGGTTTGAGGAACTTCAAAGTCTCTGTCCGCGAACGCAACTTTCCGTCGAGCAACAGCATGAATACATCACGCGCAATCTTGGGATAGTCCGGCAACTGTGGCGTAATCAGGAGTTCCGTCATCTCCGGCAGCGGAATGCGCTTCTGCACGTCGCGCCACTTGGTGAAGAAGTTCTTGATTTTCTGCGCCACGGCCTGCTGCCGCGCGGTCACGGCGAGAAACAGAATCATCTCGGGACGCGCCGAAGAAAGCAGATTCCACGTCCGCGAAGGGATTGCCGCTTCCTTCCCCATCAATCGTTTCGCTAAGTCTTTAGCGTGATCCTCAATGTCCCGCCACGCCTCGACTAAATCCTTACGGGGAATCTGGCGCCGCAGATCAGAGACATCTTTATCCGACAGGTGCGCCGTCAGGAAATGCATCACCGCTGCCGAGGGATCGACTGTGTAGCCAAGGTCAACAATCTGCTGCCGCGTCTTCATCAACTGGCTAAGCCCGGTTGTATCCACCTTGGCTGTAGTCCAGTGCGGCTGCAGGACTTTTAGAAACTCTTCTTTCTCGAGAGCGCGCACCACGCTTAGCGGATCGTCTTCATGCGCCAATTGAGCAATCTCGTGTCCTATCGCGCTGCGAGAGATGTGCTCAATATATTTGTTCTCCTTGGCCGAGTCGTAACGCTGCTGGGTGCGTTCCTCGAGCGGCCAGTGGAAACGAGCGCTGAACCGTGTCGCCCGGATCAACCGCGAGGGATCCTCCACGAAGGAATAGTTGTGCAGGACCCGCAGGACCTTGGCCTCAATGTCGGCGACGCCGTTGAACGGATCGAGCAGCAGCCCGCGCGAGCCTTCATTCAGCGACAGCGCCATGGCGTTTACGGTGAAATCGCGGCGGCGTAGATCTTCCTGAATGCTGGCGGGAGCCACGACCGGTGGCTTACCAACCTTTTCATAGTGTTCGGAGCGGGCCATGCCCACTTCGGCCCGTACGTTGCCCGGCAACACCAGAAATAGAGTGCGGACATCTTCTTCATGGCCGGCGATTTGTGCGCCCGCGCGTTCGAAATCCTTCTGAAGTTTTAAAGGATTGCCCTGGACGGTGAAATCGAGGTCGCGGATGGTGAAGCCGCTGATGATGTCGCGGATCGCACCACCGGTAAGGTAGAGTGTGATTCCCGCCGCACGGGCTACGTCTTGCACGAGGTTGACGCCTTTAAGCTGATCCGGCGTCAACCGGATTTCCATGGTGTAAATGTAATCAGCCATTCGTATTCAAGCAATCCAGGTCAAACGGCCACCGAGTCGGCTTTCCTGCGCCCTTGAGCCAGCTTGGATTGATGTTTCCACAGGATTTCCACAGGACGAATCGGCCCAACCCCGGCAAATCCACTCCCGACCCAACACAAGCCATTCAATACAAGAGACTTATACAGACTTGAGTCACACCGAGGCAACTTAAAGGAATAACACAACGTTTACGATTTGGCTACTGCCAACGTGGATTCCCGTGATTTGCTGCGAAATAGTGCGAGAATGACGCTTGGCTTTCGGGCTTCAGCAATCGGGCTTCGGCTAACCCGGAATTGTTTTTTAGGGGGTGCCAGAGGACGCGGAACTTGGCGGGACGTTTCTTGCCGCAGCCCTTAGTCCGATAGCCGACGGCCGACCCATGCCCTCGACCCACAAAAAAGTGATCGTCCGTAAGATGGACCGGGATTCGGTCTCCGGATATGTCTCGCCTGCGCAATTTGTCAATGATGGCAAACTTGAATTGCTGAATACCGCCGGCAACGTGGTCGCGATGGACCTGCACGAGATCAAGGGAGTCTACTTCGTGCGCGAGTTTGGCGACTCCGAGTCGCTCACGCGCAAGACCTTCACTTCCCGTCCCCGCTCCGAAGGCTTGTGGGTGCGTCTACGCTTCAAGGACAACGAAATCCTCGAAGGACTCATGCCGGCCGACCTCACTCAGACTACACCAGAAGGTTTTCTCATCAGTCCGCCGGACCAGCGCTCGAACACGCAGCGCATCTTCGTTCCACGTACCGCGCTGGAGTCGCTGACGGTGCTCGCAGTCATAGGAGCCACGCGTCGTCCGCGCCGTGGCGCTGCCGGAGATCAGCGCCAAGTGCCCATGTTCGAGGAGTAAAGGGCGTCTCCCACCGCCTAAGGCTCAGGACGATCTAATCCCGCTTGCTAGTCCTTGCTACGCGAATGTCCCGAAAGGCGGCCGCTGAAGCGGGGTGAGGACGCGGAAATGCAGTTGCAATCCGGAGAAAGTTGGGATAAAAAGGCTGGTCCCGCTCGAAAAGAAAGCTGTCGCGTGGCGAGATGGATTGGGCCACTTCCTTCCTCCTACCCCCGTCCGTTCTCCGCGGGCGTAGCTATGTCTCAAGGTGCAGAAGTCATGAGAGCTTTCTGCCGTCTCTCCGCGCGTGTGGTATTCGCCATAATTCCGGTATTTCTGGCAACTAACCTTCCATTGGCATTGTTCGCGCAGGAGGCGAGCGTGGCGCCACGTCCGCTGATCACGCAACCTGTCGATGAAGCACAGGTCACGGTGCTGAAAGGAAATACGCATCGTTTGGCGCGGCCGGAGTTCGACTTGGGAAGTGCGCCCGCCACGCTACCCATGCAGCGGATGCTCTTGGTGTTGAAGCGGAGCCCGGAGCAGGAATCCGCGCTGAGGAAACTCCTCGACGATCAGCAGGATAAAGCCTCGCCGAACTATCACAAGTGGCTGACGCCTGAGCAATTCGGCCAGCAGTTCGGCCCAACCCACAGCGACATGCAAACGATCACTGCGTGGTTGCAGTCTCATGGATTTCCGGTTGGCACGACCAAAGGGCGTACTGTGCTTGAGTTTTCGGGGTCGGCCAGCCAGGTGAAAGAGGCGTTTCATACCGCCATTCACAAGTACGTGGTGAACGGAGAACAGCACTGGGCGAATTCCAGTGATCCGTCGATCCCGACGGCGTTGACGCCGGCAGTGGCGGGTGTGCTGACGCTGCATAATTTCGTAAAGAAGCCGCAACTGCATATTTTTCAACACCGCGTCATTCACTGGCGGACCGTTTGGCAGCTTCGTCTACCTGCGTGCGGACGTGGCTGGAGCGTCCGGTCATGGTAGGCCAACCGGAACAGTCACATTCACTGACACTTTCGGAGCGATTCCCGGCGGCAATCAGTTCGCCTTGAACGGCGGGGATCAACTGAACAACGGGAGCAACACGGCCACTCCGAACGGTATTAGCACCTTTGACGCCGGAACACATACGATCTCTGCCAGCTACAGCGGCGATGCCAGCTTTAACGGTACGGCTGTCGCCGGCAGTAGCAGTTCCCCTCCGATCACATTCACGATTCAGCCTGGCTTTTTTGCGGCCGTGAACTCCAGACAGGTGACGATCACGGCCCGGGGGTCATCGGGCTCGACCGCGGTGAGCGTATCTTCGTCTACTGGATTCAGCGGCACGATTAGTCTCGCCTGCTCCGGACTTCCCGCAGGTGCGACTTGCGTATTTAGCCCCTCGTCGATCAAGGCCACTGGTACACTCAGCACCACGAGTTCCACAATCACTGTGACTATGACCGCCGCGGCTGCCGCGAGCATGCTAGGGGCGCCGCGACACATTCTTCCTGCTCACTGGGTGCCGGAGCTCGGTTTGCTCGTCTCTGTAGCTCTGATAGGCGGGCCGAGGCGGCGACGCACACGAGTAATGTCTTGGTGGCTGATGCTCTTGCTCGTCGTTGTAATACCTGGGTGCGGCGGCGGAAGCTCGAACTCAACTCCTCCTGCTCCGCCACCGGTAGTCAGCACTCCGACCGGGAGCTATAACGTGGTCGTCACAGCAACCAGCGGCTCGGCGACTTCCAGCACGGGTTTCGCGGTCGTGCAATAGCGATTGCGAGATTGCCATGCGGATGCTGCCTGATGAGGACGATTGAACGAGACAGATCGCCCTCTGGTGTACGATTTACTCGCGGCATACTCCATTGACCATGAAACTTGCAGAGATTGCGTCTGCCCTCGACGCGCGGCTCGAGAACGGTTTGCCTGATACCGAGATTACCGGGCTCAACGGCATTGAGCAGGCGGGGCCGGGCGAACTGACGTTCGTCTCTAATCCTAAGTACGGAGCGGCGGCGCGCTCGACGAAAGCTTCCGCTGTGATTGTGGCCGAGGACTTTCCTGCGGTTCCAACGGCGATGCTGCGGGCCAAAGATCCTTATCTCGCCTTCGCCCGCGCGCTTGAGCTCTTTCATCAACCGCTGCGCTATGCGCCGGGAGTGCACCCGACGGCGGCGGTGCATTCCTCGGCGAAGATCGGACGTGATGCGCACCTCGGACCTTACGTGGTGGTCGACGAGAATGTCGAGATCGGCGACAACGCGGTGCTGCTCGCGCATGTGGTCATCTATCGCGGAGTGAAGATTGGAAAAAAATTTGTTGCGCACGCGCATGCTGTGGTGCGAGAAAATTGCCGCATCGGCAACAACGTTCTGTTGCAGAACGGCGTCGTGATCGGGTCGGACGGCTTTGGCTTCGCCAAGGCTCACGATGCACGCTGGCACAAGATTCCGCAGCCGGCTCCAGTCGTGATCGACGATGACGTGGAGATTCAGGCGAATTCTTGCATCGATCGGGCCAGCGTTGGAGAAACGCGCATCCGGCGCGGAGTCAAGATTGATAACCTGGTTCAGGTCGGCCACGGGTCGCAGGTCGGCGAAGATGCGTTGCTCTGTTCCCAGGTGGGTCTTGCGGGTTCGACGGAAATTGGCAATCGCGTGATTCTGACGGGACAGGTTGGAGTGGTTGGGCATTGTAAAGTTGGCGATGATGCCATCGTTACGCCGCAGAGTGGCGTGGCTAGTGATATTCCGGCTGGCGCGCTGGTCAGCGGCGCTCCTGCCGTCGATCACAAGTTGTGGCTGAAGTATTCTGCGCTGCTGTCAAGGCTGCCGGAGATGGCGCGAGCGCTGCGGGCAAAAAGTCGGAAGGAATAGCGGTACTTGCTGACTGGTTATATCCGATGACATCGCCCTATTATTTTTCGTGAGACGATGTGAGCTTCGCGGCGGTTGCGGCTTCCCGGCACTCCTCCGGAAGTCCGCTATCGATCGCCGACCGCACTTTCTCCATCAAACATTCCCGGCTGCCGAAATCCTGGGGCTCAATTGGGGGATGAAAATTCACCGTGACCACGCCCGGCTTGATTGCGAACCTTCCCTTCGGCATCACATAACGCGTGCCGGTGATGGTTACAGGGACTACGGGTACTCCACATTCCATCGCGAGATAGAAAGGTCCCTTCTTGAACGGGAGGAGCTTGCCGTCGAAGGAGCGCTTACCTTCCACGTAGATCGTCATGTTGAGGCCCTGCTGCACGACCTGCTTGGCAGCCTGCACGGACTCAATGCCGGCGTCACGATTGCCGCGGTCGACGGGCACGAATGATCCCATTCGCATTGCCCGGCCCAGAATCGGATAGCTGAGCAATTCCTTCTTAACCATTACCGAAGTGCGCTTCGGAATCAGCGGGGTGATAATCGGAGGATCCAGATTCGAAACATGGTTCGACATGAAGATATAAGTGCGCGCCGGGTCCAGTTTGTCGAGTCCGACGGTTTTTACGCGGACCCCGGTAAAGCGTACGCCATTCCACGCGCCAATCATAAACATGCGATACAGCAGGCGAATGTCGCCCGTGATAAACGTCCAGGGGAATCCAATCAGCGCCGCCACGGGCGCGGCGAGTCCCCAGAAGACGAGCATCGTGATGGTGCGGATCATGAGTCGATGTGCCTCGGCGCGAACGTGCTGTTAGTGTGGGGATGGCGCGGGCAGAGTCTGCGCCTCGCCCTTCAACCACGCAGTCCGGCGCGCGCGCTGTTCCACGCTAATGTTTTCGAAATCTTTGAGTTCGTAGGTGATCTCTTCGCGACCGCCCACTTTCCATTTTAATTCGCGCTCCGCACCTCCTCGGTTGCGCACTCGGACCGTGATCGTGTCTCCCGCAGCGAGCCCAGTCACCTCCTCTGAAGATTCCTGTCCCGCTATCTTGCCGTTGATTTCGAGAATTGTGTCTCCTGCTCGCAGGCCGGCTCGCTCGGCCTCGCCGCCCGCAGTCACGGATTCCACTATCATGGGACCATCGAAATTTCGCGAGGCCACAAAGCCGGCATCCGCCGCCGTATTTTTTCCCTCTACCAAATGCAATCCCACGCCCCGGAAGAAATCGTTCCAGGGAATTTCCTCGGTACCCGCGACGTACTTAGCGAAGAACCAGCCTAAGTCCGCATGGCTTACCGCTTCCGCAGCTTCGCGGACGCCGTCGGAATCGGGGAAAAACCGTCCCTTCTTCGCGTAGTTTTGATTCATCCACTGAAAGACTTCGCGAAGAGAAGCCTGTCCGTGGCTGGCTTCGCGCATAGTCAAATCCAACATGATCCCAAGCAGTTCGCCTTTGTTGTAATACGAGATGCTGCGCTCCGGCCGGCGGTAATAGGCGTTGCCCTCCAGCCATGCATCAAGGCTTGAGTCTTCAGCCGACTGCGTCAGGTGCGCCGAACGCCGCTCGAGTTCTGCGATCCCTGACGATAACTGCCTTTCGAATTGGCTCTCATCAAGCAGGCCGCTGCGCAACTGGATGATGTCCGCGGCCGTGCTGGTGCAACCTTCGCTGAACCAGAGCGCGCGTGTGTAATTTTCTTTTGTGTAATCCACCGGCTCGAGCGTTTGAGGACGAATGCGCTTTACATTCCACAGGTGAAAAAACTCATGCGTCGTCACAGAAGCCAGCACTTCTGGAGAGCGCGATAGCACATCTGCATTCACATCAATTGCGGTTGAGTACGAATGCTCCATGCCTCCACCCGCTGGCCCCCGCGGAAAATGATAGAGAAACATATAGATATCGAAAGGACGGTCGGCCATCCAACTTGTCGCCGCTGCGACGATTTTGTGCAGCATGGCGTCGATTTTTTCCACATCGTAATCGCTGGGTTCGGCATCAACCACCACACGATAATGTCCGCCGTCCTGGTCGAAATCTGATTCTTGAAACCTTCCCATCTCGACTGGCGAATCGACAAGCCGGTCATAATTCTCGGCGCTGAATCCGCCGTTCGGCGAGGGCGTCAGTGACGTGGCAACGTGCCATCCCTCAGGGAGCTGCGTGAAACGCACCACCATCGGCTCGCTTCGAGCGGCCACGGGATACAGCAGAATCTGCGCCAGATTGAAGAAGGCATGATGAGGGGTGAGTTGTGCGCCGAATGGGCCGAAGGAATCGACGTAGATCTCATACTCGACAACCGCACCACCTTCTGCGCCGGAGATCTGCCACCGGCTTTTGTCCAGTGCGTGCACGGTGAGCGGTCGTCCACCGCGATCTTTCGCGCGCACCCAGTTCAGGTATTGCGCGAAGTCACGTACCTGATACAGCGCATTCCATACAGGAAGCTGCAACTCCCGCTGCGATGATCCTTCCGGTAGCTGGATTTGTACTTCCACCAGATGCTGCTCGGGGTGGACGAGAGAGATTGTGTAGTCGGTTACGGCATATGAGGGCGCCAGAGCCGTCGCCAGGATCAGCGCGAGGCGAAGAAGGTACCGCTCCGCGCCCCGCCTCGAATCGGAATTGATCATCGTCTTCCTGCCGCATTCGCCGAATTACTGGTGGCGCCTTCTCCCGCCAGTGCTTTCAATCGCGCCGGCAATTTTTCATAGATTCCGCCGAATCCGCCGTTGGAAAGAATCGCGACCACGTCGCCGCTACGCATCTCCGGGGCTATCTTCGCGACGATTTCATCTGCATTGGTGATCAACCGAGCATGCCTACCATGTTTCCGAATGTCCGCCGCTAGTTCGGGCAACTCCAATCGTTCGTTTTCCGGTATCGCCTCCGAACGGAAGACGGCCGCGACGACCACTTCGTCGGCGACGGCTAAGCTATGCGCAAGATTACTCTGCAGCACGCGCCGCCGCAGCGTGTTCGACCGCGGCTCCAAAATCGCCCATAGTCGCGCACCCGCATAACGCGCTCGTAATGCTTTCAGCGTTCCCGCAATCGCCGTGGGATGATGCGCGAAATCATCGATGATAGTAATACCGTTCACCTGCGCCTTCACTTCCAGCCGCCGCTTCACGCTCTTGAATGTTTTCAGCGCCGCCGCAATCTCGTTTTTCGAGATGCCGTAGGCCACAGCCATTGCCGCGGCAGCCGTTGCGTTCCACACGTTGTATTCGCCGGCCAGCGGGAATTCAAAATCCGCCCACGGGCGATCTTCGTGCAACACCGTCCAAAACGTTTTCTCCGCCTCCAATTTCAGATTCGTGATTTTCCAATTCGCGCTCGCACCCGACCCATAGCGCTCCACCGGGCTAAACGACTTGCTCAGGCAGCGTTCCAGGCTGGGGCTCTCGGCCGTTTCGCCCGCCTTTCCATCGAAAGCGATAATCCGGCCCCGCCGCGGGATTAGATTCACCAAGCGCTTGAACGCAGTTTCGACGGCGTCGAGATCTTTGTAGATATCTGCATGATCAAACTCCACCGACGTCAGAATCACGGCATCTGGGAAGTAGTGCAAGAATTTCGGTCCCTTGTCGAAGAACGCCGTGTCGTATTCGTCTCCTTCTAGGATGAAATGCTTTCCCTGTCCCACATGAAAGCTGGAGCCAAAGTTTTCGGCGATGCCACCAATCAGAAACGACGGCTGCATTCCTGCTGTATGAAAGATCCACGCCAGCATGGAGGTAGTCGTCGTTTTCCCATGCGTGCCCGCCACTACCAGAACTTCCTTGCCGCGCAAGAATTCGTCATGCAGTAATTGTGGCAGCGAACAAAATGGGATGCGCCGGTCGAGGATATGCTCCAATTCAACATTGCCCCGCGAAATCGCGTTGCCTACAACCACCAAATCGGGCACAGGCTCCAGATTCCGCGCGTCAAACGGCTGAGCCACCTGAATTCCGAGTTCGGCGAGAAAATCGGACATCGGTGGATACGCTGCAGCGTCCGATCCGGTAACGTGAAATCCACGCTGCTTCAGCATTCCTGCCAGCGACGCCATCGCCGTCCCGCAGATACCGATCAGATGAATGTGCTTGTTTTTGTTCATGCTTTTCTGCGCACCTAACTTTTCTCCGCTGCCACCGCTGCTTCCAGAAGCTTTAAGCGTACCTGTCCATTGCGCACTGTCAATCCCGCCCGCACGCCGATCGGGAGCGTCATATTCCCTGCCGTCACATGTCCTGACCGCACTCCGTAGGCAACTGGAACTCCCAACTTCCCCACGATACGCAATACGACTTCTTCCAGCGTGTAACCCTGATTTCCGGGTTGCAAGCAATCTCGCATCTCGCCGAAGACAATGCCGCGCACACCTTTAAACTTTCCCGCCAGTTTCAGCTGCATCAGCATGCGGTCGATCTGGTAAGGCTTCGCCGCCACATCCTCGAGAAAAAGGATTGAACCCGCCGTCTTGATCTCGTAGCGAGTGCCGAGCGAAGCTGCCAGAATCGAGAGGCACCCGCCGTAAAGAATACCTTCAGCTGCACCCTCCACCAATCCACTCACGCCGGAACCAGCTCCCAGATTGAGTTCCCAAGGGGCTGAACCTGTAAGTGCTGCGTGCCAGGAAGCGACGTCGACGCCATCGTCATGCGCCCAATCTTTCGCTATCATCGGCCCGTGGAAGGTCACCAATCCAGTCGCATCGGAGAAGTGAGTGAGCAGCGTCGTTAGATCGCTATAGCCGACAAAAATCTTCGGATGCGCCTTGATCTTTTCCAGGTCCAAGACTTCCAGCAAATAGTTGGCGCCGTAGCCGCCGCGCGCGCAAACAATGGCTTTCACATCTTCGCGAACAAACATTGCTTCAAGTTCGCGCGCCCGGCGTTCCACCGATCCCGCGAAGTAGAGATCTTGATCAAGGATCGAGTCCAAATAAATTGGCCGGTAGCCCGCTCGCCGCAGAGCCTCGCATCCCGCCTCCAGATCGCCGCACTTTACATTGCTGGCTGGCGCCACGATGCCGACCGTATCTCCCGGCAGGAGGGCGGGCGGTTTTACTAACGGAGTTCTCGAGGAAGACATGCAGTCAGCAGCCTGTATCGAACCAAAACGTCCGCTACTCAGGAGAAACGAATCCGTGCGTTTTCTCTACAACGTCAGCAGATCAGTTCAGAAAGAATTCGCCGCGGCAGACCAATCGCGCCGTTCCACGAAGAAACATCTCGTTTCGTTCCTGGCGCACCGTCTGCGTACCTCCGGGAGCGTGCACGCGAACCGAAGATTCCGTTTTGCCCTCCGCCATTGCCGCCACAGCAGATGCGCACGATCCCGTTCCCGAGGATTGCGTCTCTCCCACTCCGCGCTCGAAAAAGCGTACTGTCACGTCGTGCTTTCCATCGACCACAACCATCTCAACATTCACGCCCTGTTTGAACTCCGGACTGCGCTGAATTTCTGCAGCCCTCACCTGCCAGTTCTTGGCAACCTCCGGCACAAACACTACATAATGCGGATTCCCCATCGAAACTGGAATTCCGCGCACTTCCTCGGTGGCAAGCTTCACTGTCAGTTCCGCTCCCACCTCGGCCTCGCCCATCTCAATCTCAAACTCATACTCGGATTCGCTCCGCCCGGTAAGCGTGCAAGTCTTCAACCCTGCGCCGGTTTGGATTGTAATTCTCTCTTTCTGTTGCGATGCACAAATGTATGCCGCCACGCACCTCGTACCGTTCCCGGAAATCTCTGCCGCGGAACCGTCGGCATTGATCAGGCGAATCTCCAAATCTGCCGATGGATGCGGAGACATCCACTCCACTCCATCTGCCCCTACGCCCTCATGCCGATTGCAGATTCGACGTGTCAACGCTGCAATGTCCGCAGGCGCCAGATCGCCTTCGAGGATCATAGAATCGATCAGCAGGAAATCATTGCCACACGCGCTTGCTTTCACAAACGGAATCACCACGGGCGACGAGTTCACTCCAATTCCACCGGGCCCAGTGACGTCGCACTCCCCAGGACAGAAGAGGCCTGCAGTTCGCGCAGCAACTCTTTCTGGTCACGATTGCACCCGGATACATCAAACTGCAAGCGGACATGCTGGCCTGTATTGCCACTCAGAACATTTTGCATCATGCGATGTCGACCCTCCAGAATACGGTTGACCTCCTGCGTGATCTCTTCCACGCTACCGCCCGTCACTTCGTAGCTGGTTAACAGCGTCTTCAGGTTAAACGTCAGTTCCAGGTGACCCAGGGAAAACAGCGCGGCCAGAACCAAGCCCGTGGCAAAAATTGCCGTAAGGTAAAGGCCCCCGCCCGTGGCCATTCCGACCGACGCCACCACGAACAAAGTTGATGCCGTGGTCAGGCCGGTCGTCAGCCCGCGGGTATGGATAATCGATCCCGCGCCGATGAACCCTATGCCGGGAATAATCTGCGCTGAAATTCGGGTGTGGTCGCCGAGGTATTTCACCGCCAGTGCATCCGAAAGAATTGTGAACAGCGCTGCGCCAAAACAGATGAACATATTCGTGCGCAGTCCCGCCGGCCGGTGCCTCAATTCCCGCTCAAGGCCGATGACACCGCCCAGTACCGCCGCCAGCACCAGCCTCGCCAAGGAAGTGGCGACAATGCCGCTCGCCATCTCTCGGTATAGCAAGTCGACAATGCGTTGCCAGTTCATGGATGTGACTCTCTGTCCGGGAAAGGTTTGCGATGGCCGGATTTTATCACCGGAGCCCACCGCTCCTGGCGAGTGTAGCGTTAACCTGCGTGATTACCGGGTGCTGCCTTGAGCCTGCCCCTGCAGTCGTCCTTGAAAGATCGCTGCCGGCGGCTGTCCAGTTGTGTGGATCTCGACCAATGTCGCCAGATGACTGTCTCGTGCGGCCGTCCACACTGGATCGCCCTGGAAGGCGATCACGTAGTCCGCATACGCAACTGGATCGGCCAGCGCACGCTCCCACAACCCCTCGGGATCGAGCGGGCGCTTCCATACCCGATGATTGCCTTCGTTGATAGTCCGCCGCAACGGAATCCCAACCTGCTCCAGCGCGCCAACGTGCTCGCCCAGAAACATCAGCAGTGTGGAATTCGGCGGCAGTTTCTTGATCCACTCCCCGATTTGCCGGTCGAGCGCCACGCGCCCTTTCATGTTGAGATCAGCTTCGCGATAGCAGATCGGATGGGCACGCCAGATCGCGGCATAACTCGACACCGCTAGCAGCAAGATTCCTAATATCGTGGCAGCACCCGCCCAGCGGCGCCACGAAGCCTGGAAGCGCGGAAGCTTCGTTGCAGATTGAACTAGAAAAGAGACTCCCATCGGCACGAGCACCGCAAAAGCAGGGAGCAGCTGCAGTCCGTAACGCAAGTTGTATTGTGAAAACGGCCACCACGTCGGCACAAAAATCGGCACGCTCCCATACGCCACAGACAGTGCGTAGAAAGGCAGTGGAGTCCATAGCAGCAACGTGACTCGCCCGCGTCCGCTAGACCACGCCACGAAACTACCCAGCAGAGCCAATACCAGCCATAACCGTCCTTGCCAGCTCGACTCAGCCAAATTCAGTTCGGCCGCTTTTAGGAAATACGACCCTGCCGCCAACAGATTCCCCTTCGCCGGATTTACCGTCGCGGTCTTGTGCTCGATCGCTTTCGCCGAATAGGGGCCATTCGCAAACTCCAGCGGATTACGATAGACCGCTGCGTTGTACGCCAGCCAAAGAACAGGACCTGCAGCGGCGATCAAAATAAACTTGGTCAAGACAATCGGCGATCGGCCCGAGGATCCGGGTGCCTCGTCTTCGCGCACTTTGCGAGAGAGGGAGCCGGCGGCCACGACTGCGATGCCCATTACGACCGCCAGAAACCATCCGTCATAGCGCGTCAAACACGCCGCCGCCAAACACAGCCCGCACTTCGTAAGCGCCTTTGGATTTCCCCGCGTAAATTCTGCGAAGTGGGCTACGGTCCAGATCAAGAAAGCCAGATATAGCGACTCGCCCATCGAGGTCGCCTGCATGTAAATCAAATTCGGATTCGCGACATACAAAATCGCTGCCGCCCATGCACCCATCTGCGCCGCATAGTCTCCTTCGCCGTCGCGGCCCAGTGACGTGCGCACCAAGCGGAATATTCCCAGCACACCGAACACAAACGCTGCCATCGACGGAATCGAGCCACCCGAGCCGCTTTGCCACATTTGCTTCGATACGATGAAGGGCAGGATCAGCAGGTGCGGCAGCGGCAGCCACACGGTTCCTAATTGCAGTAGTCCAGGAGTTCTCGAATCGAACACGCGGCGCGCAATGTTGATGTGAGCCACGGCGTCGCCGTAGAGCAGCACATCTCCACCCCGATAGTAGAAGAGAAACGAAAATACCGAGATGAAGATCGCCAGCCACATCAGCCGCACGATCTCGACTTCGGAATGCGCCTTTGGCGGCGAAGATTGCGGCTTCATTCGAGGTGGGTGAGTTCGCGGAAAATCTGAAAGCGAGCGTCGATTTCCTCGCGAGTCAGTGATTGCAACCGCTCCGTGCCAAAACTCTCTACGGCGAAAGATCCCATCACTCCCCCGTAGAAGAGTGCCCGCTTCAGCACTTCGCGATTCAACTCTGGTTGGGACGCCACGTAGCCCATGAATCCGCCGGCAAACGAATCGCCGGCCCCCGTGGGATCCTTCACCTCATCGAGCGGCAGCGTTGGAGCACGAAATGGATGGCGCCCAATCCCAAAGGCCCCCTCGCGAAAGAAAATCGTCGCGCCATATTCGCCGTGCTTGATCACCAGCGCTTGCGGCCCCATGGCCAGCACCTTCTGTGCGGCCCGCGGCAGGTTCTTTTCCTCCGCCAGCATCTTTGTCTCGGTATCGTTGATCAGCAATACATTGACCAACTTCAATGTCTCTGCCAGCTCCTTGCGCGCACCCTGAATCCAGTAATTCATGGTGTCGCATCCGGTAAGCCGCACGGCGTTCATCTTTCGCCGAACGTTGGCCTGCAACGTGGGTTGAATGTTCGCCAAGAAAAGAAACTCCGTATCCTCGTACTCTTTCGGAATCCGAGGATGGAATTGTTCAAAGACATTCAGATCAGTGAAATTCGTCTTGGCCTCGTTGAGGTTCTCGGCATACGACCCGCCCCAGCGAAAAGTCTTGCCTGCGGCGCGTTCGATGCCGCGAGTATCGACGCCACGCTTCTTCAGGACGTTTTCATGCTCCGTGGCAAAGTCCTCGCCTACCACCGCGACCATGCGCACCTGGGTGAAGTAGCTGGCGGCCAGCGAAAAATAAGTCGCCGCCCCGCCGAGAATGCCCTTCACGCTGCCAGAAGGGGACGTGATGTCATCAAATGCGACTGATCCCACCACGACAATACTCATTCGCGAATCCTGACTTCCATTTTCGCTAAGATCACAGTTGCTACTTCCCTTTCAAATATTTCCCCAGGATCAGCTTCAACTTCTTCCGCGTCGCTGCCGGAATTATCTTTTGATCCGTCAAAATCGCGTGAGCTAATGCTGACCCGCACTTGCACAACCGCTCTTGCGGCATCGCCGCTACCGTTTCGCGCACAACTTTGGTCGCATTCTCCCCATTCTTTACCAGCACCGCGACGATCTGATCTACCGTCACCGAATCGTGATGTGGATGCCAGCAATCGTAATCCGTCACCATCGCCACCGTGACGTAGCAAATCTCAGCTTCGCGCGCCAGCTTCGCCTCCTGCAGGTTGGTCATGCCAATTACATCCATGCCCAGTCCGCGATACACATTTGATTCGGCCTTGGTAGAAAACTGAGGCCCTTCCATGCACAAGTAAGTTCCACCATGTCTGCCAGTCACACCGACTCTTTCACACGCCGCCTCGACCACGGCCGCGAGTTGCCCGCATACCGGATCGGCAAAACCGATGTGCGCCACCACTCCACCGCCGAAAAAAGTATCCACGCGGTGCCGCGTGCGATCGAAGAACTGGTCAGGGATCACAAAATCCAGCGGCTTGTGCTCTTCCTTCAGTGATCCCACGGCGGAAATCGAAACGATCCTCTCGACTCCCAACTGCTTGAACCCGTGAATATTCGCACGGAAATTCAGTTCGCTCGGAAGAATACGGTGCCCGCGCCCGTGCCGCGCTAAGAAAGCAACCTTGCGCCCTTCCAGCAAGCCGCAAACGTAGCCGTCGGAAGGCGCGCCGAACGGCGTCTTCACCCGCACTTCCTCCACTCTGCCGAGCCCCGGCATCGAATACAGACCGCTCCCGCCGATAATTCCAATTTCCGCTTGTGGCACCTAACCTCCAAAAGTCCGCGCCGACAGAATTCTTCCGCGCGCGCAAGCCAAACCCGTGATTATACAAGACCTGCTGCGTGCCTCTGGGTCCTCGGTGGTTAAGGTTTTTTCATGCGCGACTTATTTGCCGTGTGAGGGCTAAACCCGCGTCTCTGTCTGCCGACCCATTACCCGTTACAATCTCGCTATGCGATTGTCAACCGCTCTCATCGCGCTAGTCTTCCTGGCAGTCTCAGCTGTAGCTCAAGACGCAGGCAAGCCACAGCCGGAGCCTAAATCCGTCACCGTTCCCGTTACGCTCGACCACAACCGCGTCGTCATTGACGTCTACCTCCCCTTATCCGATGGGTCGACCAAGCGCGTCCGCGGCTGGGTCGACACCGGCGACCCAGAACTGCAAATGTCGCAGCGTATGGCCAAACTGATGGGCCTTGCCATCACGTGTGACGCGAACACCTGCTCCGCCCCATCACCTCGCGAGATCATGATCGGAGCCATGAAAATCTCTCTCGCTGCACTGAAGGAAGTAAGAATTCCTCTCAAGCCAGGGAGCGCTGCTTCCGTCATGGTCCCCGGTATGAGCGCCGAGATCAAAATCCCATCGTCCGTCCTGCGCAACTATGATGTACTCATCAACTTCCCTGACCGCGAGTTCAGCATCGGCTTGCCCGGCAGCCTCAATTTCAAGGGAGTGAAGAGCAAGATGCTGGTCAACGCAAGCGGTTTCATCCAGATTCCTAGCAAGATTGCAAACAAGAACTACAGCTTGGGCCTCGATGTTGGTTCTTCCATCAGTTTTCTTTCGGAAGAGTTATTCGACAAGCTCGCAGCCGCCCACACAGAGTGGCCGCGCATGACCGGTGCTGTCGGCCCGGCCAACATGGGAGAACTGGGTGACGATGAACCCAAGTGGAAGCTGGTGCGCGTGGACCGCTTGCAATACGGACCGCTCTATCTCACCGATGTAGCCGTGGCTAACTTCCCTAAGACTTTTAGTGCCTTCTTCGAAAAGGACGCCGGCAGCGCCATCGCCGGCCTGCTCGGTTCGAACGCGCTGATGAACTACCGCATCGGCCTCGACTATGCACACTCCACGGCCTATTTCGATATCGGCAACACATTCAAGTTTCCTGAGTTTGACGTCGTGGGCCTCATTCTTCGCCCCGAGGACGACACTCGATTCACCATCCTCGGCGTCGCCGATTTCGAGGGCAGGCCGTCGGTCCCCTCAGGCGACGACGGCATACAACCCGGTGACCATCTCGTCGCCGTCGATGGCATTCCAGTGCCTGACTCCACCTTGGGACAAGTCTGGTCGTTGCTTGAAGGCTCTCCCGGGCAGGAACGCAAGCTGACCATCGAGCGCGAGGGAAAACAGTTCAACGTCGTCGCCAAGGTGCAGCATTTCTTGGGGAAGACGGAAGACGGTCAAGCGAAGGAAAAGTCGGCTAAGAAGCACTGACTTTATTCGCAATCGGCAATTGACACCTCACTTCTTGAACACTTCTTTTTCCAGCGCCTCGGTCGTAGCTGCGTCCAAGCTCTCGCTCACGAGCACAGTATCGCCCCGCTCCTCGATGACCACGGTGCCTTCTTCCGTGGTCCAAGCGTGTCGTCCCTGCAGAAGGTCGATCTTATACTTGGGATGCTGCGCCGCCGCTTGGCCGGAAGAAGTCTTCCCTACTTCTTCGGCCTTCCTGTATCTCTTGGCCAGCGACTGCGCATAAATCTCCGCGAACTCAGCCGCCTTCTCGGCGTCCGACCAGCGCGACACATACATCAGACCCAACGGTGCTGCCGCATCGCCCTTCGGACGCGCAGCATAGTAATACCCACCACGCCACTCCGGATACAGTCGCTCTGACAGTTTCTTTCCTGCGTATTGCTCGATCAACACGGCAACATCGAACTCGCCCATCGCTCCAATATCGAACTTCGCGTAATCCTTGAAGTCATGCTTGAACTCCACCACGGGCATGGGTGCAATCTGCTCGTGTGACAAGTAAGTTTCCGGCTGCATGATCTGCCGCGTGGTGTGCGGAGGATTTGCGAGCACTCCGGCAAACGCCTTTTCTCTGCCGCCCTTCTCCAGCAGCTTCATCTCGAACTTCAGCCCGTAGCTGTAAGGGAACGTAAGCGATTCCCGCAGGAAGATGGGAGCGTCTTTGAACACGGTCGAATCATCGGTGCCATTTTCCATCTGCGATTCCATCGAATCCACCAGGTCTGGGGAGTCGAGAATCGACCGACCGACCGGCGCCAGTTCATACTGCAGCATCACGGTCTCGGCCTGTCCTTCGACTACGGCCTCGCGCGAGTCATCCATTTCATCATTCTCAATGTCGGCAGACGTGGGATCTTTCCTGATCTCGCCCAAATCTTTCTCGCCCCGCTTCATCCACTTGTCGAGGCCGACCGCCTGATCCTGCAGCGCGTGCGTCAACTCATGCGCCATCACCGGTTCCTGCTCTTCCATTGGAACCCAGTCCAGCAGATTCACTGTCTTCGTTTTGGGATCGTAATAACCTGCTACCTGCTCGCGCAGCAGCGCCACCAGCAGCTTCTCCAAGTCGAAGTCGCGGGGCAGCAGCCCAAACTTTTTCAGCACCAGCTCTGACCGCTGCAATCGCTTCACGTCTTGGTCCTTCATGTGCTTGGTCAAGTACGCCTCCACTTCATCGCGGCTGGTCAGCCGGCGCTTGACCTGCTTCTTGATCGGCAGGCCGGTCTGTTTGCTATCGAACGCCAGGATCTCATCGACAGAGTGGAAAAGCTCCTCCGCCTCTCGTGCCGTGATCTTGACCTCCGGCTTTTGTGTGGAAGGTGCTGGTGTGGACGCGGGAGACTCGCCTGCAGGCTTTTGATCCTGTGTGGGACGGACACTTTTGTCCGTCTGATTTTGATCTTGGTTTTGCTGTTGCGGTGCCGCCTGATCCTGTGCCTGCGCCCCAGCTATAGCGCTCATCCCCAGTAGCATCACAACGGCGAAAAGCGGCCTCAGGACCTTCTCGCACGCCAGCTTAACGGTATCCATTAGGAACGAGTCTACCCTGTTCCCCTATACTTCCTTCAAGGACAAACCATGCCTACGAATGCTCCCGTTAACCTGTGGACTTCCAGTGGTCACGCCAGCGACTACCTGGGCCGTGCTGATTCCATTCCTCACCGCACCGAAGGCGAATCGACGCTTCTCGAATTCATTCCCGCGAAGGCGCGCCGCATCCTCGATCTCGGCACCGGCGACGGCCGACTGCTCGCCTTGGTCAAGTCAGAGTTAGCCAAACGAGATCTCATTCGGAACGACCAAGCCAACGTGGAAGCCGTTGCAATCGACTTTTCGCCCGCTATGCTCGAGATCGCTGGCAAGCGCTTCGCCGGAGAGTCCTCCGTCAGCATCGTCACCCACAATCTTGACCATCCTCTACCCACGCTAGGCAAGTTCGACGCGGTCGTTTCCAGCTTCGCGATTCATCATCTGCTGCACGAGCGCAAACTCGCGCTTTATGCCGAGATCCACGCCCTGCTCAATCCCGGCGGTGTTTTCTGCAATCTGGAGCATATAGCCTCGCCGACGCCACGGTTGCATGAAGAGTTCCTGCACAGCATCGGCTACTCGCTCGAAACAGAAGATCCGTCCAACAAGTTGCTGGATCTTGAAACGCAGTTGCGATGGCTGCGAGAGATTGGATTTGTGGATGTGGATTGTCACTGGAAGTGGCGGGAGTTGGCGCTGCTGGTAGGCAGAAGGGCCTAAGACACTTTGGCGCTCGACTCAGTTCATGTTCATGCGTGGGCGGCACACTCCTCAACAACGCGGCTGCACTGGGAGAATGAGCCGACGCGTAAGTGCCAGTTCGAGCAAGTACAGGGGTCCTTCGACTGCGCGCGCCGATTCGCGAATGCGAATCGACTCGCTTCGCTCAGGACGACAGAGCGTAATGGTCATCCATGGCTGACTTTCTCCGCCACCCACTCTCCCGCTTCCCGGGTCCCCATCGTTCCGCCGATGTCCTGGGTGGTTTTCTTCTGCCGCACGGCGTCCAGCACAGCGGCCTGAATCTTCTCGGCTTCGCGCGTCAATCCCAGATGCCCCAGCATCATCGCCGCAGTCAGAATCGCACCAAACGGATTCGCCACGTTTTTCCCAGCGATCAGCGGGGCGGAGCCGTGGACTGGCTCGAACATCGACGTTTTCCCGGGGTGAATATTTCCGCTGGCCGCCATGCCCAGGCCACCCTGCAGGCCGGCGGCGAGGTCGGTGATGATGTCGCCGAACATGTTATTGGTCACGATCACGTCGAAGGGCCGCGGATCGCCCACCATCTGCATGCACAGTGCGTCCACGTACATGTGCTGCGCCGTGATTTGCGGATGCTCGCCGCTCACTTCCTTGAACACGCGCTGCCACAAGCCTCCGGCGTGCGTCATGGCATTCGACTTGTCGCACATGAGCACGCGCCCGCGCGGCGAGCCGTCGCGTTTGGTGTGCTGTTCGCAATACTCAAACGCATAACGAATAATCCGCTCGACGCCCTTGCGCGTGTTGATGTCTTCCTGAAGCGCAATCTCATCGGGCGTACCCTGCTTGAAGACTCCGCCCGCATCGGTATAGACGCCTTCCGTGTTTTCGCGGATCACGACGAAATCCACATCCTTCGGTTCCACGCCTTTTAAAGGACACAGCGCCGCATCGAGCAGTTGCACTGGCCGCACGTTGGCGTAGAGATCCATCTTGCAGCGCATGCCGAGCAGGATTTCTTTGGCATGGATGTTGGTCTTGACGCGGGGATCGCCGAAGGCGCCGGCAAACACTGCATCGAAGTCACGCCCCAGCATGGCGAAGCCGTCTGGAGGGACGGTCATTCCGTCGCGGAGATAGCGATCGGCGCCCCAGTCGAATTCGCTCATCTCTACGTAGGCTCCCGATGCCCGAATCACTTTGAGGGCTTGCGGAATTACTTCTTGGCCGATTCCGTCTCCGGGGATGACGGCGATACGCTTCTTGGAGGGGTGTTGCGGGTCCACGGCAGAAAACTTAACACAAGTCACTCCGAATGAGTAGTTTGCCACATGCGTTCCCACGCAACTGTGGTTCTCAGGGGCGGGCGCTCAGCCAATCGGGATGAATCACGAAGCCGTTCGCTATAATCAATATTCCATGTTTCGCACTCCACTCCAAGAGGCACTGCGGGCGCAAACGGCGAATAACGCGCAGTCTACACGCGTGGGCGAGTACCGCGGAGCCGAAACGGCGGCAGGTTTTTCCGATCCGCAGGTGGAATTCGATGCGCTTCGGAATGGCTGTGGAATTTATGACCTCGGTTTCCGCGCCAGGATTTCACTTGCTGGCAGCGATCGCGTGCGCTGGATGAACGGCATGGTTACGAACAACATTCGCGATCTTGCCGCAGGACGGGGCGTGTATGCTTTCCTGCTGAATCCGCAGGGTCGCATCCTCGGCGATATGCTGGTTTACAACGAGGGCGAGACGCTTGCGGTGGAGACCGATCGCAGCCAGGTGGAGAAGATCCTCGCAACTTTCGATCATTACATCATCATGGACGACGTCGAAGTAACGAATATCAGCGAGACCTGGACGGCGGTGGGCGTGGCGGGGCCTAAGTCACGCGCCGTCATGAATGGTGCGGGAATTCACGTTCCAGAAGTGCAGCCGTTGCAGGTGATTACCGCACGATGTAACTGCGAATGCGATTGCGTGCAGTGCAACGTGGTGCGCGACGAGGATGCGCAGTATGAGTCCTACGAAATCTGGCTCGCTCCCAAGGATGTTCACAATACCTGGCAGGCCCTCGTTTCCGCTGGAGCAACTCCGGTGGGCAGCGAAGCGCTGGAAGTGCAGCGAATCGTCAGTGGCATTCCGCTCTACGGCGTAGACATTCGCGAGCGCGACCTGCCGCAGGAAACCGAGCAGATGCGTGCACTCAACTTCAACAAGGGCTGCTACGTGGGACAGGAAATTGTTGAGCGAATTCGCTCCCGTGGCAACGTGCATCGCAAATTTACCGGCTTTGTGGTGGAAGGCTCGGCCGACATCGCGACGGATGCCAAAATCGTTTTCGGCGAGAAAGAAGTGGGCGAAATCACCAGCATTGCTCTTATTGGCTTGCCATGGGGCCAACGCACGGTTGCGCTGGGATACATTCGACGCGAGGCGGGGGTGCCCGGGCGCGAGGTCATGATTGGCGGGGTCAAAGCGACCGTGGCCCAGTTGCCGCTGGAAGGCGTTGCTATGGGACAGGCGCAGGAATCGTTGCTGCAACATTAAGAAGAGTTTTGAACGCGGAGATCGTCGAGTTCACGCGGAGGACGCGAAGAAGAGTTTCTTCACAATTTTGACGACGCAGACAAGGACACACGCTATGGCTGAGAAGAGACAAGAATCAGGTTTCACAATCACCGACCGGCGCTTGTTCACCGAGGACGGAGAGTTGCGGCAGGATGTTCGCGAAGAACCAGAAGTGCCCAAGGCCGCGGTTCCTGTAGCCACGGTTCCCGAAACGCCACCCGCTGGCATCGACACACCCGCAGGGCCAGAGGTGCCTCCGATGCCGACTGCGGCCGAGCAACAGGCGCAAGCAGATGCGTACCGAAAGTCATCCGACGCTCTGGACTCGCGCGTGGAACTCAGTGGACACAATGCCAAAGAACTCGAGATGACCTTCGAGCGCTTTCTGGCCTCGCTTTACATGACCGCGATGCTGCAGTTGGGATTGATGCACCAGCAGGGTGAGCAGCCTCGCATGGACATCATCGGAGCGCGCCAGACCATCGATACGCTGGCGCTGCTGGCGGAAAAAACCAAGGGCAATCTAACTTCCACGGAAGAAAACTTTCTGCAGAACAGCCTCTACGAGGTACGCATGGCCTACGTGGAAGTGACCAATGCGCTGTCGCGTCCGCCACAGCCCGGAGTTGCCACGGGAACTAGTGGGCGGTGATCGCAACGGCATGATGGCTCCCACCAGTTGCAGCAGGAAAGTGGAGGCATGAAGGCTACGCTCACCGTGCTGGGCAGCGGCACGTCCATGGGCGTGCCCACGCTGGGCTGCGACTGCGCGGTATGTCACTCCAGCGACCCGCATGATCGGCGTACCCGTCCTTCCATCATGCTGGAATATGCGGGCAAAGTTGTGCTCGTTGATACCACTCCTGATTTTTATGCTCAGGCTATCCGCGAGCGCATCACGCGCGTGGACGCGGTTTTTTATACGCACGCTCACGCTGACCATATCCTGGGCATCGACGATTTGCGCCCGCTGAGTTATTCCCACAAGCCGGCGAGGCTACCGCTCTATGCACGTCCGGATGCGGCCGCTTTCCTGCGTAGAATGTTTAGCTACATTTTTGACGCTGACTACAAATACGGCGGCCTGCCACTGCTCGAACTGCGGCCGATCGATGGTCCGGTGGAAGTTTTTGGTGCACACTTCGAACCGGTGCGCTTGATTCACGGCGAGGCGGAGATTTACGGATTTCGATTTGGAAACGCAGCCTATCTTACGGACCACAGTGAAATTCCCGAGGCATCGTTTCGTCAGCTCGAGGGATTGGACATTCTTTTTCTGGATGCGCTGCGGCACAAGCCGCATCCCACGCATTCAACGGTAGAGAATTCGCTGCGCATCGTGGATCGGGTGAAGGCGAAGCGAGCATTCTTCACGCACATTTGCCACGATCTGGCGCATGAAGCGACCAACGCAACCTTGCCGCCTCATGTCCGGCTGTCGTATGACGGGATGAAATTGGAGTTTGAAATTTAAAGTTCAGTGGTCAGCGAACTCTTGCGGAGCGCTGCCTTCTGGCCACTGACCACTGACCACTGCTATGCAAGTTTTTCACAAACTCGATGACGTTCCAGCCGAATTTGGCCCGTCGCTGGTGAGCGTGGGCAACTTTGACGGCGTGCACCGGGCGCACGCTCACGTGTTGGGTGAGATTGTACGGCGGGCGCGGATCGGCGGAGCCAACGCCGTCGCGGTCACGTTTGAGCCGCATCCGGCGCGCATTCTGCGGCCTGACTCCGGATTGAAGCTACTTACTCCAGCACCGGAGAAATTGCGTTTGCTTGAAGGGACGGGCATTGACGCCGTCTTGATGTTGCCCTTCGGGCGCGATCTTTCGCTGATGACACCGCGACAGTTTGTCGAGCGGATTCTGAAAAAGAAACTACATGCGCGCGAGGTGCATGAAGGTTACAACTTCCACTTCGGGCACAAGGCCGCCGGGGATGTGAATCTGCTAGCTCAATTCGGGCAGGAGATGGGCTTTGAAGTGAAGGCCTACCCCGAGCAGAAGCTCCGCGGCGAGCCGGTTTCGAGCAGTCACATTCGTAGGCTGCTGAGCGAAGGACGGGTAAGCCGGGCTCGGCATCTGCTGGCGCGCCCATTCTGTATTCTGGCCACGCCGGGGCGCGGGCGCGGTTATGGCTCGAAGTACACCGTGCCCACCATCAACCTGGCGCGCTACGAAGAGCTCGTGCCTGAGGACGGCGTCTATATCACGTGGACGCGCGTGGGGACCGAGCGGTTTGATTCCGTGACGAATGTGGGCAATCGTCCGACGTTTGGTGCAGATTCGTTTGCCGTTGAGACGCACCTGCTGAACTTTCATCCATTCGAACTGACGCCGGAGAGCGAAGTCGAAATCTGCTTCCTCGATCGGCTGCGTGATGAGATCAAGTTTCCGTCCGTGGAGGCGTTGCGCGAGCAGATCGCGAGGGATGTAAAGAAGGCTAGAAGATACTTTCATTTACTTCGACTCGGAGCCTCTGGTCACTGACATTTCCACGATGCACGTCTTCCTAGCTTCAAGGCGGTAAACCATGAGCCCTGATAAGACCGGACGCCTTGTAATTCTCAGCGGGCCCTCCTGTGTCGGAAAAAGTCCGCTCTACAAGTCCCTTGGCAAGTTCTACCCTGAGCTGCACGCCAAGCTTCAGAAACTGGTGCTCTTCAACAGCCGCGCTCCGCGTCCCGGCGAACTTGACGGAGTGGACTATCACTTCCGGACGCGGGCTCAGGTCGATGCGTTGCGGGCGGACCATCGATACGCCGTACTGGAGGCGCGGGATGACTTACAAGCATTGGGTATCGAGGAACTCGAGTCTTTACTGCGACGAGGCGATGTCTTCTTCGAGGGGAATCCATATGTCGGGAGGGCACTGCAGATGCACCCTCGCCTTGCGGAGGTGAAGCGACTCAGCATTTTTCTCTCGCCGCTTTCGAAGGACGAAATCGCTTACTTGAAGACTCCGGAGCGCAATGTGGCGCTTAATGAACTTCTCACCGATATCATGCGGCGCAAGCTCTTGCGGCGGACTCGGCGACAAAAAGGGGACCTTTCGGCTAAGGACCTGGAAAATGTGGAGACTCGAGCCTCGAGTGCCTATCGCGAACTGCGGGAGGCGTGGCACTTTCAATATGTAATTCCGAATCACGACGGCGAAGATAGTGATCACTGGGAGGCTTTTTATTACTTGATTGGAGATGCCCGCAAAACACTCGATGCTTTCGTCGCCTTGCTCAAGGGCTCCATTCCACCTGGGGTGGAGCAATGGGAAGAGGACCTCTTGCCACCGATGCACCTGATCTAGGACGGGCGGTCGCCGGAACAACTGGCCAGCACAGATCCAAACTAATGCGGCAGGTAACCAGATTCCATGGGCAGTTTTCCGTCGACGCGCACCACGTTGATGGTGTTGTCGACGGAGCGGACATCCACGAGGCCGATGGCGCCGGGCGTGGATTGCACAATCTTGAGGACGTCGGCGTCGGAGTCCACCATCTGGATGGTGTCCTTGTGAGCGGCGATCAGCGCCTTCAGTTCGCCGGGACTCATCTTGATCAGGCGCTGCAAGGTTTCGGTTTCGCCGGCGGAGTCCTTGTGCAGAACCAGGACAATCGCTTTACCGTCCGGCCACTTCTTGACCTCCGAGCGGAAAATCCTCGACAGATGGACGGATGTGACGTTTCCAACGTTGTTGTCCTTATCGACCACGACCGCCATGTGGTGGGCAAAACAAGGAGTGAGGAACGTCAAGAGAAAAGCAAGAAGTGCAGCGAGCCGCTGAAATCTCATAGGCACGTCCACATCGAACTGTAATGACGAAGCACACGATGAGGCTAACCGAGAATCGCGGCCCGCGAAGTAAAAACATTGTCAAAACGAATGAGGTATCCAGGAAGGAAACATTCAGGTCAGGAAGAGAAGCCTTTACCACAGAGCAGCACAGGGAACTTGGTGCGAGCCCGGAGATGGGACGACGATCGAATGCACGACTAGTTCGAACAAATCAGAAATTGACAATTCTTCCCCGCGCCGTACAATCCGCCCTGCATGGCGATAGGTCCAATCGAACTGATTCGGCAGGCGACACCGGGACAACGGCGAACGCTGCTGGCAGCGGCGCTGGGCTGGGCTCTGGATTCCTTCGACGCCATGCTTTATGCGCTGGTGCTGGCGTTGCTGATACGCGATTTCGGCATGAGTAAGACCACGGCGGGGCTGCTGGGTACACTGACGCTGCTGGCTTCTGGCATAGGTGGCATTCTGTTTGGGTTTCTCGCCGATCGCATAGGGCGTAAGCGGGCACTGATGGCGAGCATTCTGACGTATTCGGTCTGCTCGTTCGCGTCGGGATTAGCGACGAGCATTGCCATGCTGGCGGCGGCACGATTTGTCCTCGGACTGGGCATGGGTGGCGAATGGAATACGGGCGCGACGCTGGTGGCTGAAACTTGGCCTACGGAACTCCGTGCCAAGGCAATCTCGGTGGTTCAGAGTTCGTGGGCGATCGGTTTTGCCGTGGCGGCGCTGGTAGCCGGACCAGTGGCACGCTACTTCGGATGGCGGGCTGTATTCTTCATAGGGATTCTGCCGGCACTGCTGACCTTGTGGATCCGGCGCGGAGTGCCGGAGTCGGCGATGTGGGAGCAGCGGAAATGTCCGAAAGAATGCAACGCGATAGGCAGCAGCCTTGGCACCGCAAGCAGAAACGAAACAAGTTACGTCTCTACGAAATTTTCGGGAATCTTTCGGGCCCCTTACTTAAGGGCTACGATCGCGCTGCTGCTGTTTAACTTCTTCTGCATGTTTGCGTGGTGGGGATTGTTTACCTGGATGCCGCCATATTTGTCGCTTCCGGTATCGCAGGGCGGGCGGGGCTTTGGGGTGATGGGCACGACCACGCTGCTCGTGGTGCTGAATCTGCTTGGAATGTTCCCCGGTTACGCCAGCTTCGGGTGGGCAGCGGATCACCTTGGACGGAGGAAAGCATTTATTATCTATAGCTTAACGGCGGCACTTCTGATTCCACTTTATGCCGCGGGACGCTCGCCCGCCGTGCTGATGATCTTAGGAACGATTGTGGCGTTCTTCGGAACTGGATTATTCTCCGGGTCCGGAATCATAGGCAGTGAGATATTTCCGACCAGCCTGCGGGCGCGTGGGCTGGGATTCACTTACAACGGCGCGCGCACGATGAGCTGCGTTGCGCCTCTTGTCATCGGGCGAGTTGGCCAGTCCAGAGGATTGGGCTGGGCATTTTATTTGTGCGCTGCAGGATATCTGCTGGCCGCGCTCATGACCACGCAATTGCCCGAGACAAAAGGTCGGCATCTGGAGTGAGCCAGCGGATTCATAGCAAAGGGTCCGGAACTGCCTCCTATTCGATCGGATCGACCACAACTCGCTCCTCAGCAACGCTGCGACCGGGGCGCTGCACGATCACGATGGCGGTGAGTACCAAGACAATTCCCAAAGCCTGAATGGGACGCAGCACTTCGCCCAGGAGCAGGGCCGCGAGAAGAATGGAGAACACCGGCTCGAGGCAACTGGCGATTATGGCGCGCGTGGGCTCCAGATGTTGCAGGCCTAGGAAGTAAAGCGAAAATGCTCCAAGTACGGAGATCATCGAGAACACGAACAGAAACAGCCATTGCACGGGGACGTAGTGGGCAGCAATGATTTTCCAGGGAGGGTTGACGACGAGCCAGAAGGCGGCGGCCGCGGTGAGCGTCCAGACGAGGACGCGCCAGCGGTCGTGGCGAACGAGAATGCGGTGTCCGCCGACGTTATAGAACGCGAAGGAAAACGAGGCCAGTAGCGCAGCGATGACGCCGTAGAGATCGAGATGAAGCACAGAGCCGGACTTGGTTCCGAGGAGCGCGGCTCCGAATAGATTGATGACCAAAGCGATTCCGGTCACAGCCAAGGCGACGGCAGCAACTTTTTGCGCGGTAAGTTTTTGCTGGCCGCGAGCTACCACATAGAGCAGAACCCACACGGGAGCGGTGTATTGCACAATGATGGCCGTCGCGACATTCGTTCGCTGGATGGCGACGTAGTAGAAGTAGTTGGAGACGGCCACACCGAGTGTCCCCAACACGAAGCAGTAGGCGAGATCGCGCGCGGGAAGCTTGATGCGCTGCCAGCCATGCGATGCAACGAGAATAGGAAGCAGGACGAGTAAAGAGAATGTAGTGCGGCTCTGAGAAAGAATCAGCGGGTCGATTGGACGCAGGGCTACGGCACCCAGCGGCAACTTTCCGGTGAAGACGGCACGCCCCAGGGCAGCGGAGACTCCCCACAAAAAAGCGGCGGAGGCAATAAAGAAATATCCGCGAAGAGGATGCGGGAGCGAGCTTGGCAGATTTGTGTTCGGAATGGCGAGCCTCGCGAATGGCTTCGATGATCAGGCAGCCGAGAGCAAGTGGTCAAGGCGGTCGGGATCGAAACCTTCAATCACTTCGGCTCCGGTCGCGGTGAGAATCACCAGCGTCGGGGCAGTGTGGCTCTGGTAGGTATCGAGCAGTTCGGCGCGGGCGGAGGAGTCCAGACTCATGTCCCGTTCTTCAAAGGCGATTTCTTTCGCTTCGAGAAAAATTTTCATGACCTCGCAGGTGAGACAGCCGGGCTGGGTGAAGAGCAAGATTCTAAGCGGCATACGTCTCTGCAATTCTACGCGTCGGCGTACTCGATCACGGTGGTGATTTTCGCGGTCTTATCAAGCATGGCTGAGACCGAACAGTACTTCTCTTTCGAGAGACGGACCGCGTCCTCAACTGCCTTGCGAGACACGTTACCACCAATGCGATAGATCAGCTTGATCTCCGTGTAAACGGATGGCGGATTGGCGGCGCGCTCGGCCTCGGCACGGACTTCCAGGCTGGTGAACGGTTCCCGCTTCTTTTGCAGGATGGAAACGACGTCATACCCAGTGCAGCCGCACAGGCCGATGAGAACGAGTTCCATGGGACTGTTGCCGGCAGCTTTGTCACCATCGACGATAATCGGGTGGCCGCTGTCAGATACTCCGTTGAAGCGCTGCTTCTCTATCCAGGTGGCGTGGGCGTTCGTCATAAACAGGTACTCCGCCTAGATTCTACCTCCGGTTATCCGTGCTGGGTTCCGGATGAATCAGTACACGGAACAACTCGGGAGCGGCTTGCTTGAAGCGTATTTCGAGCTCGGTCTGGATGTCGTGGACGCGCACTAGCGAGAGATTGTCGGCAATGGTGCAGTGGCAGGAAACGTAAAGTCGTCCGCGGACTCGCGTGATGACGAATTCGTGAACATCCAGTACGTCCGGGAATCCCGTCGCGACGACTTTGAGTTGACGCTCAAGATCGGCGTCACGCACCAGTTCTTCCGGTTTCTCGATGGTGGCGGGCTCGCTTTCGATGTGGGTGAGGATGGCCGCGATTTCGGGCACATCGTGGCGCATGTCGGCTTCGAGTTCAGTGACCTGATCGTGAGCGTCCTTGAGGGTCATGCGTTCGTCCAGTTCGACGTGTTGCTCGACATGAAGCTGGCCGTCGAAATCCTGCACCGTGATGTCGTGGACGTTCAGATTGTGGCGGGTAGCCACGGCGCGAATGCGGTCAAAGATGTTTTCCGAACGCTGGGCACGGGGTAGCGGTTGAACGGTGACGTCGGCGTCCGGAAGGATACCGCGGACCGCGACCGTGACCGCTTCGACCAGTTGTTCGGAACGCTGGAAGGTAACGGTGCGGGCCAAGCCGACGGCAAGATCGGCGAAATAGCGATTTCCGGAGCGACGGATGCGGACCCGTCCGATTTCGAGCACACCATCCACATGGGAAACGGCATCGGTGATCTGGGCGCGGACTCCGGCGGGCGCTGCGTCGAGCAGGGCATCGATGGTGCGCCGCGCCAGCCGCCAGCTCACGGAGACGATAACGCCCGCGACGAAAAGAGCAGCGATGGGATCGGCCAAACGCAGCCAATCCAGATTGTAGATTCGTCCCGCCAGGATGAGAGCCAGACCCAAGACCACGACGCCCGCGGAATATATATCGGTGGAAAAGTGCAGCGCATCGGCTTCGAGCGCCTGGCTATCGTACTTGGTGGCGATGCGGCCCAGGGCGCGGGAACGCCAGTAGTCCACAGCCATGGAGATCAGCATAACGGCGAAGGCCCAAACGGAAGGCTCGACTTCTACCCGCCGGAAAAACAATCGCACGATAGCTTCGTAGATGACCCAGATGCAAGTCAGCAAGAGCAGGCCAGTTTCGACAAACGCCGAGAAATTTTCGACCTTGCCGTGGCCATATTGGTGGTCGGCATCGGCGGGCTTGTCGGAAACTCCGACGGACAAATAGGTGAGCAGGGCGGCAATGAGATCCAGGGCGGAGTGGGCGGCCTCAGAGAGAATGCCCAAGCTGCCGGTGGTGACGCCAACGACAATCTTACCGCCGGTAATGAGCAGGGCGGCAAGCACCGAGTTTCCAGCTACCGCGCGTTTTTCGGCGCGCATAGCCTTAGGCGAGTAAAGGGCCGGCGTCCCGGACATGATGGGATTATCGCCGCTAACGTGCAGTTGCGCCAAGGGAATCGGAGCGGAGTCATTGGGATTGAGACGGGAGGATGGGATTTGCAGAGCTCATCTACTCCATTAAGGAAACGACGTCAGCCGGCGATGGATAGTGGAGCTTCCAAACGCATTTGCACAGAGGCCGGTACAATTCGTTTTATGGGTTCCGCAGGAAGCCGTGATAGACATCGCTCGCGTCAATGTAGTATCCCGTGATCGCGCCTTCCGAGTTGATGCTGCTGCTTGTGGTGCCCTGGAAGGCGCCTGTGCCCGCGTCCAGAGCATCGAAGGTGGTGAAAGTACCGTCGGGAGTGCGCAGGAAGCCGTGATTGACATTGTTCGCGTCAATGTAGTATCCCGCGATCGCGTCTTCCAAGTTGGTGCCGTTGCTTATGGTGCCCTGGCCAGAGCCTGTGCCCGCGCCCGGAGCATCGAAGGTGGTGAAGGTACCGTCGGGAGCGCGCAGGAAGCCGTGATAGATGTTGCTCGCATCTACGTACAGTCCTGTGATCGCCCCCGCAGCGTTGATGCCATAACTGAACGTGCCCTGGAAGGCGCCTGTGCCCGCGCCCGGAGCTTGAAATATCGTGAAGGTACCGTGAGCAGAGCGAATGTAGCCGTGATAGACGTTGCTCGCGTCTACGTACCCTCCCGTGATCGCCCCCGCTGGGTTGAGGCCATCGATGATTGCGACTTGGGTGCCCTGGTAAAAGCCTGTGCCCGCGCCCGGAGCTTCAAATGTCGCGAAGGTACCGTCGGGTTGGAACAGGTAGCTGCGAAAGGCGTTGCTCGCCTCAACGTAGTTTCCCGCGATCGCGCCTGCAGGGTTGATGTCAAGGCCCCCGCCGCCCTGGCTCGCGCCCGTGCCCGCGCGTGGAGCGCTGAACGTCGTGATGGCGCCGTCGGGAGTACGCAGGAAGCCGCGAATCACATTGCTCGTGTCAAAGTACCATCCCGTGATCGCGCCTGCCGGGTTGATACTCAAGGGCCCGGTCCCCTCGTAAAAGCTTGTGCCCGCATCCAGAACGTCGAACGTGGTGAAAGTACCGTCGGCAGCGCGTAGGAAGCCGTGATAGACATCGCTCGCGTCAAGGTAGTATCCCGTGATCGCGCCTGCAGGGTTGATGCTGTTGCTTATGGTGCCCTGGCCGGCGCCCGTGCCCGCGCCCGGAGCATTGAAGGTAATGAACTTGGCATCCTTGCTGTGTGGATTGTCCTGCGCGGCCAGCGAAACTGGGACGGCCAGCACAACGAGTAACGCGATTGCGGCAATGCACATCAGCTTTTCGAATTTCATTTTTCCTCCTAAATAGATTCTTCAGGACGGGACAGACTTTCTTTCTTTGTAATTCGACCTGCGTCTCAGGGGGCTGCCTTTCAGCTGGCGGGAACTGCTCTTCGGAGCAGGAGGAACATATCATTGCCACACGAATGAGCGCGTAAGGTCAGTGACGCGGGTCACATCTGATGTGCGGTACCCGCCAAGAGCCACAAAGCCAGACAGTCAACTGTTGTAAAATTTCACCAGCAACCCTTCTGCTCACTCCGCCGTTTCTCCCCTTTTCCACCCTCCGGTGCTCGTGGCTGCTCTCGTGCGCCAGCGTCACCGCCCGCATGGTCCGCGACGCCTGCTCCGGCGTAACCTCCAGCGTCGCCTTCTTCTCGATCGCATCCCGCACATTTAAGTAAAACCGCGATAATCTCCGCGCGGTCTGTATTGACCAGTTATCTGTGAGCAAGGGCCTGATACTGGAGATATAACTTTCGATCGAAAGCGGAAATTCTGGAGGATTAACAAAATGTGGCAAGTCAAGAACGTCGCCCCCTGGGCTCGCAAGCTCGCAATGCACAGTCTGATTCTGGCCGGTTCAACAACCTTGCTCGTGCCTTTGGCCTTGGTGCCAACGGCTAACGCACAAGTTGTTATCAGCCTAACTCCGCCGATGTGTTCCTATGGCTACTACGACTATTCACCGTACGGCTGCGCACCCATGGGCTTTTATGGTCCGGGCTATTTCTATAACGGCATCTTCCTGGGCGTGGGCCCATGGGCGAACTGGGGCTATGGCCACGGCTGGGGTGGTCATCGCTTCAGCGGTGGAGGCGGAGGACGCTACGTCGCCGGCCGTGGAAACGGCGGCGGACGTGGGTATGCAGCCAATCGTGGACGTGGCCCGTCGGCAGTACGCTCTGGCCGCAGTAGCGGTGGCGTCCATACCGCAGCAGCGCGTAGTGGCGTATCCCATAGCACGTCCCATGCCGCAGCAGCGCGTGGTGGCGTATCCCATGGTACGTCCCATGCTGCAGCACCACGTGGTGGCGCGTCACATGGTGCTTCCCATGCCACAGCAGCGCGTGGTGGCGCCTCTCACGGTGGCAGTGGCGGATCGCATGGTGGCGGCGAACACCATTAGCCCGTGGCTGCTGAATTTGGCAGCGCAGGAAATAAGAAGCGGCGGAGCATAACAGTTCCGCCGCTATGCATTTCCGCGCAGTGTCGCACCTCAAACGAGTGCTGTGCCTCCGGAACTGCTGTCGCGTCTGGGAAGCAGCAGTTTGCAGTTGGTGACATATCGCCGTAGCGCTCACAGCCGAGGAATCGGCTCGTCGCTGCGCGGCGGTTGGTCGGCAATCCGGAAGGGATCGGAGATTAGGCTTCCAAACTGAACCACTACCGGAAGGCCCGGAAGGCAGGACTGCTACTGCAGATCATGGCTCCTATGCTAGGATGCTAGGTTCAAGTTTATTCCAACTTCCTGATCTACCAATCCTGGAGGATTTCTTGTATGCGTAAGAGTTGGCTGCTGT